>JAESGS010001012.1_pt1 | contig 10953 bp, 5 predicted proteins | sample 9269761 | NCBI WGS metagenome assembly JAESGS01 (sample SAMN15741799, study PRJNA653493) | algae metagenome | isolation source: Cyanosarcina radialis HA8281-LM2 and co-occurring heterotrophs from damp... | place: USA: Makauwahi cave, Hawaii | collected 2011-01-06 | reverse complement strand
ACCCTGATTTTCCGCTGAACGCGGAAATCCACCCCTCTCCCACAACGGGAGAGGGGTATTCGTGCCTCCCTACTCCGCCGCCTCTTCCGCCTGCTCGACGTCGATGAAGCCGCCGGACTGGCGGTGCCACAGGCGGGCGTAGGTGCCGCCGAGCTCGAGGAGCTCGCCGTGCGTGCCTTGCTCGACGATCTCGCCCTCGTCGATGATCACCAGCCGGTCCATCGCCGCGATGGTCGAGAGGCGGTGGGCGATGGCGATCACCGTCTTGCCCTGCATCAGGCGCTGGAGCTGGCTCTGGATCGCCGCCTCCACCTCGCTGTCGAGGGCGGAGGTGGCTTCGTCGAGCACCAGGATCGGCGCGTTCTTCAACAGGACGCGGGCGATGGCGATGCGCTGGCGCTGGCCGCCCGAGAGCTTGACGCCCCGTTCGCCCACATGCGCATCGTAACCCTTCCGGCCCTTGGGGTCGGTGAGGTTGAGGATGAAGTCCTCGGCCTCGGCCAGCTTTGCGGCCTGCTGCATCTCCTCCTCGCTCGCATCCGGACGACCATAGAGGATGTTCTCGCGCACCGACCGGTGCAGCAGCGAGGTATCCTGCGTGACGACGCCGATGTTCTCGCGCAGGGAATCCTGCGTCACATCGGCTATGTCCTTGCCATCGATGAGGATGCGCCCGTCCTGCCGGTCGTAGAAGCGCAGCAGCAGGTTGACGATGGTGGACTTGCCCGCGCCCGAGCGCCCTACGAGGCCGATCTTCTCGCCCGGCCGGATGTGGAGGTTGAGCCCGTCGATGACGCCGCCCTTCTTGCCGTAGTGGAAGGAGACGTCCTCGAAGCGGATGTCGCCCTCGACCTTGCCGATCGGCTTGGCGCCCGGCTTGTCGGTGACGATCCGCGGCAGCGAGATCGACGAGATGCCGTCGCGCACCGTGCCGATGTTCTCGAAGAGCGCCGACATTTCCCACATCACCCACTGGCTCATGCCCTGGAAGCGCATGACGAGGGCGAGCGCGATGCCCAGCGCGCCCGGGGTCAGGTTACCGCCGAGCCAGGCCCAGATGCCGAGCGCGGCGACCGAGGCCAGCAACGCATAGTTGGAGAAGAGGATCGACACCTGCAGCACGGTAAAGAGCCGCATCTGCCGGTGGACGGTGCCCAGGAACTCGTCCATCGCCTCGCGCGCATAGCCTTCCTCGCGATTGGAATGGGAGAAGAGCTTGACCGTGGCGATGTTGGTGTAGCTGTCGACGACGCGCCCGGTCATCAGCGAGCGCGCGTCAGCCTGCTGCTCGGCGATCTTTGCCAGCCGCGGGATGAAGAAGAACATCATGCCGACATAGGCGGCGAGCCAGACCAGGAACGGCAGGGCAAGCACTAGGTCGGCCGAGCCGACGAGGATCACCGCGCCGGTGAAGTAGACCGACACGTAGACGAGGATGTCGAGCACCTTCATGGCCACTTCGCGCACGGCGAGCGAGGTCTGCATCAGCTTGGCGCCGATGCGCCCGGCGAACTCGTCCTGGAAGTAGCTCATCGACTGGCGGATGATGTAGCGGTGCGTCATCCAGCGGATGCGCTGGGGGAAGTTGCCCAGCAGCGTCTGATGCATGGTCAGCGTCGAGGTGAGGATGAGCAGCGGCATCACCACGAGGATGAAGGCGCCCATGAGCATGAGCCGCCCGCCCTCCTCGGCAAGGAAGGTCGCGCGATCGGCATTGACGAGCCAGTCGACGATATCGGCGACGAATCCATAGAGCATGATTTCGCCGGCCGCGATCAGCGCCGAGGTCACGGCCATCAGCGCGAGCCATTTCTTGGCGCCGTGGCTATAGTGCAGGCAGAAGGCGATAAGCCCCTTGGGGGGCTCGGCCGGCTCGGCGGGCGGATAGGGTTCGAGGCGCGTCTCGAACCAATTGAATAAGGCCCTTAGCATTGTTCTTGTCCTTTGATGCCATTCGCGAGGGCGACACCGCTACAACCTCAAGTCCGCTTGAGGTCAAGGGCCGCCGGGAGCGAACGGGCTCCTCGGGTTATTGTTCGGATTACGCGCCCGATGCGACAGGAAGATGTTGCGCATCGGGTGGCCGCGCGCCGCGGACCGCCGTCTCCTCCCCAATCCCGTCCCAATTGACGCAATGATTGGAGTTAGCGGTTGCGAGCCGCGTAGAATACATGGAATGGATCGAGTCGACCATGGCCGATCCAGAGAAAAACCTGCTTTACGGAAGCCCCCCGCATGCGCACCGAGACCGAGCACACGATCTACCTCAAGGACTACGCGACGACCCCTTATACGATCGTCAGCGTCGATCTCGACTTCCAGATCGCCCCCGAAACGACGAAAGTGCGCGCGCAGCTGACTATCGAGCCGCGCGAGGGCACGGCGGCGGGAACGCCCCTCATCCTCGACGGGGAGGAGTTGAAGCTCGAGGAGATCGCCATCGACGGCGCGCCGCTGGTGCTCTCGGCCTATGCAGCGGACGGCAACGGGCTGACCATCGTCAGCCCGCCGCAGAAGCGGTTCGTGCTCGAGACGCTGGTTTCGATCACGCCTGAGACCAACACCCGGCTGATGGGGCTCTACCGCTCCAGCGGCGTCTGGTGCACGCAGTGCGAGCCGGAGGGCTTCCGGCGCATCACCTACTACCTCGACCGCCCGGATATCCTTGCCACCTTCAAGGTGCGCATGACCGCCGACGAGACGCTGGCCCCGGTGCTGCTCGCCAACGGCAACCTCGTCTCGCGCGGCAGCCTCGGTAACGGGCAGCATTTCGCGGTATGGGAAGACCCCTTCCCCAAGCCCGCCTATCTCTTCGCGCTCGTCGCTGGCGACCTCGGCTCGATCTCCGACACCTATACGACGGGTTCGGGGCGCAAGGTCGACCTCGCCATCTATTGCGCGCACGGCAAGGAGGACCAGTGCCTCTGGGCCATGGACAGCCTCAAGCGTTCCATGGCCTGGGACGAGAAGCGCTTCGGGCGCGAGTACGATCTCGACGTCTTCAATATCGTTGCGGTCTCCGACTTCAACTTCGGCGCGATGGAGAACAAGGGGCTCAACATCTTCAACGACCGGCTGGTGTTCGCCAGGCCCGAGACGGCGACGGACGGCGACTACGAGTCGATCGAGCGGGTCATCGCCCACGAATACTTCCACAACTGGACGGGCAACCGCATCACCTGCCGCGACTGGTTCCAGCTCTGCCTCAAGGAGGGGCTGACGGTCTATCGCGACCAGGAATTCACCAGCGACGAGCGCAGCCGCGCGGTCAAGCGCATCTCGGACGTGGTGACGTTGCGCGCCACGCAGTTCCCCGAGGATGGCGGGCCGCTGGCCCACCCGCCGCGGCCGGACCACTACCGCGAGATCAACAACTTCTATACCCCGACCGTCTACGAGAAGGGCGCCGAGGTCGTGCGGATGCTCGCGACGCTCCTCGGCGAAGCCGGCTTCCGCAAGGGCATGGACCTCTACTTCGAGCGTCACGACGGGGAAGCGACGACGATCGAAGCCTTCCTCAAGGTGTTCGAGGATGCCAACGGGGTCGATCTCGAGCAGTTCAAGACATGGTACCTGCAGGCGGGGACGCCCAAGGTCACGGTCAGCGACAGCTACGATGCCGCCAGCCAGACCTATACACTCTCGATCTCCCAGGAGACGGCGCCGACCCCCGGCGAGGCGGAGAAGAACGATGTCGTCCTGCCGATCAAGTTCGGCCTCATCGGCCCCAATGGCAGCCCGATGGGCTGGAGAGGCGTGACCGGCGCGGATGTCGGCGACGACATGATCGTGCTGCGCGGCAAGAGCGCCGAAATCACCTTCTCGGGCATCGCCAGCCGGCCGGTGCCGTCGCTGCTGCGTGAGTTCTCGGCGCCGGTGAACATCGAGACCAGTCTCACCCAGGACGACCGGCTGTTCCTCGCCCGGCACGACAGCGATCCGTTCAACCGCTGGCAGGCCTTGCAGGACGTGGGGCTGGCGCTGGTCAAGGACGTGGTGGCCGGCCAGTCCATCGACGAGGGCGCCATTGCGGCGCTCTCGGCGGCGATGGGCGATACGCTCGCCAGCACCACGCTCGACGCTGCGTTCAAGGCGCTGGCGCTCAGCCTGCCCGACGAACAGCTCATCGGGCGCAGCATCGGACGCGACATCGACCCCGAGGCGATCCATCGGGCGCGCACGGCCCTGATCCGTGCAGCGTTCAGGCCGCTCGCGGGCAAGATGCGCGCAACCTACACCGCGCTCGAGAACGATACGCCCTACCTGCCGGATGCAGCACAGGCCGGCCGGCGGGCATTGCGCAATCGGTTGATGACGCTGCTGGTCACCGCGGATCCGGAAGGCCCGGCGCTCGCGGCCGAGCAATATCGGGCGGCGACGAACATGACCGACCGGTTCGCCGCGCTCGCCGCCATCGGCATCGCCTGGACGGCGGACGCCGCTCCCCTGCTGGCGGACTTCCGCACGCGCTTTGCCGGCGACCCGCTGGTCTTCGACAAGTGGCTGGCGGTCAGCGCGCGGGCCGAGGACGAGGGCGTGCTGGAGCGCATCCAGGCGATCCTCGCCGATCCGACGTTCCCGAAGAACAACCCCAACCGGCTGCGCTCCCTGGTCGGGAGCTTCGCCATGAACAATCCGGTGCAGTTCACCCGGCCGGACGGCGCCGGCTTCCGGTTCGTCACCCAGTTCGTCGCCGACGTCGACACCCGCAACCCGCAGGTCGCCGCGCGCGTGCTCACTGGTTTCCGCATCTGGCCGATGCTGGAAGCGACCCGGCGTGATGCAGCACAGGAGGCACTGACGGCGCTCAAGGAGACCGAGGGGCTGAGCCGGAACACGTCCGACATCCTGACGCGGATGCTGGGGGAGTAGGAGCAACCTGCAACTCGATTTGCCACCCACCGCCTTATCAGTTCCTCTAGCTGTCATCCCGGCGAAGGCCGGGATGTGGATTCTCGATCGAAGTGCAACATGTTGTCGGCGAAGGCTTCGGCTGGGGTTTTCCAGTCGAGGCATTTTCGTGGGGTATTGTTGTAGCGGCAGATGATCTGGGTGAAGAGCTGATCGTCGATGGTGGCCAGGTTGGTCTTTCGGTGCAGGACGCGTCGCATGCGGCCGATGGCGTTCTCGATGCCGCCCTTCTGCCAGGGGGCGTGCGGGTCGCAGAAGTAGGTGGCGATGCCGGCCTGGTTGAGGGTGTAGTGGCGAGCGAACTCGGTGCCGTTGTCGAAGGTGACGGTTCGGCGCATCGCATGCGGCAAGGGCTCGAGGGCAGCCCTGATGGCGTCGGCGATCGGTTCGGCCTGCTTGGAGCTGAGCCGGCTGCCCACCAGGACGCGGCTCATGCGCTCGTGCAGCATCAGGATGTTCTGGCCGTGGGCGAAGCCCATCAGGTCGGCCTCCCAGTGTCCGGGACTGTCGCGTAACCCCACCTCGAGCGGCCGCTCGGCCAGCGGCACGCGGTTCTTCATGTGCAGGACCGGACTGCCGCCCTTGCCGGCGCGCCAGCCGCGCTTGTACTTGCTGCGCGCCAGGTAACGTCGCCAGCTGAAGTCGTTGTGGCGGGTGATCTGGGCATAGATGAACCGGTAGATCGTCTCGGTGCCGATCCGACCCGATCGCCCGGCAACCTGCTCGGGCGACCAGCCGGCGGCCAGTTGGCCCAGCACCTGCGTGCGCAACCGGACATCGCGATCCAGCCGGCTGCCGCTCCAGCGCCGGGCCCGGGCCTGCTGCTCGGCGTAGACAGGCTGGTAGCCGATCTGCGCCCCACTGTTGCGCTTCAGCTCGCGAGCAACCGACGATGGCGCGCGATCCAGAGCTGCAGCGATCTGACGGATCGAGCCTCCCGCTCCACGTAAACGGGCAATCTCAACCCGATCGGCAATGCTGAACTGAGCGTATCGTTCTCCCATCGCAACACCTTAAGCTGGTGTTGCACTTCGTTTGAGAACTCAGAGGATCCAGTAAACGACGCAGCCGCGGCTCCTTCGAGTTGCATCCGCTGCGCGCGTATCGCAGGGCCGGCGCGTACTGGTTCCCGGCCTTCGCCGGGATGACAGCTGGTGGGTAGGGAAACAGCGTGCCGGCCGAGGGAGGAAGTGCAACGGCCATCCGCCCCTCCGCCGCATAGTTAAAATGCTCTTAACGTTAGAAGAATTTTTCTTCCCGCCTAAGTGATTCTGGCGACTCGCGAATTCGCGACCACCCCTGTGGAGGCGGGGGCCGGGGTCTGGACACGATTCACGCGCTGATTCATTGTCTCGACCAGGGCAAATCGGGCGGGGCAATCCGATTCAGAAGATGGAGAGTTTGATGCGGTCGTCGGACGGTTCCGACGCCGGGGCCGAAGGATTCGGCGCTGGCCAGCAGACGAGCAAGACAAAGACTGCCGGGGCCGCCCCGGCCTTCCTCAATCCTATCTCGCCCGTCTCGGTCGCTGTCGCGCTTACCGCCTTCCTCGCCGCCACCCTCTTCGTCATCTTCGACACTGCCCGCACCATGGAGGATGCGCGCGGGCAGCTTCGGCTCATCGGCCGTGCCGTCGTCGCCGACCTCATGGAAACGCCGGGGCTCGATGCCGAGGCGCTGGCGCAATTGCCGAGAAGTTATTCAGAGGCCGTCGAGGCGCGGCTGGTGGACACCGACTTCACCGACGTTTCGCCGCTCGTCGCCTACCGGTTCCAGGTGCCCGAGATCGGCATCATCGAGCTGCGGCACGATGTTGCGGCCGCGCTCTCGGGCGTGCTGCCGCGCGGAGTCGGCGCCTATCTCGTTGCGATCATCATCGGCGTGCTGGCGCTGCGCCGCCGCGAAATGGTTCCGCCCGCACCGGCGCCCGCCAACCATCTCGACAATCTTGTCGCCGCCATCCCCTACGGTGTTGCCTGCTGGAGCCGCAATGGCACGCTCATCGCCTGCAACGAGCGCTATCGCGCCAGCATCGGCAGCACGACGCACGAGGCCATCGTCTACGGCGACGCGGTCAAGCGCCTGATCGGGGCCGGCTACATGAAGATGGTGGCCGACGGCGAAGCCAACCGCGTGCTGGAACTGCACCGCGCCGACGGCAGTTGCCTGCTCATCGACGAACGGCCATTCGGCAAGGAGGGGTTCGTAACCCTCGTCTCGGACGTCACCGAGCGCAAGCGCACCGATGCGCTGCTCACCAACATTCGCAAGGAGCAGCGCCTGCTCGCCCGCCGCTATCACGAGGAAAAGCTTAAGGCCGAAGCGGCGAGCCGTTCAAAGACCAATTTCCTCGCGCATCTCAGCCACGACATCCGCACGCCCTTGAACCACATCATCGGCTTTGCCGAACTGATCCGACACCAGACCTATGGGCCGCTCGGCGATGCGCGCTACCTGGAATACGTGCAGAACATCAAATCCTCGGGCGAACTGCTGCTCGATTCCTTTGCGACCATCCTCGATCTGGCCGAGCTGGAGAGCGGACAGAAGGTCCTGAAGAGCGAGCCGGTGGCGATCGACGACCTCATCGCGTCCGTCGCCACCCGCTTCAAGCCGCAGGCGGTGCGGGCGGGCGTGCGGTTCGAGCTCGGCGAGGGGTGCGGCTCCATGCTCACCGGCGACCGGTTCAGCCTTACGCGCATGGTCTCCAACATCGTCGAGAATGCCATCCGCTTCACGCCGGCCGGCGGTCGCATCACGCTCGCCGCGTTCGCCGCGACGGACGGCGTCGTGCTGGAAATTTCGGACACCGGCCTCGGCATGAGCGCCGAACGGCTGGAGAGCCTCGCCCATCCCTTCGCGCTCGGCGATGCGACCTTCACCCGCGAAACCGGCGGGCTCGGCCTCGGCATCCCGATATCGCGCGCCATCGCCGAGCTCAGCGGCGGGCGCATGGCCATCGACTCGAGCCCCGCACTCGGCACCACAGTCGCCTTCTCGCTGCCGCTGCGAGCAGCGGAAGCCGCCCTGCCGGCAACGCAGGCAGCGGCTTAGCCCACGACCTTCTGCAGAAACGTGAGAGTGGCGGCATTGAAGACGTCTGGCCGTTGCAGCGGCGCGAAATGGCTGACGCCGGCGAGCGGCACGAATTCGGCATCGGCAAGAGTCGCGGCGATGTAACGGGCGTGCTCGGGCTTGATGAACTCGTCGAACTCCGCCTGCGCGACCGTCACGGGAACGCGGATGCCGGCAAGGTCGGCGGCGGAATAATTCGGCTGGTTCGCCTGCATCGGCTGGAGCGCTTCGAGGAGCGAACCGAACCCGTCCGGCGTCGGTGAAAGCGCCGCGTAGTCCTTCTGGTGGCGGGCAAAGCAGCGATCGACTACCGGCGTCGGCTCGAACGGCTTCGTTCCGGTGGGATCGACGTTGCAGGCAAAGAAGAAAACTCCCGCGACCCGTTCGGGCGCCTGCCGGGCCAGCGCGAGCGCCGTGCAGGCCCCATCGCTCCAGCCGACGAATGCCGCCCGTCCAATCCCGAGGGCATCCATCACCGCCTGCACGTCAGCGGCCATCAGGTCATAGCTGAACGGTTGATTGTCGCGCGTGCTGCGGCCGTGCCCGCGGCTGTCGACGACCACGGCGCGGTAGCCGGCGGCCACGAGATCGGGCACCTGATAAGCCCAGTTGCCCGCATGGCCGAGGCCGCCATGCAGCAGCACCACCGGAAAGCCATCGCCATAGGCTGCATGCCAGATGCTGGCGCCATCGTGATCAATGCGCCCTTCAATCCGGGCAGACCGCGGCAACGTGGCGCCTTCCTGCTCGAAGCGTTTGAGATCGTCGTCATGTGTCACGGCGGCATCCTCTCTTTTTGTCGACGCAACTGGTCGAACCGCGTGCAGCGAACTCGACAATCGCCCGCTAAAACTGTCGGGTCAGAGCCCCCTCGCCTTCTCGTACCAGCGTGCGGCAGCGGCCGAGACTTCCGCCTGCATGTCCTTGAGATCGACTTCCAGCCGGGTGAAATCGGGGTAGTTGGTGAGCTGCGCGATGAGCTCCTTGAAGGCGTTGCCCCAGGGGTCGGTCGAGCGCGGATTGGACAGCGCCGCGCTCATCACCTGCAGGATGATGGAGTAGGTCGCGTGGATGTGCGCCAGCCGTTCCCCCTCGGGCACGAGGCCGGTCTCCGCCAGCCGCGCCAGCACCTCGGCGACCGGCGCCTGCGGGCGCGCGACGGTGGCGCCGGCGACCAGCTGTGCGGATTGGGCGATGAACTCGAGATCGACGAGGCCGCCGTCAACGAGCTTCAGATCGAAATCGTGCTTGGGCTTCCTCTCGCGCGCCATCAGCGCGCGCATGGAGACGACGTCGTCGATGGTCTTTGCCGCATCGCGCGGGCGGGCGAACGTTTCGGCGATGGCGGTATCGATGTCGCGCGTCAGGTCTTCCGGAGCGAGGATGACGCGGGCGCGGCTCAAGGCCAGATGCTCCCAGGTCCATGCGTTTTCGCGGTGGTAGGCGACGAACCCGGAAAGGCTGGTGGCCAGCGGGCCGGCATTGCCCGATGGACGCAGGCGCATGTCCGCTTCATAGAGCACGCCTTCGGCCGTCGGCGCGGTGATGGCGGCGACCAGTCGCTGTGTCAGGCGGGTGAAATACTGGCTGGTCGGCAGCGGGCGCTCACCATCGGATTCGGCGTCGAGCGGAGCATCGTAGAGCAGGATGAAATCGAGGTCGGACGTGGCCGTCATCTCGCGGCTCGCCATCTTGCCGAAGCCGAGGAGCCCCGCCCGCGCTCCGGCAATGACGCTGTAGCGGTCCTCGAACTCGCGGCGCACCGCCTCGAACAGGCGATGCACCAGCGTCTCGGCAAGCGCAGTGAACTGTTCGCCGGCGGCGCGCGCGCCGATCGTGCCCGAGAGCAGCCCCGCGCAGATCATGAAGCGCTGCTCCTGGCCGATGATGCGGGCGCGGTCGATTACTTCCTCATAGGTGCGGCCTTCCTCGAGAAACGCGTCGACCTTGCGGATCAGCACCTCGCGCCGGGTGACGTCGTCGGCGAAGGCCGGATCGATCAGCCCATCCATCACGTGAGCACGGCGGATGACGGCTTCGGCCATGCGTGGCGCCGAGGCCATGAACTGGACGAGGAGCGTCATCAGCTGCGGGTGACTGCGCAGCAGCGCGAAGAACTGCACGCCGCCGGGCAGGCGCGAGAGGAAATCGTCGAACTTCCTCATTGCCTCGTCGGCATTGCCGGAGGCGCCGAAGGTGGTGAGGAGTGCGGGGATGAGTTCGGTCAGATGTGCGCGCGCGGCGGCGGTGCGGGTCGCGGCATAGCCGCCATAGTGCCATTTGCGCACGGTCGCCGACGCCTTCGAGGGGTCCGAGAAACCGAGGCGCGTCAGCGTCTCGAGGGTGCCCGGATCGTCGTCGCTGCCGGTGAAGACGAGATTGCCATCCCCTGCCCCGAGACTGTCGCCCTCGGTGAAGAGCTCCGAATAGTAGCCGGCGACCCGCTCGAGCGCGGCGCGATAGGCGGCCTCGAAGGCGCGCCTGTCGGCAAAGCCCATCAGGCGCGCGACGACGCCGACGCCTTCGGCGGTCTCGGGCATGACGTGGGTCTGCTCGTCCCGGAGCATCTGCAGTCGGTTCTCGACCGCGCGCAGGAACCAGTAGGTCTCCTTGAGGTCGGAGGCCGTCTTGAAGCCAATCCAGCTGGTGCGGGCCAGCGCATCGAGCGCCAGGGCGGTGGGGCGTACGCGCAGGCTCGCGTCGCGCCCGCCGGCTATCAGCTGCTGGGTCTGGGCGAAGAACTCGATCTCGCGGATGCCGCCGCGCCCGAGCTTGACGTTGTGCCCCTCGACGCGGATGTCGCCGACTTTCTTGCTGACATTGATCTGGCGCTTCATCGCCTGGATGTCGGCGATGGTGGCGAAGTCGAGATGCTTGCGCCAGACATAGGGCGCGAGTTCCTTGAGGAAGCCTTCACCAGCCGCAATGTCGCCGGCGCAGGGCCGCGCCTTGATCCAGGCGGCACGC
>JAESGS010001006.1_pt1 | contig 11067 bp, 14 predicted proteins | sample 9269761 | NCBI WGS metagenome assembly JAESGS01 (sample SAMN15741799, study PRJNA653493) | algae metagenome | isolation source: Cyanosarcina radialis HA8281-LM2 and co-occurring heterotrophs from damp... | place: USA: Makauwahi cave, Hawaii | collected 2011-01-06 | reverse complement strand
CACGCACATGCCCTCGGGCATCGTCGTGCAGTGCCAGCAGGAGCGTTCGCAACACAAGAACCGGGCCAAGGCCTGGGACATGCTGCGCGCTCGTCTGTACGAAGCGGAACTGAAGAAGCGGGAAGATGCCGCAAACGCCGAAGCCGCGTCGAAGACCGACATCGGCTGGGGTCACCAGATCCGCTCCTACGTCCTGCAGCCTTACCAGCTGGTCAAGGATCTGCGCACGGGCGTCGAAAGCACGGCGCCGGGCGACGTTCTCGACGGTGAACTGAACGAGTTCATGGAAGCAGCCCTTGCGCACCGCGTCAGCGGCGGCGCGGATGCCGTCGTGGATGATCTGAACTAAGGCAGGCGGCGGTCTGCAGAGCTGCAATTGACGAGGGCCGGGTGTTCGCATCCGGCCCTTTCTTTTGTTCAGTTGGAGGCACGCTCGATCTTGATGTCGCCGAGATCGTCGATGAGCACGGTCCAGCTCTCAGGCTCTCTCACCGACGGGTCGGTCTTCAGATAGACGGTCGCAAACATGCCGGGCTGCGCGGTGACGCCGGTCGAGGTCTCCGGGCGGATATCGGTGACGTAGGCCTTGAGCGCGGAGAATTCTTCGAGTTCCGCCGACGAAATCACCACGGGGCCGGCCGGGGTCGCTTCCACCTGCTGCAGATGGATCTGGGCGGTTCCATCCGCCTGGCGAAGCGCGATCAGCTTGTAGTAACCGCGCCGGGCGTCGCCCGGCTTCTTGGCGGCCGCGTTCGGGTCGAGGGAGGAAAGCGGCTCTCCGCTTTCCTCCCAGTAGCCGGTGCTGGTCACGAAGGTCGCCTCAGGCGGAACGATGTTGGCATCCTGAGCCTTGGCGCCGGCACTGCTGACCAATAGGAACAGCGCGAGGAGGGCGGATCTGTGCATTGGGTCGTCGTCCTTAAGGCGGCGGCTCGGTTGCCGTTTGCTGCGGGCCGGCGGAAACTGGCCGGCAGAATGATACCATAGGTCGCGCGGAGAACGTGCGCTCAGTTCGAAAATTGCTCGGCCAGGATGCGGTCCGACCAGGAATGATCGGGATCCGAGAGGATGCGCGCCGTCATGTTTTCCGATTCGGCGATCTTCACCTTGACCACGGACTTCACTTCCTGATGGTCGGCCACCGCGTTTACCGGCCGCTTGTCGGCCTCAAGGATTTCGATCTCAACCGTGACATGGTTCGGCAGAAGCGCGCCACGCCAGCGGCGCGGGCGGAAGGCACTGACCGGAGTCATCGCCAGAAGCGGGGCCTCGAGCGGCAGGATCGGCCCGTGGGCGGAGAGATTGTAGGCGGTGGAGCCCGCAGGGGTGGCGACCAGCAGGCCGTCGCAGGTCAATTCCTCCAGCCTTGTCTTGCCATCGATCAGCACACGCAGCTTCGCCGCCTGGTAGGACTGGCGGAAGAGGTAGACCTCGTTGATCGCAAGTGCCGTGAAGCTCTCGCCATAGACGTCGGTCGTCTGCATCTCCAGCGGATGAAACGCGTTCTCGACCGCCTGGCAGATGCGGTCCGTCAGGTTCTCGGTGCTGTAGCGGTTCATCAGAAACCCGACCGAGCCGCGGTTCATGCCGTAGACCAGCTTGCCGCTGTTCATGGTCTGATGCAGCGTCTGCAGCATGAAGCCGTCGCCGCCAAGCGCCACGATCACATCGGCTTTCGACGGATCATGGTCGCCATAGATCGCCTTGAGATCAGCCGCAGCCTTTTGTGCCTCTTCCGCGGACGAGGCGAGAAAGGCTAGGGAAGTGAACGTTCGGGCCATGAAACTCTAGTCCGCTCGATATGTTATGCGCCGCCAGCGGCAATCTCTCTCTATCGTTTCTGGCATGGCCCGGAACCGAACGCATCTGAAAAATTGGGAGAATTCGCAATTTTGCTTTACACCACATGAGATTATGGTAACTCCCACCAAAGCAAGTGCCCTTATAGCTCAGTTGGTAGAGCGGCTGATTTGTAATCAGTAGGTCGGGAGTTCGAGTCTCTCTGGGGGCACCACTTCATTTCTTCCCATCGTTTTTTCCGCATTTTTGGCGGCTATTCGTGCCGGAATTTCAGGTTCGGGGTGTTGCCGCCGATGCACCGACGCAAATCGAGCAGCTAGTCACGCATCGCAAAGATGGCCATGAACACAGGCGTGCCGATCAGAACGCCGACAATCGAAAATAGCGGCCCATAGATCAGCGCGCTCAGCTGTATGCCGGCGGTGCATACCGCAATGCCATCCTTCAGGCAGTTGTACGGCCCGCCCTCGAATATGCCGTAGACGGGGAGGAACAGTCCCGCGACGATCAGGCTGACAAGGAATGCCAGCGCGGCGGAGACGATCAGACTTCCAAGAGTTCCCATGCTCCTGAAATATAGGGAATCATTGGCCTCCGCCACCTCAGATTGTTTTACCAGCTTTTATAAGCTGCGGGCGAGCATTCGTCAGCTGGTTCGCCTGGAAAGGTCCTCGTCATCGAACACGTGCTTTCAGCTGCCGCCAAAAGCAGCTTTGCCATATCCGCGGCACTGGCGCCGATCAGATGGGCGGGCGTTCTGCTTTGTGGGTTTGTCGTCTTGAGCCCTGCCAACGCGCAGGAGGGATCCGATTGGGCGGAGATGAGTTCGGGCGCGACCCAAGTTTCCGGTTTGGGGGCGGTCCAGTATTCCGTGGGATACAGCAACATCGGTTATGACCACTTTCGTTCGGAGATCGTGGTTGAGTGGCGTGATGGCGGCAAGCAGGCGCAGACGATCTACGAAGGCATTTATGACAATCCGCCTGCGAAGGTCTGGGGTGCTAAAGGCCATCTCTGCGTTTCGACGGATGCATGCGCGCGATCGACGGACGCCTGCACAGTGCAGGTGATCGCCTATCGATATGATGTCGGCGACAAGACTTTTGCCGAGCTTGCAAACGGCGGCGACTTTTGCCGCCGATGAGATGCTGAGCCCTTGGTCGGAGTTAGCGGTCGATCACCGGCTCCCGCATCGCTTGGTTCGGCGCTCTCCGTGCGCCTCGAGATCGTGACGCCGATGCAGTAAAAGCTATGGGTCACGATCCGCGATCCCGACGGCAACGTGCTGATGATCTGCCGCTGCTGACCGGAAAAGCCGCACCGCGCGGCATCAGATGTCGAAGGACGGCCCCATGCGCACCGGAACTTCGCGGCATTTCTGCAGGGCGTTGAGCAGGTTTTCGGCGAGATAGTCGATCAATGCCCTTGTCGCCGGCAACATGCCCTGGCGGGACGGGAAGACGAGGTGCACGACGACGTCGTTCGACGTCCATTCCGGCAACACCGGCGCAAGGACGCCGGCGCGGAAAGCGCGCTCGCAGATATGGTCGGGCAAGAGCGCGACCCCCATGCCTTCGATCGCAGCGCGCTCGAGAATCAGGAAATCGCTGCAGCCGATGATCGGACGATGGGTGATTTCCGTCGTGTTGCCGTCGATCGAAACCAGTCGCCAGACGTCGGTCGGATGCTGTTCGTTCATCGACAGCGTCGCCTGCTGGCTGAGGTTCTCGATCGTGATCTCGCCCGAGCGGGCAAGGAAGGTGGGGCTGGCGGCGAGCCGCTCGCGCACCTCGCCGAACTTGCGGATGATCAGCTGGTTGTCCGTATCGAGCTGGCCGCGGGCGCGCAGCGCTACGTCGACCCGCTCTTCGATCAGGTCGATGCGACGGTTGGTGGCGGTAATCAGGAGGCGGACGCCGGGGTAGCGGCGATGAAACGCCGGCAGGATGTCGGCAAGCATGGGCGTGAAACCGAGCGGGCAGGCGAGCCGGACCGTGCCCGAGGGTTCGGCGCGCACCGCGGCGATCTCGGCTTCGGCGGCAGCCACCCCGTCGAGAAGGCTCTGGCAATGCTCGTAGAACACCCGGCCAATGTCGGTGACACGCAGCTTGCGGGTCGAGCGCTCCAGCAAGCGCACACCGAGCTGCTCCTCGAGGCGGGCCACATGTTTGCTGAGCTTGGATTTGGGTAAATTGAGGTCTCGTGCCGCCGCACTGAAGCCGTTGTTTCGCACGACGGCGGCAAAAAGCCCGAGGTCGTTCAGATCCTGCATTGTCCTGTCTCCGAGGTGCGGATGATGGGTATGATTGTTTCCGTCTGGAAACAGTATGTCAAATATCCGCTGGCTTATCGGGCCATTGTTTTCCCCTCATATGTGGATCACCGCAACGTAAACACAAAGGTGTTCCCATGAACGTTCTTCATATCGACTCCGGTATCCTTGGCGACCACTCGGTTTCCCGCCGTCTGACGGCCGCCCTTGCCGCCCAGGTCAAGGCTGACCGCCCGGATGCCCAGGTGACCTATCGCGACCTCGCTGCCAGCTCGCTGCCGCATCTGACCGGCGCCCAGATCATGGCCCCGGCCGACCTCGAAGGCGTCGACGCTGGTCTCGCTGCCGACGTCAAGCTTGGCCGCGACATGCTGGAAGAATTCCTCGCCGCCGACACCGTCATCATCGGCGCTCCGATGTACAACTTCGGCATTCCGAGCCAGCTGAAGGTCTGGATCGATCGCATCGCCGTTTCCGGCAAGACTTTCCGCTACACCGAGGCCGGTCCGGAAGGCCTCGCCAAGGGCAAGAAGATCATCGTCGCCTCGACCCGCGGCGGCCACTACTCGGCCGGCCCGGCAGCCGTCATGGATCACCAGGAATCCTACCTGAAGACGGTCTTCGGTTTCCTTGGCATCACCGATGTCGAATTCGTGCGCGCCGAAGGCCTGAACCTTAGCGCCGACAGCAAGCAGTTTGCGATCGCCGAGGCCGAAAAGACCATCTCCGAAGGCAGCGTGCTTCGCCTGGCGAGCTAAGACCAAATTCAGCGGATCACCGAGGTGATCCGGTGGGAGGGGCGTATGCCCCACGTGCGGACGGTGCCGGTTGCGCAAGCAGCCGGCATTGTCCGTTTTGGGATTTCACAATCTGCTTTATAATGAAGTGATGGTGGACCGGCGGAAACTTCTGTTGGGCATGATCGCCGCGGTGGCTGCGCTGCTCGCCGCCGACCTTGCGCGCGCGCACAGTTGCACGTGCCGAAACCGCGACGGTTCGAAATATCAGCTCGGACAGATCGCCTGCCTAAGAGTCGACGGCAACGTCTATATGGCTCGCTGCGAAATGGATCTCAATGTCTCCACCTGGAAGAAGCTGCGTGACGGCTGCCCGACGGCTGGCATGAGCACGCCGGGTAGCCTCGCGGGGCAATCGATCCGTTTCTAACGCGGAGGAGCGGCTTGCCGTCCTCATTCCGATCTTTCTCGAAACTGCACGGCGCGGCGCTCCGCGATCCCACCGGAGCGGAATTTTCTACAGGCGCTATTTCGCGTTACCGCTTCGGCTTTGGAGCCGTTACCGGTGAGTTGCGGAGGATGCGGCCGCCGCGCTTTCGCGGTGAGGCGGCCCGGAGCGCCTGATGATGTCAGCGCTTCAGATGCTGGCGCGCCGCATACATCGCGATCGCCGCTGCGTTCGATACGTTCAGCGACTTTATCGCTCCCGGCATGTCGAGCCGGGCTAGATCGTTGACGATCGAGCGCGTCTTCTGCCTGAGCCCCTTGCCCTCGGAGCCGAGAACGAGGGCAATCTTTTCGCCGCTGAATGTCCCTTCCAGCGGCTGCGGCCCTTCCGAATCAAGGCCGATCGTCTGGAAACCGAGCCGATGCAGTTCCTCGATGGCATCGCCAAGGTTGGTGATCTGGATATAGGGGATCATCTCCAGCGCGCCGGAGGCGGATTTGGCGAGCACACCCGATTCGGTCGGGCTGTGGCGCATGGTGGTGATCAGCGCGCCGGCATCGAAGGCGACGGCCGAGCGCATGATGGCGCCGACATTGTGCGGATCGGTCACCTGGTCGAGCACGAGAATCAGCGGGCAGTCGCGCAGCGCCTCGAGCCGGCGATGCGGCAGCGGGCGGGTTTCGAGCATCACGCCCTGGTGGATCGCGTCGGGACCGAGAATCTTGTCGAGATCCTGCGGCGTCACCGTTTCGACCGGGAAGGGCAGGGCCGAAAGCTCGCCGAGTTCCAGGCGGGCCGCCGCGTTCGGCGTAACGCTGAGGCGGATGACCTCGCGCGCCGGATTGTCCAACGCTGCGCGAACCGTGTGCAAGCCATAAAGCAGAACCTGCTCGGGCGAGAGCGGCTGCGGCCTCCAGTCGGCCGGCGCCTTGCGGCGCTTGTCCTCTCTTGGCGTGGGGATTTCGCCGCGTTCCCGCTTGGCGTCGCGATGCGCGCGCCGAAGGTTGGCGTAATGGGTGTCCTTGGCGCTCTTGTCGCCGGTGCGATCTTTGCTCATTGGCGTCTTATAGAGAGGTTGCACGCGGGGCGAAACGGTTTTCAGCGTTGGGTCCTTTTTTACGGCTGTGGAGAAAATCCGAAATTTTCCACTGACCCGTGTTGACAGGACGAAACGGGGCAGTCATATACCCGGCCACAGATCGAGAGCGGCACGGACAAGTCGCTGGTTGTCTCACGATCTCAAATGCTTGGTCGAAAGATCCCGACAGAATAATGGAGGGATGCCCGAGTGGTTAAAGGGGACGGACTGTAAATCCGTTGGCTCAGCCTACGTTGGTTCAAATCCAACTCCCTCCACCATTCTGCTTCTGGATCGAAGGCCCGCGGGTATAGCTCAATGGTAGAGCAGCAGCCTTCCAAGCTGAATACGCGGGTTCGATTCCCGCTACCCGCTCCAATAGCGGCTTCCTCCTTCTTTTCGAATTAATGTAGCATATCAACGTTCATCGCTAAGCGTTTGAATGTTTTGCCGCGGCGGCGATTCGTAGCTTGATGGCACCGAATCTTGTAGCGGCGTCGCGCGCTTCTTATATATCGGCAGGAAAAGGCCAGCGGCGGCCGGTCCGGGCGCGCGCAATTAAGTCTTGCGCAAATCCCCTGAAACCCTTAAACGGCTCCACAAACCGGCCCTGCCGGCTGATCATTATTCATACTTGACCACAGGAAACGTACCCATGGCAAAGAGCAAATTTGAGCGCAACAAGCCGCACGTTAACATTGGCACGATTGGCCACGTTGACCATGGCAAGACGTCGCTGACCGCAGCGATCACGAAGTACTTCGGCGAGTTCAAGGCGTACGACCAGATCGACGCCGCTCCGGAAGAAAAGGCCCGTGGTATCACGATTTCGACGGCGCACGTCGAGTATGAGACGCCGAACCGTCACTACGCTCACGTTGACTGCCCCGGCCACGCCGACTACGTCAAGAACATGATCACCGGTGCAGCGCAGATGGACGGCGCGATCCTGGTTTGCTCGGCAGCTGACGGCCCGATGCCGCAGACCCGCGAGCACATCCTGCTCGCTCGTCAGGTTGGCGTTCCGGCAATCGTCGTGTTCCTCAACAAGGTCGACCAGGTTGACGACGCCGAGCTTCTCGAGCTCGTCGAACTGGAAGTTCGCGAACTTCTGTCGTCCTACGAATTCCCGGGCGACGACATTCCGATCATCAAGGGCTCGGCGCTTGCTGCTCTGGAAGATTCGGACAAGAAGATCGGCGAAGACGCGATCCGCGAGCTGATGGCCGCTGTTGACGCCTACATCCCGACGCCTGAGCGTCCGATCGACCAGCCGTTCCTGATGCCGATCGAAGACGTGTTCTCGATCTCGGGCCGTGGTACGGTTGTGACCGGTCGCGTTGAGCGCGGCATCGTCAAGGTCGGCGAAGAAGTCGAAATCGTCGGCATCCGCGACACGTCGAAGACGACGGTTACGGGCGTTGAAATGTTCCGCAAGCTGCTCGATCAGGGCCAGGCTGGCGATAACATCGGCGCGCTGATCCGTGGTGTTAACCGTGACGGCGTTGAGCGTGGCCAGATCCTGTGCAAGCCGGGTTCGGTCAAGCCGCACAAGAAGTTCATGGCTGAAGCCTACATCCTGACGAAGGAAGAAGGCGGCCGTCATACGCCGTTCTTCACCAACTACCGTCCGCAGTTCTACTTCCGCACGACGGACGTGACGGGCATCGTGACGCTGCCGGAAGGCACGGAAATGGTTATGCCGGGCGACAACGTCACCGTTGCCGTCGAGCTGATCGTTCCGATCGCGATGGAAGAAAAGCTGCGCTTCGCAATCCGCGAAGGCGGCCGTACCGTCGGCGCAGGCATCGTTGCCTCGATCGTCGAGTAATCGACGAGACTGAGGGCGGGAAGACACAAGGCGCATGTGCTATGCGCCTTGGACATACCCGCCCCGAAAGATTTAGTTGGTCGCACGGCTTGCCGAAGACGACGAAATAGTGCAAATGGCGCCCACGCGTGATTTGCACGGTGCTTCGACGTTGTGCGCTCACAGAAAGACAGGCCGGCCACGGCCGCTCAAATAGGAAGGGGCAGGGGAAACCCTGTCCCTCCGATCTTTGAAAAGTTAGCGGACTGGCCGAAATTAAACGAAGTTCACTGCGTGTTTTTCCACGGAAACCGCAAGTAACCTGAACAAGGATAAGTCGTATGAACGGCCAGAACATCCGCATCCGCCTCAAGGCGTTTGATCACCGGATCCTCGACGCCTCGACGCGCGAAATCGTGTCGACTGCAAAGCGTACCGGTGCAAGCGTGCGCGGTCCCGTACCGCTGCCGACGCGCATTGAAAAGTTTACGGTCAACCGCTCGCCGCACGTCGACAAGAAGAGCCGTGAACAGTTCGAAATGCGCACCCACAAGCGCCTTCTCGACATCGTAGACCCGACCCCGCAGACCGTTGACGCGCTGATGAAGCTCGACCTGGCTGCCGGCGTCGACGTGGAAATCAAGCTTTAATAAACAAGGAAGGTACGTGGACCCCGGTCCAACGGCTTCCAAAAACGGGCGACCTCAAGATCGGATGATCTCAAGGAAACCTTAAACCAGAGATGTGAAGGGGCTCGCTCCGTCACTAACTCTCAAGAGGAATGAACCAATGCGTTCAGGTGTGATTGCACAGAAAGTGGGAATGACCCGCGTCTATAACGACGCCGGTGAGCATATCCCGGTTACAGTTTTGAAGCTGGAAAGCTGCCAGGTGGTAGCCCAGCGTACGGAAGAAAAGAACGGCTACGTTGCTGTCCAGCTCGGTGCTGGCCGCTCCAAGGTCAAGAACACGCCGAAGGCGATGCGCGGCCACTTTGCTGCTGCCAACGTCGAGCCGAAGGCGAAGCTCGTCGAGTTCCGCGTTTCCGCGGACAACCTGATCGACATCGGTGCAGAACTGACGGCGAACCATTTCGTTGCCGGTCAGCTCGTCGACGTCACCGGTACCACGATCGGTAAGGGCTTTGCCGGCGCCATCAAGCGCCACAACTTCGGTGGTCTGCGTGCAACGCACGGCGTTTCCGTATCGCACCGTTCGCATGGTTCTACCGGTTCCAACCAGGACCCGGGCCGCGTTTGGAAGGGCAAGCGCATGGCTGGTCATATGGGCCAGACGCGCGTCACCACTCAGAACCTCGAAGTCGTATCGACCGATGAAGACCGCGGTCTGATCCTGGTCAAGGGCGCTGTCCCCGGCTCCAAGGGTGCCTGGATCGTCGTTCGTGACGCCATCAAGTCGGGCACCCCGGAAGGCGCTCCGCGTCCGGCCGCTGTGCGCGCCGAAGCATCGAAGTAAGGGAGCCGAATAATGGATCTCAACGTCAAAACCCTCGAGGGCAAGGACGCAGGAAAGGTTTCTCTTTCTGACGCCATTTTCGGCCTCGAACCCCGTGAAGACATCATCGCCCGCGTCGTTCGCTGGCAGCTCGCCAAGAAGCAGCAGGGCACGCACAAGGCCAAGGGCCGCGCTGAAGTGTCCCGCACCGGCGCCAAGATGTACAAGCAGAAGGGTACGGGCCGCGCCCGCCACCACTCCGCTCGTGCTCCGCAGTTCCGCGGCGGTGGCAAGGCTCATGGCCCGGTTGTTCGCAGCCACGCCCATGACCTGCCGAAGAAGGTTCGCGCCCTCGGCCTGCGCCATGCACTCTCGGCCAAGCTGAAGGCTGAAGAGATCATCGTCATCGACGATCTCGTTGCCAAGGAAGCCAAGACGAAGGCTCTTGCCGGCGTATTCGCGTCGCTCGGCCTCACCAACGCTCTCATCATCGGCGGCGCCGAGATCGAGAACAACTTCAAGCTCGCAGCCCAGAACATCCCGAACGTGGACGTTCTGCCGGTTCAGGGCATCAACGTTTACGACATTCTGCGCCGTGGCAAGCTCGTGCTTTCCAAGGCTGCCGTGGAAGCTCTGGAGGAGCGGTTCAAATGACGGATCTTCGCCACTACGACGTGATCGTGTCCCCCTCGATCACTGAAAAGTCGACGCTGGTTTCCGAACAGAACCAGGTCGTCTTCAACGTCGCCAAGGACGCTTCGAAGCCTGAAATCAAGGCTGCTGTCGAAGCTCTGTTCGGCGTCAAGGTTACGGCTGTGAACACGCTGGTCCGCAAGGGCAAGACGAAGCGTTTCCGCGGCTTTGCCGGAAAGCAGAAGGACGTGAAGAAGGCGGTCATCACGCTCGCCGACGGTCAGTCCATCGACGTCTCCACCGGTCTCTAACGGATAGGCCCATTAGGGTAAAAACCCAAAAGGGAACAAGAAAATGGCATTGAAAAGTTTCAATCCGACGACCCCGAGCCAGCGCCAGCTGGTCATCGTTGACCGGTCCGGCCTCTACAAGGGCAAGCCGGTAAAGGCGCTGACCGAGGGCCTGTCCTCCAAGGGCGGTCGCAACAACCTCGGTCGCATCACCGTTCGCTTCCAGGGCGGCGGTCACAAGCGCACCTATCGTCTGGTGGACTTCAAGCGTCGCAAGTTCGACGTTGAAGGCACGGTCGAGCGTCTGGAATACGACCCGAACCGCACCGCGTTCATCGCGCTCGTCAACTACGCCGACGGCGAAAAGGCCTACATCCTCGCTCCGCAGCGCCTTGCTGCTGGCGACAAGGTCATCGCTTCGGAAAAGGCCGTTGACGTGAAGCCCGGCAACACGATGCCGCTGCAGTACATCCCGGTTGGCTCCATCATCCACAACGTGGAAATGAAGCCGGGCAAGGGCGGCCAGATGGCCCGCTCCGCCGGT
>JAESGS010001003.1_pt1 | contig 11102 bp, 11 predicted proteins | sample 9269761 | NCBI WGS metagenome assembly JAESGS01 (sample SAMN15741799, study PRJNA653493) | algae metagenome | isolation source: Cyanosarcina radialis HA8281-LM2 and co-occurring heterotrophs from damp... | place: USA: Makauwahi cave, Hawaii | collected 2011-01-06 | reverse complement strand
GCGTCGCGCGCGACGCTCGCCAGAAACACCGCGCGGTCGAGGGCGTCGTCGCCCTCGACCGCTTCGTGATGTTCGTCATTCCGGGTTGCCCGCCGGCCGCCCGCATTGAACGGGGCATCGCCGAGGCCGGGCACGCCGGGATGATCGCCGGTCACGGCAATCAGATCTTGGCCGTCAGGTCCGGAACGGCTTTGAACAGATCGGCGACGAGGCCGAAGTCGGCGATCTGGAAGATCGGGGCGTCTTCGTCCTTGTTGATCGCGACGATCGTCTTCGAATCCTTCATGCCCGCGAGATGCTGGATCGCGCCCGAAATACCGATTGCGAAATAGACCTGCGGCGCGACGATCTTGCCGGTCTGGCCGACCTGATAGTCGTTGGGGACATAGCCCGCATCGACCGCGGCGCGCGAAGCACCAAGCGCGGCGCCGAGCTTGTCGGCGAGCGGCACGATGACTTCTTCATACTTCTCGCTCGAACCCAGCGCGCGGCCACCCGACACGATGATCTTCGCCGAGGTGAGCTCGGGACGCTCCGACTTGGCGATTTCGGCGCCAACGAAGCTCGAGATGCCGGCATCGCTGCCCGCGCCGACGGCTTCGACCGTACCAGAGCCGCCCGAGGTCGCGGCCTTGTCGAACGCGGTGCCGCGAACGGTGAGGACCAGCTTCGCGTCCGAGGATTCGACGGTCGCGATCGCGTTGCCCGCGTAGATCGGGCGGGTGAAGGCCTTCGGACCCTCGACCGACAGGATTTCCGAAATCTGCATGACGTCGAGCAAGGCGGCGACGCGCGGCGCGATATTCTTGCCGGTGGTCGTCGCGGGCGCGAAGAACGCATCGTGCGAACCCATCAGATCGGCCACGAGCGGCGCGATATTTTCAGGCAGGTTGTTCGCAAAGGCAGCGTTATCGGCGACATGCACCTTGCCAACGCCGGCGATGCCGGCGGCTTCGTTGGCGACCGCATCGACGCCCGAACCCGCGACGAGCAAATGGACTTCGCCGAGCTTCGACGCGGCGGTGACCACCGCGAGCGTGGCGTCCTTGACGGCCTTGCCGTCATGTTCGACCCAAACCAGAGTTTTCATGAGTGCACTCCCAGCGCTTTCAGCTTGGCAACCAGTTCATCGACATCGGCGACCTTGATGCCGGCCGAGCGGGCGGCGGGTTCGCTGACCTTGACCACCTTCACGCGCGGAGCGGTGTCGACGCCGTAATCGGCGGGGGCCTTGGTATCGAGCGGCTTCGACTTCGCCTTCATGATGTTCGGCAGCGAGGCATAGCGCGGCTCGTTCAGGCGAAGGTCGGTGGTGACGATCGCGGGAAGCTTGAGCTTCACCGTTTCGAGGCCGCCGTCGACTTCGCGCGTCACATTGACGCTGTCGCCCTCGACGTTGACCGCGCTGGCAAAGGTGCCCTGCGCCCAACCGGTGAGCGCAGCGAGCATCTGGCCGGTCTGGTTGTTGTCGTCGTCGATCGCCTGCTTGCCGAGGATCACAAGACCCGGCTGTTCGGCATCGGCAATCGCTTTCAGGATCTTGGCGACGGCGAGCGGCTCGACCGCATCGTCGGTCTGCACGAGGATCGCGCGATCGGCGCCCATCGCGAGCGCGGTGCGCAGCGTTTCCTGCGCCTTCGCCGGGCCGACGGAAACGGCGACGATCTCGGTCGCAACGCCCTTTTCCTTCAGGCGGATCGCTTCTTCGACACCGATCTCGTCGAACGGGTTCATCGACATTTTGACATTGGCCAGGTCAACGCCCGTGCCGTCGGCCTTCACCCGCGGCTTCACGTTGTAATCGAGCACCCGCTTTACGGGGACGAGGATTTTCATAGCTTTTAAAGCTCCTCTCGAAAAATTGTGCACTGCGCCATAATTGGCGTTTACGTAAACGTCAACTAGCAGTCCCTACTCCTCCCTCGCGGGTGCGAGGGAGGGTTGGATTATCACGCCGCCTTGTTCACCTCGGCTACGATTTTCTTTGCCGCATCGCCGAGATCGTTGGCAGCAACGATCGGGAGGCCCGAATTGGCGAGGATGTCCTTGCCCTCCTGGACGTTCGTGCCTTCGAGGCGGACGACGAGCGGAACCGACAGGTTCACTTCCTTCGCCGCGGCGACAATGCCGTCGGCGATGATGTCGCACTTCATGATGCCGCCGAAGATGTTGACGAGGATGCCCTTCACGGCGGGATCCTTGAGGATGATCTTGAACGCCGCAGTGACCTTTTCCTTCGAAGCGCCACCGCCGACGTCGAGGAAGTTGGCGGGGAATTCGCCGTTGAGCTTGATGATGTCCATCGTCGCCATCGCGAGGCCGGCGCCGTTCACCATGCAGCCGATGTTGCCGTCGAGCTTGATGTAGGCGAGGTCATATTCCGACGCTTCGACTTCGGCCGGGTCTTCTTCGGTCAGGTCGCGCAGTTCGGCGATATCCTTGTGGCGGAACATCGCGTTGCCGTCGAAACCGAGCTTGGCATCAAGGACGAGCAGCTCGTCGCCGTTCGCGCCTTCGCAAACCGCCAGCGGGTTGATCTCGATCTGCTCGGCGTCGGTTGCGAGGAAGGCGTTATAGAGGCCGGCGAGAACCTTCGAAGCCTGCTTCGCGAGGTCACCCGACAGTTCGAGCGCGGCGGCGACGCTGCGGCCATGGTGCGGCTGCAGCCCCGTCGCGGGGTCGATGGTGATCGTGTGGATCTTGTCGGGCGTGTTGTGCGCGACGGTTTCGATGTCCATCCCGCCTTCGGTCGAGGCAACCACAGCGATGCGGCTGGTGGCACGGTCGACGAGCAACGCGAGGTAGAATTCCTGCTTAATGTCGGCGCCGTCGGTGATGTAGAGGCGGTTGACCTGCTTGCCGGCTTCGCCGGTCTGGATCGTCACCAGCGTGTTGCCAAGCATGTCCTTGGCGTGCGCTTCGACTTCCTCAAGCGTCTTGGCGAGGCGGACGCCGCCCTTTGCATCGGGGCCAAGTTCCTTGAACTTGCCCTTGCCGCGGCCGCCCGCGTGGATCTGCGATTTCACGACATAAAGCGGCCCGGGGAGCTGCTTCGCGGCAGCGACAGCCTCTTCGACGCTCATCGCCGCAATGCCCTTGGGGATAGCGACGCCAAATTTCGCGAGCAGTTCTTTCGCCTGATATTCGTGGATGTTCATGAGGTCAGCCGGGCCTTTCGACTCTGGAGCGGGGAGAAGTTTGGCGCCGCATAAGCACAAGTTCGCGCGCAAGGCTACCCCCGGGGTCCGCAGATATACTTGCGCGCCGCAAAGGGTTTCGGCCAGCCGGTCCGTCTTCGGGATGACGGCCCCGACCCGAGCTGATAATCGGGCGACGCCGGAGAACGGGATGAGGGAGCCGAAGATGCAGATAAAGCTTGTTGTTTTGGCGTTTATGGCATTCGCCGGCCCCTGTGCCGCGGCGGCGCAAACCAACCAGGCACTCGACATCCGGGTCGCCGAAGCCCCCGACATCGTACGCATCGGCGCCGCCGATCAGCTCGTTTACGAACTGCATCTGACCAATTTTTCGAGCCTTCCGCTGCGGCTGGACCAGCTTGTCGTGAAAGCGGGTGACAAGGGAACGCAGCTCAAGACCTATGCCGGCGACGAACTGGCCAAGGCCATCGGGCTTGTAGGGCCGGCCGAGGCCGATACGCGGACGATTCCATCGGGCCGCCGGGCAGTCCTCTACATCAATGCTCCCGTCGCAGACGGCGCGGCGCGCGGGGCGATTTCGCACGAACTGAAACTCACCAAGATCGGAGCCGATGGCACCAGCTTCACGATTTCGGGCGGCGCGACGTCACCGGAGGTCGCCGCCCTGCCCCGCCTATCGGCCCCGCTGCGCGGCGGGCCGTGGGTCGCGGTGTACGACCCCGGCATGGAGCGCGGCCATAGGCGGGTCTTCTATGCGACCGAAGGGTCGGCAACCCTGCCCGGCCGTTTCGCCATTGACTTCATGAAGGTCGACACGGGCGGAAAGCTGTCGGCGGGGGACGCCAATCTTCCGGCGAACTATTATGGTTTCGGCGCCGAGGTGCTCGCGGTTGCCGACGGCACCGTCATCGCCGTACGCGACGATGTCCCCGACCCGACGATGCGGTCCGGACGGACGAATCCCTCGATCGCCGATGCGAGCGGCAATTATCTCATGCTCGACATCGGCGACGGACGGATCGCGACCTATGAGCATCTGAAACAGGGCGCGCCGGTCAAGGTGGGAGATCGTGTCAAGGCCGGGCAGCTTGTCGGCTTCCTCGGCTTCACCGGACAGGCGAGCGCGCCGCACCTGCACTTTCACCTCGCCGACCGCGCATCGATCCTCGGCGCAGAGGGCCAGCCCTATGTCTTCGCTTCGCTCACGCGGCTGGGGCAATATGGAGCGATCGGCGATTTCTTCCGGGGCGAGCCATGGCCACCCACCGATCGCTCCGAAACGGTGCGCGACAGCTTTCCGCCGCCCAATCTCGTCATCCGCTTTCCGGGCGATTGATGCGTTAGCGCAGCGCGCAGAGCGCCGCCGAGCTGGTTGATACCGTCAGTATCTCGGGATCCTTGAGCGCGCGGACCTTGTGCAGGAACTGCGCGAGCGAAAGGTCGGTGATCTGCTTGTCCTTGAGGCTGCCGAGCGCCGACAGGCGCCGGAGCTGGACCAGCGAGAGCCGGTCGACCATGCGTTCGGCCATGCACGCCGACATCGCCTTCGACAGGCCGGCGTTGTTCAGCCCGGTGCGCAGCCGCGCCTCGGGGGTCGCACAGCCGGCAAGCGCGAGCGACAGCACCACCAGCGGTAGGGCAGCAAATTTCATCGTCGATTACCTTCCGTGATATTCGGCAACGGCGGCGGAGACCGACTGCATCAGCGCCATTCGCGCCGGGATGCCAGCGGTGGTGCTGCCCATCATTACGACAATCGCATAGCGGGTGCCGTCGGGTGCGGTCGCGATGCCGATGTCGTTATAGCCCGCGGTCATGCCGCCCAGATTCTGGCCGGTGCCGGTCTTGTGCATGAATTGCCAGCCAGGCGGCAGCCCGGCCTTCAATCGCCGCGGCCCGCTCTTGGTCCGGCTCATCACGCCTTGCAGATATTCGGTCGATTCAGGCGACAGCAGCGTTCCGCGCGCCAGCCGGGTCAGCGCGCCCGCAATCGCTGCGGGGCTCGCGCCATCGACTGGATTGGCGAGATAATTATTCATCGCGGTCTGGCGCGTCGCCGCCGGCAGCGCGGCACGCGCGGCCTCGAAATTGCGGCCGATCGAATAGCTTTGCTGCCAGGTCAGCCCGGCAGTTCCGGCCTGCAAAAGCCGCTCGCCGGGGCCGAAGCGGATCGAACCGAGGTCCTTTTTGGCAACGAAGGCACGCACGGCGCTCGGACCGCCGACGGTACGCAGCAGGCTGTCGTTCGCAAGATTGTCGCTATGGGTGATCGCGGTCTCGATCAGGTCGCGGACACTCATCGTCACCGAACCCTCGGCGCGTACGCGCGCGGCGAGCGGCTGGTGAAAGACCACCAGATCCTCGGGACCGATGCGGACGCGCTGGTCCATCGTCATCCGTCCCTGATCGACCGCGTCCAGCACCGCCAGCGTAACCCACAGCTTCGACACGCTCTGTTGCGGGAACAGGTCGCCGCCGCGCTGCGACAGCGCCCATTCGCCGTCGATGCGCTGCACCGCAATGCCCGTCTTGCCCGGGAAGGCGCGCCACAATTCAAAGATACGGTCATTGAGTCCGGCGGGGGCGCGGCGGAAGCCGGGGTCCAGCGGCCCCGCGGGCCGCGGCATCGTCGACCGCACCGGTTGGCCGATCGGCACACTGACCGAACCGGCGGGACCCCGCACCGCTGCCTTGGGCTGCGCGGCGGGCTGCGTACGCGGCTGCGGAACGATCGCGGCGCTGCTGACACAGCCCGCGAGCACCGCGGCGCCCATCGTAACGGCGAGGAGCGGCCGGCCGGAAAACTTAACCTTCATTCAAACCCCGCACTTGCGACTTTTATCTCTACCCGACCCCTTCGGTCGTTTCCTCGTCCCGCAGGCGCGCGCGGAGGACCAGCGTTTTGCGGTGAATGATTCTTATGTCGCGACCAGTGGCGGAACCGCGCGGGTTTCAGGGGGCCGGCTTTGCGCGTACCATATCGGGGTAGAGCCGCTTCAGCGCCGCCAGCTTGGGCGCGTCCCAGCGCAATATATATCCGTTCTTCGGATTGAGCCGCATGAAATTCTGGTGATCGGCCTCAGCCGGATAGAAGCGCTTGTACGTCTCGATCGGCACAACGATCGGCTTTGCAAAATATTTGCCGCCGCCGATTTGCGCCAGATAGGCGGTCGCGACCTGGCGCTGCGCGGCGTCGAGCGGGACGATCGCAGCACGATATTGCGGGCCGCTGTCAGGACCCTGTCGATTTTTGAGTGTCGGGTCGGCAACCACCGAAAAGAGAATCCGGAGCAGGCTGCCATAGCTGACCTGCGAAGGGTCATAGACGATACGAACCGCCTCGGCATGCCCCGACTTGCCGTCGTGGGTCAGCTCATATTTGGCGGTCGCGGCGCTTCCGCCATGATAGCCCGATTCGACCGAAATCACGCCTTTAACGTTGGAGAAGACGCCTTCGACGCCCCAGAAACAGCCGCCCGCGAGCACGGCGGTGGCGCGTTTCGCGTTGACGGCGGGATCGACGAGCGCGGCGGGCAGTTTGACGACGCTTTCGGCCTGCGCCGGCGTGCATTGCGCGACGATCGCCCCTGCGACCAGCGCCGCGACGGCGCGAAGGGCAAGGCTATGCCGCAGCGGCGTTACGCCGGGATCGGCAACGCGGGCTGATTGAGCACGATGTAGGTTGCGCCAATCGCGAAGCCAGCGAGCATGGTAAGGAACCAGTCGGAGCGGAGCATGGAGAGCATGATAACCTCTTTTTTTCATATTGTCAGTTCGCGGCCTGGACCGCTTTGGTTACACCGACGATATGGAGCGCCCCGACCAGCCGTGCAGTGATGTAAGTCACCCTAGTGGAAATGACTTACTATCCGGTGAACCGGGCGGTTAACCGCCGTTCATGTGCAAATAGGCACCGCCGCCGCGATTACAAGACCGATCGGTATAAAAATAATCTTGCGCGAGATTATTTTGTCAACGGAGCGCGGCGCACGCCTGCTGGATGCGCACGCAGGCTTCCTTGAGCACCGCTTCCGAGGTCGCATAGGAAACGCGGAATGCGGGCGACAGGCCGAAAGCACCGCCGTGCACCGCCGCAACCTTCGCGCTGTCGAGGAAATAGTCGATCAGCGATTCGTCGCTGTCGATCAACTTGCCGTCGGGGGTCTTCTTTCCGATGCAGCCCGACGCGTCGGGATATACATAAAAGGCGCCGTCGGGGACGGGGCAGCTCAGGCCCGGCGCGTCGTTGAGCATCGCGACGACCATGTCGCGGCGCTTCTTGAACGCGGCGTTGCGATCATCGAGGAACTGCTGCGGCCCGCCGAGCGCGGCAGCGGCGGCGGCCTGCGCGATCGAGCAGGGGTTCGACGTCGACTGCGACTGCAGCTTGCCCATCGCTTTGATCAGCCAGGCAGGGCCGCCGGCATAGCCGATGCGCCAGCCGGTCATCGCATAGGCTTTCGAACAGCCGTTCACCGTCAGGATGCGGTCGATCAAATCGGGACAGCGCTGCGCCAGCGTCGTGAAGGCGAAATCGGCGTACCAGACATGCTCATACATATCGTCGGTCATCACCATCACATGCGGGTGGCGGCGGATGACTTCGCCCAGCGCGTCGAGCTCGTCGCCCGAATAGGCGGCGCCCGACGGGTTCGACGGCGAGTTGAACATCACCCAGCGCGTCTTCGGCGTGATCGCCGCGTCGAGCTGCGCCGGTGTGATCTTGTAATTCTGCGCCGCGCCGCCTTCGATGATAACCGGCGTACCGCCAGCGAACGCGACGATGTCGGGATAGCTCACCCAATAGGGCGCGGGGATGATGACCTCGTCGCCCTTGTCGACCGTCGCGACGAGCGCGTTGAACAAAGTGTGCTTGCCGCCGACATTGACCGTGATCTGGTCGAGCCCGAATTCGAGGCCGTTGTCGCGGCGAAACTTGCCACGGATCGCTTCCTTCAGCGCCACGGTGCCGTCGACGAGCGTATATTTGGTTTGGCCGTTGCGGATCGCCTCGATCGCCGCTTCCTTGACGAAATCGGGCGTATCGAAATCGGGCTCGCCGGCGCTGAGGCCAATCACGTCGACGCCCGATGCCTTCAGTGCCGACACGCGCGCGGTCATCGCGAGCGTGGCCGACGGCTGGATGCGGTTGAGGGCGGCGGAGACATGGGGCTTCAGCGACATGACGATATCTTCCGTGGCTTGCGCGGTCGGGGCTGCCAAAGGACAGGAAATTGCGCGCGGCCGCGCCTAAAGCCTCTAACCGATATTCGCAAGCGCATCGCTTGATAATTTACCTATGCGGCGGGCAGGTCAGCCTATCTACGCTGCCGCAGCGTCGGCCAGCCGCGCCGGGATAAGCCCGCGCAACGAATTGCCGATGAAGAATCCGCTCTCCAGATCGGCAAGCCGGAGGTGCGATTCGACCGCCCGGCCCTTGTCGATCAGCTCGGCGCGCAGCACGCCGGGAAGCAGGCCGAGCGCGAGCGGCGGGGTGAGCAACTGGCCGCCGCGTTCGACGAAGACATTGCTCCAGCTTCCCTCGGTGACGAAACCCGGCTCGTCGACGAACACGACCTCGGCGGCCCCGCTCTCGTGCCGCGCGGCGTCATAGGCGGCGCGAAGGCTGGTCTTGTGCGTCAGACGAAAATCGTCGGCCGCCATCGGTGCGGGGCGTACCGCGACCGCAACCGGCAGCTCGGCGAGCCGCGGCAACGGTGACACCTCGACCGCGAGCGCACCCGACGGCGCCAGCCGCATCCGCACGCGCGCGGCGCTGCGCAGGCGGAAGGTCGCCGACTGCAGGCTGTTGCGCGCGCCATGGCGGTCGAAGGTAAAACCCAGCGCCTGCGCGCTCGCCTTCATCCGCGCCAGATGCCCCTCAAGCCGCTGGACGCCTTCGACTGGGTCGAAGTACATCGTTTCTATGAGGTCGAAGCTTTCCCCCGCTGCGCCCACAAATTCCCCCTTGGCCAGACATTCGCGCCATTCTTCAGCCGGTTCGCTGTCGGCAACAATTCCCGATCCCAATCCCAGCGTGGCGCAAGGCGGACCGTCCCGCAAGGCGCTTTGCGGTAACAACCCGGGAAAGACGAGCGTCCGGATCGCGACATTGAACGCCGCGTCGCCCCCGGGCTCGATGAAACCGATCGAGCCGGTGTAGAGCCCGCGCGCGCCCTCCTCCAGCGCGTCGATGATCTCCATCGCGCGCACCTTTGGGGCGCCGGTGATCGATCCGCATGGAAAGGCGGCGCGCAACACGTCGACCGCGCCCGCGCCGTCGGGCAGGCGTGCGCCGACGTCGGAGACGAGCTGGTGGATCGTCGGGAAGCTTTCGACGCGAAACAGGTCGGGCACCGCGACCGATCCCGGCACCGCGACGCGCGACAGATCATTGCGGATCAGGTCGACGATCATCAGATTTTCGGCGCGCTGCTTCGGATCTTCCGCCAGTTCGCGTGCCGCCGCTGCGTCAGCATCGGGATCGGAAAGCCGCGCCGCGGTGCCCTTCATCGGACGCGCCATCACTTGGCCCTGGCGCAGCGCAAAGAACAGCTCGGGCGAGTGCGACACGATCGCCTGTTCACCGGTCCAGATCACCCCGCCATAGCCCGCGCGCGAAGTACGCCGCAGCCGCGCATGAACCGCGAGCGGATTGCCGAGCACGGGCACATCGGCGCGAAAGGTGAAGTTTGCCTGATAGATGTCGCCCGCGCGGATGAGGTCGAGCACCGCCTCGACCGCTGCAAGATAGTCGGCGCGCGCGACGCGGGGTGCAACCTTGCCGACCCATGCCGACGCCGGGTCGGGGAGCAGGTCCGCGACCTTGTCGGCATCGATCCGACGGACCTTGGGAAACAGCCCGAACCAGCCGAGCGGAGCCGCGCCCGCTTCGGCGTCAACCGCACCGCGCCACGCCGGCGCCAGCGCCTTGCCGGCCTCATAGGTCAGATAGCCCGCGACATGGAGCCCGCGGCCCTGCGCCGTTTCCAGCGCCGACAGCAGCGCCGGGACCTCCGCCGCAGAATGCGCCGTGAGCACCTCGACGGGATCGACGAACAATCGCGCCGCCGCCGCGCCTTCGGCGCGCGCATCGTCGAGCAGCACGAAGGGCGGGCAGTCCGGGCCCGGAACGGGAATCGCGTCGCCGCCCGTCATCGCCTTGGCGCCATCGCTATTTCGCTGGGTTCGATCGCGCGCCGGCCGCGATCAGCGGTCGCGCTTCATGCGGATCGAGCGACCGCCGTCGACGGAAGCGAAATAGCTGCCCATGGTCGCGACCTTGATCTTGACCTTTTGCCCCGCCTTCGGCTGGCGCGGCAGTCTTGTGGTGTCGATCTGCACCCATACCGCGTCATCTTCCATCACCAGCGTATATTTGCCCGAACGGTCGATGCTCGCCGAGCGGATCGTCGTTTCGATTTCCTTGACCTCATCCTCGTCGCCGCCAAAAATTCCGCCGAGTTTGGGGAAGTTGAAACCGAACAGCCCGCGCCGCGCCTTTTTGGCGGTTTCGCGGTCGGTGAAGGTAATTTCACGCGCCTGGTCGGCGGTCGACAGCTCGCCGACCTCGCGGTCGAAACAGGCAAGGCGCCCGGCCGGATCGGCAATGTCGCGGCAGGCGTAGAGTTCCTGAATCTGCGCGGGGCGTGCGGCCGGCAGCTTGTCCTTGGCGGCGGCCGGCGCGGTGGCGGCGCAGGCGAGAAGGACGAGCGACGCGGCGACGCGCGATGACAGCTGCAACATGGCAAAACCCCTGACGGTGACGATATGCGCTGCCTAGCGGTCCGGGCTGCACGCCGCAAGCGAGCGCGGTTGCAAATCACCGCTTGCTGACCCTAGTGTAAGGAACCCCACATTCGAAAAGGATTCCAACCCCCGATGGACAGCCGCTTTTCCTGGTCGACCGATTATCGCCACCCCACGGCATGGGACCAGGAATTT
>JAESGS010000998.1_pt1 | contig 11133 bp, 10 predicted proteins | sample 9269761 | NCBI WGS metagenome assembly JAESGS01 (sample SAMN15741799, study PRJNA653493) | algae metagenome | isolation source: Cyanosarcina radialis HA8281-LM2 and co-occurring heterotrophs from damp... | place: USA: Makauwahi cave, Hawaii | collected 2011-01-06 | reverse complement strand
AAATTGCTCTTCCGCGTCCTCATGCCGCTTGTCATGCCCGGCGTGGCGACGGTTTCGATCTTCGCCTTTCTGAACGCCTGGAACGAATTCCTTGCCGCTCTCGTCCTGCTTTCCACCAACGAGAACTACACTCTTCCGGTTTTGATGACGGCCGTGCGCGCGGGACGGCTTGGCGCCATCAACTGGGGAGCGGTGCAAGCCGGCGTAACCGTCATGGTCGTGCCCTGCCTCTTCGTTTTCCTCCTCCTGCAACGCTACTACATGCGCGGGCTCATGGCCGGCGCGGTGAAATAGAGAAAGTGAGCCAATGAGCAAGAGCCGCAGAGACCGCCAGTTTCGCCCTGTCGCCGTTCCGGACGTCGACGTCGCCGGGTTCTTTGGCAAATGGCAGGACGCCGTTTGCGATTCAACCGCCGAGACGCTGCTCGACCGCTGCGTGGAAGCGGGCATGGTCCAGGCAATTAACGTTGATCAGCCAAGTCCTGGCGTCGTCATTCCAATTCTCGAATGGGGTGGCTCGACACAGATGTTCTGGGACTCCGATCTCGGCAAGTCGATCGAGACCATAGCCTATTCACTTTATCGCAAGCCAAACCCTCGGCTGGAGGAGCGGGCGGACGCCATTATCGACCTCTATGAGAAGCTGCAGGACCAAGACGGCTATGTGAACGCCTGGTTCCAGCGCGTCCAACAAGGCAGACGGTGGACGAACCTGCGTGATCATCACGAACTCTATTGTGCCGGGCATTTGATGGAGGCGGCGGTCGCCTACTTCCAGGCAACGGGCAAGCGAAAGCTGCTGGACATCATGTGCCGCTATGCCGACTACATGATTAGGGTCTTCGGACACGGGCCGGGTCAGATTCCAGGCTATGACGGGCACGAGGAGATCGAATTGGCATTGGTCAAGCTTGGCCGCGTGACCGGGGAAACGAAGTATCTCGACCTCTCTAAGTTTTTCGTCGATGAACGCGGAACCGAGCCGCATTTCTTCACGGACGAAGCCGAACGCGACGGCCGCGATCCAAAGTCCTATATCCAGAAAACTTACGAGTACGGCCAGGCGCATCTTCCGGTTCGCGAACAGAAGAAGGTCGTGGGCCATGCGGTGCGCGCCATGTACCTTTACTCGGGAATGGCCGACATCGCGACGGAATATAGGGACGACAGCCTGACGGAGGCGTTGGACGATCTGTGGGACGACGTCGTCACCAAACAGATGTATGTCACCGGTGGGATCGGTCCGGCGGCTTCGAACGAAGGGTTTACAGACTACTACGATCTGCCAAACGACACGGCCTATGCCGAAACATGCGCTTCGGTCGGATTGGTCTTCTGGGCGAACCGGATGCTTGGCCGAGGGCCGAACCGGCGCTACGCGGATGTCATGGAACAGGCGCTTTACAACGGTGCCTTGCCGGGTCTGTCGATCGATGGGAAGACCTTCTTCTACGACAATCCTCTAGAATCGACCGGCAAACATCATCGCTGGAAGTGGCACCATTGCCCATGCTGCCCTCCAAACATCGCGCGTCTCGTCACATCGATCGGTTCCTACATGTATGCGGTGGCCGACGACGAAATTGCCGTGCACCTCTATGGCGAAAGCACTGTTCGGACCAAGCTTGCCTGTGGGGCGAAAGTCACGCTCCGGCAGGAAAGCGGCTATCCTTGGGATGGTGCCGTCGCGTTGACCGCATCGCTCACGGCGCCGGTCCGTTTCGCCCTATCCCTGCGCATCCCCGAATGGGCGGTTGGCGCGACGCTTAGCGTCAACGGGCAAATACTCGATCTTTCCGGTATCGTCAGCGACGGCTACGCCCGCATCGATCGGGAGTGGACTGATGGCGACCGGGTGGCCCTTTACTTACCGCTTTCGCTTAGGCCGCAATACGCCAACCCGAAGGTGAGGCATGACGCCGGTCGCGTGGCATTGATGCGCGGGCCGTTGGTCTATTGCGTTGAGGAGACCGATAATGGAGGCGATCTGAACGCTATTGTCATGCCGAAGAGCCTACCACAAGCGGACATCGCGGTGCTGCGGGACCTGAACGGGGCAGTCGCATTGGATATTACGGTTGAGCGCGAGGAAACGTCGGCCTGGGGTGTTGCGCTCTACCGCACCACGCCCCCCGAGCGGACGGTAACCAAAGTGCGTCTGGTGCCTTATCATCTATGGGACAACCGCTCTCCAGGCAGCATGCTCGTCTGGCTACAGGCGGAAAAGTAGGGCCGTGGTCGATGAACATGGAGCGAAAGCCTATCAGCCTTACCCTGAGCGACGTGAGGAAGAGCTACGGTAGTCTGGCCGTGATCCACGGTGTCGACCTGACGATAGACGAGGGCGAGTTTGTCGTTTTCGTTGGGCCATCCGGATGCGGCAAGTCAACGCTTCTGCGCATGATCGCGGGCCTGGAAGACGTGACCGAAGGAGAGGTTGCCATCAAGGGACGCGAGGTCACGGATCTCGATCCGTCCGAGCGCGGTATCGCCATGGTCTTCCAATCCTACGCGCTCTATCCTCATATGAGCATTCGCGACAATCTGGCCTTCGGGCTCAAGATGTCGCGGACAGACACCGCGGAAATCGACCGTCGCGTGTCACAGGCTTCATCGATCCTGAAGATCGACCACCTTCTCGACCGACGACCCGGGCAACTGTCCGGTGGTCAGCGGCAGCGCGTTGCGATCGGGCGTGCGATCGTGCGCAAACCCGACGTTTTCCTGTTCGACGAACCGCTTTCCAATCTCGACGCCGAATTGCGTGTGTCCATGCGCATCGAGATCGCCCGTCTGCACCGCGATCTCGGCAACACGATGATCTATGTGACGCATGACCAGACGGAGGCCATGACGCTTGCAGACCGGATTGTCATCCTGCGTGATGGCCGTATCGAACAGGTCGGCACGCCGCGGCAGGTTTACGAAGATCCGGCCAACACCTTCGTTGCCGGGTTCATTGGTTCGCCACGCATGAACTTGCTGAAAGGCTTTTGGGGCGGCGATGGTGTGTGGCTGGGTGATGGGCTGGTGCCGGCTCCGGTGCTGCGCGAACGACCGTCTGAAAACACGCCAGTGACACTCGGCATCCGGCCCGAGCATATCCAGCTTGCAGCAAAGGGCGAAATTGGTCTTCCGGCGATCGTGGAGTTCAGCGAGTATCTCGGTGGCACCTGCTATGTTTACTGTCGCTTGGCCGAGGGGCAGAGCATCACTATCGAAAGCCGAGGCGACGTCCAGCCTGCAAATGGCGATCGAATTGGGCTTATGTTTCCTCCCGCTCGAAGCTTCGTGTTCGACGTGGAGAAGGGTACAAGGCTTCGATAAAACGGTTTGCCGGATCCGGTGTCGAACGTTCGAAGCCGGCCGCGCGAGCAATAGCCGCGACGTTCGACATCGTTGGTGTAGCTTTTGCTTTGTGATTCAATTGAAGTGCTCAGCGGTAAATACGACGCTGAACTTTCACCTAACGACTTCAGGACGGGCAAGGAGGGATTGAGCGCACAAGCGATCGGACCCCATGACAGGTCTTCGCAACAGGCGCTGGTTTGGTCGACAACGCCTCCGCGGCCCTTGCCCGCGCCAAACGCGAAGGAACCGGCCTTGCTGCAAGCGTGATGGATCTCGACCACTTCAAGGTGATTAACGACCGTTTCGTTCTGATGTCGGTGACCGAGCGCTAACCGCTTCCGGCGCGGTGGTCCTTGCCTGCATCCGCCCCTATGATCTTGCAGCACGCATCGGAGGCGAAGAATACGCCATTATCCTCTCCGGTTGCGATCAGGCGTGCGCAACGGAGATCGCGAACCGGATAAGATCACAGGTTGCAGGGATTTCGATCTGCTCAGCGGGGCGCAATTGACCGCAAGTTTCGGGGTTTATGAGGCAAAACCGGAGACCGATAGCCTTGCCATGATCTTGAAGCGCTCAGACACGAACCTCTATCCGGCACAACGCACCGGTCGTAACTGCGTCATTGGATCTGAAGCCAACCAGCCCGAAGCGCCTGTGTCGCCTCCGCAAGAAAAGATCAAATCGACGCGAGACGCTTGACCATTTCCGCTGCGACCATTCTTCTAGGGCGTATTCCTAGGGTTGAAGACGAGCACGGTTGGTCAATGAGCGAGATCCAGAACAAATCTGTAGCACTTTTAACGCAGATCGAAGGGGCTCTCGCTCACTTGTCGGCGGCTGACCGGGCCCGATCGTTCCTTGAGAAATCGCTGGACCTCTATTTAGCGCTCGGCGGTAGTTCCGAAGTAGCCGCTGAGGTCCTGACGCAGACGCGAGCCGGCGCGCGAATGCGGGTTGAATCGGCAGTCGCCAACGTGATGATCGAGCTTGCGGCCGCAAGCCACCTCAGCGACATTGATATGATCCAGGCGGCCTACAATCGCCTCGACGCGGAGCTCAAAGCCCCAAGTGCAGGCAAGTAGGTCGGCTTCCCGCGTTTCGCTTCAGATCGATCCTGGCCAGACGATTGTTGACCACCAGTAAGTCCGAATTCAGGTCACCGGTTCGGTTCGCCTTCAGGCGACCTGTCCATTCACGGCGATGGCGAAAGGACGGCAGTTGCGAGCACTTCGAGGCGTATTCCGTCGGAAAGGAGATCGACTACGACGGTGGCACGGACCGGATAGGGTGCCGAAAAGAACTGCCGATAGACCCTATTCATGCCGGCTGCGTCCTCTTTGTCCGTGAGATAGGCCTGAATCTGCACGACATCGGCAAGCGTGCCTCCGGCCGCGTTGAGCGCCTGCTTCAAATTCAGGAACACCTGTCGAGCCTGTGTCTCGATGTCGCCCGTGATGAGTTCGCCGGTCGTCGGGTCCTTTGCAATATGGGCGGAGCGCACGATGCGTCCTGCCTTTACCGTAGCGCTCAACGGTGCCTTTGAAGCGGCGATACCGGTTTCGATTTTGTCAAACAACGGTCACTCCACTATGCGCTTTTGCCGAGAACGGCGTGTGCGAGGATCTCGATGCGGAGGCCTTCTGCCAAAAGCTCCTTCACCACCACCGTCGCGCGCACCGGATATGGCTCTTTGAAGAACTCGGTGTAGACCTTGTTCATGCCTGGTGCATCCGATCTTTCAGTGAGGAAGACCTGAATCTGCACGACATCGGCCAGCGTGCCCCCTGCGGCACGGATCGCGATGTCAAGATTTCCGAGCGTTCGGCGCGTCTGGGTTTCGATGTCACCTGTGACGAGGTCGCCATTCACCGGGTCTTCGGAAATATGGACCGACCAGACGAGATTGCCGGCGCGCACGACCTCGCTGACCGGCACGTCGCAGGGGTCTGATCCGGTATCGATGGCTTCAAACATTTTGTTCTCCAAGAAAGTAAGGCTGCTCATTCGGGCCGCGCGTCGAAGCGGGTCACGAATTTCGTGTTGAGATAGCCGTCAAAGGTTTCAGTCCCACCTTCGCTGCCATAGCCGCTGTCGTTGATGCCACCGAAAGGTGTTTCGGGTAGCGCCAGGCCGAAGTGATTGATGCTGACCATCCCGGCGGCAAGCGCTTTTGCGGCATGCTGGGCTCGACTGCTGGAGGCGGTGAACACGTAAGACGCAAGGCCGAAAGGAAGGCTGTTGGCGCGCGGCATCACGTCGTCAAAACCAGAAAAAGGCGTGACGACCGCAATGGGTCCAAAGGGCTCCTCGTTCATCAGCCGCAACGCGTCGGAGCCACCGGCAACCACCGTCGGCGCATAGAAAAAGCCGGCGTTGCCGATGCGACTGCCGCCGGTCACGATCTCCGCTCCCCGTTCGCGGGCATCCTGTACGAAGCCTTCCATCGCTGTCACGCGGCGGGCGTGGCAAAGCGGCCCCATGAGCACGCCCTCGTCGAAGCCGCTGCCAACCTTCGTTGCGGCGACCTTTTCGCTGAAGCGCGAAACGAAACGGTCATAGGCTTTCGCCTGCACGTAGAAGCGGGTCGGCGAAACGCAGACCTGCCCGGCATTGCGAACCTTTTGGGCGGCGAGCGCAGTGGCGGAAGCTTCAATATCGGCGTCGTCGAAGACGATAGCGGGAGCGTGACCGCCAAGCTCCATCGTAGAGCGCTTCATATGGCGGCCTGCGAGCGAAGCGAGCAGCTTGCCGACTTCGACGGATCCCGTAAACGAGATCTTCTTCACCTCGGGGGCCGAAAGCAGCGTTTCAGAAATATGTGAAGACGATCCCCAGACGATGTTGAGGCAACCGTCCGGCAGACCCGCCTCCTGCATCAGTCTGCCGATCGCGACCGTGGACGAGGGAGATTCCGCCGGCCCTTTGAGGATTATCGTGCAGCCGCTTGCCAAGGCTGCCACGACCTTGCGCAGTGCCTGGCTAAACGGGAAGTTCCAGGGGGTAAACGCGATGCAGACGCCGACGGGTTCGCGCGTGACTGCCTGCTGTACACGTGGATCTCGCGAAGGGATAAGGCGACCATAGATGCGCCGCGCTTCCTCCGCATGCCAATCGGCATGGTCGGCGGCAAATCGGATCTCACCGATTGCCTCCGCCAGCGGCTTGCCTTGGTCCATCACCATGCTGCGGCCGATCTCATCGGCGTGCTTGCGGGCAAGATCGGCGAAACGCCGCAGGATCTGCCCGCGGTCGAGCGCTGAGCGTTCCCTCCAGCTTTCGAATGCGCGCTGCGCGGAGGCGACGGCGGCCGAGAGGTCGGCGTCGGAAGCGCAGGGCAAATAGCCGACGACCGCGCCACTGGCGGGATCGATGACCGCGTCCCGCCGCTCCGTCTCATAGGTCCAGCGGCCGTCAATCAGCATGCCAAGCTGCCCATAGGAATGCGGCCGGGTGGTCATGGCGATCTCCGGCCTCACGCGACGTAGCCCTGGCTGCGCGCCCACGAAAGCGTGTCGTCGAGGGCAAGCTGCATGCGGGCCATGAGATCGTCGATCTGCTTCTCGTTGATGATCATGGCCGGGCACAGGCTCACCATGTCGCCAAGACCACGAGTAAGGACGCCCCGTTCGGTTGCGAACTTGCCGGCATGGTTGGCGACCTGCCAGGCGGGTGGAAAGTTCTCCTTCGTCACCTTGTCCTTGACGAACTCGAGGCCAGCCACAAGGCCGATACCGCGGGCTTCACCGATCAGCGGATGGTCTCCGAGCTTGGCGATGCCTTCCTGGAAGCGCACACTGACGGCGCGGACATGAGAGACGATGTCGGTTTCCTGATAGATCGTCAGGGCCTCCAGCGCGACAGCCGCCGCGACCGGATGACCGCCATAAGTATAGCCATGCGAAAATGTGCCGATCTTGCGGCTCTGGTCGACGAGCACATTCGCGATCTTCTCGTTGATCATCAGCGCCGAGATCGGCATGTAGGCGGCCGAAAGCTGCTTGGCGCAACTGATCATGTCGGGCTTCATCCCGTAGGTTTCTGACCCGAACATGTTTCCGGTGCGCCCGAAACCACAGATAACTTCGTCGGCCACCAAAAGGATATCGTACTTTTTCAGAACCGTCTGGAGCTTCTCGAAATAGGTCTTTGGCGGCGTGATCACTCCACCGGATACCATGACCGGTTCAGCGAAGAAGGCGGCAACCGTTTCCGGGCCTTCCTCAAGGATCATCTGTTCGAGGTTGCCGACTAGCCTGGTTGCGAAGTCTTCCTCGCTCTCTCCGGGTTCAGCAAACCGCCAGTAGTGCGGGCAGTCCGTGTGCAGAATATTGGCGATCGGCAGATCGAAGTCGCGATGGTTGAACGGAAGGCCGGTGAGGCTTGCGGTCGCGACCGTCACGCCGTGATAGGCCTTGCGGCGCGAAATGATCTTCTTCTTCTCAGGCCGTCCGACCGCGTTGTTGTAGTACCAGACAAGCTTGATCGCTGTGTCGTTCGCCTCGGAACCGGAACCGGCAAGGAAGACCTTCGACATGGGTACCGGCGCCATTTCGAGCAGCTTCTCTGCAAGGCGGATACCCGGTTCCGTCGATTTGTGGGCGAAGGAATGATAGAAGGGCATTGTCTTTAACTGGCGCGTCGCCGCTTCCACCAATCGCGGTTCACTGAAGCCGAGCCCGGCGCAGAAGAGGCCGGCAAGACCTTCGATGTAACGTTTTCCCTGATCATCGACGACGTAGATCCCTTCGCCACCGGTAATGACATGCGGCCCCACCTCCTGGTGAACCGCAAGGTTGGTGTAGGGATGGATAAGGCTTTGCCGATCCAGGACGTGAAGGGAGTTGGGACGGTCGTTCATGGCAGGCTCCAGGCTATGCTTGATTGCGCTTTGCGATTGTCAGGCGATGACGTGCACATCTTCGCTGCGCCAGGTGACGTGGCACTCGGAAGCACCGTCGAGCCTTCGTGCATCGACGCCGGGCACGCGCATGCGGATCGCTTGCGCGCCGAGTTTGCCGATGACCAGCAGGTTGTCACCATAGTTGATAGTGCTGTCGATCTTCATCGCCTGGCGGCTTGGGTCCGCTCCATCGGCGAGGCGGATCATCTCCGGGCGCAACAGCAATTCGGCTTTGCTGTTGCGGTCACTGCCTGCGGCTCTGGTGTCGACGACGCCGACTGGCGTCTCGTAGCGGCCATCGCCAAGCGAGGAAGCGGCGAGGATGTTGCTGTCGCCGATGAAGGAGGCGACGAAGCGGGTCTTCGGCGCGAAATAGATCTCGTTTGGGGTGCCGACCTGTTCGATGCGCCCCTCGTTGAAGACGGCGATCCGGTCCGACATTGTCATGGCTTCCGACTGGTCGTGGGTGACGTAGACCATGGTGACGCCGAGGTCGCGGTGGATGCGCTTCAACTCCACCTGCATGTGCTCGCGAAGCGCCTTGTCGAGCGCGCCGAGCGGTTCGTCGAGCAGGATGATATCGGGTTCAAAGACGAGCGCACGGGCAAGGGCCACACGCTGTTGCTGTCCGCCGGATAGTTCCGAGGGAACGCGCTTCTCGAAGCCCTGGAGGCCAACCTTCGCCAGTGCCTCCCGCGACCGCCGTTCTTTCTCGGCCTTTTCCACGCCGCGCATGCGCAGGGGAAAGGCGACGTTGTCGGCGATCGTCATGTGCGGGAAGAGGGCGTAGTTCTGGAAGACCATGCCGATATTGCGTTTGTGCGGCGGCAGTTTGTCGATGGCGCGTTCGCCGAGCCGAATTTCGCCGCTCGTCGGATGCTGGAAGCCGGCAATCATCATTAGCGTCGTGGTCTTGCCGGAGCCGGAAGGGCCAAGGAAGGAGACGAACTCGCCAGCCTTGATGTCGAGCGACACGTTGTCGGCCGCCATATGCTTGCCGTCGTAGCTCTTGTTGACGTTGCGGAGTGTGAGAGAACGGGCGTTCATGGCTGTGCTCCTTGATCAGGATGCCGCCGCAGCGGTGTTGGTGGCGCCGTTTTCGAGCGGCTGACGTGTGGTCCTGGACCGGCGACGCACAAATTGCGGCGCAAGCCAGACGCAGACGCCAGCCAGAACGAGGAGAAACAGGAAAGAGGATGCTGCCGAGATGGTCGGGTCTGCCTCCTGGCGGACGGCGTTGAACATCTGGCGCGGCAAGGTCGCCCTGTCGCGGCCGGAGATAAACAGCGCAATCACCGCTTCGTCGAAGGAAGCGATAAAGGCAAAGAGGCCGGCTACGGTGAAGGCGGGACGCAGGATCGGGAAGGTGACCAACCGGAATGTCGTGAAGGGCGACGCGCCAAGGTTCATGGCAGCCCGCTCGACGGACCGGTCGAACCCTTTGAGTGCCGCCGTCAGGATCAGGGTCGCCATCGGCATGGCGATGCAGCTATGGGCGAGGATGACGCCAAGGTAGCTCTGCACGAGGCGAAGTTGACCGAAGTACATGTAGTAGCCGAGCGCCATGACGATGGTCGGCACGATCATTGGCAGCATGATCAGGAGATTGAACAATTCACGGCCGAGGAAGATATGCCGCACCAGTGCGAAGGACGCGGGGATGGCAAGGCAGAGCGTCACCAGTACCGTTCCAAGACCGATGATGACGCTGTTGATGAGCGGCTCAGTCCAGTTGGGGTCCGAGAAGAAGTTGATGTAGTTGGCAAGCGTGTAGCCGGGCGGCGGAAAGGTCAGCGACGCAGCCGAGCTGAACGACATCGGGATGACGATGAACATCGGTGCAGCGACAAAAATGGCGATGAGGAGCGCAAGCGCGCGAACGAACGGGTTCATCGGCCACCTCCTGCCCATAGCCGGTCAAGTCCGAAGAAGCGGTTGTAGAGCGCGTAAACTGCGAGCGTCAGGCCGAGCAACACTATCGAGATTGCCGAGCCAAGCCCGAAGTCGAGTGTCTGTTCGATCTGGTCGCCGATGATACCTGCGATCATCTGGTCGCGCGGGCTGCCGAGCAGCACGGGCATCACGTAGAAGCCGAGGCAGGAGATGAAGACGAGCGTGCAACCGTTGACGATGCCCGGTGCCGAAAGCGGCAGATAGACTGCGAGGAAGGCACGAAGCGGGCTCGCGCCGAGGCTTTCCGCAGCGCGAACATAGAGAGGATCGATGCGCTTCATGACCGAGAACAGCGACATGGTCATGAAAGGAATGAGCGCATGGGTCATGGCAAGCGTTGCGCTGAAGGTGGTGAAGAGTAGCTTCGGCGCAGGATCGAAGCCGAGCCAGGTAAGGAGTGCCGTGACCGGCCCCTGATTGCCGAGAATGACCATCCAGGCATAGGTGCGCACGAGATAGCTCGTCCAGAAAGAAAGGGCGACCACGGTCAGGAGAAAGGTGGCGAAGCGTTTGGATCCGTTGGCCGCAGCATAGGCGAGCGGATAGGCGAAGAGGAGCGCAAGAGCGGTGACCAGGAAGGCGGTCCTGAACGTCTGATAGAGCACGGACGCAAACAGGCTCGAATGCAGAAGCCGCCCGAAGTTCTGCAGGCCGACCATCGGCTGCGAGATGCTCATCCAGCCCACATAGGCAAGCGGCACCAGGAAGAACACCGCAAGGAAGACCGCTGCCGGGGCCATCAGCGGTATCGGCCCCTCCGCAATGGGCGAAAACGATCTCTGTTTCATGTCAATGCTCCCTCAGTACCCTGATCGGTGAAGCCCGATCTTCATGCCGGTGGCGTCGGGACGCCCCCGTGGCAATGCACCTGTTTTAAGATCCTCCCGGTTCCGTTTCTCACGGAACCGGGAGGCTTGCATCAAAGG
>JAESGS010000996.1_pt1 | contig 11144 bp, 9 predicted proteins | sample 9269761 | NCBI WGS metagenome assembly JAESGS01 (sample SAMN15741799, study PRJNA653493) | algae metagenome | isolation source: Cyanosarcina radialis HA8281-LM2 and co-occurring heterotrophs from damp... | place: USA: Makauwahi cave, Hawaii | collected 2011-01-06 | reverse complement strand
GCGGGCGGGGCCCGGGGCGCCCCGGCCCGCCCCGCCCCCCCCCGCCCCCCCCCCCCCCCCCCCCCCCCCCCCCCCCCCCCCCCCCCCCCCCCCCCCCCAGCTCCCTCCCTCGGACGCGATGCTCATTGGGCGGGACGCGCTCACCCCCCTCCCTAACCCTCCCCCCAAGGGGGGAGGGAACAAAGCTTTAATCCAACGGCGCGGGGTAGCGTCGCTCGCGGCCCTCGCGGTCGCCCTCGCGATCCCGGTCGCGGTCCCGGCCGCCGCGGCCGCGGCGGTCGCGGTCGCCGCCGTACACCTTCGGCGGCGGGGCGGCCGGCAGCAGCCGCACCTCGTTGCCGTTCGCGTCGTGGCACTTCAGGTCCAGGTGGTCCGGCGACACGTTCGCCACCGGCACGATCGTGATTTCCGTGCGGCCCTTCTCCTCCAACGCCGCGATCACCTTCCGCTGCTTGTTCAACAGGTGGAACGCCGCCTCCGGGTGGACGGCCACGTGGATCGTGGACGGCCCGCCGGCGTTCGCCCCGGCCCGGTGAACGGCCAGGTGCAGCAGTCGCATCACCTCGATGCCGGTCGTGTCGCACGTCTTCACGTACCCCGTCCCCTTGCAGTGCCCGCACTCGTTGTAGATCCGCTTCTTCAACGACGGCCGCAGCCGCTGCCGGGTCATCTCGATGATACCGAACTGCGAGATGCGCAGAATCTTCGTCCGCGCCTTGTCCCGCAGGAGCGCGTCGCGGAGGCAGTCCTCGACCTTCCGCCGGTGCGTCTCGCCCCGCATGTCGATGAAGTCGTTGACGATCACCCCGCCGAGGTCGCGCAACCGCAGCTGCCGGGCGATCTCCTTCGCCGCGATCATGTTCATCTGGAACGCCGTCTCCTCGGCGTTGTTGTCCGCCCGGAACGTCCCGCTGTTCACGTCGATGGCGACGAGCGCCTCCGTCTGCTCGATGATGATCGACCCGCCGCGGGGGAGGTCGATCCGCTTCTGGTTGATCTTCGCGATCTCGTCCTCGACCTTGTACTTGTGGAACAGCGGCACGATCTCGTCGTGCAGCTTGATCCGGTTCGCGAACTTCGGCATCACGATCTGGAGGAACTCGCTGGCGTGCTGGTACGCCGTCGGGTCGTCCACCCAGATCGTGTCCACGTCCTTCGTGAACATGTCCCGGATGGTGCGGGTGATCATGTCCGACTCGCGGTAGCACTCGACCGGGGCGGCCACCTTGCGGATGCGGCGGGCGACGACCTGCCACAACCGGAGCAGGTAGACGAGGTCGTTTTGAAGCTCCTCCGCATCGCGGTCAATGGCCGCCGTGCGGACGATGAACCCGACGCCCTTCGGCGTCTGGAGTTCGCTCATGATGTCCCGCAGCCGGCGGCGGGCTTCCGGGTCCTCGATCTTCCGGGACACGCCGACCCGCGCCAGACTCGGCATCAGTACGAGGTAGCGGCCGGCGATGCTGACCTTCGTGGACAGCGTCGGGACCTTCGTACCGATGCCTTCCTTGATGACCTGGACAATGACCTCTTGGCCGCGCTTGAAGATCTTCTCGATGGGCAGCCGCGGGAACTCCCGCTCGCGCCGCGGGCCGCCGAACCGGCCGCCGCCGCCCGGCCGGCGCTCGCCGCGGTCGCCCCGCGGCCCGCGGTCGCCGCGGTCCCCACGATCACCTCGGCCCCGGCCGCGGTCGCCGCGGTCCCCCCGACCACCGCCGCGCCGTTCGCGGCGCTCGTCCGCGCCCTGGTACTCGCCGTGCTCGTTGTCGTTGAACCCGCGGCCGATGACCATCTCCGGCTCGTCCTGCGGCTCCCCTTCCGCCTCGGCCGGCGCGTCGGACACGCCGGACTCCTCCTCGATCTCGAACCCGCTCACGGCCTCGGCGTCGCCGCCGCCGAACCGGTCGTTTGGGGCGTCCGGGTCGAACCCGGTCGAGTCGGTGAAGAACGGCTGGATTTCCGGCTCGGAATCGCCGTCGTCGGTGGTGCGGTGTTCCGCCCCGGCGACCGGCAGCGGCGGCGGCTCGTCCCCGCCCTCGTCGTCCTTCTTTTTCGTTCGGCGAACCCGCGGCTTCTTCTCGTCGGCGGCTTCGTCCGCCTTCTTCGGCTTCGCCCGGCCGCGGCCCCGCGGCTTCTTCTCGTCGGTCGCCTCGCCGGCGTCCGGCAGTTGCTCCTCCAGGTCGATCGGGTTCGTTTCCGTCGAAACCTCGACGACTTCCAACTCGACGACCTCTTCAAAGACTTCCGACGACGGCTCGACGGCCACGTCGTCCAGCAGGCCCGCGCCGAACCCGCCCTCTTCCTCGTCGTCCGGCACGGCCGTCGGCGGCGCGGGCGGGGCGACCCGCGGCGCGGCGGGGACCAGCACGGCCGGGGCGACGGCCCGCGCCTCCGGCGGCAGCGGCGGCGGGGTTTCGTGTTCCGGCACCGGCGGCGGCAGGTCGTCGATCAGCCCCGTGCCGAACCCGCCGTCCTCGTCCGAAACCGGGGCGGAACGGCGGGCCGGCGGTTCCGGTTGCGGTTCGAGCCAGGCGGTCATCTCCCGCGGTTGCTCCGCCGGCGCTTCCTCGCGGCGGGGGCCACGGTCGCGATCCCGGTCGCGGCGGGGGCCGCGATCACCCCGCTCGCCGCGGTCGCGGCTCCGCTCGCGGGGCGGGCCGCGGTCCGGGCGGTCCACGCCGTACTCCTCGTCCTGTTCGGCTTCCAGCCGGGCGGCCACGTCCTTCGGCAGCAGGTGCTTGAAGTACGCCGGGTCCACGTCCGAGACGTGCAGGAACCCGTTCCGGCCGCCGCCGAAATCGACGAACGCGGCCTGGATGCTCGGCTCGATGTTGACGATCTTGCCCTTGTAGATGTTGCCGACGTAGGTTTCCTGGTTCGCGCGCTCGACGTAGAGTTCTTCGAGCACGCCGTCCTCAAGGATGGCGATGCGGCACTCCTCCGGCTGCGCCGCGTTGATGAGCATTTCCTTCTTCATTCGGTCCTCGAGTGTGGGAGGGCCGCCGGATAGTAGTAGGCACACTCCGTGTGCCGTCTCCTTCACGCCGCGGAACCCCGTGCAGGTCTCCGCGGCACATGGCAAACGGCACACGGAGTGTGCCTACTACTCTGTCGGCCCCGTTCGTGTCATTCGACGACCGGCCCGTTGGGGGAGAGTCCCCACGTGGCGGTCGGCGAGGGTTCGTCGTCGTCGGGCACCGCGCCCGACGGCAGGTCCAGCGGCCGCGTGACGGCCGGCCCGGTCGGCGGGCCGTCGGTCGCGTCCGGCGGTGTTTCGTCGGTCAGTTCCAACTCCGTGCGTTCCAGCACGGCCCCGGCGTCCGGCAGGTCGGCGACGCGGAGCAGCTTCAACAGTTCGTCGGCGCGGGCGGTCCCGGTGGGGGTCACCCACAGGTCTAACAGGAGGGCGGCTGTCTTCGCTGGGACCGCGGGCGTCCCGCCCGCTTCGCTGCCAGCCACTAAAGACAGGTTCCCGGAGCGGGGAAGGTGGGCGGGCGGGACGCCCGCGGTCCCAGGCCCGCCCGCGTCACTCACGCGAATCCCCCGAAGGTACGGGCGGATGTTCACCTGCCGCGGCCGCGGGTGGTAGCGGTCCACCCAGACTTCACCCGCCGCCATCAGTCCCTGAGCAATCTCGCGAACGCCATCGACCCGGTCCGCGGGGAGCGGCAGCCGGTAGACGATCCGCCGCGGCACGGCGGACGCCTTCATCGGCACGACTGTCGCCGAGTGGAAGTTCCACCCGGCCGGGGCCTGGCGGCGGAACGCGGCCAGCACGTCGGCCGCGTCGCGGGGTTCGGTCAGTTCCAGTTCGACGACTTCGTTGCGGCCGACGATGCCGAGGGAAAGGGAGAGGGCGAAGACGAGCCGCGGCGTGGGGTGGAACCCGGCGGTCATCTTGAACGGGACGGCGGCGCGGCGCATCATCCGCTCGGCGCACCGCATGAGGTCGTGGTGGCTGAGCAGGCGAAGGTCGCCGGCCTTCTCGAATCGGAATCGGAGCTTGTCACCGACCATCGGTTGTGGGACTTCGCCGAAGCGAAGTCACCCCCTCCGGCCGCCCTCCCGGAAACGGGATGGAGACGCCCAGAGGCCGGCGGTCCGGTGCGAGGACAGGCTCTCGCCTGGTCGCGGAACGGGTTGTCGGGTGTTCCTCATCGTCGTCTCGACCCACGGGGGGAGCGCGTCGGCCGTGCCGGACGCTACTCAACCCCGTCGGGGAGGAAGCGGCGTAAGTGTCCGCGTAAGTAACTCGTCACGTCGCGGGCGGTCTCCATTTGGAGAACGTCGTTGGCCACCCGCTCCGCTTCCGGGATTGTCAAGGCCCGGATCACGTGCTTGATTTCAGGAATCTTCCGGGGCGTCGCGGAGAGCTGTCGGATGCCCAACCCCAGCAACAGGGCGGTGTACAACGGCTCGCCGCTCATCTCCCCGCAGACGTTGACCTCGATGCCGTGCCGATTGCCGACTTGCGCGACCTGGTGGATCAGCCGCAGGACGGACGGATCGACGGGGCTGTACAAGTTGGCCACCGTCTCGTTGTTCCGGTCGGCCGCCAGGGTGTACTGGACGAGGTCGTTCGTTCCCAGGGAGAAGAAACTGACCTGCTTCGCCAGCACGTCCGCCATGATGGCCGCGGACGGAACTTCAATCATCGTACCAACTGGCACGTTCGGTTTGTAGTCGATTCCGGCGTCGTGCAAATCTTCTTCCACTTCCCGGAGTAAACTCAGGCACTGTCGGAGTTCCAGGACGGTGCTGACCATTGGGAACATGATCCGCAGGTCGCCGTAGCAGCTGGCCCGGAGGATCGCCCGGAGCTGCGTCTTGAACAGGGCGCGGTTTTGCAGGCACAGGCGGACGCTGCGGAGGCCGAGGAACGGGTTCTTCTCGTGCAGCGGGCCGGACGCCGGGGAGAACTTGTCCGCCCCCAGGTCGAGCGTCCGGATGACGACCGGGCGGTTCGGGCCGAGGGTGGTGACGACCTCCTTGTACGCCTCGAAGTGTTCCTCCTCGGTCGGGTCGGTCGTCTTGTTGACGTACAGGAACTCGGTCCGGTAAAGGCCGACGCCGGTGGCCCCCTTCTCGATGCAGGTGGCCGCCTCGGACGGGAACTCGATGTTCCCCAGGAGGCGGACGGTGACGCCGTCCTTCGTGACCGGCTCGGAGTCGCGGAGCGACTCGTAGGGGTCCGGGACGTGCTCCTGGCTGCGGAGCCGTTCCTTGTACCGGGCGAGCGTGTCCTCGTCCGGCTCCAGGATGATGATCCCCTCGTTGCCGTCGATGATGACGGTGTCGCCGCCGGACACGTCGGTGAGCAGCTTCCCCAACCCGACGACGGCCGGGATGTTCAGCGCCCCGGCGAGGATGGCGGTGTGGCTGGTCGGGCCGCCGGACTCGGTGGCGAACGCCCGGACCATCTTCGTGTTGAAGATGGCCGTCTCGCTGGGCGTCAGGTCGTGGGCGAGGACGATGACCGCCTGCACGGCCGCGTCGCCGGAGTCGCGGTTCTCGCCGAGGAGCTGGTGGAGGAGTTGCTTCTCCACGTCGATGAAGTCGGGGCGGTAGCGCAAGAGAACTTCGTTGCCGCTGTCGTCGAGACTGCGGATGCGCGAGCGGATGCACCGGCTGACGGCGTACTCGGCCGAGTACGACTCCGCCTTGATGAGCATTTCCAGGTCGTACCGGAGCGACTGGTCGCTGAGCAGCAGCGCGTGCGCGGCGAAGATTCGGCCGAGGTCCTTGCCCAGCCGTGTGGTCATCTCCTGCTCGCGGCGGCGGGCGTCCTCGATGGCCTGGTAGATGGCGACCTGGAGGCGGGCGAGTTCGCCGGGGACCTGCTCGGCGGGCACGGTCCGCCGGGGGATGCGGACGCCCTCGGTGTCGAGCACCAGGGCCGGTCCGATGGCGATGCCGGGGGAGGCCGGTATGCCGTGCTTGGTTTCCATTCGCGCCGCCAACGTGGGACCGCCCGACGCGTGGCCGGGCGAGGTCACAGGGAGAATGTACGTGGGTCGAGTCGTCGTCCGCCGCGGTTATATAGCCGCCGGCTTGCCGGCGGGTTTTTGGAGTCGCAGAACCCCGCCGGCAAGCCGGCGGCTATATAAACTGGCCCTACTCCGGGTCGCCCGGCGAGGCGAGGATGTCGATGAACCGGCCGATCACCGCCTCCGCGTCCGCGCCGTCGATCTCCACGAGCAGTTCCGTGCCGGGCATCGCGCACAGGCCGATCAGGTCCCAGAGGCTCTTGCCGTTCGCCCGCTTCTCGCCGTTCCACACGAACACGTCGCACACCATCGACCCGGCCAGGGTGGCGAACGTGGTGGCCGGCCGCATGTGCAGCCCGTTCGGGTTCACGACCACGACCGTGCGGCGGATCGGCTCGTTCAGCGTGCCGGCGGTCATGGCGCGCCCCCCGGCCGGTCCCGCAGGATGCGGAGGATGTCCTCGCGGGTCGTCGCCTCGCGGATCGCCTTCACCAATAGCTCGTCCCGGAGCGTCGTGACCACATTTTCGAGCGACCGCAGGTGCTCGCCGGGGCGGTCCGGCGGGGAGATGAGCAGGATCATGACGTGGACCGGCTCGCCGTCCACGCTGTCGAACCCGATCCCCGGCCCGGACACGGCCAGCGCCCCGGTCAGCTGCGTGACGGCCCCGTGCCGGGAGTGCGGGATGGCGATGTTCCGGCCGATGCCCGTGGTGCCGAGTTGCTCCCGCCGGAGGATCGCCCGCACGATGTCCGGCTGGTCCGTCTCCGCGAGGACGCCGGCCCGGAACAGGCTGCCGACGAGTTCGCGGATGGCGTCGTCGCGGGTCGTCGCCTGGAACAGCGGCGCGGGCGTGATCGCTTCGGGTATCAAGAAGTTCATCGAAAACCTCGACCGGGCCTCGGGACCAAGGGGCGGCTACTCGCGGATGCCGTCCGGCCCGCCGTGGGACGGGTTCCGCCGGTGGTCCTGAATCTTCTCTTTGTAATGCTTGATCTGCTGCTTCATCTTGTCCACGGCGATGGTCACGGCGGCCATGAGGTCCGCGGCCTCGCCGGCGGAGACGAAGTCGTGCTTGTGCTCGGCGTTGAGCAGGATTTCGGCCTTCTTTTCGAGACCGCGGAGGTCCACGGTGACTTCGATCTGGGACACCCGCTCGAAGAAGTGGAGGAGCTTCTCGGCCTTCTCGCGGATTTCGGCCTGGGCGGTTTCGTCGAGGTGCCCGTGGCGGGCGGATACCTTCACTTGCACGGCGTAGTCCTTTCCCCAGGGCGACCGGGCGACCGGTCGGGCGACACGAACATCCAGCGATTGTATCCGGCCGCGGAAGGGCGTTCAATCGGGCGGAGGAATTGATATAGCCGCCGGCTTGCCGGCGGAATGACAGGGAGTCGCAAAACCCGCCGGCAAGCCGGCGGCTATATAAAGCGGTCACCGCGGCTTCGCCGCGGCCTTCGCCCGCCGGGTGTGCTTCGGGGCGGCGAACTCGATCTGCTGCAACCGCTTCCGGACGCCGTCGGCGTACTCGTCGGACAGTTCCACCCCCAGGCAGCGGCGGCCGAGCTTCTTCGCCACCGCCAGCGTCGTCCCGCTGCCGGCGAACGGGTCGAGGACCAGGTCGCCGGGGTTCGACGCGACGCGGATGATCCGCTCCAGCACCGCCTCCGGCATCTGGCACGGGTGGTTCAGCCGCTCCTTGAACGTGCCGCACACCCGCGGTACGTACCACGTGTCGGACTCCGGTTGGAAGTGCCCGTCCGTCTCCTGCGGCCGCAACACCCAGGTGTCGTCCGGCAGCTTGCCGACCGGGTTCGCCCGCCGGTCGGCGTAGGTCGTCATCCGGGCCGACGGCACGCGGACCGGGTCCGGGTTGAACGTGAACCGGTCCGCGTCCGCGACGTAGTAGAAGATGTGCGCGTGGCTGCGGTTGAACTTCTTCTTGCAGTTCACGCCGAACGTGTAGTGCCAGACGATCCAGTTCCGCATCGTGAACCCGAGGGCGTCCAGCCGGACCTTGTGCTCGGCCGCGTACTCGTCGCCGATGGCGACGAACAGCGAGCCGGTCGGCTTCAGCACCCGCTTCACGGCCGTCAGCCACGTCTCGGCCCACGCGAGGTAGCAGTCGCGGCCGCGGCGGTCGTCGTAGATGTCGTACTCGTACCCGATGTTGAACGGCGGGTCGGCGAACGCCAGATCGACCGAGGCCGGTTCGAGTTTTTGCAGGACTTGGACGCAATCGCCGGTGATGACGGTGTCGTTCACTGGGCCGCCTGCCACATGAGGAACGGGTGAGGGAAGTGTGATGATACGGGGTCGTGCGGAATGCGCAAGTTGTATTCGTCGTGCGAATTGGGGGAATTTTAACGATTCTGCCGTGCGCCGAGTCGTGCGCCGCGGGCGGAACCGGGGTGAGAAATTGGGCTAGGCAGGGGTTCGCCGGATCGAGTACCTTCTCCCGACCTCGGACTCTCATTTGGCTCCACACCAACGGGATCACGGATGATCCAGCACCTGAAGCAGGTTTGGCAGTTCCGCTACTTCTGGGCGTCGCTCGTCCGGCTCGACCTCCGCAACCGGTACCGCCGGTCGGTCCTCGGCATCGGGTGGTCGCTGCTCAACCCGCTGGCGATGACCGTCGTCTTCTGCATCGCGTTCGGCGGCATCCTCGGCAGCGCGGACTGGCGGAAGTTCGCCCCGTACCTGCTCGGCGGGCTGGCCGTGTGGGAGTTCATGCGGGGGTCCGTCACCCAGGGGTGCGACGCGTTCGTCCGGGCGGAGGCGTACATCCGCCAGGCCCCGCTGCCGCTGAGCATCTACTCGCTGCGGACCGTCCTCGGCACGTTCATCCACTTCGTCATCTCGCTCGCGCTCGTCGTCGCGGCCGTGGTCGTGTTGCAGGACACCTACGACGTGCTGCCGCGGCTCGCGTCCGTCGTCCCGGCGATCCTGATGCTGATCGTGTTCTGCTGGAGCACGGCCACGCTGGCCGCGTTCGCGAACTCGTACTTCCACGACACCAAGCACCTGATCGACGTGGTCGCGCAGCTGCTCTTCTTCCTGACGCCGATCATGTACAACCCGGAAGTGGTGGTGAACAAGGTCGGCAGCTGGGTGATCGAGTACAACCCGGCGGCCCACTTCCTGATGCTCATCAGCCACCCGCTGGTGCAGGGGACGGAGCCGCCGGCCGGCCTGTTCCTGACGACCGGCAGCCTGACGCTCGGCATGTTCGGGCTGGCGTGCTGCACGATGGCGTGGCTGCAAAAGCGGGTCGTCTTCCAGTTGTAATTCATCACCGGGACTCACCGATGGCCAAGATCGAGTTGAAGAACGCGTCGCTGACGTTCACGCTCCGGAAGGCGACCCGGCTGTCGCTCAAGGAGTTCCTCCTCAACGGCATGTTCCTGACCAGCCGCAACCCGCTCATCCGGGTCCCGGCGCTGGTCAACGTGGACCTGTCGGCGCAGGACGGCGACCGGATCGGCGTGATCGGGCACAACGGGGCGGGCAAGAGCACGCTCCTGAAGCTGCTCGCCGGCGTCTACCCGACGACTTCCGGCTCGCGGGCCGTGGCCGGGAAGATTTGCTCGCTGTTCGACATCACCCTCGGGTTCGAGCCGGACGCGACGGGGCGGGAGAACATCCGCTACCGCGGCTACCTGCAAGGGGAGACGCCGCGGACGCTCCGGGCGAAGCAGCGGGAGATCGAGGAGTTCAGCGAACTCGGCGAGTTCCTGGACACGCCGGTGCGGTACTACTCGGCCGGCATGTCGGTGCGGCTGGCGTTCTCGATCGCGACGGCGATCGAGCCGGAGGTGCTGCTGATCGACGAGGTGCTGAGCGTCGGCGACCTGGCGTTCCAGATGAAGGCGGCCGACCGGATGAAGCAGATGATGGCGAACGCCCGGCTGATGGTTATGGTGAGCCACGACCTGAAGTCGATCGACAAGCTGTGCAACCGCGCCCTGTGGCTGGAGCACGGCCACGTCCGGATGAGCGGCCCGGCCGGGAAGGTGGCGCGGGCCTACGAGGCCAGCGTCCGCGGCCCGGACGCGGCGGCGGCGTGACCTTCGACTTCCGAAGTCCGGCTTCGACTTCGGAAGTCGATCCCCCGCGGGGGCGTTCCTTCCCTTTCCGTGCGCTCGGGTTCCGCTCGACTTCCGAAGTCGAAGCCGGACTTCGGAAGTCACGGTTCCCCTCCGAGGCCGCGGTGAACACCCCGCCCGTCGGCATTTTGATCGTCAACTACAACGGCGGGCCGCACCTCGCCGCGTGCCTCGCCGCCCTCGAACGGCAGACCGCGCCCCGGCACACGTTTGAAGTCATCGTCCTCGACAACGCCTCCCGCGACGGGTCGGCCGACATCGTCCCCGCTCGCTTCCCGTGGGTGAAGCTCGTGCGGTCGGCGGTGAACCTCGGGTTCGCCGAGGGGAACAACGTCGCCGCGCGACATGCGCATTCCGACGCCGTCGTCCTGCTCAACAACGACACGATCCCGGACCCGTACTGGTTGGAGGAGCTGCTGGCCGCGGCCGCGGAGAACCCCGGCGGCACGGTCGTGTCCAAGCTGGTGTTCGCCGACCGGCCGGCGGTCGTGAACAGCGCCGGCCTGTTCCTGCTCCGCGACGGCCGCGGCGCGGACCTCGGGTTCGACCAGCCCGACGACGGCCGGTTCGAGGGCGGCGGCCCGGTGTTCGCCGGCTGCGGCGCGGCCGTGCTGATGCGGAAGGACGCGGCCGGCGAGGTGCTCGACCCGAACTACTTCCTCTACTACGAGGACCTGGACGCCGGCTGGCGGCAGCAACTGGCCGGCGTGCCGGCGGTGCTGGCCCCGCGGTCGCTGGTGCGGCACGTCCACGGGGCGGCGGCCGGCGAGGCGTCGCCGGTGTTCCGGTTCCACGTCGAGCGGAACCGGGCGCTGACGGCGCTGCGCAACGGCGACCCGTTCCTGGCCGTCTGGTCCGGGTTCGTGCTGCTGGCGAAGGTCCCGGTCGCGTTCGTTCGCGCGGCGGCGGGGAAGAGTCGGTGGGCGAACGCGGCGGCGGTGTTGAGGGCGTTCGCGTCGTACCTCGACCGGCTGCCGCGGACGCTGGTGTCGCGGTACCTGACGCGGCGGTGGCGGGTCCGAACCGACGTGTATGGCGGTTCCGGGGTTTT
>JAESGS010000995.1_pt1 | contig 11186 bp, 6 predicted proteins | sample 9269761 | NCBI WGS metagenome assembly JAESGS01 (sample SAMN15741799, study PRJNA653493) | algae metagenome | isolation source: Cyanosarcina radialis HA8281-LM2 and co-occurring heterotrophs from damp... | place: USA: Makauwahi cave, Hawaii | collected 2011-01-06 | reverse complement strand
TGATGTCGATGTCGATGTTGTCGTCGACTTCCGGCGAGACGAACACCGAGGTGAAGCTGGTGTGGCGGCGATTGTCGGAGTCGAACGGCGACTTGCGCACCAGGCGGTGCACGCCGGTTTCAGTCTTCAGCCAGCCGTAGGCGAAATCGCCTTCCACGCGCAACGTGGCGGACTTGATGCCGGCCACGTCGCCGCCGCTGGCTTCCATCAGCTCGGTCTTCCAGCCGCGCGACTCGCACCAGCGCAGGTACATGCGCAGCAGGATTTCGGCCCAGTCCTGGGCCTCGGTGCCACCGGCGCCGGCCTGGATGTCGACGAACGCATTCGAGCTGTCCATCTTGCCGGAGAACATGCGCTGGAATTCCAGCTTGTCCACATGCGTGGCATAGCGCTCGACGTCGGCCACCACGGCATGCGCGGTGTCCTCGTCGTCTTCGCTTTCGGCCAGCTCCAGCAGTTCTTCCGCACCGACCAGGCCTTCGTCGATCGAGCGGATGCCGTTGACGGTCTTGTCCAGCAGCGAACGCTCGCGGCCCAGGGCCTGCGCGGTTTCGGGGTTGTTCCAGATATCGGGGCTTTCCAGCTCCCGGTTCACTTCTTCCAGACGCTCACGCTTGGCGTCGTAGTCAAAGATACCCCCGGAGCGAAGCCAACCGTTCCTGCAGGTCGGCGATGCGCTGGCGGATGGGATTCAGTTCGATCATGGTGCGGCGCGTGTGGGGTTGAGTCGGCCGGAAAGGATACCAGAGCGCCGTCGGGACGGGATTTCCGCCCGCGCGGCACGTGCCTGGACCGGTTGCGGAACAGGACTTGCAACGCGAACCAGGCCACACCGACCGCGTAGGAACCGGCATGCCCCCCGTCCCCTCCCTGCCCCGCCTGCTGTGCTTCCCGCTGCTGTTTGCCAGCCTGTGGGGCTTTCCCGCCGCGTGGGCCTCGACGCCCGTCCAAGCGGCCACCTCAGTGCATGCGGACACCATCGCGCGCTGCCTGAAACTGCGGCGCGACCAGCCCAGGACGGCGGTCGCGCTGGCCGAATCCCTGCTGGCGACGCCGGGGTTGCCGGTGGAGGACGAACTGAAGACGCTCAGCTGCCTTGGCATCGCGGCAGGCCTGCTGGGCGACGATGCGCGCGCGACCGCAGCCGCGGCGCGCATGGAGCAGCAGGTGCAGGCACATCCCGCGCTGGCGCCCGATTTCACGCTGCGCGCGTATTCCCAGGCCGGCTCCGTCTACCAGGGCGCCGGACAGATCCATCGGGCCGAGGCGGCATATCTGCAGGCGTACCGGATTTCCCAGCAGCTGGATGAGCGCGAGGCCGCCCTGATCCAGGCCGCCACCCTCACCAACATCGGACTGATCCACGCCGACTATCTGGATTCGCCGGAGGTCGCCGACAGCTATTACCGGAAAGCCTTGGCCGCCGCCCGCTCGGTGCAGTTGGAAGACCCGCTGATCCTCCACAACCATGCGCTGAACCTGGTGAAGCTGGGCCGCGATACGGAAGCCCTGTCCGTCATCGACGAAGGTGAGGCAATGGCGAGACGCAAGGATGCTGTCGCGGTCACGCAGCGCCTCCGTGCCGAACGCGCCGGCCTCTGGATCCGCCAAGGGCGCCTGGAAGAAGCGCGCGCGTTGCTGGGCCAGGTCATCCACGAACAACGCCGCGACGCGGACCAGCCCGGGCTTGCCGGCTCGCTCGCCAAGCGCTCAACGCTCGAACGACTGGCTGGCGAACCCAACCGCGCCCTGGCAACGGCCGAAGAAGCCTGGCAACTGGTGGAAGGAACCGCGCAGCCGCAGAAACAGCGCGAGGTGCTGCTGGCCTGGATCGGTGCGCACGCGGCGCTCGGACAGGCCGAGAAAGCCTTGCAGGTGGGCGCCCGCCTGCAGACGCTGGACATGGAAGCCCTGAAACAGCAGCGACTCGACCTGCTCGCCGATCTGCAGGCGCGCAGCGAGAGCGCCAATGCCCAGCGCGAAGTGCAGCGCCTGCAGCACGAAGCCCAGATCCGCTCTCTCAACGACGACCGGTCGCGGCTGCTGCGTCGCGCGGGCATGGGCGCGTTGGCCTTGCTGGTGGTGGCGGGGCTGGCGTTCGGGCTGATGCAGCGGCGCAAGAACCGGCAGCTGCGCGCGGTCAGCGCGACGGATCCGTTGACCGGCCTGCTGAACCGGCGTGCGGCGACGCGCGCCCTCCAGGCGATGTCGTCGCAACGCCCGAGCCCCGGCACAAGGCACACGGTGTTCCTGATCGACATCGACCATTTCAAACGGGTCAACGACACCTTTGGCCACCACGCGGGCGACGCGGTGCTGGTCGAACTGGCCCTGGCCCTGAGAGATGCCTGCCGGCCGGGTGACGTGGTCTCCCGCTGGGGCGGCGAGGAATTCCTGGTGGGCTGCACCGATCTTCCTGCCGCACAGGCTTGTGCCATCGCCGCGCGACTGCAGCAGACCCTGGGCGCCAGCCGCGAACTGGCGCCGGGGCAGTCATGGACCCTGAGCGTTTCGCTGGGCTTTGCGCCCTTCCCCTTCTTCGAAGATGCCGACCCCAGCTGGGACTACGCGTTGCGCATGGCCGACCGGGCGCTGTATGCCGCCAAGGATCACCGGGATGCATGGGCCGGATTGTGGGGTCGCCGCCTGCCGCGCGAGGTCGCGCCATCGGACGTGCTGGAGCAGCCCGAACCCCATGTCCGCAACGGCATCATCGAATTGCTGGCCAGCTACCCCATGGACCATCTTCACGCGCATCCCGCCCAGGCCGCCTAGGCGACTTCGGCGCCGGTGCGCACGCGCAGGTCCTGCCGGTAGCGGCGACTGCAGGGAAGCACGGTGCCGTCACGCAGGTGTACGCGTGCGTCGCCGGTGTCCAAGGGCTCTATGGATGCCACGTGATCCAGCGACACCAGGTAGCTGCGGTGGATGCGCGCGAACCTGCGCGGATCCAGCCGCGCCTGGATGCCGGCGATGGTGCTGCGCAACGGGTAATCGTGGGCACGTACCCGCAGATTGACGTAGTTGCCCGAGGCCTGCATCCATTCGATGTCCTGCGCGGCCACCAGGAATTCACGCCCCAGCTTGCGCACCAGGAACCGTTCCGGCCGGTCGACCGGCTCCACCGGCGGACCTTCGTCGGGCACGTCCAGCAGGCTGGCCTCGCCCTGCCAGCGGCGCAGCAGGAAACGGTAGCCTTCCATCGTCACCACGATGGACGCGAAGCTGCGCACGTCCTTGAGATACTCGTAGAGCAGCTCGCGTGGCCACGGGCCGAACTCGTACTGCATGCCCTGCCAGCGATAGACCAGCATGCGCAGCGCCACCATGCCCAAGACGTGGACGATGCAGACCACCAGGCTGGCCGCCACGTAGCCCGCAAGGTCGCGCCGCCAGTGGTCCCAGTGGAACGGGAACCGGCGCGTGTACCAGGCGATGGCGGGGATCAGCACCAGCAGCCACATCACCGCGCTGCTGCCTTCCCAGACCACCGGCTCCCAGCCCTGGATCGTTGAATCGCCACGCCGTATCTCGATGAGCGTGGTGAGGCTGTTGCCCGCCCAGTTCGTCCCCAGCAGCAGCACCCAGAAGCCGACTTCGACCCAGCGCTTCCATGGCAGGTAGCGTTCGTAGGGCGTGGGAAGCGGGCTGCGGGTGGGTGAGTTCATTGCCGCATTCTACGATCTGCCTGCATTCCGGCTGCTGCGGTTCGTCCCTGCCATCCGCCATCCGTCCCTGCCGGCATGCGGAACATCACCCCGCAGTGGCGCGGGACCGCGGACGCCGCGAAGCTGCACCCAACGCCTCCTCCCGGAACCCTCATGCAACGCCGCCACGACCTTGATGCGATCCGCGTCGCCGCCTTCGCCCTGCTGGTGCTGTACCACGTGGGCATGTATTACGTGAGCTGGGACTGGCATGTGAAGAGCGCCAGCGCCGGTCCGGCGCTCGAGCCGTTCATGCTGCTGAGCAGTCCTTGGCGGTTGGCGCTGCTGTTCCTGGTCTCGGGCGCCGCCACGGCCTTCCTGCTCGAGAAAGCCCCGGGCGGCTTTCTGAAAAGTCGGTCGTGGCGCCTGCTGGTGCCGCTGGTGTTCGGCATGCTGGTGATCGTGCCGCCGCAGTCGTATTACGAAGTGCTGGATTCGCGCATCCCCGGTGGTTACCACGACGGCTATCTGGCGTTCTGGGGCCGCTACCTGGCCGGGGACGGCAGTTTCTGCGACGACGATGGTTGCCTGGAGGTCCCCACCTGGAACCACCTGTGGTTCGTCGCCTACCTGTGGGTGTACACCGTCGTGGCCTGGGCCATCGGCCGGTCCGCACCGGCGGCGCTCGCCCGCATGCGCACCCGGCTGGGAGGCTGGCTGTCGGGCAGTGCGGCGCTGTGGGCACCCGTCGTCCTGCTGGCCGTCGTGCGCGTGGCGCTGGTGGCCCGTTTCGAATCCACCCACGCCCTGGTCGACGACTGGTACAACCACGCGCAGTACTTCAGCGTGTTCGCGCTGGGCTTCCTGCTCGCGCGCGCCGAAGCGTTCTGGGAAGCGCTGCAGCGGCTGCGTTGGGTTTCGCTGGTGCTGGCGACGGCCAGCTATGCGTTCATCGTCTGGTATTTCTACGGCTCGGGCTATGGCGAAGGCCTGCCGCCGCCGGATGCATTGCGAACGCTGCAGCGGGTGGTATGGGCGACCAACCAGTGGACCGTCATCGCCTCGATCTGCGGATTCGCCTACCGGTTCCGCCATGCCGACAGCAAGGCGTTGCGCTATCTGGTGCCGGCGGTATTCCCGGTCTACATCCTGCACCAGACGGTCATCGTGGTGGCGGCCTACCAGCTGAAGCCCCTGGGAATCCCGGCGCTGCTGGAAGGCCCGCTGCTGGTCGCCCTGACCTTCGGCGCATGCTTCGGGGGCTACGCAATCATCCGCCGGGTGCGCTGGCTGCGCCCCTTGTTCGGCCTGAAAGCGCGCGAAGACCGGCCCACTGCTTCACGCCAGACCTCCGCCGGCATGGCCGCTGACGAACGCTGACAACCCACCCCGGATCAGGCGGGATCGGCCGCCTGCCAGTGCCGCAGCACCAGCTGGATGCCGCGGCGGTCCTGCCAGTCGTTGGTGTCCAACTGATAGGCCGCATGGATGCGCGGCGGCGGCGGCTGGTCGTTCCAGCCGCTGAAATGGATGGCACTGAGGGGCTGTGGCCGACCGGTGGCACGCAGCGAGAATTTCAGGTGGCGCTCGCCGACGACGCGCCAGTCCAGCACATCGAACACGCCATCGAACAGCGGCTCGGGAAAGCCCTGCCCCCACGGTCCCGCGCTGCGCAGCGCGTCGGCATGCGCGCGATCCAGTTCGTGTGCCTGCAGTTCGCCGTCGCTCGACAGCTCGGCCTGCAGCAGCGAATCGTCCAGCATCGCCGCCGCCTGCCGGTGGAAGGCATCACGGAACGCGGACAGCCCGCTCTCCTCCAGGGTGAGGCCTGCGGCCATCGCGTGGCCACCGAACTTTTCCATCAGTCCCGGGTGCGCGGCATCGATCGCCGCCAACGCATCGCGGATATGGAAGCCCGGAATGGACCGGGCCGAACCGCGCAAGGTGGTGCTGCCCGGTTCGGCGGGCGCGAAGGCGATCACCGGACGATGCAGGCGCTCCTTCATCTTCGACGCGACCAGTCCGACCACGCCGGGATGCCACTCCGCATCGAACAGGCAGGGCGCCAGCGGCGGCTGTCCGTCCGGCGAGGCGTCGACACGCGCCAACGCCACCTGCGCTTCGTCCGTCATCTGCTGCTGCACGCCGCGACGTTCGGCATTGATGCCTTCGAGTACCCGTGCGATCTCTTCCGCCTGCGTGGCGTCGTCGCACAACAGGCATTCGATGCCGAGCGCCATGTCCTCCAGGCGGCCGACGGCATTCAGGCGGGGCGCGATGGCAAAGCCGATGTCGGCGGCCGTCAACTGCGCGGCCTCGCGCCCGGAGACACGGATCAGCGCCTGCAGGCCCGCACTGCCCTGCCCCGCGCGAAGGCGGCGAAGGCCCGCGCCCACCAGCGCACGGTTGTTGGTGTCCAGCGGCACCAGGTCGGCGACGGTACCCACGGCCACCAGGTCCAGCAGCGCGGAAAGATCGGGCTCGGCACCGGTGAACGCGCCGCGTTCGCGCAGGACGCGCCGCAGCGCCAGCAACACGTAGAACATCACGCCGACGCCGGCCAGCATCTTGCTGGGGAACGGGTCTCCCCGCAGGTTCGGATTGACGATGGCGTCGGCGGGCGGCAACACCTCGCCCGGAAGATGGTGGTCGGTGACCAATACCTGCCAGCCCCGCGCTTTCGCCGCAGCGATGCCCTTGTGGCAGGCGATGCCGTGGTCCACGGTGACCAGCAGGTCGGGCTTCAATGCCGCCAGTTCGTCCACCAGCGCCGGCGACAGGCCATACCCGTGCACCATGCGGTTGGGCACCGCCGGCGAAACCCGACGTGCGCCCAGCAGGCGCAGGCCACGCACGCCCAGCGCACAGGCGGTGGCGCCGTCGCAGTCGAAATCGCCGACGATGACGATGTGGCGGTCGTGCGCGATGGCATCGGCCAGCAATGCGGTGGCGGCATCGAGGCCGCCGAGCGAATCCGGCGACAGCAGTTGTGCCAGGCGTGGCTGTGCCTGGTCGGGGCTCAATGCACCCCGCGCTTCATAGATGCGCCGCAGCAGCGGTGGGACGGCGTCCGGCCATTGCCCTTCGACCTCGACCGCGCGCCGGCGGATCCGCGGCGCAGGCGTCATGCCGGCACGTGGTCCGGCCGCAGGGTATCCAGGCGCGGCATGGACCGCCGCCAGAAGCGCCAGCGCTGCTCGCGTTTCAGCAGGAACTGCGCGCCATCTTCGAAGTCGAGCGTCAGGGCATCCAGCTCGCGCTGCGCCAGGGCGGCCAGCAACGGCCGCAGCGCATCTTGGCAGAACCGGTCGAGGTTGCGCAGATGGCGCAGGTCGATCAGCGCATCCACGCCGCCCTCGCCATTGGCGTGCCCGGCATCCACGCCGGCCGCCTGGGCAAGCGCGCGCAGCAGCACGTCGTTGCCCTTCACCTGGCGGAAGCCGGTGCGCACGAAATCCGGCAACGCACCGCCGCCCCAGAACCACAGTGAGTTCACCGGCGGCTTGCCCTGCGCCACGCGCTGTGCGTTCCACGGGTGGTTGTGCAGCGTCACCTGCGCCTCGCTGAGCAGGGCGCGCCAGCGACGGCCCGCATCTCCGGCGGGCAGGTGTGCGAACAGGTCATCCCCCAGCACGTCATCTACCGGCACGAAGGCAGGCAATGGCGTGCCGGGTGGCAGGCGCAGGTACCAGCGCGATGGCTGGGGCGCATCCAGCAGCATGCCGGCATCGCCGAACAAGGGCTTCAGCGCCGGCAGGAGCCGCGCGGCATCTTCCTCGGTGATGCCCAAGGCATCGCCATGCGCCAGCATCCGCGCACCGCTCATGTCGGGCGAGATGCGGCAGGGATCGGCACGCAGCCAGGTGGCACCGGCGGCGTCGCCGGCATCGAGCTGCCGCGTGAGCGCCGCCACCGGCCAATGGTCAGGCGTCAGCTGGAACTGCCTGCGCAGCTGCGCCAGCTCGCCCGCTTCCACCGCGCTGCGGTCGGCACGGCCAAGCGCACGTGCCACGTCGGGCGCAAGCACCTGCCCGACCAGTCGGGTACGGGCAGGCAGCAGCAGCGTGGCCAGCGCCATGGAGGTCAGTCGGCGTAGGAGACGCTGACGATTTCGTACTCGCGCTGGCCGGCCGGCGCATCGATGGTGACCGAGTCGCCCTCGTGCTTGCCGATCAACGCGCGGGCCAGCGGCGAGGAGATCGCGATCAGGCCCAGCTTGATGTCCGCCTCCAGGTCGCCGACGACCTGGTAACGCTTCTCCTCGTCGGTATCCACGTCGGCCAGCACCACCTTGGCACCGAACACGATGCGCGTGCCCGCATTGAGCTTGGTGACGTCGATGATCTCCGAGTGCGACAGCTCGCCTTCCAGCTGCTTGATGCGGCCTTCGATGAAGCCCTGCTGCTCGCGGGCGGCGTGGTACTCGGCGTTTTCCTTCAGGTCACCGTGCGCGCGTGCCTCGGCGATGGCGGTGATCACTTCCGGCCGCTTCACCGTCTTCAGCAGATCCAGTTCCTGGCGCAGGCGCTGCGCGCCCTGCATGGTCAATGGGGCTCTCACCCTTGAAGCTCCTTGTGCAGTTCCTGCAACGCCAGCACCGGGCCCGTGCCGCGGTATTCCAGCGAATGCACCAGCGCCTTGGCACCGGCTACGGTCGTTGAGTACGTGACGCGGTGCTGCAAGGCCTCGCGCCGGATCGAGAAGGAGTCGGCAATCGCCTGGCGCCCTTCCGTCGTGTTGACGATATACACGATTTCGCCGTTCTTGATCAGGTCGACCACGTGCGGGCGACCCTCCAGCACCTTGTTGATCTGCTCGCAGGCCAGGCCATGCTCGCGGAACCACGCGGCGGTACCGGCGGTGGCGACGATGGAATAACCGCGCTCGACCAGCTGCTGCGCCACGGGCAGCACGCGTTTCTTGTCCGGATCGCGCACCGAGATGAACACCTTGCCCACGGGCGGCGCCTTGATGCCGCCGGCTTCCTGCGCGCGCGCCATGGCCGCGCCGAAACTGCGGCCCACGCCCATCACTTCACCGGTGGAACGCATCTCCGGCCCCAGGATCGGGTCCACGCCCTGGAACTTGGCGAACGGGAAGATGGCTTCCTTCACCGAATAGTAGTCCGGCACGATTTCCTTCAGCGGGCCCTGCGCGGCCAGCGGCTTGCCGGCCATGCAGCGGGCCGCGATCTTCGCCAGCGGCATGCCGGTGGCCTTGGACACGAACGGCACCGTGCGCGAAGCACGCGGATTCACTTCCAGCAGGAAGATGGTGTCGTCGCCATCGTCATTGGACTGGATGGCGAACTGGGTGTTCATCAGGCCCACCACGTTCAGTGCCTTGGCCAGCTCCACCACCTGGCGGCGCAGCTCGGCCTGCGTCTTTGCGGACAGCGAGTACGGCGGCAGCGAGCACGAGGAGTCGCCCGAGTGCACGCCCGCCTCTTCGATGTGCTCCATCACGCCGCCGATCAGCACCTCGCCGGTGGTGTCGGCAATGATGTCCACGTCGACTTCCACCGCGTTGTCGAGGAAGCGGTCCAGCAGCACCGGCGAATCGTTGGACACCTTCACCGCGTCACGCACGTAGCGCGCCAGGTCGGACTCGCCGTAGACGATTTCCATCGCCCGGCCACCGAGCACGTACGACGGACGCACGACCAGCGGATAGCCGATCTCGCGTGCCAGCGCCAGCGCCTCGTCGGCGTTGCGCGCGGTGCGGTTCGGCGGCTGCTTCAGGCCCAGCTTCTCGACCAGCTGCTGGAAGCGCTCGCGGTCTTCGGCCAGGTCGATGGAGTCCGGCGACGTGCCGATGATCGGCACGCCGTTGGCCTCCAGCGCCTGCGCCAGCTTCAGCGGGGTCTGGCCGCCGTACTGCACGATGACGCCCTTGGGCTGTTCCAGCTCGACGATGGCCAGCACGTCTTCCAGCGTCAGCGGTTCGAAGTAGAGGCGGTCGGAGGTGTCGTAGTCGGTGGAGACGGTTTCCGGGTTGCAGTTGACCATGATGGTCTCGAACCCGTCCTCGCGCAGCGCCAGCGCCGCGTGCACGCAGCAGTAGTCGAACTCGATGCCCTGGCCGATGCGGTTGGGGCCACCGCCGAGGATCATGATCTTGTCGCGCCCGGTCGGCTCTGCCTCGCATTCGTCCTCGTAGGTCGAATACAGGTACGCCGTGCCGGTGGCGAACTCCGCCGCGCACGAGTCCACGCGCTTGTAGACCGGCTTCACGCCCAGCGCCTTGCGCAGCACGCGCACGGCGGCTTCGTCGGTGCCGGCCAGCTGCGCCAGGCGCGCGTCGGAGAAGCCCATGCGCTTCAGGCGGCGCATGCGCGCCTTGTCGAGCGAGCCCAGGCCATCGGCGGCGAGCTGCTTCTCGTCGGCGATGATTTCTTCCATCTGGTCCAGGAACCACGGGTCGATGAACGACAGCGCGTGGACCTGCTCGACGGTCATGCCGGCGCGGAACGCATCGGCCACGTAGAACAGGCGCTCCGGGCCCGGCGCCTTCAGTTCGCGGCGCAGCGTGGTCAGGTCGTCCTCGCTCTTCAGGTCCAGGCCGGTGGGGTCCAGGCCGACCTTGCCGGTCTCGAGGCCGCGAAGGGCCTTCTGCAGGGATTCCTGGAAGGTGCGGCCCATCGCCATCACCTCGCCCACCGACTTCATCTGCGTGGTCAGGCGCGCGTCGGCCTGCGGGAACTTCTCGAACGCGAAGCGCGGGATCTTGGTGACCACGTAGTCGATGCTGGGCTCGAACGACGCCGGCGTCTTGCCGCCGGTGATCTCGTTCTTCAGCTCATCCAGCGTGTAGCCGACCGCCAGCTTGGCGGCGACCTTGGCGATCGGGAAGCCGGTGGCCTTGGAAGCCAGCGCGGACGAACGCGACACGCGCGGGTTCATTTCGATGACGACGACGCGACCGGTCTGCGCATTGATGCCGAACTGCACGTTCGAGCCGCCGGTATCCACGCCGATCTTGCGCAGCACGGCGATGGAAGCGTCGCGCAGGCGCTGGTATTCCTTGTCGGTCAGGGTCTGCGCCGGCGCCACGGTGATCGAGTCGCCGGTGTGCACGCCCATCGGATCCAGGTTCTCGATGGAGCAGACGATGATGCAGTTGTCCGCGGTGTCGCGGACCACTTCCATCTCGAACTCCTTCCAGCCCAGCACCGACTCTTCCACCAGCACTTCGGTGGTCGGCGACAGTTCCAGGCCACGGGTGACGATGTCGATCAGCTCTTCGCGGTTGTACGCGATGCCGCCACCGCTGCCTCCCAGCGTGAAGCTGGGACGGATGATGGTGGGATAGCCGACGCGGGTCTGGATGTCGAGCGCTTCTTCCAGCGTGTGGGCGACGGCGGCCTTCGGGCATTCCAGGCCGATCTCGGCCATGGCCACGCGGAACAGCTCGCGGTCTTCGGCCATGCGGATGGCGTCACGCGAGGCGCCGATCAGCTCGACGCCGTACTTTTCCAGCACGCCGTGGTCGGCCAGGTCCAGCGCGCAGTTCAGCGCCGTCTGTCCGCCCATCGTCGGC
>JAESGS010000990.1_pt1 | contig 11231 bp, 13 predicted proteins | sample 9269761 | NCBI WGS metagenome assembly JAESGS01 (sample SAMN15741799, study PRJNA653493) | algae metagenome | isolation source: Cyanosarcina radialis HA8281-LM2 and co-occurring heterotrophs from damp... | place: USA: Makauwahi cave, Hawaii | collected 2011-01-06 | reverse complement strand
CAGCCGCCCCAGCCCAGCTCATAATAGGCCCAATAGCTGCCCGCGGTGATGCCCAGCGTCAGGAAAATCCAGCTGCCGAGCACCCACGGCCGCATCGCGCGCGCGAATGCCGGACCGATTTCGCGCGTAATCAGCGCGCCGACGGCAAAGCTGAACGCGACCGACAGCCCGACATAACCGACGTAAAGCGTCGGCGGATGGAAGGCGAGCCCGATGTCCTGCAGCAGCGGATTGAGCCCCTGCCCGTCGGGCGGCGCCACCGGCAGCCGCTTGAACGGATTCGACGAGAACAACAGGAAGGCAAAGAAACCGAGGCTGAGCGCCGCTTGCGCCGCGAGCGTTGCGACCAGCGTATCCTCGCGCAGCCTTTTCTCGAAAATCGCGATCAAGCCGCCCGACAGCGACAGGATCATCAACCAGAGCAGCATCGACCCTTCGTGATTGCCCCACGTCCCCGCGATCTTGAAGATCATCGGTTTCAGGCTGTTACTGTTGCGCGCGACCAGCTCGACCGACATGTCCGAACGCACGAACAGCGCGATCAACAACCCGAACGCTACTGCGGTCAGCACGCCCTGCGCGACGCTCGCCGGCCGGACAAGCGCCGCCAGATCCTTCGATCCACCGCGCAGGAACAAGGTGCCCGCGACGAGCGACAGGCATGCGAGCGCGGCCGCGATCCACAGCAGTGCGAGACCGAGTTCGGCGATCATGTCGCTGCCGGCGCCTTCATATTCTTCGGCATCTCGCCCATCTGCGGCGGCATATAGCGCTCGTCATGCTTGGCGAGGATGCGGTCGGCGACGAATGTCCCGTCGGCGCGCATCCGGCCGTCGGCGACCATGCCGCTCTCCTCACCGAACAGGTCGGGGACGATGCCCTTATATTCGACCGGTACCGACGCCTTGCCGTCGGTCGCGACGAAGCGGATCGTCAGGCCATCGGCCTGCCGCTCGATGCTGCCCTTGGCCACCATGCCGCCCAGCCGCATCGGCTCATCGACGGCGGCCTTACCGCCCTCGATCTCGACCGGCGTGCGAAAATAGGCGGCCTCGTCGCGCAGCGCGCTCGCCGCGAGCACGCCCGCACCCGCGACGCCGCACAGCGCGACGAGCGCCAATATCAGCCGTTGATGCTTGGGCTTCACTTACGATCCTTCCGTAGCGCGTCGCTGCGCTTCTCGGCCTTTTTCATCGCGCGCCAGCTCGCCCACAGCACCGCGCCGGTCAGCACGACGGTCAGCCCATAGGCTGCGGCGACAAATGCCCATTGTCCGCCCCCGCTGATCACCCCCGTCACGCGTCAAATCCCCTCGTCGTCCGCAAGCCGCCTGAGCCGCGCCGCAACGCGGTTGTCGGCAATGATCCGCCGCATCCGCATGAGCACGATCGCACCGAATAGCAAAGAAAAGCCGAACACGGTCAAGCCCAGCGGCCACAGCAAAGCTCCGTCGATGCTCGATCCGCCCAGCGTGATGCTCGGCCCCTGGTGCAGGCTGTTCCACCACACCACACTGCGATTGATGATCGGAATATTGATCGCCCCGACCAGCGCATAAATTGCCGCGCCGCGCGACAGCGAGCCACCCTGCCGCTGCCCGTCGTCGCCGCTCGTCAGCGCGATGAAGCCGGCATAAAGGAACAGCAGGACGAGCATCGACGTCATCCGCCCGTCCCATTCCCACCATGTGCCCCACGTCGGACGGCCCCAGATGGATCCGGTCGCAAGGCACAGAGCACAGAACAGCATCCCCGGCACCGCAATCGCACGCGCCGCGATGCCCGACAGCGGATGCCGCCACACAAGCTGAATGAGTCCGGCGATCGCCAGCGACGTCCAGCCACCCATCCCGAGCCACGCCGACGGGACATGAACGTAAAGGATGCGCGCGGTCTCGCCTTGCTTGTAGTCGCCCGGCACGATCGCGAGCCCGGCCCAGCCGCCCGCGAGAACGAGCAACAGCCCAACGCCCAGCAGCCACGGTGTCAATGGCTTGGCAATCGCAAGAAAGCGCGTGGGATTAGCGTAGGCGTGCATCGGGTCGCGTTGTCCTTAGGCGAGCCGACGAAAACGGTCCAGCGATTTGCCCGGCGCGGCCTGGGCGTCCTTCTAGGGAACGAAGCAAATTCACCCCTCGGGCCGCGTCCAGATCCAGCTGCCCGTGACGGCAGCGGCGATTACCGGCACCATCACCCACGGCCATGGCGAAAAGATCGCGGCCAGCACGATACTGAACGCAAAGGCCCCGGTCGCGGCGATCTTGCCCTTCCGGCTGATCGCCCCCTTCTCGCGCCACGCGGCGATATGATGCCCGAAATGCGGATGCGTCAGCAGCCAGGCCTCGAGCCGCGGCGACGATCGCGCGAAGCAAAAGGCGGCAAGAATGACGAACGGCACGGTTGGCAACAGCGGCAGGAATGCGCCGATCGCGCCAAGTCCCAACGACGCCCAGCCCGCGACCAGATAAAAATGCCGTTTCATCAGGGGCTGGCTTAGCGGAAATCAACCCGCGCGCCAGCCCTCCAAAACGGGTCAGCCGCGCCCGATCAGCTTCTGCGCCATCCGGTCGGCCACCACTGACGCCGGCGTGCCGCTAGCCTTGCTCTCGGCCCAGATCTCGGCGAGGCGGCCGGGGATCTGGCGAATGCGGCTTTCGACCTCCTCGCGGCTGCTCCGCCCCAGATATTCGAGCGCGACGTTGATGATGCCGCCGGCGTTGATGACATAATCGGGGGCATAGACGATGCCGCGATCATGCACGCGCTGGCCGTCTAGCGCCGTCGCAAGCTGGTTGTTCGCGCCGCCCGCAACGATCGGCACGCGCAACTTTTCGATGCTCGCCTCGGTCAGGATCGCGCCGAGCGCATTGGGGCTCAGCACATCGGCCTCGACCTCCATGATCGCCGCCGAATCGGCAAGCTCGGCCCCCAGTTCGTCGGCGAGTTCCTTCGCGCGCGTCAGATTGACGTCGGCGAGCGTCAGGATCGCGCCATCGGCGGCGAGCCGCCTCGCGACGCCGCCGCCCACGCTGCCCACGCCCTGAATCGCGACGCGCACCCCTTTGGCACTATCGGTGCCGAGGCCCTGCTTGATCGCGGCGAGGATGCCCAGATAGACACCGAGCGCGGTCTGCGGGCCCGGATCGCCACCGACTTCGTCGCCCGCGACAGGCAAGCCGCTGACATGCTTGGTCTGGTGGGAAATCGCGACGATGTCGGCGACCGACATGCCGACATCTTCGGCGGTCACATAGGCGCCTCCCAGCGAATCGACCGCGCGGCCGAATGCCGCGAGCAGTTCGGGGGTCTTGGCGCCACGTTCGTCGGCGAGGATCACGCCCTTGGCGCCGCCCATCGGCAGGCCGGCCATCGCATTCTTGTAGCTCATGCCGCGCGACAGGCGCAGCGCGTCGGTGATCGCCGCGGCGCGCTGCGGATAATGCCAGTAACGGACGCCGCCGGCGCCGGGGCCGAGGTGCGTCGAGTGGACGGCAATGACCGCCGTAAGCCCGCTGGTGCGATCGCGGAACATGTGGACATGCTCATGATCGTCGAAATCGGCGAAATCCCAGACAGCGGACATAGACTCATCCCTCCACGAGAAATTGGGGCATTAGAAAATTACGTCTGAACGCAATAATCCGATAGGGACGGAGAGTCACCCCAAATCCCGCATATGCGCGAAGATAGAGAAAATGGGGCGACCAACGGGGCTCGAACCCGCGACCTCCGGTACCACAAACCGGCGCTCTAACCAACTGAGCTATGGTCGCCACATAAGCGAAGAGCGGCGCACGAAGCACCCTCGACAGCGCGCGGCGAATAGGCGCGCATCCCCCCGCTCGTCAAGCATTGTTCGCACGCGCTTCCCTGCTAAAAAGCGCGCCATGGCTGCGAATGAACATGTCGACATGGCGACCTCGGGCGCCGACCGCACTGCAGAGCGGCTCGCCGCCGTCCCCGGGATCCGCCGCGCGCCGACGCCAAAGCTGCAACAGTTCATGCTGTCAGGCTTTCTCGACGCCGAAACCTGCGCCGGACTGATGGCGCAGATCGACCGCGACGTGCGCCCTTCGACGATCGCCGATCCGAATGGCGACGACGCGTTCCGCACCAGCACGACGTGCGACCTCGACCACCGCGATCCGTTGGTGATTGCGGTCAACAACCGCCTTCACGACCTCACCGGCATCCCGCGCGAATATGGCGAGCCGATGCAGGGCCAGCGCTACGACGTCGGACAGGAGTTCAAGGCACACACCGACTATTTCGACCCGCACGGCGCCGACTGGGAAACCTATTGCGCGATCCCCGGTCAGCGCAGCTGGACGCTGATGATCTATCTCAACGAGCCCGCTGCCGGCGGCGCAACGCGCTTCCTAGCGACCGGCAAGATGCACCAGCCCGAGGCGGGCAAGCTGCTCGCATGGAACAATGTCCGCACCGACGGCACCGCGAACCCCGATACGCTCCACCACGGGATGAAGGTGCGCAAGGGCCGCAAATATATCATCACGAAATGGTTTCGCGAACGCCCCTGGCCATGGGCAGAGGGGGAGCTGGCCTAGCCAGCTCCCGCCCGCTTTTACTTCACCAGGCGATACTGGAAATTCAGCGTCAGCGTATTGGCGACGCGACCGGGCTCGACCGGAGTAGCCTTCGCCGAACCAGCATCCATCGCCATGCGCACCATCGGCATCGGCGGCTGCGGGCCAAAGCTGCCGCCTTCGCTGATCGAGACCAGCTCGACGCCGCGGAAGCCCGCGAGACGCGCATAATCCTGCGCCTTCGCTTCGGCAGCCTTGATCGCGGTGCCGCGCGCGCCGACGAGCTGCGCGTCGGGGTCCTTCATGCCGAACGACGGGCCGTCGATATTGGTGCCGCCGGCAGCAACCAGCGCATCGAGCAGCGAACCGATGTCTTCGATCTTCGACGTCGTCACGCGCACGCTGTTCGACACCTGATAACCGAGGAAGCGCGGCGGCTGGCCGTCACCGCGATTGTTATAATCATATTGCGGCGACAGGTTGATGCCGCTCGTCTGGATATCCTCGGCCTTTATCCCGCGCGCCTTCACGGCGGCGATCAGCTTGTCCATCGCGGCGGCGTTCAGGCGCATCGATTCGACCGCGGTCGGCGCGGTGGTCGTCACGCCAGCGCCGACGGTCGCCTGATCGGGACGCGAACGCACTTCCTCGCTAACCGCAAAGGTCAGGATTGGGCCCTGGGTCGTTGCTGCTGTCACCGTCGAACCTCCCTGCTGCGCTTGGCCGGGCGTTGCCGCCATCAGCGCCAGTCCGGTTGCCATAACGGCGAACAATTGCTTCGTCATTTCATTCTCCTGCGAACCGGGCTTCCGGCCCTTTGTGATCTCCGCCCCGTAACGCAGACGGAGCAGACCCGTTCCGGCCTTTGTGCGCAGCGCGCTTGCATGATGCTGAACGCGCCAGTAGCGAACCGTTCATCATGGCAGCACCGATTTTATCTTATGAAGGCCTCGGCCTTGTGCAGGGCAGCGGCTGGCTGTTCCAGGACCTCGACATCTATGTCGGCGAACGTGATCGGCTGGCGCTGATCGGCCGCAACGGCGCCGGCAAGACAACCTTGCTCAAGCTGCTCGCCGGCCAGATCGACGCCGACAAGGGCAAGCGCGTGATCGTACCGGGCACGCACGTCGTGATGCTCGAGCAGGAACCCGATTTTTCGGGCTTCGCGACGCTGATGGATTTCGCTGTCGCGGCGCCCAATGCACCCGAGGCGCATGAGGTCTCCGCGATCGCCGACCAACTCGGTATCGACATGAGCCGGACCGCCGCCAGCGCCTCGGGCGGCGAACGCCGCCGCGCTGCGCTCGCCCGCGCGCTCGCGCAAAATCCCGACGTGCTGCTGCTCGACGAGCCGACCAACCATCTCGACCTCGCCGCGATCGACTGGCTCGAAAGCTGGCTCGCGCGTTATACCGGCGCCTTTGTCGCGATCAGCCACGACCGCACCTTCCTCACGCGGCTCACGCGCCAGACCCTCTGGCTCGACCGCGGCAGCATCCGCCGCAAGGAAATCGGCTTCGGCGGCTTCGAGGAGTGGAGCGACGCCGTCGCCGCCGAGGAGGCGCGCGCCGCGCAAAAGCTCGACTCAAAGCTCCGGCTGGAAGCACATTGGCTCGAACGCGGCGTCACCGCGCGCCGCAAGCGCAACCAGGGTCGTCTCGAGAAGCTCAAGGAAATGCGCGCCACCCGCGCCGCGATGATCGGCGGCCCCGGTGTCGCCAAGCTCGGCCTCGCCAACGACGATGTCCGCTCGAAATCGGTGATCGTCGCCGAGGGCGTCTCGAAGAGCTTCGGCGACCGCACGATCATCAAGAATTTCGATTTCCGCGTCCAGCGCGGCGACCGCATCGGCATCGTCGGCGCGAATGGCGCGGGCAAGTCGACCCTGCTCAAGCTTCTCACCGGCGAAATCCAGCCCGACAGCGGCAGCATCACCCTCGCCCCGACGCTCGACGGCATCATCATCGACCAGCAGCGCAGTCTGCTCTCGCCCGATAAACGGGTCAGGGACGTGCTGGCCGACGGTGGCGACTGGGTCGAGGTGCGCGGCGTCAAAAAGCACATCCAGGGCTATCTCAAGGAATTCCTATTCGATCCCGGCGTCGTCGAGGCGAGCGTGGGCGCGTTATCGGGCGGCGAACGCTCGCGCCTCCTCCTCGCCCGCGAGTTCGCCCGCGAATCGAACCTGCTCGTCCTCGACGAGCCGACCAACGACCTCGACCTCGAAACGCTCGACCTCTTGCAGGAAGTCATCGCCGACTATGCCGGCACCGTCCTGCTCGTCAGCCACGACCGCGACTTCCTCGACCGCACCGTGACCGTGACGCTCGGCCTCGACGGATCGGGCAAGGTCGATATCGTCGCGGGCGGCTATGCCGATTGGGAAGCGAAACGGGTCAAGCCGAACGCTGCCAAAGCCAAGGCTGCGACCGCCGCACCGCCACCTCCGCCGACCGCGCGCAAGAAATTGAGCTATAAGGACCAACGCGACTATGATCTCCTCCCCGGCCGGATCGAGGAGATCGAGGCGGAGATGGCAAAGGCCGAGACCGAGCTTTCCGACGGCAACCTCTTCACGCGCGACAATGCACGCTTCAATGCGCTGACCGCGAAACTCGATAAACTGCGCGAGGAAAAGGCCGCAGCAGAGGACCGTTGGCTCGCGCTGGCCGAAGAGGTTGAAACACTGGGCTAATTGCGGCACGCAAGGCCCGGTTCGATTTCGGAACCGGGGGATGACACGATGGACAACGTCAATGGACGGCCCGACCTACACGGCGTCGGGGGATGGCTCGGCTTTTTTGTCTTCATTCTCGGCATCGTCTCGCCGGCACGAATGTTTTTTCAAGCGAGCGCCAATATCGCGGAAGTTAACGCCGCTGCTCATTTGCTCGGCCCAGGTACCGGAACTTATGTCACCATTAGCTGGGCGCTGATCATCGCTTCGGTCGCTGGTTCGGTTTTCATGGCTTACCGGCTGCTCGCGGTGCATCGCTGGTCGAGCGTCGTCATCGTGGTGATGGGCCTCTGGTGCTTGGCTATTTTGCCGACCTTGGGCGACTTGGCCGTTTCCGCCATCATGTTCCCGCAATTTGCGGGGGTGGCGATCCCCGACGCCCTATTGTCCATCGCGAAGTCCTGCATTTCGGCGACAATCTGGACCCTTTACCTGGCAAAATCGAAACGTGTCGCGAACACCTATGTAAAGGATGTTTCCGAAACCCAGCGCATCTTCGGCTGATCACGAAGTGCCGTAAAAACGCGCCAGCCGGTCAAGCGCCAACCCAAGCACCAGCTTGCCCGACCGCGCTGGCCACCCCAGCGCCTTTTCCGCGCCACCAATCCCCTCGCCAGCACAGATCACGCGCCAGCAGATGTCGGCGAGGCCCGGCCCCGCCGCATCGAGCGCCGCATGAAAGCGCCGGTGTGCATCGATCCGGGCCAGCGATGCATCCGACGCCCGTGCACCACCACGGCTCTTTCCCGGCGGCGCGGCATCCCAGCGCATCGTGACCCGCGCCGAGAGCCCAGCGCGCTCATAATCGCCGCGCAGCCTTTCGCCCGCACCCAGTTGCGCCGCCGTCAACAACCCGCGCGAAGCCAACCAAACGATCGGGCTTTCGCCAATATTCACTGTCACGTGCCGCATTACCTGCGGCCCCGCATTGCCCGGATCGATCCGGTCATCGGGGTGAAGGCGCGTTTCGAGGCGGCGTGCGGTCATGCGATTCTCCTTTGCTGCACGCCGGGCTTGACACTGGAATATTTTGTAGGAAAGAAGAAACCGATTTGGTTATTTGAAGGTTTCGCGATGATCAACAGCATCCGCTCGGTCCGCCGCGCCAAGGGACTGACCCTCGAAGAAGTCGGCCAGCGCTGCGATCCGCCCACGACCGCACAAACGATCGGCCGCCTCGAAACCGGCACGCGCACGCTCTCGCTCGGCTGGATGAACCGCATTGCGGCTGCGCTCGGCGTCGATGCAGCCGAACTGGTGCAACTCCCGCAAGACACGCAGCTCACCATCACCGCGCTGCTCGGCGCCGAAGGCGCGCAAGCGCCGACGCGCGTCGAACAGGCGCTCACCGCACGCCCGGGCGAGGATATGGTCGCGGTACGCGTCACCTCGTCGATCGGCGATTATCGCGCGGGCGACGAAATCTGGTGCCGCCGCATCGAGGGAGACTGGGGGGCCGCGCTCAACCGCGACCTGCTCGTCCCCCGGCCGGCGGGCCGCTTCTTCTTCGCGCGCCTGCTCAATGTTGATGGCGAGAAGCTCCACCTACTCCCTCTCGGCACCGGCCAGCGCCAGCAGGTCGTCAGCAACCCGCCCTGGGCCGCAGTTGCGGTCCGCCTGCTCCGCACGCTCTGAGTGCCCGCCGCGCCGCCCTTACGCGTCCTGTCGATCGCCACGCTGTTCCCCGACGCGGCGCGGCCGAACTTCGGCCTGTTCGTCGAGAAGAGCTTACGCGCGCTCGCGGCGCAGCCGGGCATCGAACTCACCATCGTCGCGCCCGTCGGCCTGCCGCCCTTCCCGCTCTCGCTTCACAAACGCTATCGCGCGCTGCGCGATCTACCGCGCACGGAAGACTGGAACGGGCTCACCGTCCACCGCCCGCGCTTTACCCTGGCCCCGCGCATCGGCGCGCGCTTCAACCCTGCCAAGGTCAGCCGCGCCGTGCTGTCGGCCGTGCGCGGCCAACCCTTCGACGTCGTCGACGCCCAATTCTTCTATCCCGATGGGCCCGCCGCCATGCGCGTCGCGGACGCGCTCGGACTGCCCTTCTCGGCAAAAGCCCGCGGCGCCGACATCAGCCATTTCGGCCACGATCCAGCGACCGCGCCGCAGCTCCTCGCCGCAGCGAACCGCGCGGCGGGCCTGCTCGCGGTATCCGATTCGATGCGCGGCGAGATGGCCGCTATCGGCATCGATCCAGCGAAGATCGTCGTCCATTACACCGGCATCGACAGCGATCGCTTTTCGCCCGGCGACCGCGCCACGGCCCGCGTCGCGCTGGGAATGGATAGTGCCCCAGCGATCCTGACTGTTGGCGCGCTCATTCCCCGCAAAGGGCAAGCGCTGGCCATCGAAGCCCTACCCGCGCTTCCCGGCGTTCACTATTGGCTCGCGGGCGCGGGCGAGGAAGAGGGCCGCTATCGCGCGCTCGCACAGGAACTGGGCACCACCGACCGCGTCCATTTCCTCGGCCCGGTCGCCAACGCCGACCTGCCGCAACTTTATCGCGCCGCCGATGCCGTCGTCATGCCGTCGGTCAGCGAAGGCCTCGCCAACGCTTGGGTGGAGGCGCTCGCCTGTGGCACCCCGATCGTGATCAGCGATGCCGGCGGCGCGGCCGAGCTCGTTCGCTCGCCGATCGCCGGCCGCATCGTCCAACGCACACCGGGCGCGATTGCCGAGGCGGTGAAAGCCATTCTCGCGAACCCGCCGTCACCATCCGACGTCGTAGCTAGCCTCGGCGGCCGCTTCGATTGGGACCGCAACGGGCGCGAACTTGCCGCGCATCTTCGCCGCTGCGCCGGACGCTAGATACGGCAACGCCGGCCCACTCTGCAGAGCGGGCCGGCGCCGATTTTTACCGAAACGAAACCGCCTCAGACGACCGCGCCGTCGTCCTTGCGCTCGACGCGTTCGCCGCCTTCGATCCCCGCCGTCGTGCGCGGCACGAAGCTGTGCGGACCGACCTTCAGCCACACCAGCACCGGCGTCGACATCAGCACCGACGAATAGCCGCCGATGAACACGCCGAACAGCATCGCAGCGGTAAAGCCGAAAATCACGTCCGGACCGAAAATCAGCAACATTCCGAGCGCCAAGACCATCGCAACCGTCGTCATGACGGTGCGCGACAGCGTCTCGTTGATGCTGAGATTGAGGAGCGGAACGATCTCCATCTTGCGGTATTTTTTCAGATTTTCTCGAATACGGTCATACACAACGATCGTGTCGTTGAGCGAATAACCGACGATCGTCAGCAGCGCCGCGACGCTGTTCAGGTCGAACTGCATCTGCGTCACCGCGAACAGACCGAATGTCAGCGACACTTCGTGAAACAGGCGGCCGAGCGCGCCGACCCCGAACTGCCATTCGAAACGTATCCAGATATAAATGGAAATGCCGAGGATCGCGAGCCCGAGGCTGATCGCCCCGGTGCGGATCAATTCGCCCGACACCTTGCCCGACACGGTTTCGACCGAGCCGGTCTTCGCGGTCGGGAAGGCTTTCTGGATACCCGAGACCAACTGCTGCCCCGCGCGTTCGGCAACGGACTTGTCGCCGTCGGGAAGCGCGGTGCGGATCGACACGGCCTTGTCCGAACCGAACTGCTGGATCGTCGCTTCGCCAAGGCCGATGTCGCCGACCTTTTCGCGAATTTCGTCGATTGGCGGCATCCCTTGGGTGAATTCGACGCGAACCGACTGGCCGCCGACGAAGTCGACGCCAAGGTTCAGGCCCTTCACCGCGACCAGTGCGATCGACACCGCCACGAGGAAAAAGCTCATGAAGGACGCCAATTTCCGCCACCGCAGGAAATCGATATTGGTGTCGTCGGGGACGAGTTTCAGCAAGCGCATCGTTTCGCTCCCTTAAATATTGATCGACGTCGGGCGCTTGGTCCGCAGCCAATGGGCTACGAACATGCGCGTGACGGTAACGGCGGTGAAG
>JAESGS010000986.1_pt1 | contig 11266 bp, 13 predicted proteins | sample 9269761 | NCBI WGS metagenome assembly JAESGS01 (sample SAMN15741799, study PRJNA653493) | algae metagenome | isolation source: Cyanosarcina radialis HA8281-LM2 and co-occurring heterotrophs from damp... | place: USA: Makauwahi cave, Hawaii | collected 2011-01-06 | reverse complement strand
AGGCCCACCGCGGTGGTCATTGCCCCCACCGGTGGGCCTCGAAGACTCGACCCACCCTACAAAACGGCACGGGCGAGAAATCGACGGTCGTGTGCAGGCGCCTCTTCAGGCTGAAGGCCTGGAACATGTCAGCCCAGGGCAACGCCCTGGGTACGCTCCCACCCGACGCAACAAGCCCTGAAAGGGCGGAACACTCTTCCGCCCTTTCAGGGCTTACCTCCGTGGCTCGTTTACCCAGGGGGGCGTCGCTTCGCTCCTTGCCCTGGGCTATGTTGTGTCGCCCCTTCGGGGTGAAAACCGGAACCCGATTCGTTACACCCGCGTGCTAATGAAGCCCCGCAACAGGCCGCCGTGCTTCGCAACTTGCGACCGGAGGCTGTTGAACACCGGGCGGTCCATCTCCGCCTGCCGCGTGACGAGATAGACGCCGTCGTAGGCCGGACTCGTCGCGTCGCGGTGCGGGCGTTCGCCCCAGACGCCGCCGTCGATCAGCACCCAGTCGAACCACTGCCGCAGTTGGCCCACGAGTTTCGGGAAGTCCGTGGACATCAGCGGCAGCGTGTCGGCCGTCGGCTTGCCCGCGCCGAGGACTTGCAGCTTCGGCACGGCCGTCGGTTGCAGCACCCACGCCACCGGCATCGACTGGTTCAGCACCTCGCTCAGGCCCGGCACGTCGGACAGGCCCATCTTGCGGGCGGCGCTCGGCCGGTCGAAGTCGGCGTCGATCACCAGCACCCGCGTGTGCGGCTCCTTCGCCAACGTCACGGCCAGGTTCAAGAGCACCGTCGTCGTGCCGTTGTCGCTCGCCGCCGCGGTGAACAGCACCGCCTTCGACTGGTGTTCTTGGCCGACCTGCCGCCGCAGTTCGTCGCGGAGGCCGCGGTACTCGCCGCTGGCCGCGTGGTCCGGGTGGTGGAACGCGACGACCGACGGGTGGACCGTCACCGGCAGCGGCTCGGCCGTCGGCTTCGGCGCGATGTCGTGCAGCTTCGCCGTCACGTAGCCCTCGTCCACCGCCGCGGCGCGGGTCGGCAGTTGCGCCGGCTTCTCGGCCGTCGTGACGCGGGCCGGTTGCTTCGGCAGGCCGTGGAAGATCGGTTGCGGGCCGCCGACCTCGATGTACGGGGCCGACCCGTTGAGGAACGGTTCGCTCTCGGTCGCGGTCGCGGCGTGGCCGGGGTAGTCGAGGCTGCCTTCGGTGATGATGCGGAACATGCGGCCCATGAGCGAAATCCTTTCGAGCGGGTGCGGAGGCGACGCCGGCGGGCCGCGTCACGCGGCCCGCCGGGTGCGTGATTTCTGTTTCGGCGTCTTCGCCGCCCCAGGTTCACGCCCTTCCCCACGTTCCCGGTCTTCCCCCGCCACCGACCTTGCGGCCCCGGCCGGGTATGCCGGTCGCGCCGGTTCCTCCGCCTCGGCGATCTCCACGCCGGCCTGCGACAGCACCTCGAACGCGACTTCCACGTCCACGCCCTCCGCCTCGCCGTCCGCCGCCAGTTGAAGGGCGGACGCCGCCAGTTGGTTCAGCACCCGCGGGACGCCCCGGCCGTGTCGCGCGAACAGCCGCAGCGCTTCCTCGTTGATGATTTCGTCCGCGTTCCGGCCGCACTGTTCGAGTTGCGTCCGCAGGAACGTGAGCGAATCTTCCTGCGACAGCGGCTCCAGCCGCAGCCGGCACCGCACGCGCTGGGCGAGCGGTTCGTGCAGCCGCTCGCGAAGGTCCGCCAGCGCGACGAGCAGTGTGAACAGCACTTTCGTGCCGCGGGCCTCCCAGTTGTCGAGCAGCCGCACCTCTTCGAGCAAGTCGGCGGATAAATGTTGCGATTCGTCGAGGACGAGGACCGCCCGCTTCTTCTCCGCGAGTGCGGCGAGGAGTTGTTCCGTCACGGCGAGCCGCAGTTCCTGCTCGCCCAGGCCGCGGTACGGCTGGCCGAGGTCGAAGAGGATCGCCTGGTGCAGGTCGGCGGGCTTGGCGAACCGCGCGGACGGGACGAAGATCGGCAGCACGTCGCCGCCGAGCGATTCGAGGAAGCGGAGGGCGAGTTGCGTCTTGCCGGTGCCGGGGCCGCCGTCGAGCAGGGCGAGGCCGTCGCCGGCCGCGAACGCGGACCGCAGGGCCGCGACCGCCGCCTCGTGCGGCGGCAGCGCGACGAACAGGTCGAGCGCCGGCGTCGGGCGGAACGGGCGACGATCCAGCCCCCATCGTGCCAGGTTCATGGCCGACCTTCTCGCGAAAGCATGTGGTGTCCGGCGGTTCCCCTCAACGGTATCGACCGCACCGTCGGCACAACTTCACACGGAACCCGCGGGTCGATAATCGCGATGTCGGAATGAGTAAATTTCCGTCCGAAGAAATCCGAACGGCACGGGATTTTGACTTGCGGCAGGTGCGCCCCCTCCGGTATATCTTCCCCTCACCACTTGCCACACCTGGCTCGTGGAGGGGCTGCACGGAGGCGGCGACATGAGCAGGATGCTCTCCCTACCTTTTCACGCCTGGTCCGCGGCGCAGGACGCCCTCGCGACCGGGCGGACGGCCGACGCGGCGCGATTGCTCGCCCGCGTCGTGGCCGTCGGCGAACTGCCGGCCGGCGAGCTCGCGGAGGCCCACCGGCAGCTCGCCGGATTACAGTTGCGCAACGGCCGACACGCGAAGGCCCGCCGCCACCTGCGGGCGGCCGCGGCCCTCGACCCGAAGCACGCGGCCACGTTCTTCCACCTCGGCGTGGCGTGCGAAACCGACCCCTACGGCAGCGACCGCCTCGCGGCGAAGTGCTACCGCCGCGCGACGAAACTCGACCCGTTGAACGCGCTCTACCGGGCACACCTGGCGCGGGCGGCCGTGCGGGTGAATCGCGACGGCGTCGCGATGAAGGCCATCGACGAGGCGGTGAAGCTGGCCCTGACGGACGCGGCGGTGCTAACCGTGATCGTCGAGGCGCTCCGCGAGTGCGGCCGATTGAACACCGCGACGCGGATCGTGACGAAGGCCCGCTTCCTCGCTCCAAATGACGCGAAGGTGCTGGCGGTGTGGAACCGCGTGCGGTTCGAGGCCGTGCGGGCGGCTCAACACGCCGACCGCAAGCCGCGGATGACGACCAGCCCGCACGTGCTGCCGTTCGTGCGGGTCGTCGCCGCGGACGGGCAGAAGCACGTCGTCCGCCGCGACGCGGGGTCGGCGGCGGCCCCGCACGTCATGCGGTTCCGCAGGGATTGAGGTTGTCGCGGACCCACCCGTCGAAGCGACGGGTGGGCTTTCGGTCTCGGTTTGTTAGCCCACTTTCGTCATCACATCCGGGTTCGTGAACACCATCTTCCACGGGCGGACTTCCCACTTCACGAACACGCCGCCGTCGTGGAACGGGTCGGCGCGGATCAACTTCTCCGCGTCTTCGAGCGTCTCCGCCTCGTACACGATGAGCGCCCCGTAGCCGTCCGTGAACGGCCCGGAGCAGGCGAGCTGCCCCTTCGCGAGAAGCGCGTTCAGGTACTCGCGGTGCTTCGGGCGGATCGAGTCGATCCTCGCGGCGTCCTGGATGTACTCGATGACGGCGGCGTACTTCATGATGATTCTCAGTTCTTGGGTGGTTCGATTCCGAAATCGCGGATCGTGAAAATCGGTCGGAAGTCGTACTTCGCCAGCGTCTCGCCCGCGCCCTGAAGCCGGTCGCAGATGCACACCACGCGGAGCACCTTCGCCCCGACCGCTTCCACGGCCTCGATCGCCTGCACGACGCTCCCGCCGGTCGTGAGCACGTCGTCGATCACCACGACCGCGTCGCCGGCCCGCACTTGGCCCTCGACGCGCTCCTTGCTGCCGTGGTCCTTCGCGGCCTTGCGGACGAAGAAGCCCTCCACCGCCCGGCCGTGCCGGTGGAACGCCGTCAGCGCCGCCGCCGCCATCGGGATCGCGCCGACCTCCAGCCCGCCGATGGCTTGAAGCTCCAGGTCGGCCGTCGCCTCGTAGAGCAGCTCGCCGAGCAGCGTGATCGCCTCGGCGTGGAACAGCACCTTCTTCGAGTTCACGTAGTAACTCGATTTCTTCCCGGACGCGAGCGTGAAGTCGCCGAACTGCAAGGCGCGGTCGCGGAAGAGTTGTTGCAAGCGGTCGCGTGGGGTCATGGTAAATTCGTAGATAGAAGAATCGCCCGCCGGAGGACAGCGATGGCCGACAAGAAAACCTACACCGAAACCGAGGTCGCCGAGAAGCTGACGGAGCACGGGCTGACCGAGTGGTACCTCGAAGACGGCTGGATCCGCCGGAAGTACAACACGGACGGCTGGCCGCAGACGCTCATGGCCGTCAACGCCGTCGGCTACTTGTGCGAGGCCGCGTGGCACCACGCCGACCTGAGCGTGACGTGGGGCAAGCTCTGGGTGAAGCTCAAGACGCACGACGCCGGCGGGATCACGGACAAGGATTTCGCGTTGGCGAAGGAGATCGAGGCGGTAGTATTGTGGCGACCGGCCGCCGAAAGCCCGCTCGGGGCCGGCAACCCCAAGAAGTTCGTCTTCAGCAAGTGAGCATCATGAAACACACCCTCCCCCTCGTCGCGGTCCTGATCGCGACCGCGGCCCGTGCCGCCGAGCCGACGTTCCACTTCGTCGAGACGAAGGGCGAACACCTGGACGTGAAGTACGGCGACCGGCTCGTGCTGCGGTTCGTCAACAAGCCCCGCGACGGCACGACGGCGGACACGCACTACATGAGCTTCAAGCCGTTCCACCAGGTCTTCGACCCGAAGACCGGCACGACGAACCTGTCCAGCGGCGCGCACCCGCTGACGAAGGAGTTCCAGTTCCCGCACCACCGCGGACTATTCTTCGGGTTCAACCGGATCAGCTACGGCGACAAGCAGACGGCCGACATCTGGCACGGCACGAAGAACGTCTACAGCACGGTGGACAAGCTGCTGGAGCAGAAGGCCGATTCGACGAGCGCCACGCACACGGCCGCGATCTCCTGGCACGGCACCGACGGCAAGACGTTCGCCGAGGAAGAACGCACGGTGACGGTGTCGTGCCCGCCGGGCGGGACGCAAATCGACTGGTCCACCGTGCTGACGACGAAGCTGCCGAAGGTACGGCTCGACGGCGACCCGCAGCACGCCGGGTTCCACTTCCGGGCGAATCAGGAGGTGAGCAAGAACGGCAAGGCGAACACGTACTACCTACGGCCGGACGGCAAGGGGAAGGTCGGCGAGACGCGGAACTGGGACGCGAAGAAGCCGGACCCGAAGGCGGTGAACCTGCCGTGGAACGCGATGAGCTTCGTGGTCGGCGGGAACCGCTACACGGCGCTACGGATCAACCACCCGGACAACCCGAAGGAGACCCGCGGCAGCGAGCGGGACTACGGCCGGTTCGGCGATTACTTCGAGTACGACCTGACGCCCGAGAAGCCGCTGAAGCTGAAGTACCGCGTCTGGATTCAGGAAGGTGAGATGACCGGCGAGCAATGCGCGACGATGGCGGAAGCGTTCGCGAAGAAGTGAAGCCTTGACTTCCGAAGTCCGGCTTCAACTTCGGAAGTCGAGCGGGACCGGAACCCTGGGACAGGGAAGCAAGGCCCCTCCGCGGGATCGACTTCCGAAGTCGAAGCCGGACTTCGGAAGTCGGGTTCACGTCAATCCCGCAAGAATCTTCCCACCACGATAATCATCACCCCGCCCACCAGCGCACTCAACATCCACGCCTTCAGCGGTCCCGCGTCCGGCACGCCGAGCATCGGGCCGAGCGCCCCGACGACCACGCCGGGGATCGCCACCAGACTCGGCTTCCACCCGAAGTAGATGACGCCCGACAGCATCAGCAGGAACCCGCAGATCGGCGTCCCGTAGTGGCTGACGCCCTTCGCGACCGCCTCCGGCAGCACGGCGAGCTTCAGCGGCTTCATCACGCCCATCGTCTTCTCGGCCGACTTCGCCGCGTCCGTCGCCGCCGCCACGTTCCCCTTCTCGACGGCCTGCTCCACCGTCGCGATCACCCCCTTCAGCGCGTCGCGGTTCTGGTTCAGCCAGAGCAGCCCGACCGCGAACACCGCCGCGCCGACGGCGAACCGCAGCCGCCGGCCGGCCCAGTCGTTGAGCAGCTGCTTCGTCGCCAGGCTCCGCCGCTTTACGCCGGCGATGTTATAACCTTCCGGCGGCTTCTTCGCCTTCGCCGCCGCGACCATCGCCCGCAGGTCGGCCTTCTTCCCGGCCTTCGCCATCGTCTTCGCCTCGGCCGCCTGATCCACGAGCGCGTCGGCCATCGCCGCGGCCTGCTCCTTCGCTTCGGCCGCGGTCGCCCCCTTCGCTTGCAGCGCCTTCGCCTGCACCTTCTCCAAATGCCGCCGCTCCCGCGCCTCCTGGCGGGCGCGCAACCGCGCATCGATGCCCGCGATCAGCGGCTCCCGCCACGCGGCGAACTTCCGGGCCGTCTCCGCGATCGCCCCCTTCCGGTACTCGCGGGCCGCCAGCTTCGCCTCGTACCCGAACAGCGACTCGTAGAACTCTTCCCAGTCGTCGCCGCCGTACTTGCAGACGAACTGCCGCAGGTTCTCCTCGTCCAGCCCTTGCAACCGCATCGACTTGAACAGCACCTTCGCGTCGTTGAGCGGCTCCTCCCTCGCGGCGTCCTGGGCACGGTCGGTGAGGAACCACAGCACGAACGCGAGGCCGACGCCGAGGAGCGCGAACCCGAGGAAGTGCCAGAGGATGCCGAACACCCAGAGTGCGAGGAGCAACAGGATTCCGCCGCCCACCCACGTCAGCCAGTCTGCGACACGCGACCCGAAGACGAGCTGCCGGACCTTCGCGAAAAGGTGCGACCGCGAGTACAAGCCGCTGACAACGAAGGACACAACCGGCGTGGCGAGCAGCAGGCCGAGGAACCCGCCGGCCCACGGGTACGCCCCGGCGACGCCGCACCCGACGACGCCGAGGACGCACGCGGCCAGGAACCCGAGGGCCGCGAGTTTCTTCAGCCCCCGCTTCGACGCGGCGTTGAACTTCTGCGCCGCCTTCTCCAGTCGGTCGGCATGCTCCTCCTTCGGCGTGAACGGCCCCGCTTGGAGGATGCCGAGGTAGCCCTCGAGCGCCGCGATCACCTCGTCCATCGTCTGGTAGCGGTCCTCCGGCTTCTTCGCGAGCATCTTGACGAGGATGCCGGACAGCGCCTTCGGGACGCGCTTCACGATCACGTCCGGCGGCACGACCGGGGCCGTCTTGTGCTTGGTCATTACCTCCAGGGCCGTCTTCCCCTGGAACGGCGGCTGGCCGGTCACCATGACGTACAGCGAACAGCCGAGCGAGTAGATGTCCGCCCGGTGATCGACGGCGGCCGAGTCCATCGCCTGCTCCGGCGGCATGTACGTCGGCGTGCCCATCACCATCCCGGCCCGCGTCAGCCGGCCGTCGTCGTCTTCTTCCTCGGTTGCAGTCGTCGGCTGCGGCACGTCCGCCGTCGGCAGTTTCACGAGGCCGAGGTCCGCGACCTTCACCACGCCCTCGGTGTTCAGCATCAGGTTGTCCGGCTTGATGTCCCGGTGGACCATCCCCTGGGCGTGGCCGAACCGCAGCCCGCGGGCCGCCTGCAGGACGTACCCGACGGCGACCTCCGGGTCGAGCTTGCCCTTCTCCTTGACCACCTCCATGAGCGACTGCCCGGCGACGAACTCCATGCTGAAGAAGTGCGTCCCCTTCTCCTCGCCGATGTCGTAAATCTGGATGACGTTGTGGTGCGTGAGTTGGGCCGCGGCGTACGCCTCGCGGGTGAACCGGGCGACGAAGTTCGGGTCGTCGGCCAGTTTCTTGTGCATGACCTTGAGCGCGACCTTGCGGTCGAGCGAAAGTTGCCGGCCGAGCAGCACCGCCCCCATGCCGCCCTTGCCGAGGACCTTTACGACCTCGTACCCGCCGAGCCGGACGGGGAAGTCGTCGGCCGCGTCCTTCGCCTTCTTTGGCGGGGAAACGGCGGTCGGCTCGAACCGGTTCGTCCCGTCGTCGGCCGCGCTGGATTCGCGCTCGACATCGGTGAACGCCCCGGTCGTGTCCGGGGCGTTCACGGCCGACGGCGCGAAGGCGTTCGTCGGGTCCGGGGTGCGGTCCACGTTTGTGAACGCGCCGGTCGCGGCCGGGTCGGCGGCTTGGGCCGTCGGCTCGGCCGACAGGAGCTTGGCGAGAATGGTGCCGTCCGGGGACGCCGGGACGACGAGCAGGAACACGGTCCCGCACTTCGGGCACATCGGCTTGAACTGGCCGGGCTTGAGGTTCTTCGCGTTCAGCGCGCTCTTGCACTTCGGGCACGACACGCTCATGTGGGCACCCCTTACGGTGGGGACGTGACGGGGGATGCGGGTCGGAGTGGATTCTACCTCACGGCCGGAGCGGATGCGAACGGGTACTCAGTCGGAATCGGCCTCGTCGAACGCGGTTTTCAGATCGCGGGAGCCGTGAAGGACGCGGATGATCGACACGCCACCGGGGATCGGTGTGAAGACGATGACATAGTTCTGAAGGAGGACGGCGCTCCGCGCACCGAGCCTCAACTCGTCGCGCGCCCGGCCCAGCCCCGGTTGACCCGCGAGTAAGTTGCACACCCGGTCGTATTCGGCGGCGAACCGCTCGGCCGCCCGCGGGCTGCGCCCGTCCAGGTACTCGATGATCTCTTCGACATCTCGCTCGGCCTGGAGCGTTCGGTGAACCGTACTCATTGCGACTTGCTCCGGGCGGCCTTGCGCTCGCGGACTTCTTTGAGGATGTCCGCCGCGGTTTTCGTGGACATCCGACCGGCTTCCAGGTCCGCGAACCCCTTCTCGACTTCCCGCCGCAACTCTTCCAGCTTCGCCTCGCGCAGTTCCTTCTCCCGCAACGCCCGCAGTGCCTCGCGGACGACCTCGCTGCTCGTCTGGTACATCCCGGTCGCGACCTTGTCGGCGATGTACTGCTCCAGTTCCGGCGTCAACGACACGTTCATGGCAACTCCTCGGGGAATGCACCCAGAATACCCGCGATGTCAGGATGTGTCAAAATTTGCCCGTGGCAGACCGGGGCGGTGTTGAGGTAGAATGTCGCCAGCTAGGAGGATGACATGACGATCACACTGCCGGACGAAGTCGGACGGAAGGCGGAAGCCCACGCCAAAGCTCACGGTTTCGCCACGATCGAGGAGTACCTCGAAGATCTGATCCACGGCGACGAGGCGGCCGACGATCCGCCGATTCTCAGACCCGAAAACCGGGCCACCCTCGAGCGGTTGCTGGATGAGGGTATGGCCAGCGGGGAGCCGATCCCGGTCGATGAAGCGTTCTGGGAAGAACGCCGCCGCGTCTTGGCGGAACGAATGGCCCGCCGCCGCGCCGACCGGTCATGAGCATCGACATCTTACCCGCGGCCGCGGCCGATCTCGACGACGCGGCCGAGGACATCGGGGCGTCGATCGGCGAACGGGTCGCCCGGCTGTTCCAACGGCGGTTGGGGGACATGTTACGTCGGTTGGAACGGTTCCCACTCTCCGTCGCGCCGCACGAACCGCCGTTCCCCCGGTATCCCGGCCTTCGGGTGGTACCAATCAAACGGTTTGAAGCCCGACTTATTTGTTACGTGCCGACGGCGGACGGCATTCGCGTCGTCCGGGTCTTGCATTCTTCCCGAGACCTCGGCGCGATCTTCGGCTAGCGCGTACCCGCCGCCGGACCTGCTATAATCCCCTCCACCCGCGATTCACTCCTCTCTCGCGGCCGACCCGCACCCGCCCTCCGCACGAGAGGTATCCGTGACCCCACGCGAAGTTCTGGCCTTCCTCCGCGAACGCGACGTCAAGGCCGTCGATCTCCGGTTCATGGACTTCCCCGGCCTCTGGAAGCACTTCACCATCCCGGCCGAGCAGCTCGACGAACGCTCCTTCGAGGACGGCATCGGGTTCGACGGGGCCAGCCTCCGCGGCTGGCAGGCGATCAACGAGTCGGACATGATCGTCGTCCCGCAGCCGGAGACGCCGTTCATCGACCCGTTCCGGAACGAGACGACGCTGGTGATGATCTGCAACATCCAGGACCCGCTGACGAAGGAGGACTACAGCCGTGACCCGCGGAACGTGGCCCGGAAGGCGGTCAACTACATGAAGCAGACGGGCATCGCGGACACCGCGTACTTCGGCCCGTCGCTCGACTTCTTCGTGTTCGACGACGTGAAGTTCGACCAGACCAGCCACAGCGCGTTCTACTACGTGGACAGCGTCGAGGGGGCGTGGAACAGCGGCCGCGACGAGAAGCCGAACCTCGGCAGCAAGATTCCGTACCGGCAGGGCTACTTCCCGTGCCCGCCGGCGGACCAGACGCACGACCTGCGGTCCGAGATGATGCGGGTGATGATGGACAGCGGGCTGACGGTCGAGAGCCACCACCACGAGAAGGCCAGCGGCGGGCAGTGCGCCATCGACGTGCGGTACGGCGAACTCGTGCCGACGGCCGACAACGTGCTGAAGTACAAGTACATCGTCCGCAACGTCGCCCGCCGGCACGGGAAGACGGCGACGTTCATGCCGAAGCCGCTGTTCGACGAGTTCGGGTGCGGCATGCACGTCCACCTGTCGCTGGCGAAGGGCGGCAAGAACCTTTTCACCGGCAGCTCCTACTCCGGGCTGTCGGACACGGCCATGTTCGCCATCGGCGGCCTCTTGAAGCACGCCCCGGCGCTGGCGGCGTTCACGAACCCGACGACGAACAGCTACAAGCGGCTCGTCCCCGGCTTCGAGGCCCCGTCGGCGCTCGCGTACAGCCAGCGGAACCGGTCGGCGGCGATCCGCATCCCTGTGTACTCCTCACGGCCCGATTCCAAGCGGATCGAGTACCGGATGCCGGACGGGGCGGCGAACCCGTACCTGGCGTTCTCGGCGATCCTGATGGCGATGCTCGACGGCATCCGGAACAAGACGAACCCCGGCCAGCCGCTAGACAAGGACATTTACGACATGGCGCCGGAGCAACTCCGCGACGTGCCGAAGCCGCCGGGCGGCCTGGACGAGGCACTGGCGGCGCTCCAGAAGGACCACGAGTTCCTGATGCACTCGGACGTGTTCACCGAGGACGTGATCGACACCTGGATCGCGTTCAAGCGGAAGGAAGAGGTGGACGCCCTCCGCCTCCGGCCGCACCCCTACGAGTTCGCGCTCTACTTCGACAGTTGAAGCGTGGCGAGCCGAGCGGCGTAAGCCGCCGGGTAAATCTACTAACCCGGCGGCTTACGCCGCGCGGCTCGCCGGTGTTTTTTCTCTCCCCGGACCC
>JAESGS010000982.1_pt1 | contig 11309 bp, 9 predicted proteins | sample 9269761 | NCBI WGS metagenome assembly JAESGS01 (sample SAMN15741799, study PRJNA653493) | algae metagenome | isolation source: Cyanosarcina radialis HA8281-LM2 and co-occurring heterotrophs from damp... | place: USA: Makauwahi cave, Hawaii | collected 2011-01-06 | reverse complement strand
GTCGCTTCGGTCAACAGCCAGGCGCGCAGCGCCCAGTACATCACTTTGGAGGCGACGACGTGATCGCCGGGGGAGAGCGCCTGGAACACGGCGGTCGCCGCGGCCATCCCCGAGCCGAACAGCAGGGCGCCGGCCTTGGCCTCCTCCAGCATGGCGAGCACGGCCTGCGCCTCGTGCACCGTCTCATTGTCCGGGCGGCCATAGATGAAGCCCGAGGAATAGGCGTTGTCCTCGTCGCGGATATAGGTCGTGGCGATGTGGATCGGCGTCACCACGCCCTTCGTCAGCGGGTCGATCTTGCCCATGGCCTGCGCGGCGAGAGAGCGGGGGTGGAGCGGGCGCTTGGGCATGGGGGTATCCGATAAAGTTCCAAGAGGGACCAACGCCGCCATCTGGCGCAGGCCGGGGGCATGGCGCAAGGGCTGCGATCTTGCCGGCGGCGCAACCATGCCCCATCTCGCAGGCATGAGCGCTTCACAATCCCATGCAGATGCTGCGCCAGCGCGGTCGCCAAGGCCGTTCTGGGTCGATGCACTGATCGCCATCGTCCCGGTGGTCGCCGCCTCGCTGCTCGGCAATGCGGTGACGCTGCCGCAGATCCCGACCTGGTATCCGACGCTGGTCAAGCCGGCCTTCAACCCGCCGAACTGGCTGTTCGGGCCGGCCTGGACACTGCTGTTCGCGCTGATGGCCTATGGCGTCTACCGCATCCTTCGCCTGCCTGCCGACACGCCGGGCAAGGCGCGGGCGCTCGTCGCCTATCACGCCCAGCTTGGCCTCAACGTGCTGTGGTCCTGCGTCTTCTTCGGCCTGCAGAGCCCGCTCGGCGGCGTCTTCGTGATCGTCCCGTTCCTGGCGATGATCCTCGTCACGATCGCGGCCTTCCGCCCGCTCGACCGGCTGGCCGCAAACCTGCAATGGCCCTATGTCGCCTGGGTCTCGTTCGCGACGCTGCTCACCGTCTCGATCTGGTGGCTGAACAGATAATGGGTCCAGACCGATCCTGACGGAATAAATCGCGCGCTGGCGCGTTGTCGGCAGCGACGTAAACCCGCGCTGGAGCCTTAAGCCGTGCCGCCGATCCCGACCAGCCAGAACCCGCTGCCGCGCTTCGTCGACCGCCTGCACGCGCCTGTCTCGATCCAGTCGCTCGCCGTGCTGCGGATCGGCTTCGGCCTGCTGCTGGCGTGGGACGTCTGGCGCTTCCTTCGCGACGACCGCATCGCGCGCTATTACGCCGAGCCGGATTTCCTGTTCAGCTACTGGGGCTTTTCCTGGGTGAAGCCGCTGCCCGAGCCCTGGCTGCACATCGCCTGGCTCGGCGTCGGCGTGCTTTCGCTGATGGTCGCGTTCGGGCTGTTCTACCGCGTCGCGATCATCGGCTTCACGCTGCTGTTCGGCTACTTCTTCCTGCTCGACAAGGCGCAGTATCTCAACCACTTCTATATGGTTTTGCTCTATGCCGGTCTGCTCTGCCTGCTGCCGGCGGGCAACGCGCTCTCGCTGGATGCGAAGCTGTTCCCGAAGAGCCGCCGCGAGACCGCGCCCTACTGGTCTGTCTGGGCGCTGCGGGCGCAGACCGAGATCATCCTGATCTATGCCGGTCTGGTGAAGATCACCGAGGACTGGCTCAGGGGCGAACCGCTGGCGATCTGGCTGCGAGAGCAGGCGCAGGACCTGCCCTTCGGCGCGATCTTCGCGCAGGACTGGGTCATTCTCGCCGGGGCCTGGGGCACGATCGCGCTGCATGTGCTGGGCGCGCCGCTCTTGCTGTTCGCCCGCACGCGGCTGCCGGTCTTCCTGCTCTACTGCGTCTTCCATCTCAGCAACGGCTTCTTCTTCAACATCGGCATATTCCCGTTCCTGACCATCGCCGCGACGACGATCTTCTTCGCGCCGGACTGGCCTCAGCGCCTGCTGCGCTGGCTGCTCGGACGCTTCGAGGCGCTGCCGCCGATGCCGGCCCTGGCCGCCGCGACGCCTGTCGCGCGCAGCGCGCTGAGCCTCGCGCTCGTCGGCATCCTCGTCGCCTGGATGGTGGTGCAGGTGCTGGTGCCGCTGCGCTTCGCGCTCTACCCGTCCGAGGTGCGCTGGGCCGGCGAAGGCCACCGCTTCGCCTGGCGGATGCGGATGTACGACCGCCGGGGCGAAGGCGATTTCGAGGTCGTGGCGCGGGACGGCCGGCGCTGGCGCGTGTCGCCCGCCGACCACCTCACCGAGCGGCAGGCCGGCGTGATGCTGACGCGGCCCGACATGATCCTGCAGTTCGCCCACCACCTCGAGCGGCATTTCCAACGGCAGGGCGAGGCGGATGTCGCCGTCCATGCCCATGTCGCGATGTCGCTAAACGGCCGGCCGTTCCAGTCGTTGATCCGGCCTGAGATCGACCTGACGACGCGGGTCTGGAGCCCGTTCCGGGCAGCCGACTTCATCATGCCGCTGACGACGCCGTTCACGCCCTGGAGCGAACGCGAGCGCCGCGACGACAAGGTGCGCGAGGCGTCCTCATGAGCGAGAGCGCATTGCTCATCGTCTATGACGGGCGCTGCCCGTTCTGCGCCGCCTATATGCGGCTTGTGCGCCTGCGCGCCGATATCGGCCCCGTGCGCCTGATCGACGCCCGCTCGGGCGACCCCGTGGTGGCAGAGGTGAAGCGGCTGGGTCTCGATCTCGACGCCGGCATGGCGATGCGGCTCGACGGAATCTGGCACCATGGCGACGCCTGCCTCAACCGGCTGGCGCTGCTGTCCACGCCGTCGGGCCTGTTCAACCGGGGCAACCGCCTGATCTTCGCCTCGCCGCGCCTGTCGCGGCTGCTTTATCCGGCGCTGGTGCTGGGCCGGCGCGCGGCGCTGGCGCTGCTCGGACGAAGGAGCATCGCGGCCGATGATGCAGCGATGGATCGCAAGGCCTGATCTTCAGCCGGAATTCATGATGAATGCTGGCTTCACCATATCGCTCAACAGGGGATTCACCCGAGCGGCGCGAAATCGCCGGCTGTAGCGCCAGCCGGAGGTCGCCATGAACCGTCGCCATGCCCTGATCGCCGCCATGCTGGCCGGAACCGCCGCACTGGGCGCAGCCGCCCCCGCTCAGGCGCGCGAGCTGGTCGAGACGCCCGATCCGCGATTGCAGCCCGGCACCATCATGATCCGGACGGGCGAGCGGAAACTCTATTTCGTCACCGACCGGGGATCGGCGATCCGCTACGCCATCGCCGTCGGCAAGGCGGGCAAGCAGTGGCGCGGCACCAAATATGTCGAGGAACTCGCGGTCGAGCCGGCCTGGAGTCCGCCGGCCTCGGTCAAGCGCGACAAGCCCTCGCTCCCGGATTTCATCCCCGGCGGCTCGCCGCGCAACCCGATGGGCGCGCGCGTCATCGGGCTGGGACCCGGCGGGCAATACGCGATCCACGGCACCAACGTGCCCGGCACGATCGGCACGGCGGCGTCCTATGGCTGCTTTCGCATGCACAATGACGATGTGATCGACCTCTATGCCCGCGTCCGCATGGGCACGCCGGTCGTCGTTCTGCCCTGACGCCCGGCAACGCCGGATCGTCATGCCGCGATGCGGCATCGAAAAAGCCGCGTCGATCCGCCCTCGGCTCTCGCCTGCGACAAAAAAGCGCGTTAACGTTTCGGCGCGCGACAACAGGACAGCCCGTTACGGCAAGCGGCGGGCTCATGAGGGGCTAACGATGGATCATCTCGCCGACGTCAAGAAATTCGCCAAGAAGGCTCTCAACGAAGCGGCTTTCGCCGGAATGTCGAAATCCTATGCGCTGGTCATGGGCAAGGCCGACACGCGCTACGTCGCCTGCTCCGATGCCGGCGAACTCGAGCGGGTGCGCGAGAATTTCCTCAAGAAGAAGCTCGGTCTCAAGACCAACGATCTCGACGCGTCGATCAAGGCGATCTGCGAGCACATGAAGGCCGACAAGACCAAGTCGCGCCTGACCTTCTACTATCTGCTGGCCGAGCATTACGGCAAGCTGGACATGTTCGTGAAGAAGTGAGGCGTCGCTCCCGGGCGCACCGTCCGGAACAGGCGCCGCACGGCCCGAAAGCCTCCTGGCGGGGATGGTCGGCTGAAAGGCCGGCCATGACGACCTACCGTGTCGGCGGCGCAGCCTCGCCGGGCTGGATCGGCCGCCGTTCCGGAGCTCCGCCGAGCGGATCGACGAACCGGCGCAGGATGCCCGGCGCCAGCGCCGAGAGCGGATTGATCGACATCGTCGGTGCGCTGGCCGACCCCGATATCCGGAAATTCACGGCGAACAGCCCGCCATACTGGCTGCCCCCGCCCAGCAGCGCGCCAAGCACGGGAACCTGCGCGAAGGCGTTGTTGAAGGCGTAGCCCGGCACGTAGGTGCCGCCGATGTCGACCCGATCCCGGCCGTAATCGACATTGCCCTGCAGGGTGAAGCCGACCTGCTGGCCCCAGATCACCATGTCGGACACGTCGAGACGGCTGGCGGAGCGCGTGAATTCGGCCCGCAGCTTGGTGAAGGCGACCTCGCCCACGTCGATCTTCTGGCCGGCGGCCGCCGCGCCGTCGGCGCGGTCTCCGGCCGGGGCTCCACCCGCCTGCGCTCCCACGACCCGGCGCAGGGCCGGTTCGTCGCGCACCACGAAGTTCCGGAACAGCAATTCTCCGCTCTGGCGCGCCTCGCCGGGGCCGAGGTCGAGATCGAGCTCGCCGCCATACGCGCGCCGATAGATGTCGACGAAGCGCAGCAGCGCCCCGCCATTGCTGGTTTTGATCGAGAGCGGGCTTTGCGCGTCGCCGACGCGGCCCTGCCGCGCCGTGACCTCGGCCCGCCCCAATGCGCCCTGGAAGGACAGCGAGCGCAGCTCTCCGCCGCGCTTGGAGAGCTTCAGCACGCCATTGGTGATCTGCTCGCTGTTGAAGCCGGTCAGGATCGGCACGGCGAGATCGATGTCGAGATCGCCGCCCTTGGCGGCCGCCTTTTCACCCCGCGCCGGGGGGCCCGAGGCCGACTGCAGGTCGCGGATGAAGGGCCGCACATCGGCGACGGCGCCTCGGATGACGAGCTTGGTGAGGTTTCCGTCGCGCTGCGCCTGGACCGTCAGGTTGTCGCCGGGCGACAGGCGCATCTGGCTCAGCGCCGCGCTCTCGAAGCCGTTCTGTCTGGTGAGCTCGATCTTGCCGCGGATCAGCGCCGGGGGCGCGTCGAGGACGAAATCGTCGAGATCGGGTCCGTCCGGATCGGCGATGTAGCTGAAGCTCGCCTTGCCCGGCCTGCCGGCCGCCTTGCTGAAGCCCGGTATCGCGCCGTCGATCGCCGCCTTGGACAATTCGAGCTCGACGCGCGGCGGCGCATCGGCGTTCCTGCCGAGTTGCTTGATGACCCTGGCCTGCACCGGGCCGGTGATGCCGGCCTCGGGTCCGAGACCGCGCTTCTGCCGCGCCGCATTGTCGAGGGTCAGCGAGATCGTCGCCTCGCCCTGCCCCCTGGAATTCTGCCGCAGTTCGACCTGGCCCCGGTCGCCGCCGATCCGCGCCTCGCCGCGCGCCAGCAGGCCTGTCCGGTCGAACGAGACCGTGAGGTTGCCGCCGTCGAGCTTCTCGGAGCCGAGCAGCGTATCCGAAGCGATGCCCGTCAGCGTGCCGCTGGTCTGCACCACGACCTCGCCGGGCTTGGGATCGTCGGCCATCGGCAGCAGCACCACGCTCCGCAGATCGACGTTTCCGCGCAGCGAAGCCGGGTCGACGGCGCCGGGCGAGAACTCCCGCAGCGCGGGGAAGGCCAGCAGGGCGGCAAGCGACTCCATCGGTCCGGTCGCCCGGAACGCCACCCTGGCGGGCGCGCGCTCGATCCACGTCTCCGCCATGCCGAAGCTGCCTTCGCTGAGCGCCAGCTGGCGGCCCCCGCCGAGATCGGCGGTCGCCTTGGCGATGGCGAGTTGCACGGTGCGGCCGGTCGCCCTGCCCGATACGGTCGCGTCGATCAGCGGAGGCAGGCCCGGCGCCGGCTCGAACCGGACCTGATGAGCGTCGACCGTGACCACGAGCGCGCCATCGGGCATGCCGGCCCCGGCGATCATTCTCGCATGGTCGTCCGCCGGCAGGTCGAGATCGACCTGAACGGACGCGATCCGGCCCGAGACGAGCTGCCGCGACAGCGCCGTATGCAGTTCGGGCGAGGTCCAGCGCGGCCAGATCGCGAGAGCCGCGCGGGCATCGGTCTGCGTCGCCCTGACCGATAAGCGCTGCGTCGGCGAGTCCCCGACGCGCTGGATATAGCCGGTCGCGTCGACGGTTGCGCTGGGGCCCCTCGCCGCGAACGAATCGATCTGGACCTCGCCGGAGCGCGGGTCGATCAGCAGGTTCGCCGTCAGTCTGTCCAGCGGCACGGGCGGATCGCCCGCCTCGCCGGCCAGCGCGCCCGCCATGTCGAGTTGCAGCCGCCAGGCGCCGTTCTCGTCCCGCAGCACGCCCGTGCCCCGCATCTGCGTCGCGCCCGCATGCAGCGCGCCATGGCGCAGATGCAGCACCTTCAGGCTGTCGCCGCTCTCGATCTCGACCATGCCGGAATCGATGCTCACGGGCGCGATCGGGCTGCCGGGAAAGCGGATCGTGCCGGGCAGCACCTCGAACCGCGCCGAGAGACCGCGCGTGCCGTCCGGCTTCTGGGTCAGCGACGCCGTGCCCTTGACCGGCAGGCCGTCCATCTCGATGGCGCTCGCGCCCATGGCGAGCGACATCACCTCGGCCGGCTCGAAGCGCAGCAGCTCCAGATCGGCGCGCTGGGTGCCGTCGGGAGCGGTCGAGAGCTCGATCGCGAGCTCCTTCCAGCGCGCGCCGCTGCGGCCCTTCAGGGTCAGCCGCGTGCGGCCTGCCTCGGTGCGGGCGAGCCCGATGTCGACATCCTCGTAGCCGGCCTTCTGGCGTCCTTGCGGATCGACCAAAACGAGCCTGGCGCCATGGATGCCGACGGTCTCCAGCGCGCCGAGCAGCCCGTCGTTCTGGGCCAGCGTCGAGACCGCTCCCATGATCCCCGTGAAAGCGTCCCAGTGCCCGGCGTCGGGCAATGTCACGGGCGGCGGCGTCACGGCGACGCCCTCGTCCGCGCTCATCACCAGCGCGCCGTCCCGGTCGACGCCGAGGCGGATGTTGACCCCGCGCAGATCGACCGAGACCAGCCTGATGTCGCCGCGCAGCAGCGGCAGCGGCTCGTAGCCGAGCACGGCCTCCGGTGCGCGGAAGGTGGCGCCGCTCTTGTGACGGAAGGACACCTGCCGGACCCTGAGCTGAGAGCGCCCGTCGATTCGTCCGAGTTCGGCGGAGCTCGCCTCGACCTTCCAGTCGCGCCCGAGCCGCTCCTCGATCGCGTTTGCGATCCGCCCCTCGAGACCCGACAGCGGGATCAGCCCCGTCACCAGCAGCGTCGCGGCCGCGCCGGCCAGCGTGACGGCCGCGACCACGACCGCGACGAGGATCGTCACGAGCCCGGCGCGGGCGCGCTGCTTGACGACCTCGGCGACGCAGGCCTCCTCTCCGTGGGAGGCGGCCGGCGCCTGGGGCGGTTTCACGTCCTGCAAGATGGCTTCGTCCCTGATGGGCGCGCACGCCCGTGGCGGATCGGTGTCGGCAGAGACGCGATCGTCGCTGCGGCAGGCCGGACGGATTCCTGACTCAGGTCAACCAGGCCGATTCGGCAACCGGCCCGACGGGATCGGCATCGACAAGGCCACGCCGACGAGACCGGACGAGACAAGAACGAGTCCGATGAGCCTGACTGAAACCGGGTCTGGTCGCAACGCGCCAGCGCGCCATATTGTTGCATTCACGCCCGGCGGCTGGTTGCCGCCGGAAGACGACGAAAGGAAGGCGCATCATGACTTTGCAGGCAGGCGACGCCGCCCCGGACTTCACGCTTCCGCGAGACGGCGGGCAGATGCTGGCTCTGGCCGGTCTGAAGGGCCGCAAGGTCGTGCTCTACGCCTATCCGAAGGACGACACGCCGGGCTGCACGCAGGAGGCCATCGCCTTCAACGCCCTGCGCAAGGAGTTCGCCGCCGCCGATACCGAGATCGTCGGCATCTCGCCCGATCCGGTGAAGAGCCACGACAAATTCACGAAGAAGCATGGCCTCGATTTCGCGCTCGCCGCCGACGAAACTCAGGACGTTCTGAAGGCCTACGGTATCTGGGTCGAAAAGAGCATGTATGGCCGCAGCTATATGGGCGTGGAGCGCACCACCTTCCTGATCGACCGGGACGGCAGGATCGCGCGCATCTGGCCGAAGGTGAAGGTCGCCGGCCATGCCGAGGAGGTTCTGGCGGCCGCGCAGGCGCTCTGACCGGGTCGAGGCGCGAAAGACGCCCGGCATTTGCGAAGGATTAACCCTAACCATGTCTGATTGCGGGATCGGCAGCGTCACATCCGGTCCCGCGTATGACTCAGATTGCCTCGACAGGCCCCGCCCTTCCCGTCACCGGCCTCGCCACCCATGCCTGCTACACGGTCCGTCGCTCGACCGTGATCGCGGGGCTTGCCCTGCTGGCTTTGACGACGGCCTGCAGCGGCGCGGCCGGCTGGTACATCCTCAGCAAGGATGATCTCGCCGCCCGCCTGATCGCCCGCGAAACCGCGAGGCAATACGCCTATGAGGACCGGATCGCGGCGCTGCGCGCCGATGTCGACCGGCTCGCCAGCCGCGCTCTGCTCGATCAGGACGGCGTCGAGGCACGCGTCGACGAACTCGCGACCCGCCAGGCCGAACTGGAATCGCGCCAGGCGCTGGTGACCGCGCTGGCCGACACGCTCCAGACCGGCGGAATCGCGCCCGCCGCCAAGACATTGCTGCGCGCCCGGCCGATCAGGCCGGAAGAGCCGGTCCGCGCGTCCGGCGTCACGAGCTTCGCGCCGATCCTGCCGGGCAAGCCGATGCCGGCGCCCGACACCCCGCTGCTGCGCGGCGCCGAGGACAGCCGCACCGCGCCGTGGCAGTCCGGCCAGGCGACGCCGGAGCCGCCGGCCAAACGCGTCACCGCCGCGCTCGCGCGCCTCGACGCGGCGCTGGCCGACACCGCCGGGGCCCAGCTCGCGGCCCTGCGCGACATCGACTCTAGCCTCGCCGCATCGCAAAGGGCGCTGCGCGGCGCGCTCTCCGAGATCGGCCTCGACACCGACCGGATGAGCGCCGGCCCCGCCGCCGGCGGCGTCGGCGGGCCGCTCGTCCCGTTCAAGGTCGATCCCACAACCGGCCCCTTCGAGGCGACATTGCATGCGTTGCAGCCGCGCATCGTCGCGGTGACCCGCCTGCGCGGGCTGGTCGACGCCCTGCCCCTGCGCCGCCCGATGGACGGCGCGGCCGATTTCAGCTCGAATTACGGCTATCGGGTCGACCCGTTCACGCGCGGGCCCGCGATGCACACCGGCGTCGATTTCCGCGCCGAGCACGGCTCGCCGATTCGCGCCACCGCGCCCGGCAAGGTGATCACGGCGGAGTATTCCGGCGGTTATGGCAACATGGTCGAGATCGAGCACAGCAACGGCATCACGACGCGCTACGCCCATATGTCGGCGATCCTGACCTCCGTCGGCCAGAGCGTGACGACGGGAACGGTGCTCGGCCGCGTCGGCTCGACGGGCCGCTCGACGGGCCCCCATCTCCATTACGAGACCCGCATCGACGACGAGCCGATGGACCCGACCCGCTTCCTGAAGGCCGGCGCGAAGCTGGCGGGGAAGAGCTGAGGCGCTCTCCCGACGTCAAAAAGGTCGTTCACTCGAACCACCACGTCATCCCGGACAAGCGGCGTAGCCGCGCAGATCCGGGATCCATCCCAGGGCTCGACAGCGGTCGAGGATGGGTCCCTAAGCTCCGCTTCGCTACGTCCGGGATGACGTGGTGGTTCTTTTTCTAGAACGGACGACGATCAGTCGATGTCTTCCACTTCGACCTCGGTGCCATAAACCCGCTGCGCCAGCGACGCCTCCATGAACGGGTCGAGCGCCCCGTCCAGCACCTCGCTCGGCGCCGTCGAGCTCACCCCGGTCCGCAAATCCTTCACCAGCTGGTAGGGCTGCAGCACATAGGAGCGGATCTGGTGGCCCCAGCCGATGTCGGTCTTCGAGGCCTGCTCGGCATTGGCCTTCTCTTCGCGCTTCTTCAGCTCGACCTCGTAGAGCCGGGCGCGCAGCATGTCCCAGGCCTTGGCCCGGTTCTTGTGCTGCGAGCGCTCCTGCTGGCAGGAGACCGCGATCCCTGAGGGGATATGCGTGATGCGCACCGCCGAATCGGTCGTGTTGATGTGCTGTCCGCCCGCGCCTTGCGCCCGGTAGGTGTCGATCCGGCAATCGGATTCGTTGATGTCGATGACGATGCGGTCGTCGACGACCGGATAGACCCAGACCGAGGCGAAGGAGGTCTGCCGCCTCGCATTCGAATCGAAGGGCGAGATGCGCACCAGCCGGTGGACGCCCGATTCGGTCTTGAGCCAGCCATAGGCGTTGTGGCCCTTGAACTGCAGCGTCGCGGACTTGATGCCGGCGGTGTCGCCATCCTGGTATTCGAGCGTCTCGACCTTGAGCTTGCGGCGCTCGCCCCAGCGGCGATACATCCGCAGCAGCATCTCGGCCCAGTCCTGGGATTCGGTGCCGCCCGCCCCGGGATGGATTTCGAGATAGGTGTCGAGCATGTCCGCCTCGCCCGACAGCAGTGTCTCGACCTGCATGCGCGCGGCCTCGGTCTCGACCGCCTTGATGCCGGCTTCGCCCTCGGCGATCGAGGCGGCGTCGCCCTCCATCTCGCCGAGCTCGATGAAGGTGAGCGCATCCTCGAGATCGCGTTCGAGCTTGCCGATGCCCTCGATCTGCGTCTCCAGCCCGGTGCGCTCGCGCATCAGCTTCTGCGCGGCCTCGGCGTCGTTCCAGAAATCGGGTCCCTCCGAGAGGGCGTTCAGTTCGGCGAGACGGCGTTGCGCGGCATCCCAGTCAAAGATGCCTCCTCAGCAGTCCGATCGACTGCTTGGCGTTGTCGAGCTGGGTCTGGATGTCTGGACGCATGATGGAGCGGGCCTTGGTGAAATGAAGCGCCGGGATAAGGGGATTGTTCTGCGCTGTAAATGAGAGGCGCGGGGAACCCCTCTCCCGGAGGGAGAGGGGCAGGGGTGAGGGGTCGGCCCATCAACCAGTTGCGTGAGAGCTATGCGCGCTTCGGTTCACCCCAATCCGGAAACGTCCGTCACCTTGTAACTCTCATCTCGCCTCATCTGCTATACCAGCGGTTGCGGTGGCAGGCGGAGGACCGAAGCGCCTCAGGGACGCCAAGCCCG
>JAESGS010000980.1_pt1 | contig 11375 bp, 11 predicted proteins | sample 9269761 | NCBI WGS metagenome assembly JAESGS01 (sample SAMN15741799, study PRJNA653493) | algae metagenome | isolation source: Cyanosarcina radialis HA8281-LM2 and co-occurring heterotrophs from damp... | place: USA: Makauwahi cave, Hawaii | collected 2011-01-06 | reverse complement strand
GTTCGATCTGCTTCGGGCAGAGGAAAATGCCGGGCTGGTGCTGACCGAAAGCTTTGCGATGCTGCCCACGGCTGCCGTGAGCGGCTTCTATTTCGGCCATCCCGAAAGCCAGTATTTCGGCGTCGCGCGGATCGGCAGCGACCAGCTCGAAGATTATGCGGCGCGGCGCGGAGTCGATATCGAAACCGCAACGCGCTGGCTCCGCCCGAACCTCGATTAACGCGCCTCGGCACGCCTGTCCGATAAGGGGACAGGCGTGCGGTTAACCAGCTTCGCGAACGACGGGTGCGCCAAAAGCCGCTATGGGCGGAGCATGTTCAAGGCAATTCTCCATCGGCCCCTGTTGCCGCTGCTCGCCCTTCCGCTGCTTCTCGCGCCGGCGCCGCTGCCCGCGCAGACCGGCACCGCGCCCTACAGCGTCGACGGCCGTGGCTTTAACCGGCTTCAGGAAGCGGTCGATGCGATCGGCGACGGAGAGGGTACGATCCGCGTCGCGCCCGGCTATCATCGCGACTGCGCGGTGCAGACTGCCGGCCGCATCGCCTTTGTCGCCGCTGAACCCGGCCGCGCGGTCTTCGACGGCGTGACCTGCGAGGGGAAGGCGACGCTGGTGCTGCGCGGCAACGGGGCGCGTGTCGACGGGATCGTGTTCCAGAATCTGCGCGTGCCCGACGGCAATGGCGCGGGCATCCGCCTCGAACGCAGCAATCTCGACATCGTGAACAGCATGTTCCGCAATAGCGAGGAAGGCATCCTTACCGGTGACGATGCGGCGGCGACGCTGACGATCACCCGCTCGACCTTCTCACGGCTCGGCCGCTGCGACCGTGGGCTCAGCTGTGCGCACAGCGTCTACACCGGCGCGTATGGCCGCGTCATCGTGACGAACACGCGTTTCGAAAAAGGCAGCGGCGGCCATTATCTCAAGACGCGTTCGCCGCAGGTCGAGATCAACGACAACAGCTTTGACGATACGCAGGGGAAGGGAACCAATTATCTGATCGACCTGCCTGCGGGATCGACCGGCCGCGTCACGGACAACCTGCTCATCCAGGGCCGTGACAAGGAAAATTATGCGGTACTGATCGCGGTCGCAGCCGAGGCGCGCGACAATCCGTCACGCGGGCTGGTGATCACCGGCAATCGCGCCAGCGTGCCGCAGGGTCTGGACCGCAAGACGATCTTCGTCGCCGACTGGAGCGGCGAGCCGCTTGCGATCGGACCGAACGAGATCGGCCCGGGACTGACGCGCTTCGAGAAAATTTCGGATTAGGCTTCGCCGCGCGTTTCGATAAGCGACGCGGCGAGCGCCTCGGCGGGCGATTTGCCGCCCCACAGCACGAACTGGAACACCGGGTAAAAGCGCTCGCATTCGTCGATCGCGCTTTCGATCAGCGTTTCGGTCATGTCGAGCGGCAGCGCCGCGTCGGCGCCGAGCAGCATACCATGGCGGAACAATATCGTGCCGCTGTTCGACCACAGCTCGAAATGGCCGAGCCAGAGCTGTTCGTTGATCAGAGCGAGGGCCTCGTGCGCCACGGCACGCTTGTCTTCGACAACGCGGATGTCGGGGAAGGCGAGGAGCTGGATCACGCCATCGTCGGCGCGCCACACCGCGCGTAGTTCATAGGTCGTCCAGCTGCCCTGCGCGGTCGCGACGATCTCATCCTCGCCGACCATCTCGTGCGGCCAGTCGTGCGCGGCGAAATAGGACGCCAGCATCTCCATCGGGGCCGCGTCTTGGCCGTCATCGTCGTCGTAAATATCGTCACTCATGCGCGCGCCTTAGCCCGGATGGTACGACGACGCGAGTCCGCGTCCCGTGCCATCCGGGGAATTATTGTGCATAAACTGCCAAAAGCGCGTCCGCGTGTCTTAGCTCTTGGGCTTGCGCGCCGCAGGTTTGGCAGCGGGTTTTGCGGCCGGCTTCGCAGCGGCTTTCGGTGCGACAGCGGCCTTAGGTGCGGCCGCGGGCTTCGCGACACCCTCAAGCTTGTCGAGACGCGCCTTCAGCGCTTCGGCTTCGGCGCGCGCGGTGGCGGCCATTTTCTTCACCGCCTCGAATTCCTCGCGGCTGACGAAATCCATGCGGCCAACCCATTCCTTGGCGCGGTCGCGCATCGCGGACTCGGCTTCGCGGCCCGCGCCCGCGACGGTTCCGGCAATGCCATTCACCATCTTCGCGAGGTCGTCGAAAAAGCGATTTTCGCTCTGCATGTCTAATATTCCTCCGTCGGGGTCTGTCCCCTTGCCATCACCTTATTTGGGTGCTGGCGGCGGCGGGGACAAGGGTTTCGGCATCAGGATTGCGCTGATCGATCTGGAAATTGAGGATCGCGGCAAAGCTGAGCCAGATCATATAGGGCACGAGCAGCCACGCCGCCGCCTTGCGGATCGGCGCGAAGGCAAAGGCGGTAGCGACTGTCACCATCAGGATGAAGATGATCACATAGAGCGCGGTCGTCACCTGATGCTGCCCGAAAAACAGCGGCGACCAGGCGAAATTGGCGAAAAGCTGGACGAAGAAGAGCAGCAGCGCAAAACCGCGCCCCTTGGCGCCACGCGCGTGCACGATCATCGCGAGCGACAGGCCAAGGCAGATGTAGAGGAGCGGCCAGACGGTGGCAAACACCCAGCCCGGCGGGGTGATCGGCGGCAGGTCGAGCGCGGCGAACCAGCGATTGCCGTAACCGCTGTTCGACAGCAGACCCGACAGGCTGCCCGCAAGGACGATTGCCGGCACTGTGACGAGCGCCCAGCGCAGATAGGACATGCGAAGCTGCCCCGGCGTTGCGATTTCGGTCATGTCCGCACTATCCCCCACACGCGAATCCGTTGCATCGGTGTCGCGATTGTGCGGCGCAGCGTCAAGCGGCTCGCTTCACCGCAGCGATCAGAAATTCAACATTTCCTTCAGGGCCAGTAATCGGGCTTTCGACGAGATCGACGACGTCCCAGCCTTCGCTGGTCAGCCAGCCTCGCACTTCGGCGCAAACGCGGGCGTGCACTGTGGCATCGCGAACGACGCCCTTCTTGCCGACTTCGTGACGTTCGGCCTCGAACTGCGGCTTGATCAGCGCGACCATGCGCGCGCCGTTCTTCGCGAAGGACATCGGCACGGGAAGGACTTTTGACAGCGCGATGAAGCTGGCGTCGCAGACGATGAGGTCGACGGGTTCGGGGATGTGCGTCGGCGTCAGGATACGCGCGCTCGTCTGTTCATGGACGACAACACGCTCGTCTTGCCGCAACTTCCACGCGAGCTGGTTGGTGCCCGAATCCACCGCATAAACGCGCGCCGCGCCGCGGCTGAGCAACACATCGGTGAACCCGCCCGTCGACGATCCGACGTCGATCGCGACCGCACCGCTCACGTCCCAGCCAAGATGCGTGAGCGCATGGTCGAGCTTGATCCCGCCGCGCGACACCCAAAGATGGTCGCGGCCCTTGACGCTGATTTCAGCGTCATCGGCAACCTGCTGCCCCGCCTTGTCGATCTTGCGATCGCCGACAAAGGCGAGCCCCGCGAGGATCAGCGCCTGCGCGCGCGTCCGGCTTTCGGCGAGGCCGCGGTCGACAAGCAACTGGTCGGCGCGCTGTTTGGCCATCAGGGCTTCGCCTTGTCGGTGAGCAGGCCGGGGGTCAGAATCTGTGGCAGGATTTCGGGCTTGGCGGCACCCGGCGCGTACCAGAGGTAGAGCGGCACGCTGTTGCGGCCATGTTCGGCGAGCGTGCGCGTGATCACCGGATCGCCGTTGGTCCAGTCGCCGACGAGCGTCACGACGCCCGCCTTGTCAAAAACCGTCTGCACCGCCTCGCGGTTGATCGCCCCCGCCTCGTTCGCCTTGCACGACAGGCACCAGTCGGCGGTGAAATAGACGAAGACGGGTTTGCCCGTGGCACGCGCGCTAGCCAGCGCTTCGGCGGAGAAGGTCGATCCGGCACCATCGGCGGTGCGTTCGGCCTTGGCGACTTCGGCCACCGTGCCCGCGAGGCTGCCGAGCAGGAGCAGGCCCGAGGCAATCAGCAGCCACGATCGACGGTCGCCGCGCTGGACAGCACCATAATGGGTGAACAAGACAAGCGCCATCGCGACAGCTGCGACCGGCCATATGAGCTGTTCGCCGCTGCCGAGCTGGCGCCATAGCAGCCATGCGAGTGCGAGCGTGGTCAGCCCCATCGGGAGCGCCATCCATTTGCGGAAGCGGTCCATCCACGGTCCGGGCTTGGGTAGCCGGTTCCGCAGCGCGGGCACAAAGCCGATCGCAAGGAAGGGCAGGGCGAGGCCCAGTCCCAGCCCGCCGAAAATGGGGAGCGCCGCCCATGCCGGCAGCACCAGCGTCGCGCCGAGCGCCGCGCCGAGCAGCGGCCCGCTGCACGGCGTCGCGACGAAGGCGGCGAGGGCCCCGGTCCAGAAGCCACCCGCCGCGCCGCCCTTGTCTGCCAGCGCCTGCCCACCGCCGAAGGATGGCAGTTCATAGGCGCCGAGCAGGTTGAGCGTGATCGCCAGTGCGAGGATCAGCAGCGCCAGCACGCTCAGCGGATGCTGCAACTGGAACGCCCAGCCGACCTGTTCTCCCGCGGCGCGGAGCGCAAGCAGCGCACCGCCAAGGAGTAGAGCAGTGACAATGGCGCCGGCCGTGTAGGCGAGCGCCTCGACCTTGGCCGAGCGCGCATCGCCCCCCGAACGCGCAAGGCTCAATGCCTTGAGGCTCAATATCGGAAACACGCATGGCATCAGGTTAAGGATAAGGCCGCCGAGGATCGCGCCGCTTAGCGCGGTCCAGAACAGCCCCATGTCGATGCCGGCCGCTTTTCCGGCGATCGGCTCACCCGCGGCCGACACCGCGCCGGGATCGAGCGTCAACGACAGGCCGCGCCCGGCGCCGAGCTTCAGCAGCGCCGAAACTTGACCCGCCTTGTCGCCCTTCGCGCGCGTTTCGACGATGATGTGGTCGCCGTTGCGGCTGACGTTTTGGGGGGCGGCATAGTCGACCACATCCTGCGTCTCGACAAACAGGTGCGGCGCGTCGATCGCGGTCGTGGCGGGGAGGGGAATGGCGAAGCGCACCATGGCGCCGCGCCTTTCCCAACTGCCGTGGCGATCGAGCGGTTGCGGAAGCAGCGCGCGCCAGGCGTCGAAGCGGGTGCGTTCCGCAGGCACGATCTTTCCATCGCCGGCTTTCATCGCGACCGAAATCACGGCTTTTTCGGGCACGCACACCTTGTCGGTGCAGGCGAGCCAGTTCGCGACCCCCGACAAAGTGAGATCGGTGCCCGGCGCAACGCTCTTGTCGACCTGCGCCTCGGCGAGCAGCGCATAGGGATGCTCATAGACATGGTTCATCATGCCGAAGAGGACCAGCGCATCGGGCACCGGATAGCGGAAGGGGGCGATCGTCACGCCTTCGGGGGCGTTCCATTCGACCGACAGGCCGAAGCCCGCGTCGCCCCCATTGACCCAATAGCCGTGCCATGTCTTTTCGGGCGCCATCGTCAGTGCGAGCGTCGTGCTGCTGCCGGGGGTCGGCGCCGCCGACTCGGCGACCAGTTTGGGCTGGATATGCGTCGATTGCGCGTGCGCGGGGCCGGCTATGACGCCGACCAGCGTCAGCAATGCCAGTAGCGCGCGCACCATAAGTGTCACAAAAGCCTCACTCTGCAAATTCATGGCTATGCCCGCGCCCGTTCATCGTTCGAAGGCTTGCCATATAGGCGGCTTTCGACGAGAGGACAGCCCGCGCTGACACCCTTAGGTTGGAGAAGCCGTCCGTGAAGCTGAAATATCTGTCCACTGCCCTTGCCGCCGTGCTTTGTGTTGCCGCTGCCGGAACCGGTCTCGCGCAGAATAGCGCGCCCCCGTTACAAAAAGTTACCGCCGCGACCCCGGCACCAAAGCTTGTCGTGATGATCGCGGTCGATCAGTTTTCAGCCGACCTTTTCGCCGAATATCGTGGCCATTTCACCGGCGGACTCGCGCGGCTTGCGTCGGGCGTCGTCTTTCCTTCGGGTTATCAGTCGCACGGCGCGACCGAAACCTGCCCCGGCCATTCGACGATCCTGACCGGCAACCACCCGGCGCACACCGGGATCGTCGCCAATAATTATTTCGACCTGTCGGTCGCACGCGCCGACAAGCGCGTCTATTGCGCCGAGGATGAGACGGTCGCAGGGACGACGTCGAAGGGCGGCGAATATGCGCCGTCGGTAAATCATCTGCTCGTCCCGACGCTCGGCGATTTGATGAAGGCGCGCGATCCGAAGGCGCAGGTCGTCTCGGTGTCGGGCAAGGATCGTTCGGCGATCATGATGGGCGGGCGCCAAGCCGACGAACTGATGTGGCTCGCGCCCACCGGGCTCACCAGCTATCGCGGTGCGACGCTGTCGCCCGCCGCGCAGCAGGCAAGCGTCGCGATTGCGGCCGCGATCAACCAGCCGCGCCCCGCAATGACGCTGCCCGCCGATTGCACGGCGCACGACATCGCGATCCCGGTCGGCGACAAGGGCGCGACCGTGGGCACCGGCCGGATGGCGCGCGACGCCGGCGACTTCCGCAAATTCATGGCGTCGCCCGAGGCCGACGGCGCGGTCCTCGCGACCGCCGCCGCGCTGCGCCAGGTGCGCAAGATGGGCGAGGGCAGCAGCACCGACCTGTTGATCGTCGGCCTGTCGGCGACCGACTATGTCGGGCACAGCACCGGCACCGAGGGAAGCGAAATGTGCCTCCAGATGGCGGGTCTCGACCGCGAGCTGGGTGAATTCTTCGCAAAGCTCGATGCCACCGGAATCGATTATGTCGTCGCGCTGACGGCCGACCATGGCGGCCACGACCTGCCCGAACGCAATCGCCAGAACGCCTGGCCCGATGCGCAGCGCATCGACAAAGCGCTGAATCCTGGCGCGATCGGCAAGGAGGTCGCCGAAAAGCTCGGCCTGCCGCAGCCCATCCTCTATGGCGATGGCGACGATTATTATTTCGCGAAGACGCTGACCGCGGCGCAGCGCAAGGCGGTGCTCGCCGAAATCCTGCCGCGCCTCCGCGCGCATCCGCAGGTCGAGGCTGTGGTAACGCGCGACCAGCTCGACGCGCATCCGATCTCGAAGCGTGCGCCCGACACGTGGAGCCTGCTCGACAAGCTGCGCGCTTCGTACAATCCGCAGCGGTCGGGCGATTTCATCATCGCGCTGAAGCCGCGGGTCACGCCGATCCCCGAATCGGGCATCGGTTATGTCGCGACGCACGGGTCGGTGTGGGATTATGACCGCCGCGTGCCGATCCTCTTCTGGCGCAAGGGGCTCGCGGGTTTCGAACAGCCCAACGCGGTGATGACGGTCGATATCATGCCGACGCTGGCGTCGGTCGTCGGTGTCCCCGTCGATGCGAACAAGATTGATGGCCGCTGCCTCGACCTGTTGTCGGGGCCCGAGAGCAGCTGTCGCTAAGGACAGAAAAGAAGGACCTATGACCAAAGCATTGCGGAATTTCTCCGGCCGGTTCCTGCTCGTGGGCTGCGGCAATATGGCGGGCGCAATGCTCGATCGCTGGCTGGCGGCGGGTCTCGACCCGGCGCTGGTCGCGATCGTCGATCCATATGCGACGGCGCGAAAGGGCATCGCCCAATATGCGTCGCTCGATGAATGGCAGGCGGCGGGCGGCAGCGCCGACTGGATCATGCTCGGCATGAAGCCGCAGCAACTCGGCGACGTCGCCGATGTGCTGGCGCCGCTCGCGACCGGCAAGGTTCATCTGCTCTCGATCCTCGCGGGCGTATCGCTCGCCGATCTCGCGGCGCGCTTCCCCGATGCGGGTGCGCAGGTCCGTATCTTGCCGAACCTTGCTGCGCGCATCGGCGCCGGGGTTTCGGCGGTTGCGACGCTGGGCGATGCCGACGATGCGGCGATCGACGCACTGCTCGACACGTTGGGCAAGACGGTACGGCTCGCCGACGATTCGACGATGGATCTTGTCACCGCCTTCACCGGCAGCGGCCCCGCTTTCGTCTTCCGCCTGATCGAGGCTTATGCTGCCGCCGGCGAACGGCTGGGCCTCTCGGCCGAGGACTCGCTGGCACTCGCCACCGCGACCTTTGGCGGTGCGACGGCCTTGCTCGCCGACAGCGGCGAAAAGCCCGGCGTGCTGATCGCGCAGGTTGCTAGCAAGGGCGGAACGACGCAGGCGGGGCTCGATATCCTCGACAGCGACGGCCAGCTTGCGGCGCTGCTCACCAACGTACTGCGCGCGGCGCGCGATCGTGGCCGTGAGCTTGCGGATATTGCGCGCGGCGAGGGCTGACCCGTCATAACCCGCTCGTGTCGAGCGAAGTCGAGACACCCCTCGGTGTGGCGCCCAGCCGATGGGCATCTCGACTTCGCTCGATGCGAACGGAATTAAGTATGGCTAGTCCGCCTCTTTCCCCAGCATCGCGATCCGGCGGCGTTCGCGCGGCGGGACGAGCGCTTCGCTGACCTGCCAGAACCCCGTCACCGCCTGTTGTCCGGCGTGGGTATAGGCGCGGCTCATCGTGTCGCGCAGCATCGTGAAGATCGCGCTCTCGGCCGCGCGGCCGGCGTCGGTCAGGCGGAGTTCCTTCGCGCGTCGGTCGCGATTGCCCGGGCGCGTCGTCAGATAGTCGCGCGCCTCCAACTCCTTCACGACCCGCCCGAGCGACTGTTTGGTGATGCCGAGCAGCGCGAGCAGGTCCGAAATCGTCAGCCCCGGTTGCCGCGCGATGAAATAGAGCGCGCGGTAATGCGCACGGCCGAGCTCCTTTTCGGCGAGCCGCGCGTCGATCGCGCGCCACAGCGAAGCATGCGCGAAAAAAAGGAATTCGATGCCGCGGCGCACTTCGTCTTCGCGCAAGAAAAGAGCAGAGGCGGCGGGTACTTGTGAAAGAAAATTCTCATCCGGCATAGTCGCTACCGTTGCGCGTCGCGCCGGTCTTTGGCAAGAGGCCCGCTCCACAAACCCGCTGGAGCGGCGGTTTCGATGGAATCGAAAGCATCGCTCCAGCTTCTTTGTTTTACCGCGTTTTCCGAGTCATCAGGCGGTTCCGCCTGACTTGAAAACGCTCTGACACAGGTGTTTTCGCATGTCCGCTCCCGCCTTCACCCATCTGCCGCACTCCAATCCGGTCGCGAACGATGTACGGGCGGCGGCGATCGCCGATCCGGCGTTCGGGCGCGTCTTCACCGATCATATGGTGTCGATCCGCTACACCGAAGGGCAAGGCTGGCATGACGCGCAAGTGATGCCGCGCGGGCCGCTGTCGCTCGACCCCGCGACCGCGGTGCTCCACTACGCGCAGGAAATCTTCGAAGGGCTGAAGGCTTATCGCCTCGACGACGGCTCGATGGCGCTGTTCCGGCCCGAGGCCAACGCCGCGCGCTTCAATGCGAGCGCGCGCCGCATGGCGATGGCCGAACTGCCCGAGGAACTTTTCATCGCTGCGGTGAAGGAAGCCGTTGCCGCCGATGCACACTGGTTCCCGCCGGTCGAGGGCGGCGCGCTCTACCTCCGCCCCTTCATGTTCGCGAGCGAAGTGTTCCTCGGCGTGAAGCCCGCTGCCGAATATCAGTTTCTCGTCATCACCTCGCCGGTCGGCAATTATTTCAAGTCGGGCGCTCCCGCGATCTCGCTCTGGGTGTCTGAGGATTATACCCGCGCCGCGCCCGGCGGCACCGGCGCTGCCAAATGCGGCGGCAACTATGCCTCCAGCCTCGTTGCGCAGCGCGAGGCGATCGCCAAGGGGCATGACCAGGTCGTCTTCCTCGACGCCGCCGAGCATCGCTGGATCGAGGAACTGGGCGGCATGAACATGTTCTTCGTCTTCGACGACGGCAGCATCGTTACCCCGCCGCTGACCGGCACGATCCTGCCCGGCATCACGCGCGACGCGATCATCACGCTGGCGCGCGACGCCGGCCTGACGGTGCGTGAGGAACCCTATGCGATCGACCAGTGGCAGGCCGATGCGGAGAGCGGCAAGCTCACCGAAAGCTTCGCCTGCGGCACAGCCGCGGTGGTGACGCCGGTCGGCAAGGTCACGCGCGGGCAGAGCAGCTTTACCATCGGCGCCGGCGGTCCGGGGCAGGTGACGACCAAGCTCAAGGACAAGCTCGTCGATATCCAGCGCGGCCGCGCCGCCGATCCGCACGGTTGGGTCACCCGCCTCTAAGGCTGCCTTGCAATAACCGGCGGCGCGCTATAGAGCGCGCCTCGCACCGGCCCGTTGGGGCGTCGCCAAGTGGTAAGGCAGCGGCTTTTGATGCCGCCATTCGCAGGTTCGAATCCTGCCGCCCCAGCCAGCCGGTGTTTCCAGAGGCGCTCTTAAGCGCTCAGGACATCTCGTCTAAATAAATAAAAACAATGAGTTATCTTGAGACGGAATCGCGGTTTCGCTCAGGCCGTCCCCTTGCAGCTCGCCCCGTTTTTGGCCAGATTGTTGGTAGCAATTCCGCTCCTACCAACAAATTTCGCGTGCGCAGGATTCGAACCTGTTCGCGCGCCGGGAAAGGCTGTGCCATGCTTACCAACGTCGCAATCAAAGCGTTCAAGCCCGCGTCGAAGCCTTACAAGAAAGCTGACGGTGCCGGGCTCTTTCTGCTCATTCAGCCGAACGGTTCCAAGGTCTGGCGGTTCGCGTATCGTTTTCGAGGAAAGCAGAAGTTACTCTCCGGTGGACTGTATCCGGCGACGACTTTGCTAGCTGCGCGAGGCTGGCGCGACATGATGAAGCATCAGCTCGCCCTCGGACTCGATCCATCGGCAGAGAGACTCGCGAGCACAGTTCTGAACGAGAGCGGGCTCTTCGAGCCGGACTGGATTGAATGCCAGCTCGCGCACCAACCCCGCGGTGTCCGCGCCGCTTATAATTCGGCCCGCTATCTCGCGCATCGCCGGCCGATGATGCAGTGGTGGGCGGACTATCTGGATTCTGCCGAGCGAAAGGGGATGGTGGAGGTCCGATAGTAGTCAGCCGCTGGCCGGCAGCGGGCCGACTGGATCCCGCTGACAAGGCGCAGAGAGCGGACATTCGGCTGGCGCACCATTGCGAACAATAAGCAGTGAGTTCGAACCGGACCGTCACTCCGTCCGCACTGTCTTGGCGAGATAATACGCGCGCGGTCTCATCGTATTGAACGAGTGGTTAGGTGAGAGTGGTCCAACAAACTTCGGCCGACGGACCTCTCCATGAAGCAACATTTGTCCCTCGATCAGCGACGAACAGGTTACCTATTCATGTGGCTCCTTCGCCCTTCGTGGGAGACCCATTCGTAGACCGGTCTCAGACGGGTGATGGCTTGGTCCATCGCTGCGTCCAGCTGATCGTCATTCCAGCCAGGCTCGGCCTCTACCGGCGTGGTGATTGTGAGAT
>JAESGS010000975.1_pt1 | contig 11442 bp, 14 predicted proteins | sample 9269761 | NCBI WGS metagenome assembly JAESGS01 (sample SAMN15741799, study PRJNA653493) | algae metagenome | isolation source: Cyanosarcina radialis HA8281-LM2 and co-occurring heterotrophs from damp... | place: USA: Makauwahi cave, Hawaii | collected 2011-01-06 | reverse complement strand
GATGATGCCCCGGCTGTGGGGGCCGGGGCATCGGATCAGGCTATCTAAGGGACCAACCAAATATAGCCTGAAATTTGTTCGCGAAATTTAGCCGCGGAGCAGGTTCATCACGCCCTGCGAGCTCTGGTTCGCCTGGGCGAGCATCGCGGTCGATGCCTGCGCCAGAATGCCGGCGGCGGCGAGGTTCGTCGATTCCACCGAGAAATCGGCGTCTTCGATGCGCGACTTCGATTCATCCAAATTCGTGACACGCGACGTCAAATTATCGACAGCCGAGGTCAGGCGGTTCTGCTGCGCACCGAGATTGGCGCGTTCAGCCGCGACGGCGTCGATCGCCGTGTCGAGCACTGCCAGCGCAGCCGTGGCACCGCCCTGCGTCGCAACGGTGATACCAGCGACGCCCGGAAGAGCCCCGAGGTTCGCAATCTGGATGTTCACGACTTCGGTCGCATTGATACCGGTCTGGATATCGAAACCGGCGGCGACGCTGCCGTCGAGCAGCTTGTTGCCGTTAAACGTGGTCTGACCGACGACGTCGCCGATCTGCGAAATCAGCGCGGCAACTTCCTTCTGCACCAGAACGCGATCGGGATCGCTGAGCGTACCGGTCGAAGCCTGCATCGACAGGTCGCGCATACGGACGAGGATGTCCGAGATGCTGCCGGCCGCGCTGTCGGCGGTCTGGGCGAGCGAAATGCCGTCGTTGGCGTTACGGATCGCCTGCGTGAAACCGCGCGATGCGGCTTCCATGCGGGTTGCGATGGCGAGGCCGGCGGCGTCGTCCTTCGCGGCGTTGATGCGCTTGCCGCTCGACAGGCGTTCCATCGCCTGCGACTGCATTTGGTTGGCGACGCGCGAGCTATTCTGGGCGCGAAGCGCGCTCACATTGGTGTTGATGACAGTCATCTTTGTTCCTTTCCGGCCTCGATGGCCATTCCCGTGATGTGAGGGCTCGAGGAGCGGTCACGGAAAGCAGTAACGGCGGACCGCGAGGGCGATTAAGCGCACCCCGTCAAAAAAACGCCGAAGCCGCTCAAAAGGCCAAGACCAAGACAGTCAATTATCTGAAAACAAGCCATATATTTTTTTGGCACGCGCTTTGCATTACTCTTTGCGTGCGGCACGTCGCCGCCGTCAGGACGGATGAAAAAGCAATGAGCACGATTGACCCGAGCCGGCTGCTGCAGATGCGCAGTTCGATCCTCAATCAGAACCAGGCGTTGCAGCGCGCCGCGGGCCGCGGCGGCATCGGCGGGGCCGAAGGCGGCGTCGGCGGCGCGGGTGGCACCCCCGATTTCGGCGCCGCGATCAACAATGCGCTACAACAGGTCAACGCCCAGCAGTCGAAGGCGAGCCAGGCCAGCGAAGCCTATGAGCGCGGCGACACGCACGACATCGTCAGCGTGATGATCGAACGCCAGAAAGCCTCGCTCGGCTTCGAAACCACCCTGCAAGTCCGCAACAAGCTGCTGTCCGCCTATCGCGACATCATGAACATGCCGGTGTAATCCATGGCCGAAACCCAGATCCTTACCCCCGTCCCCAACATGGACGACGGCAACGCGAACCGCCTCCCCGCCCCCGTCCTGGGCGGCCGGCTCGCGCCGCTCACCGGCTTCTTCCGTCAGCCGGCGGTGCAGCGCGCGCTTCCCGCGATCGCGATGACCTCGGCGATCGGCATCGCCGCGCTCGCCTATTTCACGATGCAGGCGGCGCCGCAGGCGCAGCTGTTCGCTGGACTCGACGATGCCGACAAGGCAGCGGTCGCCGACGCGTTGCAGACGCAGGGCATCGGCCACAGCATCGACCCGACCACGGGTGCGTTGACCGTCGACGCTGACAAGCTCCATCAAGCGCGCATCGCGCTCGCCGGACAGGGCCTGCCCAAAGCAGCGCCGAGCGGAGACAGCCTGATCGCCGCGCTCCCGATGGGATCGAGCCGTGCGATCGAAGGCGAAGCGCTGCGTTCGGCGCGCGAAGCCGACCTGTCGCGCACGATCGAAACGATCGACGCGGTCAAGAGCGCACGTGTCCACGTCGCCGCCGCCGAACCCAGCCTCTTCGTCCGCGAAGACAAGCCCGCGACCGCATCGGTGATGCTGACGCTGCAGAACGGCCGTTCGCTTTCCGACGGCCAGGTGCAGGCGATCCGTTTCCTCGTCGCCTCGTCGGTCCCCGGCATGAACGCCGATCAAGTGTCGGTAATCGACCAGCGCGGCGCACTCCTGTCCGATACCGCGTCGGGCAGCGACATGAAGGCGTTCCAGCTTCAGCTGCAGGTCGAAGACCGCTTCCGCCGCGCGCTCGACACTTTGCTCGGCCCGATGCTCGGTGCGGGCAATTATACCGTCGAGGTCCATGCCGACGTCGACATGTCCGAAAGCCAGGCGACGCGCGAAAGCTTCCCCGAAAATGACCGCGCGCTCACCAGCGAGCAGATCACGCGTTCGACCAGCGGCACGAGCGCTCCCGCAGTCGGCATCCCTGGCGCGCTGTCGAACCAGCCGCCGCAGGCGACCACCATCACCGCGACCGGCCCACAGCCGGTCCCCGCCGGCGCGCCCCCGGCGCCCGGCACCGAGAGCAACGAGAATGCCGCGCGCGCCTATGAAGTCGGCCGCGAGATTTCGGTGACGCACTCGCCGCAGGGCAAGCTGCGCCGCGTCTCGGTCGCCGTCGCGCTCAACCAGGGCAAGAAGGCACTGACGCAGGCCGATCTCACCAAGATCGACAATCTGGTGAAGGGCGCAATCGGTTATGACGCGACGCGCGGCGATCTCGTCGCAATCAACCAGCGTCCGTTCGCCCTCATCGAGGACACTTCGCCCGCCTTTTACGACCAGGGCTGGTTCCTGCCGCTGGTCAAGCAGGTCGGCGCGATCCTCGCCGCGCTGCTCGCCTTCCTGTTCATCGGCCGCCCGATGATCCGCGCCGCCAAGGAACGCGCCGCGAAGCGCATCGCGCAGCATCAGGAACTCGAAGCGTCGCTGCTCGCCGCGACCGACCGCCCGGCGCTCGCCAGCGGTCAGCACGGCCGCGAAATCACCCTCGAGATGATCGAGCAGGCGCCGAGCTATGAAGCGCGCGCCAACCTCGTCCGCGCCTTCGTCCGCCAGGACTCGGCGCGCGCCGCGCTCGTCGTCCGCCACCTGATGCAGGAGGGCGCCCGTGCCTGAGGTCGCCGAACTCGATAACGCACCCGTCATGCCCGCGATCGAAGGATCGGCCGCCGCCGCCATCCTGCTGATGCTGCTCGACGAAAGCGAAGCCGCGACGATCCTGAAGCAGCTCGGTCCCGAAGAGGTCCGCCAGCTCGCGAAGGCGATGTTCGACACCGCGAACGCCAGCGAGCAGCAGATCGGGCAGGCGCTCGATCGCTTCGTGACGCGCAGCCGCGACGTCAGTGCGCTCGCGATCGGCGCTGACACGCGCATCCGCACCGTCATCAACGAAGCTGTGGGCAACGTCCGCGCCGACAATATCCTCGCCGCCGTCGCGCCGCAGCGGAGCGCCGCGTCGCTGGAAATGCTGCGCTGGATGGACGTCGACGCGATCAGCGGCCTGCTCGCCAGCGAGCATCCGCAGGTCGGCGCGCTGATCCTGTCGGTGCTCGTCCCCGACGTCGCCGCACGCGCGATCGAAACGCTCGACGAAGTGTTGCAGGCCGATCTGGTGCTGCGCGCCGCGATGCTGACCTCGGTCCCCGCCGCGGCGATCGAGGATCTCGAAGCGGTGCTCGCCAGCGCCAATGTCGATGGCCAGCGCGTCGCCAAGCAGGCGATCGGCGGCCCGAGCGACGTCGCCAAGATCATGAAGAAAATGCCGAAGCAGTTGTCGGAGCGCACGCTCCGCTCGCTGAAGAAGCACGACCGCATCCTCGCCCAGACGATCGAGGAAGAGATGTTCATCTTCGAAAATCTGCGCGACCTCGACAAGAAGAGCCTCAGCAGCGTGCTGCGCTCGGTCGACGCCGCCCAGCTCGCCATCGCGCTCAAGGGCGCCGACGAAGAGATGGTCGACATGTGCCTCGCCACCATGTCGCAGCGCGCCGCCGAAACGATCCGCGACGAAATGGCCGAAATGACGATGGTCAAGCGCGCCGACGTCGACGATGCGCAAAAGAGCGTGATGCAGATCGTCCGCCAGATGGCGGCGGCCGGCGAAATCATGATTGCGGGCGGCGGCGACGACTATGTCTGATCGCGCGTCCGAAAACGGCTTCGCCCCCGTCTCGCTCGCCGATGCAATGGCGCGCAGCAGCGGCTTTCGCCCGATGGTCTTCGCACCCGCAGCAACCATGGCGCAGGTGGCGGAGCAGGAAAGCCTCGACGAGCTCGACCTCGACGATCCCTTCGCGCTCGGCCTTGCCGAAGGCCAGCGCCTCGCAGAAGCCGCCTTCGTCACCGAGCGTCACCAACTGCTGACGCTGCTCGCCGGCGCGGAAGCGCTGCAGGACGAGCCGAGCGAAGAACTTGCGCAGCTGATCGCCGAAACCGTCGAGCGGCTCGTCCGCCAGATCGTCGCCACCGCGCCGATCGACACCGAATGGCTGCAGGCGCAGGCCGAAACCGCCGCCGCGATGGTCGCCGATGCCGACAAGGCGCGCACCCTGTGGGTTCATCCCGACGACGCGGCGCTGCTCGCCGACGCGCCGCTGGCGATGGCGATCGAGAGCGACGCAGCAATGATGCGCGGCACCGTCCGTCTCGAAACCTCGACCGGCTGGATCGAACATGGCCGCGCCGTCTATCTCGACGAGCTGCGCACCGCGCTCGGCACCGGAGAGGCCGCATGACGCGCCGCCTTGCCATGAGCGCGCAGCAGCTGCTCGACCCCGTCGACCTGACGGGCGCCAGCCCGCGCCGCATCGGCACGCTCGTCGCGCACGAGGGCATCATGCTCGAGGTGTCGGGTTTCCCCCAGCCGCTGGGTAGCAACGTCCGCATCAAGTCCGCCGACAATGATTATGTGTATGGCGAAGTCGTCGGTTTCCGCGGCCACCGCAGCCTCGTCCTCCCCTTCGACATGAACAAGCCGCTGGTCACCGGCGCGCCGGTCGAGCCGCATGGCGCAAGCTCGATGGTTCCCGTCGGCAAGGCGCTGCTCGGCCGCATCATGGATGCGCAGGGCAATCCGCTCGACGGCCGTCCGGCGATCAAGTCGCAATTCCAGTGGCCGCTCGCCGGCCGCAAGGTCAATCCGCTGCGCCGCGGCCGCGTCACCAAGCCGCTCAACATGGGCGTGCGCGCGATCAACGGCCTGCTTACCGTCGGCGAAGGCCAGCGCGTCGCGATCATCGCGGGCTCGGGCGTCGGCAAATCGGTGCTGATGGGCCAGATGATCGCGGGCACCGAATGCGACGTCATCGTCGTCGGGCTGATCGGCGAGCGCAGCCGCGAGGTCAGCGATTTCGTCGAAACCAAGCTGCCCCCCGAAGTCCGCAAAAAGTCGGTCGTCGTCGCGGTTCCCGCCGACCACCCGCCCTTGCTCCGCCTGCGCGCCGCGATGCGCGCGACCGCGATCGCCGAAGCCTTCCGCGCCGAGGGCAAGAAGGTTCTGCTGCTGATCGACAGCCTGACCCGCGTCGCGCATGCGCAACGCGAGATCGGGCTGACGCTCGGCGAACCGCCGACGATGAAGGGCTATCCGCCGTCGGTCTTTGCGCTGATCCCCTCGCTGTGCGAACGCGCCGGCATCGACCGGGTGACCGGCGGTTCGGTCACCGCGCTCTACACCGTGCTCGCCGATGGCGGCGACATCGACGACCCCGTCGTCGACAGCGCGCGCGCGATCGTCGACGGCCATATCATCCTGTCGCGCCAGCTCGCCGAACAGGGCGTCTATCCCGCGATCGACGTCGCGCGCTCGCTGTCGCGTACGATGGTCGATTCGGTCGATCCCGAACATGCCGCCGCCGCCGCGCGCTTCCGCCAGCTGTGGTCGGTTTATGAAGAGAATCGCGATCTGATGCTGATGGGCGCCTATGTCGCCGGCGCCGATCCGGTGCTCGACACCGCCATCGCGCGCCACGCCGACCAGATCGCCTTCGTGTCGCAGCCTGCCAAGGCGCAGGTCGATTTTTCGAATTCCCGCCAAGCCCTGATTGAAGGATATTCCGCATGAACGCCCGTACCGCACGCCGCAAACGTATCATCCGCGTGCGCTCCGTCGAACATCAGATGGCGGAGGCCAATCTGGCGCGCGCCAATGGCGAACTCGCGAACCTCGTCGAACTGGCAAAGCGGCTCGAAACGCTGCGCGTCGACCTCGCGATGGCGAAGGGTGCCGTCGCCGGCCGCGCGCTCAACTCGATCGGCGAGCTCGCGATGCGGCTCGACATCGCGCAGGAAAGTCTGACCGCACCGCTGAGCAACGCCAGCCAGCGCCGCGACCAGATGGGCGCGCTGGCGCGGAGCGCGATGGTCAAGGAAGAATCGGCGGTGCGCCTCTACGAGCGCAGCCGCAAGTCGGCCGAAGTCGAGCAGGAACGCCGCGAAGACGCCAACCGCCCGCACCGCCCGCGCGCCGGCATGCGCCTGCGCCTGATCGAAGGCGGCGCGTCATGATGAGCGCGCCTTCTCTCCCCACGCCGCAGGGCGGCATGCCCGCGGGCTTCGCGACCTTCCTCGCCAACATCGGCCAGATCCCGGTCGATGGCGGCGACGGCCCCAGCTTCGACCAGCTGCTTGCCTCGGCGCCGGTCGCGGCTGCCCCGGCCGCCAGTGCGGCCGCGACGATCAAGGTCGAGCACACGCTGCCCGTCGAGACCGCCGCACCGTCGGCCGAAATCGTGCCGGTCGAAAGCGATACAGCGGTCCAAGCCCCGGCCGTGAAGACCGCGCCCGTCGAAACCGATGCCGCCGCGGTGCTCGCCGCAAACCTGCTGATCGCGCTGAACGGCGCCGTCCCCGGCACCGCGTCGGCGGCGAGCAAGCCGGTGCCCGCCGAAACCGGAACCGATGCCGAAGCCCCCGGTGCGGAGACTAGCGATGCCGTCGCAACGGCTCCCGCCACGCCGAGCGCCAATCTCGCTGCCGTTGTCGCCGCGATCACCCCGCCGACGGCGGCGAAGCCCGCCAAGCCGGTCGAAGCCGCCCCGGCCCCAGCCGACACGAACACGGCCGCTCCCATCGCGGCGCGCCCGCGCGATACCGCGACGCCGCTGCCGATCCTCGCCGGCGTCGAACCGCCAGCGGCCAAACCCGCCGAGGCCGCGCCATCGATCACGATCCTTTTCCCGCAGCCCACAGCGCATAGCTCGGCCCCGATCATCGATGCCGCCGCGCCGGTGCAACTCGCCGAACGCGTGCTCGACATGGACAGCGACGGCGCGTGGATCGACCTGCTCGCGCGCGATATCGCCGCGACCAAGTCGGAGAGCGGCGACATCAGCTTTCGCCTGATGCCGCGCCACCTCGGCCGCCTCGACGTCGCGATGCAAATGGGCGACGAGGGTGTCGCGCTGAAGATGGACACGCATCACGAAGCGACCGCGACGATCGTTACCGCGGCGCAGGGCCGCCTCGTCGACGAACTCCGCCAGCAGGGCGTCCGCGTCGCCGGCGCCGAAGTGACCTGCACGCCGGGCGAGACCGGGCGCCACTCGCAGAGCCAGGGTCAGGGCCGCACCACCGCGCCCGATCCCAGCCACCTCATCGAAACCGCTACCGAACGCGCCGAGCCGCGCGACGATGAGCGCGCCGCCGACCGCCGCGGCCGCTTCGCCTGATCAGAAAGGGTCCCACCATGGCCAAGGATAATGTTGTCGAAGGCGCCCCCAAGAAAAAGGGCAAGTTCAAGAAGCTGCTGTTCATCGGCATCGGCGCGATCGCGCTGATCGGCGCGGGCGCGGGCGCGGGCATCTATTTCGGCGCGCTGTCGGCGCACGAGGCGAAGCCCGAGGATAATTATCCGAAACTCGTCCTACGCAGCGAAGGCGAGCCCGAAGCGGCCGCCGAGGGCGAAGACAAGGAAGCGCCGCCGAAGGTCGGCACCGTGTCGGTCCCGAACGACAAATATAAGGTCGATCCCAAGAAATATGAGATCACCTATTATCCGATCGCCGACAGCTTCACGACGAACCTCGCCGACGGATCGGGCTTCCTGCAGGTCGGTATCAGCCTTTCGACCTTCTATGACGGCAAGGTTATCAATAATATCAAACGGCAGGCTGTTCCGATCCGTTCGGTCGTGCTTATGGTGCTCGCCGAACAGGATCCGGCGTTGCTCTCCACATCACAAGGCAAGCAGCGGCTGCAGCGTCAGCTGACCGCCGCGATCAACGATGTGTTGCGCGACAAGGAAGGTTTCGGGGGTATCGACAATGTTTATTTCACGAGCCTGGTGATTCAGTGACCACCAGTGCCAAAACCGTCAAAGCCGTGAAGGCACCGGCCGCACCTGCACCCGCAGCTGCGGCCGCGCCTGCGGATACGAAGGAGTCGCTGCTGCTGCGCCGCGCGGCGGACGGCTATGCCTTCCCCGCGCTCGAAGGCGTCGCGAACCAGTTTGCCCGCAGCCTGCGCGACCTTATTCGGGCGCTCGGCGCGCCGGCGATCCAGATCGAGCGGTCGGGCGCCGAGCAGGTCAGCTTTGCCGAATGGAGCGCGTCCGCCGCGCCCGCGATCTTCTGGCGCTATCATGCGCCGCCGCTCAAGGGCCCGGTGATGCTCGCGGGCTCGCGCTCGCTGCTGCTCCAGCTCGTCGACATCTTCTATGGTGGCCGCGGCCAGCTCGCCGCCGAACGCGAGGAACTGACCGACGCCGAGGATCGCTTCGCAGCGCGCCTCGGCCGCGACATCGGGTTGCAGCTCGCTGCCGCGTGGCGCGGCAAGCTCGCGATCGAACCCGAACTCGACTGCGTCACGAGCGACCCCGCCAAACTCGCCGCGGTGCGCGCCGACGATGAATTGTTCGTCCAGCGCTTCACGCTGCGCGGCGCCCCGTTCGAGGGGCGGACGATCATGTGCGCCTATCCGGTCGCCGCGCTGCGCGGGATCGCGGGCGACGAGCTGCTTCCCGAAGCGCAGGTCGGCGGCGCCGACCCGGCATGGGCCGGCGCGCTCGACAAGGCGCTGCGCGACGTGCGCATGCCCGTCCGCTCGGTGCTCGCGCGCCCCGAAATCAGCCTCGTCAAACTGCTTTCGCTCGAGGTTGGCGACATCATTCCGCTCACCATGCCGCGCCATGTGCCGGTGACCGTCGCCGGGCGCAGCTTCGCGCTCGGCAGCATCGGCGAAGCCAATGGCAATGCCGCGATCATGATCGAACATATCGAAAAAGGACCCGACAATGACTGACATCAGCGACGCCCCGAAGGCGCGCGCCGACCGGCGCGACAAGAGCATCGCCGCCGCGCCCAATTTCGACCTGCTCGCCGGCGTGTCGCTGCGCGTGTCGGTCGAGGTCGGGTCGACCTCGATGACGCTGTCCGAACTGCTCGCGATCGATGAAGGCAGCGTGATCGAACTCGATCGCGCCGCGACCGACCTGCTCGATATCTATGCGAACGGCACGCTGATCGCGAAGGGCGAGATCGTCAGCATCGACGGCCGCTATGGCATCCAGGTCGCCGAAGTCGTCGCCCCCGCGCGCGGGCTCGAAGGTTTCGAGCGGAGAGGCTGATGTTCGAATATATTCTCCGCCTGCTCATCCTGCTGCCGCTTGTCGGCGGCATGGCATGGGGCAGCCTGTGGCTGTGGAAGCGCGTCCAGATGGGCGTGCCGCTCGTTGGCGGCGCAACGAAGACGCGCGCCGTCGAAATGATCGACGTGCTGCCGCTCGGTCCCGGCTCGAAGCTCGCGGTGGTCGAATTTGCCGGGCAGCGCGTCCTGATCGCGGTCTCGCGCAACGGCATCACCCGCATCGCCGACGACAGCCAGGGCGATTTCCATGCGGACTGATCGCCGCTTCTGGATGCGCGCCGCGGCGCTCGCTGGCGGCGCCGCGCTGCTCTGCGCCGCGCCCGCCGCTTATGCGCAGGCCGCCGACGGGCTGAGCCGCGCGGTCGGCGAAATCGGCGGCGACGGCCGGCCGTTGAGCCTGTCGCTCCAGATCCTCGTCCTGATGAGCCTGCTGACGGTGCTGCCGTCGCTGCTCCTGATGATGACCAGCTTCACGCGCATCATCATCGTGCTGTCGATCCTGCGCCACGCGCTGGGATTGCAACAGACGCCGCCGAACCAGGTCCTCGTCGGTTTGAGCCTGTTCCTGTCGCTGTTCGTGATGCAGCCGGTGATCAGCGAAGTGAACCGCGTCGCGATCGAGCCTTATGGCCAGGAACAGATCGATATCGGCGAAGCGGTCTCGCGCTCGGGTACGGCGCTCCACGGCTTCATGATGAAGCAGACGCGCAAGACCGACCTGATGATGTTCGCCAAGATCGCAAAGGCGCCAACCTATGCGAGCCCGAAGGATGTGCCCTTCTCGATCCTGCTGCCCGCCTTCGTCACCAGCGAGCTCAAGACCGCGTTCCAGATCGGCTTCCTGATCTTCCTTCCCTTCCTCGTGATCGACCTGATCGTCGCCTCGGCGCTGATGTCCCTGGGTATGATGATGTTGTCGCCGACGATCATATCGATGCCGTTCAAGCTGCTGCTCTTCGTCCTCGTCGACGGCTGGGCGCTGACGATGGGATCGCTCGCCTCCTCCTTCGTGAGTTAGCGGGATGGAGGCCGATTATTTCATCGGGGTCGCGCAGCAATCACTGTGGATCCTTGCGCTCGCCTCGGCGCCGCTGCTGCTGCCGGTGCTCGTCATCGGCGTGCTGCTCGGCATGGTGCAGGCGGCGACGTCGATCAACGAACAGACGCTGACGTTCGTCCCCAAGCTGATCGTCGCGGCGATCTGCCTCGCGATCTTCGGCGGCAGCATCCTCGTCCTGCTCACCGATTTCACCCGCGAAATCTTCGCGCAGATCCCCAGCCTGGTGAAGTAATCCGGGGATGAATCCCGCCGACATCCCCAATATCGAGGCGATGCTTCAGCTGTGGATGCTGGGGATGATCCGTCCCGGCGCCGCCTTCATCGCTGCTCCAGTGTTCGGCGCGACGAGCGTGCCGGTGCAGCTCAGGCTGGTCATCGCGCTCGCGGTCGGGGTGCCCGCGGTCGCGGCATCGGGCATGGCGCTGCCGCCCGAGGGGATCGTGTCGGTCCCGGGATTTTTCCTCATCATCGGCGAGGTCGTGATCGGGCTCGCGATGGGCTTCGTCCTCCAGATGGGGCTCGCGGCGGCGCTGATCGCGGGCGAGGCGATCAGCAACGCGATGGGGCTCGGCTTCGCGTCGATGGTCGATCCGCTGAGCGGTGCGTCGAGTTCGGCGATCGGCCAGTTCCTGTCGATGATGGCGACCGCACTGTTCCTTGCCGCCGACGGCCACCTCGTACTGATCGACATCATCGTCGACAGTTATATCGCGCTGCCCCCCGGCAACGCTTTTCCAT
>JAESGS010000972.1_pt1 | contig 11474 bp, 7 predicted proteins | sample 9269761 | NCBI WGS metagenome assembly JAESGS01 (sample SAMN15741799, study PRJNA653493) | algae metagenome | isolation source: Cyanosarcina radialis HA8281-LM2 and co-occurring heterotrophs from damp... | place: USA: Makauwahi cave, Hawaii | collected 2011-01-06 | reverse complement strand
ATCTCGGCCTTCTCCTTCGAGAGCGCATCGAACTCGGTGCGGATCTCGAATTCCTCGAGCTTGCGCAAGGAGCGCAGGCGCATGTTGAGGATCGACTCGGCCTGGAGATCGGTGAGCGAGAACCGCTCCATCATCACCGTCTTCGGCTCATCCTCTTCACGGATGATGCGAATGACTTCGTCGATGTTCAGATAGGCGACGAGGTAGCCGCCGAGGATTTCGAGCCGGCGGTCGATCGCGGCCAGCCGGTGGCGCGAGCGGCGTTGCAGCACTTCGCGGCGATGCGCCAGCCATTCCGAAAGCACTTCGTTCAGCGCCATGACCCGCGGCACGCGTCCGAGCGACAGCACGTTCATGTTGAGCGGAATGCGGCTTTCGAGCTCGGTCAGTTTGAACAGCGATTCCATCAGGATGCCGGCATCGACCGAGCGGGTCTTCGGCACGAGGACGATGCGGATGTCTTCGGCCGATTCGTCGCGAATGTCTTCGAGCAGCGGCAGCTTGCGGGCGACCAGGAGCTCGGCAATCTTTTCGATCAGGCGCGACTTCTGCACCTGATAGGGGATTTCGGTGACGACGATCTGGTAGCCGCCGCGCCCAAGGTCTTCCTGCGCCCAGCGGGCACGAACACGGAAACCGCCTCGGCCGGTGCGGTAGGATTCGGCCATGCTTTCCCGGCCTTCGACGATCACGCCGCCGGTCGGGAAGTCGGGCCCTTCGATGCCGCCCTTTTGCGGGTTGGCCGGATCGTAAAGCAGATCCTCAACGGTCGCGTCGGGATGGCGGATGAGATGCAGCGCCGCGTCGCACAGTTCATGCGCGTTGTGCGGCGGGATCGAGGTGGCCATGCCGACGGCGATGCCGGTCGCGCCGTTTGCGAGCAGGTTCGGGAAAGCGCCGGGGAGCACGGTCGGCTCCTGGTCTTCCTCGTTGTAGGTCGGGCGGAAATCCACTGCGTCCTGGTCGATGCCTTCCAGGAGCAGCGAGCAGACGTCCGTCATTTTCGCTTCGGTGTAACGCATCGCCGCGGCGTTATCGCCGTCGATATTGCCGAAGTTGCCCTGGCCGTCGACCAGCGGATAGCGGATCGCGAATTCCTGGGACAGGCGCACCAACGCGTCATAGATCGAGGCGTCGCCGTGCGGATGGAACTTACCCATCACGTCGCCGACGATACGGGCGCATTTCTTGAACGAGGAGTTGGGCCTCAGCCCCATCTCGCTCATCGCATGCACGATACGACGATGCACGGGCTTCAACCCGTCGCGAACGTCCGGAAGCGCGCGGTGCATGATGGTCGACAAGGCATAGGCGAGGTAACGCTCTTCCAGCGCCGCCTTGAGGTCAACCGGCTGAATGTGATCGTCCCCGCCTGACGGGGGATTGAGGCTTTGTCCCATAGGTTCTTGCTAGCGCAACAAACCCGGAACGGCAAGGTTTTCAGGGCTTGCGCTTGTGGAGAACCCCCTTGCCTCAAATAACCGGCAAGCGCACCGATCCGCTTGCCCCGGCGCAATGTTCGTGCAACGGTCGCGCCGCTATGCGTCGGAGGCTGCCGCCAGGTAACGTCCCGGAAAGCATGCCCGAGCAGGAACATGTGCGGTTCGCCCAAGCGAATATAATTTCGCCCTGTTTCGTAATAGCTTCGGCTGGAGTTGATTTGGACGATTTGCAAGGGGGATCGCAGGACGGGCATTGGCAGACGGAACTGGCGGCAGCGCGCCGCCGACAAAGACGAATGCTGCCATGCGCCTACAGTTGACGCCCTCGCCAAGGGAACCAGATCAGCAACGCCTTATCTTCTTAAACAGCTACACAATCAAAGATTTTCACGAAGGAACTCGAAATGATGCACACGCGCAAGATCCGCCTGATGATGGCGAGCGCCGCGCTTCTCACGCTGACCGGTCCGGCCTTCGCGCTCGATGGCGCCGATTTGATGAAGAAGCTCGACGCAGCGACGAACGCGAACGGCACCTCGATCACCTATGACAAGGCCGAAGTCGACGGCGACAAGGTGACGGTGACCGGCGTGAAGCTGAAGGTCGCGAGCCAGCCGGGCGAAGCGGTGGACCTGAATATCGGGGACCTGACCTTTGAGGGCGTCGAGGAGACCGAAGGCGGCGGCTATTACGCCGAAACCGTTTCGTTCCCCGACGTCAATGTCAGCCAGGACGAGGGTGCCATTTCCGTCAAGGACATCCTGCTCTCCGGCCTGACGATCCCGGCCAATGCGACCGGCGGAACGATCAACGACATCATTCTCTATGAAAGCGCCAGCACCGGCCCGATCGCCGTCAGCTCCAAGGGCAAGGAAGTCTTCTCGCTCGAAAGCACCGAGGCCAACCTCGCGCGCCAGGAAAATGACGCCGGCTTCGACTTCGACGCGACTGCTTCCGGCATCAAGGCCGACCTGTCGTCGGTCGAAGACGCCAAGACCAAAGAGGCGATCGAAAAGCTCGGCCTCACCACCATCGACGGCGCGCTAACCATGAAGGGCAGCTGGGAAGTCGAAAGCGGCAATGTCGCGCTCGAAGAATATGCCCTCGACTTCAAGAATGTCGGCCGGCTGAACTTCGCTCTCGACATCTCCGGCTACACGCTTGCCTTCGTCAAGTCGATGCAGGAAGCGATGAAGGCTGCCGAAGCCAATCCGAACAAGGAAGAGGCCAACCAGGCCATGGGTCTCGCCATGATGGGCCTCATGCAGCAGCTGACCTTCAACAGCGCCGAAATCCGCTTCGACGACGCCTCGATCACCAAGAAGGCGCTCGACTATGCCGGCTCGCAGCAGGGCGTGACCGGTGAGCAGATGGCGCAGTCGCTGAAGGGCCTGGTGCCGATCATGATGGCGCAGCTCAACGTGCCGGAACTGCAGAACCAGGTGTCGGCTGCCGTCAACGCCTATCTCGACGGCCCGAAGAGCCTGACGATCAGCGCGGCACCGGAAAAGCCGGTTCCGTTCCCGATGATCATGGGTGCCGCCATGGGCGCGCCGAACACCATCCCGTCGGTGCTTGGCGTCAAGGTAACGGCGAACGACTAATCGTTCAGGTCTCTCCCGGCCTCAGCCGAGCCCGAGAGAAACCGACATGACGACCAGCCTTGCGCGCCGAGACAGGCGCGCAAGGTTTGATGGCGCCGCACCGGCCTCCCATGTGGCCCACGGCATTCACTCGGCGGACTTCGCCGGCCGAAAGCTGCGCCGCCGCCCTCCCCTGAAAGAACAAGCACCGCCCTTTACTTGCGAACCGCATAGTCGGACACGTTGCACGCCCTCATGGAGCGTGCATCGGTTGCGGGGCTCTTTTCTTCCCGGTGAGCCATTGCTTGCACCAAGAAATTTTCACCGTAAGGCGATAGCGTTTTTCGTCGAAATCGTGCATGCCACCCTCAGGCAATTCAGAATCCGACTTCCAGCGAACTTGAGAGCATTCAAGCCTCGAAGGGGACGTCTCGGACTTTGTGCAAATATACAAATACATGCCCGAATATCGTCTCCGCGTTACGGCAGATCGGACGTAAATGCTCGCCTGGCTCCAGCAGTCTGTAAATTTCACTGAAGAATTGTTGGAGGGGAAATTCGCCCCCGTCCGAGCTGACTACTATACGGGCCCGCCCGGTAAGCCGCTGCGGCTGCTGCTCCAGGCGCGGACGGATTTCCTGTCGATCTGGCGGGCGAGCGACTATACCGAAAACGTCTCGCAGACCCGGATACTTGGGCGGCAGATCATCGTCGTCAACTCGCCCGACCTGATACGGCAGGTCGTCGTCAAGCGTCACGAAAACTTCGAGCGCAAGAGCCCGCAGATGCGCCGAGCACTCGAATTCCTGCTGGGCGACGGGCTGTTTATTTCGGACGGGGACACCTGGAAGCAACGCCGGCCGCTGGTCGCGGACATCGTCCACGCCAAGCGGGTCCCCTCTTTCGGGCCCGTCATGGAAAATACGACCAGCGAACTGGTCGAGCGCTGGAACCGCATGCCCGATGGCGCCGAGGTCAACGCGTTGCACGAAATGGCGGGGCTGACCGCCGAAATCATCGCGCGCAGCGTCTTCGGCAACCAGCTCGGCGACGATAGCGCGGCGGCGGTGACCGAGGGCTTCACCAGCTACCAGTCGCTGGTCGATTCCATCAACATCGGCTACTTCCTCGGCTTTGACGACGGCCTGCCGGTGCTGCGCACCCCGAGCCTGCGTCGTTCGGTCAAGCGCATCCACGCAACCATCGACAAGGTGGTTGAGGATCACCTGGCCGGACGCGGCGACCACAATTCGATGGTCGAGCTGCTGATCCGCCGCCAGCAACGAAACCCGGAACTGAAACTCGACCTCGTCGCCTTGCGCAACGAGGCCGCAACCATCTTCATGGCCGGGCACGAGACGACGGCGGCGACGCTGACCTGGACCTGGTATCTGCTTTCGAAGGCAGGTTGGGTCGAGAAGGCAGTCCACGACGAGATCACCAGGGTCTGCGGCGACCGCACACCGACGATCGACGACGTGCCACAGCTCGAATGGTGCCGGGCAGTTATCGAGGAGACGCTTCGCCTCTATCCACCGGTTCCGATCCTGGCGCGGCAGACCCGCGAGGCGGATATGATCGGCGACGTTGCCGCAGAGCCGGGCTCGCTCGTGCTGATCGTGCCGTGGCTCCTTCACCGGACTGGAAGCCTCTTCCAGGATCCACACCACTTCCATCCGGAGCGGTTCACCGAAGGCCGGCGCCCGACGCCCTACAGCTTCATCCCCTTTGCCAGCGGACCGCGCGTCTGCCCCGGCCTGCATTTCGGGCTGACCGAAGCGATCCTGTGCCTGGCGATCATCGCGCAGCGCTACCGGGTTCGTGTGAGCCAGCGCCATGCGGTCGAACCGATCTGCCGCCTGACCCTCAGGCCGAAGAATGGCCTGCCTGTCACCTTGCACAAGCGAGAGGCCCCGTCGCATGGCGCCGGATGATCCGCACGCGGCTCAGCCAATCGGCAAGCGCAGGGCCTGGATCTTCGCCGAGGAAAGCGCCCCGCGGCTCACCGATGCACTGGCGGGTGGCGACAGGGCGCGGGCCTTCCGGCGCTATTGGATCACCGACAACATTTGGAACGTCGCCAACATCGCCGCCCATTTCGGCATGAAGCTGCTGCCGATGGACGCCTGCTCAAGGCTCGGGGCGGCGCTCGGTCTCTTCATGGTTCCGCGTTTCCACAAGGTGGCAACGCGCCGCGCCCGCGAAACCATCGAACAGTTGCGGCCGGACCTTGACGCCCCGCAGCGCGAGGCACTGTTTCTCGAAAACTGTCGCGCTCAGGGACGGTTGATGACGGAGTTCTCCGTCGTCAACCGATTGCAGCAGCGGCCGGAGCGGCTGAAGATCGATGGCCTTGCGCCCATTCGCGAGGCGGCGAACCGGGGTCCGGTCATTCTCGTCGGCCTGCATCTCGGCAACTGGGAAGTGGGCACGATCGCATTCCGCAAGCTCGGCCTCCAGCCGCATGCCTTCTACGTGCCACCCAAGGGCCGGGCCAAGGCGTGGATCGCCGGTCGGGTACGCAGCAAGGCCGGCCTGCAGTTTCTGCCTCCGGGAATGGACGGGATCCGGCCAGCGCTGAAGGTTCTGAAAGGCGGCGGCGTTGTCAGCATCTTCTGCGACGAAGGTTTTGGCGGCATGATCCGCGGGCCGTTCTTCGGCCGACGGCCGCATCAGGAAGGCAACATCGCGATTGCCATACGGCTGGCGCGCATGACGGGCGCTACGATCTGCCCCTGGTACGGCCTTCGCACCGACGACTTCCGCTTCGAATGCACGGCCTTGCCGCCGATACGGTTGCCGGTGGAGAAGCGCCCCAATGCCCGGCTTCTGGACGACATGCAGTTGCTGAACGACGCGATCGAGCCGGTCGTCCGCGCCCATCTCGACCAATGGTATTTCCTCGATAACGCGCTTCGGCCGCAGTGAGCTTACTCGCGCCTTTTTGACGCCTGCACGCCGCGGCTTTGCGATCGACGCTTGATGCCGGCCGGGTCTGGCCTATCTATTCCGCCAAGGACCGAAATCCCTGTTCCTGACCGATAAAACGGAAGGAGAAACCCATGGGACTGAAGCAGGCGGACATTACAGCCATCCTTGGCCCGGTCGACGAGACGCTGGTGGCCGAACTGCTTGCGACCGGCGCGACGGCCGGCGAGCTTGCAGAGGCGATCGCCTGGGTCAACAACGATGAAGCGCTGATCGGGGAAGGCCGCCATCTGCCGGCCGGCCGCGTTGCGGCGCTGATCGATATCTTGACCCCAGACAACGAAGAAGAGCGGAATTTCGGACTGTAGTCGCGAAAGCCGGTTGCCGGGTACGTCGGATTGCAAGCCGTCTTGAGGGCGGCTGGGTGCGTGAGGCCATATGTTCGTGTTGAGGGAGGTCCACAATGGCTGCCAAGGAAGTCAGGTTCAGTAGCGATGCCCGCGATCGGATGTTGCGCGGCGTCGACATTCTCGCCGATGCTGTCAAGGTGACGCTCGGCCCGAAGGGACGCAACGTCGTCATCGAACGCGCCTTCGGCGCGCCGCGCATCACCAAGGACGGCGTGTCGGTCGCCAAGGAAATCGAGCTCGACGACAAGTTCGAGAACATGGGCGCGCAGATGTTGCGGGAGGTCGCGTCGCGCACCAGCGACGTGGCCGGCGACGGCACGACGACGGCCACCGTGCTTGCACAGGCCATCGTCAAGGAGGGCGTCAAGGCGATCGCATCCGGCATGAATCCGATGGATCTGAAACGCGGCATCGATCTCGCCGTCGACGCGATCGTCGCGAAACTGAAGACCCATGCCCGCAAGATTTCCAACAATGAGGAAATCGCGCAGGTGGGCACGATCTCGGCCAACGGCGACGCCGAAATCGGAAGCTATCTGGCAAAGGCCATGGAGCGTGTCGGCAACGAAGGCGTGATTACGGTCGAGGAGGCGAAGACGGCCGAAATCGAGCTGGAGATCGTCGAAGGCATGCAATTCGACCGCGGCTATCTCTCCCCCTATTTCGTCACCGACCAGGAGAAGATGCGGGTTGAATTCGAAGACCCCTATATCCTCATTCACGAAAAGAAGCTTTCCAACCTGCAGGCGATGATCCCGATACTCGAAGCGGTGATCCAGGCAAGCCGACCGCTGTTGATCATCGCCGAGGATGTGGAAGGCGAAGCGCTGGCGACGCTGGTCGTCAACAAGCTGCGCGGCGGGCTGAAGATCGCCGCCGTCAAGGCGCCTGGCTTCGGCGACCGGCGCAAGGCGATGCTCGAGGACATCGCCATCCTCACGGGCGGGACCGTCATTTCCGAAGACCTCGGTATCAAGCTTGAAAGCGTGACGCTCGCCAATCTCGGGCGGGCCAAGCGGGTGATGGTCGAGAAGGAAGACACCACCATCGTCGATGGCGCCGGCACCAAGGCAGATATCGACGGGCGTGTCGGCCAGATCAAGGCGCAGATCGAGGAAACGACCTCGGACTACGACCGCGAGAAGCTGCAGGAACGGCTGGCCAAGCTTGCCGGCGGTGTCGCAGTGATCCGAGTGGGTGGCTCGACGGAAGTGGAAGTGAAGGAAAAGAAGGACCGGGTCGACGATGCGCTGCATGCGACCCGGGCCGCGGTAGAGGAAGGCATTCTGCCCGGCGGCGGCGTCGCGCTGCTTCGGGTCGTCCACGCTCTCGATGGGCTCAAGCCCGAAAACGACGATCAACGCGTCGGCGTCGAGATCGTCCGGCGGGCGCTGGAGGCGCCGGTGCGCCAGATCGCCGAAAACGCCGGCGCCGAGGGCTCGGTCATCGTCGGCAAACTTCGGGAGATGAGCGACTTCGCCCAAGGCTGGAACGCGCAGACCGGCGAGTATGGCGATCTCTACCGCATGGGCGTCATCGATCCGGCGAAAGTCGTGCGGGCGGCGCTGCAGGATGCGGCGTCCGTCGCCGGCCTGCTTGTGACGACCGAAGCCATGGTCGCCGAAAAAGCGAAGAAGAACGGACCCACGCCACCGGCCGGCCCGGGCATGGATTTCTGATCCGCGCCAGGCGGCGGTCGATCGCCTAGCCTGCATCGTCATGCCCTGAAGGATGGCCCCGACGAAGCGCGCGAGGCCGCCGGCATTGGTATGCATGCGCAGTTCTCCGTCCGCTATGCCCTGCCGGAAGCGCGCCTCCAGCAGGGCCAGCGTCGCGTCTCACTGCGCAGGGCCGAGACGTGACTTGCGATTGCCTGGTTTTCGACGGCGCAGGTCAACACCGCGGTCGAGATCATGCAGCCCTTCGGTCGGCCGGGGCGGGTAAATTCATGGGCCGAGGCGCGCGTTCCGCTCGCATCCGAACCGGGCAAGACCTTTCGCTATTCGCTGGCAATCGACGTGCTTGGCAGCGTCATCGAGAAGGCGACCGGCAAGACGCTCGACAAGGCCGTCGACGAACTCGTCGTCGCCCCGCTTGCCCTCGCCGGCGCCAGTTTCTTGACAGAGCCGTCGGAGAGATTGACCGCCGCCTATTTCGACGGTTCGCCCGAACCGAAGCGCATGGCGGGAAGCGTCGCGGTACCGATCGGCGAAGGCAAGCTGACGTTCTCGCCGGACCGCATCCTCGACGCCAAACAATTCCCCTCAGGTGGGGCCGGCATGGCCGGGACGGCCAAGGATGTGCTGACCTTCCTCGAAGCCATCCGCAAGGGCGGCAGCCCGAACCTGTCAGCAGCGACGGTGAAAACGATGATGCAGGACCAGACCGGGCCTGAAGCTCGGACGCAGGGTCCCGGCTGGGGGTTCGGCTATGGTTTGGCAGTGCTCGTCAATCCCAAGGCCGGCGCCACGCCGCAATCGAAGGGCACGATCCAGTGGGGCGGCGCCTACGGTCACAACTGGTTCGTCGATCCCGTCGAGAAGATCACGGTCGTCGCCATGACGAACACGACGTTCGAAGGCATGTGGGGTCCGTTCACCCGCGAGGTTCGCGACGCCGTCTACGGCAGGCACTGAACAGACATCTCGCGCAGACAAAGAAAAAGCCCGGCGAGACGATCGCCGGGCTTTCTTTTGGGGTCAGGTCCGTTCGACCTCAGTCCTTCTTCTGCGGAATCGGGCGGATCGCCAGTTCGCGCAACTGGGCCGGCGTCGCTTCGGACGGTGCGCCCATCAGGAGGTCGACGGCCTGCTGGTTCATCGGGAAGATCGAGATCTCGCGCAGGTTCTTGGCGCCGACGAGCAGCATGACGATACGGTCGATGCCGAAGGCCATGCCGCCATGCGGCGGAGCACCGTACTGGAAGGCACGGTAGAGGCCGCCGAACTGGTCTTCGACTTCCTGCTGCGACTTACCGGTCAACTCGAACGCCTTGACCATGACTTCCGGAAGCTGGTTACGGATCGAGCCCGAAGCGATTTCGAAGCCGTTGCAGACCATATCGTACTGGTAGGCCTTGATCGACAGCGGATCTTCGCCGTTGAGCGCTTCCAGACCACCCTGCGGCATCGAGAAGGGGTTGTGGGCGAAGTCGATCTTCTTTTCGTCTTCATTGTATTCGTAGAACGGGAAGTCGACGATCCAGCACATTTCGAAGCGGTCGCGATCGACGAGGTTCAGTTCCTCGCCGGCGCGCGTGCGGGCTTCGCCGGCAAACTTGTAGAACTTGGCCGGATCGCCAGCGACGAAGAAGGCAGCATCGCCTGCTTCGAGGCCGAGCTGCTGACGGATGGCTTCCGTGCGCTCTTCGCCGATGTTCTTGGCGAGCGGGCCGGAGCCGGCGATCTTGCCGTCCTCTTCCTTCCAGAAGATGTAGCCGAGGCCCGGCTGGCCGGTCGACTGCGCCCAGGCGTTCATGCGGTCGCAGAATGCTCTGGACCCACCGGTCTTGGCGGGGATTGCCCAGATCTCGACCTTCGGGTTCGAAGCGATCATACCGGCGAAGACCTTGAAGCCGGAATCGCGGAAGTGGTCGGTGACGCCTTCCATGACGATCGGGTTGCGCAGATCAGGCTTGTCGGAGCCATATTTGCGGATCGCGACATCGTAAGGGATGCGCGGCCATTCCTTGGTGACCGGCTTGCCTTCGGCGAACTGTTCGAAGACATCAGTCATCATCGGCTCCATCGTCGCCCAGATGTCTTCCTGGGTGACGAAGCTCATCTCGACGTCGAGCTGGTAGAATTCGCCCGGCAGGCGGTCGGCGCGCGGATCTTCATCACGGAAGCAAGGTGCGATCTGGAAATAGCGGTCGAAACCGGCGACCATCAGCAGCTGCTTGTACTGCTGCGGGGCCTGGGGCAGCGCAAAGAACTTGCCTTCGTGGATACGGCTCGGCACGAGGAAGTCGCGCGCACCTTCCGGCGACGAGGCCGTCAGGATCGGTGTCGAATATTCGGCAAAGCCGGCAGCGGCCATGCCGTTGCGCATGGCGGAGATGATCTGCGTGCGCTTGACGATGTTCTTGTGCAGGGTTTCGCGGCGCAGGTCGAGGAAGCGGTACTTCAGGCGCACGTCTTCCGGATAATCAGGCTCGCCGAAGACCGGCAGCGGCAGTTCCTTGGCAGCCGAGAGAACCTCGATTTCCTGAGCGTAAAGCTCGATCTCACCGGTCGGCATGTTCTTGTTGACGGTGTCGTCGGTGCGGGCCTTGACCAAGCCGTCGATGCGGATGACCCATTCGCCACGCACGGTTTCGGCCGCCTTGAAGGCCGGGCTATCCGGATCGGCCACGACCTGGGTGATGCCATAGTGATCGCGCAGATCGATGAAGAGCACGCCGCCATGGTCGCGAACGCGATGGACCCAGCCCGAGAGGCGAACGGTCGACCCGACGTCGGACTTGCGAAGAGCGGCACAGGTGTGGCTGCGGTAACGATGCATGATCAGGTATCCCGAATGTGACGGTCGAAAAGGCACCATGAGACGCGGCGCGCGACCGATAGAAAATCGGGCGGAAAAGCGCATGGTGTGGCTGATTTGTCAAGGCTGCGTGGTCTGGGGCGGGCAGAGCCGAGGCAATGTCTCAGCTTAGGTGGAGGGCCCGGCACATTCGACGGTGCGACGGCGCATTGAATGCAATTTTTCCGCAAAGGGGGAAATGGATGCCAAATGCTTAATTCCGTAGATGGCCGTTATGGGGCCGAGAGCTGAATGGAGACTTTTGTCATATAGACTGGGAAAGCTGACATTTGCTTACTGCAGCACGTCATAAACGGCCTCAGAGGAGGTGTCCGCCTCCAGTTCCTCTACGGACATTGTTGCCTTCGGAAGCACCAAAATCTCCATATCTTTTTTGGCCGAGAGTTTGCGGGCGTTCTTTTGGCCAAATAGCGATTGAATCCTAAAGCCATCTTGCTTGGGAACTGATCGCCTGTCTGGGTCTTGTGCATTGAGGTTAAGAAGCGCGTAAGCATTTACACCAAACGCCAAGCCACGAAAAAGCTCGACATAGAACAGATCCAGACTTTGAATATGCTGCTCTAGATTAG
>JAESGS010000971.1_pt1 | contig 11477 bp, 6 predicted proteins | sample 9269761 | NCBI WGS metagenome assembly JAESGS01 (sample SAMN15741799, study PRJNA653493) | algae metagenome | isolation source: Cyanosarcina radialis HA8281-LM2 and co-occurring heterotrophs from damp... | place: USA: Makauwahi cave, Hawaii | collected 2011-01-06 | reverse complement strand
ACCAGACTTGCACCGCGCGGGTCTTGGCTTTGTTCCCTCCCCCCCAAGGGGGGAGGGAACAAGAGTCGGGCCTCGCAAAGCCCCGACCCGACCCACAAGATTCCCCCCGAGGGCCGTCCGTGAACGCCGTCATCCGCCTCGCCCTCCGCTACCGCGGCCTCGTGCTGCTGCTCGCGGTCGTCGCCCTCGGGTACGGCACCCTCCTCGCCACCCGGCTGCCCGTCGACGTGTTCCCGGACCTCGACCGGCCCCGCGTCGTCCTCCTCACCGAAGCCCCCGGCCTCTCGCCGGAAGAAGTTGAGAGCCTCGTCGCGCAGCCGATCGACACGGCCCTCCTCGGCGCGCCGGGCGTGGAGGCCGTCCGCAGCCAGTCGAGCCAGGGGTTCGCCGTCACCTACGTCGAGTTCGGCTGGGAGACGGACGTGCGGCACGCGCGGCAGGTCGTGCAGGAGCGGCTCGCCGCCGTCGCCGGGACGCTGCCGCCGAACATCCGCCCGCTGATGACGCCGCCGAGTTCGATCATGGGCCAGGTCATGCACGTCGGCCTGCACCGGCAGGCCGGGCCGCGGGGCGGCACGCTCGCCCCGGTCGGCCGCACCGGTTGGATGGCCGAGCGCGCCGCGGGGGCGAAGTCCCTCGCCGTCTGGAAGGTGAAGGACCGCCGCGACCCGCAGACGTGGGAACGAGTCCCCGTCGCGAGCCTGGCGTGGCCCGCCGACAACAAGGCGACGTTCGAGGCCGAAGGCCAGCCGCACGCCGTCACCTTCCGCACCGCGGAGGAGCTGCGGATGGACCTCCGCACGACGGCCGACTGGGTCGTCCGCCCGCGGCTGTTGCGGATGCCCGGCGTCGCGGAAGTGATCGTCATGGGCGGGGACAAGAAGCAGTACCAGGTGCTCGTGGACCCGGCGAAGCTGCTCGACCAGGGCGTGACGATCCAGGACGTGGACCGCGCGATCCAGGAGAACAACCTGAACGCCAGCGGCGGGTACACGGAGGAGGGGCACGTCGAGCGGCCGGTGCGGGTCATCGGCCGCCTCGGCCCGGACCCGGCGAAGGTGCTGGACGACTTGAGAATGGTTCCCGTCCGCACGACCGGCGACCGGCCGGTGCTGCTGGGGCAGGTCGCGACGGTGGCGGAAGGCCCGGCCCCGGCCCGCGGGGACGCCGGCGTGGACGGGTTCGACGCCGTCGTCGTGACGGTCGTGAAGCAGCCGCACGCCGACACCCGGCGGCTGACCGACGCGGTGAAGCTGGCCCTCGCGGACATGGAGGCCGGGCTGCCCGCCGACCACCGGTTCAACACCGACCTCTTCCAACTGAAGGCGTTCATCGACCGCGCCGTCTACTACGTCGGCGAGGCGCTCGCCCTCGGCGCGGTGCTGGTCGTGATCGTCCTGTTCCTGTTCCTGCTGAACGTGCGGACGACGTTCATCACGCTGACCGCCATCCCGCTCTCGCTGGCCGTCACGGTGCTGGTGTTCCGCGCCGTCGGGTGGTTGACCGGCACGCACCTGTCGATCAACGTCATGACCCTCGGCGGGATCGCCGTCGCGATGGGCGAACTCGTCGATGACGCGATCGTGGACGTGGAGAACATCTACCGCCGCCTCCGAGAGAACGCGGCGTCGGCAACGCCGAAGCCGGCGCTCGCGGTCGTGTACGACGCGAGCCGGGAGATCCGCTCGGCCGTCGTGTTCGGCACGGCCGTCGTCGTGCTGGCGTTCCTGCCGCTGTTCGCCCTGTCCGGCATCGAGGGCCGGCTGTTCGTCCCGCTCGGGTTGGCGTACATCGTCTCCATCCTCGCGTCGCTCGTCGTGTCGCTGACCGTGACGCCGGTGCTGTCGTACTACCTGCTCGGCCGGACCGCCGCCGCCACCGGCCACGCCGACGGCCCGCTGCTGCGGCTGCTCAAGTTCCTCGCGTCCTACCTCGTCCGGTTCAGCATGAGGTTCGCCGGCGTGATCCTCTTGCTCACCTGGGTCGTCGTCGCGTACTGCGCCTGGCGGCTGACGACCATCGGGTCCGACTTCCTGCCGAAGTTCGACGAGGGGAGCGTGCAGTTCGACGTGGCCCTGCCGCCGGGGTCGTCGTTGCAGGCGTCCCGCGAGGCGGCGGCCGTCATGGACGAGAAGCTGCGGGCGATCCAGAAGTCGCCGGCGAACCCGGACGGCGAGGTGCTGCACTTCGTCCGGCGGACCGGGCGGGCGGAACTGGACGAGCACGTCGAGCCGGTCGGCCGGTCCGAGTACATCCTGACGATGAACCCCGCACACGTCGGCCGGCGGGCCGAGTTCCTGGAGCGGATGACGGCCGAAATGAAGACCGACCTGCCCGGCGCGAGCGTCGAGGCCGAGCAGCCGCTCGACCACCTCATCAGTCACATGCTGTCCGGCGTGAAGTCGAACATCGCGATCAAGATCGTCGGCGACGACCTCGACCGGCTGCAAGCCCTCGCCCGTCAGGTGAAGGCCGCCATTGCGGACATCCCCGGCCTGACGGAGCCGGTGATCGAGCCGCAGGAAATCGTGGACGAGCTGCACGTCGTCCTCCGGGCCGACGACCTCGCGTATTACGGCCTGAGCCGGCAGTACGTGGCGAAGTTCGTCGAGACGGCGATGAAGGGCGAGGTCATCTCGCAGGTCATCGACGGCCAACGGCGGTTCGACCTGGTGGTGAAGTTGAACGCCCAGTACCGGACCGACTACCCGAAGCTCGGCGAGCTGCGGATCGACCGGCCGGACGGCAAGGGGCAGGTGCGGCTGAAGGACGTGGCCGACATCCCGGACGGGGCGGGCGGGCCGAACCAGGTGAGCCGGGAGAACGTCCGCCGCCGGGCGGTGATCCGGGTCAACGCGCAGGGCCGCGACCTCGGGAGCGTGGCCGCGGACATCGAGCGGCGGGTGAAGGCCCGCGTGCCGATGCCGGAGGGGTACTTCGTCGAGTACGGCGGCCAGTTCGAGGCCCAGCGGTCGGCGGCCGTGCTGATCGCCGTCCTCGCCGCCGTCTCCGCCGTCGGCGTGTTCGCCGTGCTGTACCTGCTCTACCCGTCCGTGCGGGTCAGCCTGCAAATCCTGAACGCCGTGCCGACCGCGTTCGTCGGCGGCGTGATCGCGCTGGTCGTCACGCACCAGACGCTGACGGTCGCCAGCATGGTCGGGTTCGTGTCCCTCGGCGGCATCGCCGTGCGGAACGGCATCCTCCTCGTCACACACTACTTCCACCTCATGAAGGAGGAGGGGGAAGCGTTCACGCAGGAGACGGTGCTCCGCGGCAGCCTGGAGCGGCTCGCCCCGGTGCTAATGACGGCGCTGACGGCCGGGATCGCGCTCGTGCCGCTCGTCATCGGCGGGCAGAAGCCGGGGCTGGAGATTCTCTACCCGGTTTCGACGGTCATCCTCGGCGGGCTGGTGACGAGCACGTTCTGCGAGTTCCTGATCCACCCCGGCCTGTTCTGGAAGTTCAGTGGCAAGGACGCGGAGCGGTTGGCCCGCGAACCGTAGGGCGGGTCAAGGCTTTGCGCCGACCCGCCGACGCGGTCTCCGAGGCTGGGGGTGTCTCCGAGGTGGTTGCGGACCCCCGGCGGATTATGTAGGGCGGGTCAAGGCTTTGCGCCGACCCGCCGACGCGGTCCCAGCCGGTTCGGCGGCTCTGCAACGCGGTTGCGGCCCCCGGCGGGTCGGCGCAAAGCCTTGACCCGCCCTACAAGAGCGCCGCGGCCCGGACGCGGCGCGATTGGCCTGCGAATAATGTTTCACCCTGTTTAGGAGACGACGAATGAAGACGAAGATACTGGCCCTCGGCGTGCTCGCCGCGGCCCTCGCGGCCGGGTGCGAGAAGTCCTCCGCCCCGCCGAAGGCCGAGAAGCCGAAGGCGAAGGCCGGCGACCACGCCGACGACGGCGACCACGGCCCCGGCCCGCACGACGGGCTGATCGTCGAGTTCGGCAAGTACCACGCCGAGTTCGTCGTGGACCACCCCAAGAAGACGGCGACCGTCTACGTCCTCGACGAGGACGCGAAGACGCCCGTGCCGATCGCGGCGGAGAAGCTGCTGCTCAGCGTCAAGGCCCCGAAGTTCCAGGTCGAGTTGAAGGCCGACCCGGACGCCGGCGACCCGAAGGGGAAGGCGTCGCGGTTCGTCGCGGCCCACGACAACTTCGCGAAGGAGCAGGCGCTCGCCGGGACGATCAGCGGCGAGATCGACGGCAAGCCGTACCTCGGCGACTTCCAGGAGAAGCCGCACGACGGCCACGCGACGGCCGCCCCGAAGGACGCGCACGGCCGCCCGGTTCAGTCCGCGGACGAGATGCGGGAGGCGGCGATCTACCAGAAGCCCGGCGGCCTCTACACGGACGCCGACATCAAGGCGAACGGCAACACGACCGTGTCGGCGAAGTTCAAGGACCTGAAGGTGTCGCACGACCTGAAGCCGAAGCCGGGCGACAGGCTCTGCCCGGTGACGCTGACGAAGGCGAACCCGGACCTGAAGTGGGTGATCGGCGGGAAGACGTACACGTTCTGCTGCCCGCCGTGCGTGGAGGAGTACGTGGAACTGGCGAAGGCGAAGCCCGGCGAGATCAAGCCGCCGGAGGCGTTCGTGAAGAAGTAAGGTCCAGCCCGTCGCGGGGCGGCCGGCCGCCCCGCGAAACCTTCGCGGTTCCCTCACCCGCTCTTTCCGCCGCGCACACACTTCGCAAAAATGAGCCTCCGGGCGGTGAATCTTGGGTGAAATCCCGCCCTCCCTCCTGCGCGCGTCCCGGCGGAAACATACTGCTGTCCGGGTCGTCCCACCATTTTTTTCACTCGCGGTGTCGCCAATGACCTCGACCTTCAGCCGGCGGAACTTCCTCGGCGGCGTGACCGGGCTGCTCTCGATCTCCGGGGCGCACGTCCTCGGCCAGGACAAGCCCGCGGCCGTGCCGGACGACGCGCCGGGGTTCAACCCGGACACGCTGTTCCTGACGTGGCAGCGGGACCCGACGACGACGATCACGATCCAGTGGATCGGCCGGGCGAAGGACGTGGACGAGCCGGTCATCCGCTACCGCGAGCGGAGCAAGGCCGACTGGACGACCGGGCCGGTGGCGAAGGCGAAGCCGTTCCCGGTCGTGGAACTGCCGCTGAAGCCGGACCCCAAGGACGCCGCGGCCGCCCCGAAGGCGGACGCGAAGGCCCCGGCCGTCGTCCCCGGCCCGACCGGGCCGACCGACTTCTCCGTGTTCCGCGCCGAACTCGTCGGCCTGACGCCGGGGACGGAGTACGAGTTCGTCATCGGCACGCGGTCGAAGGCGTACCGGTTCCGCACCATGCCGGCGAAGGCGACGAAGGCGTTCCACTTCATCAGCGGCGGCGACGTGGGCGTCAACCAGCACGCCGTCGCGAACAACCGGATCGCCGCCCTGCAGGACCCGATGTTCGTCCTCGTCGGCGGCGACCTGGGGTACGACAACGGCATCAACGGCAACGTCGCGGTCCAGTTCATCCGCAACTACGCGACGACGATGACCGACAGCCAGGGCCGGCTCATCCCGATGGTCGCGATGCTCGGCAACCACGAGGTCCGCGGCAGCTACAACAAGACGCTCAAGGAGGCGACGTTCTTCACCCCGCTGTTCGACGGCCTGTTCGCCGAGACGAGCTACGCAACCCTCGACTTCGGCGACTACCTGAGCCTCGTGCTGACGGACACCGGGCACTGCGCGAAGATCGGCGGCGAGCAAACGGAGTGGCTGGACAAGACGCTGGCCGACCGGGCCGGGCGGCCGCACCTGATCGTGGCCGGGCACGTCCCGTGCTACCCGTCGTACCGCGCCCCACAGGCGGCCGCGGCCGGGAAGTTCGGGACCGGCGAGGAGCAGCGGACGCACTGGGTCCCGCTGTTCGAGAAGCACCAGGTGGATGTCGTGCTGGAGCACCACGACCACACGTTCAAGCGGACGCACCCGCTGACCGGCGGGACCGTGGACGCCGCGACCGGGATCGTGTACCTCGGCGACGGGTCGTGGGGCAAGCTCCGCATCCCGAAGGAGCCGGAGAAGCGGGGCTACCTGGCGGACGTGGCCCCGGAGTACCACCTGACGCTGCACCGGCTGGAGGGGGAGCAGCGGTTCCACCTGGCGCTCGGCGAGACGGGCAAGGTGCTCGACGTGTCGCGGACGGCGAAGAAGCCGCGGCGGCGGACGCCGGGCCTGACGACGCGATAGCAGTTCCTCGTTCGCAGGAATCAGTTTTCACCCCGAAGGGGTGGGAGCGCTCAGCCCAGGGCAACGCCCTGGGCGCGGGCGTCCGGCGTGTCTGCGACCGCCTTCCTTCTCGCAGGCTTTCAGCCTGCGGGGCGGTTGCGGCCCCCACCCAGGGCGGCGGGCCTGCGGCCCTTGCCCTGGGCTAACATCTCCCACCCCTTCGGGGTGAAAACCATTCGTTACAACCCCACACTTCCAACATTCCCCGCCCCCCGGCGTAGGCCCGGTGAACGCCGCGTGAAGGTCGGCGGAAGATCGGCCGAACCGCGAGAAACCGCGCTGCCGCCGTGCGGCTTATTCCGTGTGCTAACCGCGGGATCGACCTCTCCGATCCGCCTCACGGGCCGCCGGGACGATGCTCCGACAGCTACAGTTCGCCGTGGCCGCATGGCGAGAGGACGACCGCTCGGACACGGAGCTGCTGCGGCTCTTCGTGGACCACCGGGACGAGCGCGCGTTCAGCACCCTCGTCGGCCGGTACGGCGGCCTCGTCTGGGGCGTCTGCCGCCGCGGCCTCGGCAACACGACCGACGCCGAGGACGCCTTCCAGGCCGCGTTCCTCAAGCTCGCCCGCGACGCGCACCGCATCCTCAACCGCCACACCCTGGCCGCGTGGCTGTACCGGGTCGCCCGGTGCAGCGCCATCGACCTCCGCCGCAAGCGGGACCGCCACCACCAGCGCCACGAGCCGCTCGCGGCCGACGTGATCGACGCGCACGACGCCCAGCACAAGGACGCGCTGTTGCTCGACGACGAGCTGGCGAACCTGCCGGACCGGGACCGGGCGGTGCTCGTGCTGTGCCTCGTCGAGGGCCGGTCGTACCAGAAGGCGGCGACGGAACTCGGGTGCTCGACCGCGGCCGTCCACCGGCGGCTGGAGAAGGCAAAACTCAAGCTCCGCGACCGGCTCCTGGAGCACGCCCCGGCCCTCGGGGTGACGGCGGCCCTGGCCGCGCTCGGCGGCCGGCTGACGGCCGTGCCGCCCGGCGTGCTGGCCGGGACGACCGACGCCGGCCTCGCGACCACCCCCGTCGTGCCGTTGCCGTTCGAGTCGCTGGCCGCAATCCTGATGGCCCGGCCGCTCGTGTGGCTCGGCGGGGCCGGCGTCGCGCTCGTGCTCGCGCTGTCCACCGTCGCCGTCGAACCCACGCCGGAGCCTTCCCCGGCCGCCGCCCCGCCGGCCGTCGCCCACGTCAAGACAACGCCACTGATCGGCACGGTCCGCGACGCGGACGGCGACCCGGTCCCCGGCGCGACCGTCACGGCGCTGGCCCGCGACCCCTACGAACCCGGCGGCCGCGGGCTGCGGGACACGCCGGTCGCCGCGGCCACGACCGACCCGCACGGCCGGTTCCGGCTGAACGTCCCCGAGTTCCCGTCCTGGTTCGCCGAGCGGGCCGTCACGGTCCACGCCACCGCCCCCGGCCGCGCCCCCGCGACGACGACGGCGCGGGTCAAGCCCGGCGCGGCGCTCGACGTTCGCATGGGGGAAAGTCTGCCGCTCCGCGCCCGGCTGCTCGACGCGGACGGCAACCCCGCCGCTGGCGTGACGGCCCGCGTCGTGCGAATCGGGGACGCCGCGAACGAGCCGTCGCTCGGCGCGAACGAACCGCCGCTCCCCGGCTGGCCGGGCCTGGTCACGGCCGGCCCGGACGGCGCGATCGTACTCCCCGGCCTCGGCGCGGCGACCGTCGGCGTTCGGGTCGAAGACCCGCGGTTCGCGGTCGAAACCGTCCGCCTCGACGCGGACCGGGACGAGGTTCGGCTCAAGGCCGCGGTCCCGTTCGTCGTGACCGTTCGCGCCGCGGACACCGGCCGGTCGCTGCCGCACGCCCGCGTCACGGTCGTGACGAGCCGGCCGCGGACGCACGCGCACTTCTGCGACACGGAGCAAGGGCTGGCGGCCGTCCGGCGGAACCGCGGCGGGGAGTTCGACGCCGTCGCGGACGCCGACGGCACGCTGCGGCTGCCGCTGGCCCGCGGCGAGGCGGCGGAGTTGCTGGTGCATCCGCCGGACGCCTCCGCCCCGTTCGTCGGCGTGCGGGAGACCGTGCTGCCGTGCGACCCGACGGGCGAGAGCCTGGGCGTGAAGCTGCCGCGGGGCGCGTGGGTCGTCGGCACGGTGCGGGACGAGGCCGGCCCGGTGGCCGGCGCGATCGTCCACTGGGGCCGCGTGCGGTCCGACCGGCCGGAGTGGAAGGACGACCTGCTCGCCGGCCGCGACGCGCTCGTCCGCACCGCGGCGGACGGCTCGTTCCGCCTGCCCGTGCCGGCGGAACCCTGCACCGTGCGGGTGTACGGCCCGTCGCAGGACTTCGCCCCGGTCCCGCTCGACCTGCCGGCCACCGACCGCACGCTGTACGCGCACGCCGTCGTGCCCGTGGACGCGGCCCGCCCGGTCCCGCCGCTCGACGTGCGGTTGGAGAAGGTGAACGCCGTCGTCGGCGCGGTCTGCGGGAACAGGCCGGGCACGGTCGTCCTCGCCGCCGGCCGCGTGTCGCCGGTCCGGGGCTACTCGTGCCTGCCGCTGCCGGTCGCCGGCGACCGGTACGCGCTGCCCGGCGTGGCGACAGGTTCCGCTGCGCGGGCGTACTTCCTGAACCCGGTCGCGAAGCTCGGCGCGGTCGCCGACATCACCGGGGCGGCCGGCCCGACCGTTCACCTGAAGCCGTGCGGCACGGCCGTACTCGAAGTCACCGACGCGGCCGGCAAGCCGCTCGCCGAGCACACGGTTTCCGCCGCCCTGCTCGTCCGCCGCGACGCCAAGAAGTCGTTTCATGACCGGGGCGGCCCTGGGACCGCGGGCGTCCCGCCCGCCCACCTACAAGGTATCGGGGACCTCTCTGCAGCGGCGGGGAGCGAAGCGGGCGGGACGCCCGCGGTCCCAGGCATTGAAGCCACTTCCAGGATGGGCACGCCGGCCGTCGAGGAGCCGCAGCCGCTCGACTGGTTCGATGCGGTGAACCACGCGGCGCGGCCCGTCACCGACGCGGCCGGCCGCGCGGAGTTGGCCGCGCTGATCCCGGACGCCGAGTACGCCGTGACCGTCAGCGGGCCGCGCGGCACGGCGACGGCCCGGTTCCGCGCGACCTCCGGCGAACCGACCAAATTCGTTCTCACCGTCCGACCCGCCGAGGGCTCCCGATGAAGCGTCTTCCGTTGTTGCTCGGCGCCGTCGCGGTCGCGGGGTTCGTCGCCGTCGGCCACGCCGACAAGAAGGCCGACGCGGCGAAAGCCACCATCGCGTTCCAGGACGGCTTCGACGGGTACGCCGGCACGGTGGACACGGAAATCTGGGCCGTCGCCCCGAACACGATCCTGGACGGCAACATCAACGCCTCGTCGGACGCGAACAACGACGGCGGCGAGAGCCAGGTGCTGATGCGGTTCGACGACCTCGTCGGCGCGAACTCGAAGCAAATCCCGGCGAACGCGACCGTGCATTCCGCGAAGCTGGTCGTCAGCGCGTTCGACGAGGGAAACACCGTCCACCTGCACCGGATGCTCGTGCCGTGGAAGGCGTCGGTGTCGTGGAACAGTCTGGTCGGCGGCGTCACGGCCGACGGGTTGGAGGCGGCCAAGAAGGTCGAGAGCCTGACGTTCGGCAAGATCAGCGCGAGTTCGTCGGCGATCTCGTTCGAGGTCACGGACACCGTCCAGGCGTGGGTCAACGGCGAGGCCAACCACGGCTGGGTGTTCCTGAACACCGGCGGCAACGGCTGGGACTTCTACACCAGCGAGTTCGACGATCAGAAACAGCGGCCGAAGCTCGTGGTCGAGTTTTCCGCCCCGAAATCCAAGTAACCCGAATCGAGGAGACGACGATGCCGACCCCCGGAACCTGGGCCGCCGACCCCGCGCACTTCCGCCGCCCGACCCGCCGCGACGTCATCGCCGCCGGGTGGCTCGGCGGCCTCGGCCTCACGCTCGGCCAGTTCCTGTCGCTCGAAGCGCGGGCGGCGGAACCCGGCGCGAAGAAGCCGGCCGCGAAGGCGAAGTCGGTGATCCACATCTACCTGCAGGGCGGGTTCGCCCACATGGACAGCTTCGACCCGAAGCCGGACGCCCCGGCCGAGTACCGCGGCATCCTGGCCGCAGTCCAGACGAAGCTGCCCGGCGTGCGGTTCTCCGAGCACATGGCGAAGACGGCGCAGGTCGCGGACAAGCTCACCGTCGTCCGCAGCATGACGCACACGGAGGTGGACCACAGCCGCGGCGAGCACAGCATGTTCACCGGCTACCGGCCCAGCCCGGCGCTGACGTACCCGAGCCTCGGCAGCGTCGTGTCGCACGAGTTCGGCCCGCGGCAGGACATGCCGCCCTACGTCTGCGTGCCGACGCCCGGCAGCCAGTACATGGGCAGCGGGTATCTCTCGAACGCGTGCGGCCCGTTCGCCCTCGGCGCGGACCCCGGCCGGCCCGGCTTCAGCGTCCGCGACTTGAGTTTGCCCGCCGGCGTGGACGAGGCCCGGTTCAACGACCGCCGCGACTGGAAGGCACTGGTGGACGACCACTTCGCCCGGACGGAGAAGGACGACGCCCCGGCGACGATGGACAGCTTCTACCAGCGGGCCTACGGGCTGTTGTCGTCGAAGACGGCCCGCGAGGCGTTCAGCTTGAAGGGGGAAACGGACGCGACGAAGGCGCTGTACGGCATGAACGGGACCGGCCCGCTGGCCTACCGGACGATGGGCGGGGCGCGGTTCCTGATCGCCCGCCGGCTGGTCGAGGCCGGGGCGCGGTTCGTGACCGTCACGTTCGGGACGTGGGACACGCACGCCTACCACTACCGCGGAATCGAGCCGCAGATGCCGGTGCTGGACGCCGGGTTCGCCGGCCTCATTACCGACCTCGACCAACGGGGCCTGTTGAAGGACACGCTGGTGATCGTGAACAGCGAGTTCGGGCGGACGCCGAAGATCAACGCCGGCGGCGGCCGGGACCACTGGCCGCGGGTGTTCAGCATCGTGCTCGCCGGCGGCGGGATCAAGGCCGGCCAAGTCTACGGCGCGTCGGACGCGCTGGCGGCGGAGCCGGCGGCGCAGCCGCTGGGCGTGGAGGACTACGCCCACACGCTGTACCACCTACTCGGCATCGACGGCCGCAAGGACCTGATGTCGCCGGGCAACCGCCCGCAGCCGATCGTGGCGAACGGGACCGTGGTGAAGGGGCTGCTGGCGTAGCCGGCCGCGGTCTTGGCTTTATTCCCTCCCCCCTTGGGGGGGAGGGCTAG
>JAESGS010000968.1_pt1 | contig 11514 bp, 14 predicted proteins | sample 9269761 | NCBI WGS metagenome assembly JAESGS01 (sample SAMN15741799, study PRJNA653493) | algae metagenome | isolation source: Cyanosarcina radialis HA8281-LM2 and co-occurring heterotrophs from damp... | place: USA: Makauwahi cave, Hawaii | collected 2011-01-06 | reverse complement strand
AGGGCCGCACCGACGTGCCGAAGATCGTCGACATGCACATGACCGGCAAGATCGAGATCGACCCGATGATCACCCACGTCATGGGGCTGGAAGAGATCAACAAGGGTTTCGACCTGATGCATGCGGGCGAGAGCATCCGTTCAGTCGTCGTTTTCTGACGCGGCTCAGGGACGATGATCAATCACGTCATGGTCGGAACTAACGACCTGGACAGAGCAAAAGCCTTTTACGATGCCGTGTTGGGCGTACTCGGGGTCGGAGAGCCGACACGCAATGTCGACTACACGGGGCATGTCCGGTTGTTTTATGGTCATGATGGCGTTGTCTTTGGCGTGACCCTCCCCATTGATGGTGAGCCAGCGAACCCAGGCAACGGCGGTACGATCGCGTTCAAATGCAATTCGTCAAGCCAAGTGAGCGCGTTCCGCGACGCAGCATTGGATAACGGTGGCACGTCTATCGAATCTGCACAGGACTCAGTTGATTCTTTGGGGTCAATCAAGACGTATGTCCGCGATCCCGATGGCAACAAGCTATGCGCCATCCACTATCCGGCAAATTAGTGCCACTGGAGAGGCCGCACTCGAACCGGTGGGTGTGGATGAGAGCATCCGCCGCGTAGAGGTTTATTGACCTTTCCGCCGTTCGTCCTATCCGCGTCGTCATTGCGAGGAGCCGTAGGCGACGAAAGGGGAGTGACGAAGTGAGCGGACCCTATGTCCTGACGTTCAGCTGCGTCGACGCGGTGGGCATCGTGGCCGCCGTGACGGGGCTGCTTGCGGAGCGCGACGGCTTCATCCTCGACAGCCAGCAATATGCCGATCTCGACTCCGGGCGCTTCTTCATGCGCGTCGAGTTTCGCGGGGCGGGGCCGCGCTTTCCCGATGGCCTGGCGGGGGTGGAAGAAGCCTTTGCGCCGATCATCACGCGCTTCGCCATGGACACGCGGATCAGCGATCGCGCCGCGAAGCCGCGCTTCGTCATTGCGGTGTCGCAGGGCAGCCATTGCCTGAACGATCTCCTCCATCGCTGGTCGACCGGCAATCTTGCGATCGACATCGTCGGCGTCGTGTCGAACCATGAGGCGCAGCGGCGGCTCAGCGAATGGCATGGCGTGCCGTTTCATTACCTCCCCGTCAGTGATGCGAACCGCGAAGCGCAGGAGGCCGCGATCCTCGACGTCATGGCGCGCGGCGGCGCCGAATATCTGGTGCTCGCGCGTTACATGCAGGTGCTCTCGCAAGATCTGTCGGCGAAGCTGTCCGGGCGCTGCATCAACATCCATCACAGCTTCCTGCCCGGCTTCAAGGGCGCGAAACCCTATCACCGCGCGCAGGAGCGCGGCGTGAAGCTGATCGGCGCGACCGCGCATTTCGTGACGAGCGACCTCGACGAGGGGCCGATCATCGAACAGGCGGTCGAACGCGTCGACCATCGCGACAGCGTCGACGAACTGATCCGCATCGGCCGCGATACCGAGGCGCAGGTGCTGGCGCGCGCGGTGCGCTGGGTCGCCGAACAGCGCGTTTTGATCGACGGACGCAAGACGGTGGTCTTCCGTTAGTCACGGGGGCAAGATAGGTCCCGAATCGCAACCATAATCAGGAGGAGCGGAAGCCAATGTATAGTCACAATATGGTCGGTGCGAACGACATCGAGGCCGCGCGGAAATTCTATGACGCGACCTTTCAGGCGATCGGCGGCAAGCCCGCGATCCAGGACGACAAGGGCCGCCTGATCTATATGCACAATGGCGGGCTGTTCCTTGTCGGTACGCCGATCGATGGCGAGCCGGCGACGGTCGGCAACGGCTGCACGATCGGCTTCGCGATGGAAGGTCCCGAGCAGGCGAAAGCATGGCACGACGCGGGCGTTGCCAATGGCGGCACCTCGATCGAAGACCCGCCGGGCATCCGCGAAGGCGGGTTCGGCGCGATGTACCTCGCCTATCTGCGCGATCCGTCGGGCAACAAGCTCTGCGCGCTGCATCGCGTCGTCTGAGGACCGGTCATGCGCGGCGAAGCGGGATTGCTGACCGATCTGGATGCGCTTGGCATCCCCTTCGCCGCCTATGAACATGTCGCGGTGTTCACCGTCGCCGAGAGCGACGAGGTCAACGCGGCGATACCGGGAGTGCACACGAAGAACCTGTTCCTCAAGGACAATGGCGGCGCCTATTGGCTCGTCACCGTCCCGGGCGAAGCGCGTGTCGACCTGAAAGCGTTGCCCGCCGCGATCGGCAGCAAGCGCGTCAGTTTCGGCAAGGCCGACGATATGGAGCGATTGCTGGGCATTACGCCGGGGTCGGTAACCCCGCTCGCCGCGATCAACGCCGAGCCCGGCAGCATTGCCGTCGTGCTTGATGCTTCGCTGGCGGATGCCGACCTGGTCAATGTCCATCCGCTGCGCAACACCGCGACGCTCGGCCTGCCGGGGGCAGTGATCCTCGACCTCTTGCGTCATTGGGGGCATAGCCCGCAAAGAGTTGTCGTTCCTTTACTTTTAAGCTGATAGTGTTGACCGGGGCGGAGGGAGATTACCCGTTGTTTCGGCTAGATACTGCAACCAATTCAATTACAGCGATCGAACGCCGGAGCTTTGCCAGCTTGTCTTACGGCGAGCGGAAGCATTTGCAGGAATGGATTGCCGGCAGCCCGGAATGTCTTGGCGAAGACTTGCTCATTATCCAGAAGGAGTTCGATGGTTTTGATGAAACCCGCGAGCGGCTAGACCTTCTGGCGCTAGACAAAGACGGCCGACTTGTTGTTATCGAGAACAAACTTGATGATAGCGGTAGAGACGTGGTTTGGCAGGCTTTGAAATATGCGTCCTATTGCTCGGCGCTTACCCGAAGCAAGATAGTCGATCTCTATCGCGGCTATCTCCAACGTCAGGGGATTGATGAAGATCCAGAGGCGTTGTTGGCGGAGTTTCTTGAGGTCGAGGACATCGCGGATGTTCAAATCAATGCGGGTTCCGAGCAGAGAATAATCTTGATCGCAGCAAATTTTCGCCGCGAGGTTACGTCGACGGTTCTTTGGTTGCGTAACCACCAGATCGACATCCGGTGCGTTCGCGCGACACCATACAAGCTGGGCGAAGAGGTGCTTCTTAACTTCGACCAGATCATTCCCATTCCGGAAGCAGCGGATTTCATGATCGGCGTGTCGGAGAAAAGTGCAGAGGCTCGGGGAAGTAGTGATTCCGACTTGGTGCGGTATAACCGGCGTCGGGAGTTTTGGTCAGCGTGTCTTGCGCGGCTCAAGATGTCCGACATCCGGTTGTTCGACAATATTAGCCCGAGCAAGGATCATTGGCTGGGGGCCGGTTCCGGAATTCGCAGCTGCCCCTACGAATTGATCTTCGGCATTCGGGAAGCGCGCGTGCAATTGGCGCTTAGTCGCGCGGACAAAGCCGATAATAAGTCGCTCTTTGACTCGCTGATCGGGCAGCGCCAGCATATCGAAACAGAATTCGGTTCCGACCTCATCTGGAAAAGGCTCGATCACAAAAAGTCGTCGCGTATCGAAGCGGTGAAGGAATTCGATAGCTACGATGCGGACCAATGGGATGAAATTATCGAGTGGATGATCGATAATCTTCGCCGATTGCACCACGTGCTTGATTCGCCGTTAAGAGCGGCTGCGGCGGTTCTGCCCTGACGGCAAAGCAAATCGCGTGGTGCGGGACGCGGCCAGCAATCTCTTCGACAATCGTTAGCTACACAGCTATCGACAAGCGATGCCTATCGAAACCCTCTCCACCGTTCGCAGCCATGGCGGCACGCAAGGCGTGTACAAGCATGCGAGCACCGTTACCGGCACCGACATGACCTTTGCGGTGTTCGTTCCCGACCATGCGCCGGGCGCCAAGCTTCCGGTGCTCTGGTATCTGTCGGGGCTGACCTGCACCCACGCCAATGTGATGGAGAAGGGCGAATATCGCGCCGCTTGCGCCGAACATGGCGTGATCTTCATCGCGCCCGACACCAGCCCGCGCGGCGAGGGGGTGCCCGACGATCCCGAAGCGGCGTGGGATTTCGGGCTCGGCGCCGGTTTCTATGTCGATGCGACCGAGGAGCCCTGGGCAAAGAATTACCGGATGCGCTCGTACATCGAGGATGAGCTGCCCTCGCTGATCCTGCGCAATTTCGCGAGCGCCGATCTGACGCGGCAGGCGATCACCGGCCATTCGATGGGCGGGCACGGCGCGCTGACCATTGGCCTTCGCAATCAGGACCGTTTCCGCTCGGTGTCGGCCTTTTCGCCGATCGTCGCGCCGCTGCAATGTCCGTGGGGCGAAAAGGCGCTCGGAAATTATCTCGGCGACAACCGCGAGAATTGGCGCGTCTATGACGCCTGCACGCTGCTTTCGATGGGGCTCCGCGTGCCCGACCTGCTCGTCGATCAGGGCGACGCCGATAATTTTCTCACCGAGCAGCTAAAGACCCACTTGCTGGTCGAGGCGTGCGAGGCGGCGGGACAGAAAGCCGAAATCCGCATGCAGCCGGGGTATGACCACAGCTATTATTTCATCTCGACCTTTTTGGCCGAGCATGTCGCGTGGCATGCGGAACGGTTGAAGGCTTGAAGCTCCCCTCCCTTTAGGGAGGGGTTGGGGGAGGGCGTGTAACGGCACTAACCCTCCCCGCTGCGACTAGCGAGCAAGCTCGCAAGTCTCGCTGCCCCTCCCGCGGGCGGGAGGGGTTTAGTCGTGCTCCGGAATCAACAACGTCGAACCCGTCGTCCGCCCGGCCTGCAAATCGGCATGCGCCCGCGCGGCATCCTGTAGCCCGTAGCGCTGGCCGACGGTGATCTGGACCGCGCCGCTCTCGATCATCTCGAACACGCGCGCCGCGCCCGCGGCGCGTTCGCCGGGGTGGAGATAATAGTCGAACAGCGTCGGGCGGGTGACGAACTGCGAGCCGTGCTGCGCGAGGACGCCAAGGTTCACCCCTGTGACCGGGCCGCCGGCATTGCCATAGCTGACGATCAGGCCGCGGCGGGCGGTGGCCTTCAGCGAGACGTCCCACGTCGCCATGCCGATGCCGTCGAAGGTGACGGGGACGCCCTGACCGTCGGTGATTTCGCGGACATGCGCGGCGACATCGTCGGCCTTGTACATCAGCACATGGTCGGCGCCGGCTTCACGCGCGGCGTGCGCTTTCGCTTCGGTACTGACGGTGCCGATCACGGTCGCGCCGATCGCCTTCAGCCACTGGACGAGGATCAGCCCGACCCCGCCCGCGGCGGCGTGGACGAGGACGGTCGATCCTGCCTCGACCTTCGCGCAGCGCTCGACGAGCATCTCGACCGTACACGCTTTGAGCAGCGCGGCGGCGGCGGTTTCGTCCTCGATATCGGCGGGGAGTTTGAACAGGGAGGCCGCGCCGACCAGCCGCGCGCTCGCATAGGCATTGCGTTCGGGGCCGAAGGTCGCGGCGCGATCGCCGGGCTGGAAGCCGTGGACATCGGGGCCGACAGCGATCACCTCACCGGCAGATTCGACGCCGAGGCCGCTTGGCAGCGGGACGGGATAGGTGCCGTCGCGGTGATAAGTGTCGAGATAATTGAGCCCGACAGCGGTCTGGCGGAGCAGCACCTGCCCGGGGCCGGGGTCGCCGAGCGTCACCTCGCGCCAATCGATGACCTCGGGTCCGCCCTGGCTTTCGATAAAGGCTTCGATTGCTCGCATGCGCCGCTCTCCTGCTGTCCGGTCCATCTGGTGGGCCGGACAGCAGAGCGCAAGGGCGGTGCGGTGAAAGCCCCTCCCGCAAAGGGGAGGGGATCAAATCACTTGGCGCGACGCGGGCTGCGCTGGCCGTAGGGCTTGGGCTTGTAGCGATCGGTGTTGCCACCCGGACCACCGGGGCCACGCGGGCCGCGGTCGCCGCCGGGACCGGCGCGCATCGGACCACGCGGGCCGCGCGGGCCTGCATCGCGCGGGCCCCCATGGCCGCCTTTGTCGCGGCGCGGCGGATAGGTCGGGCCGTCGGGTGCCGGGGTGATCGCGACGCCGCTGTCGTCCTCGCCATCCTCGTTGGCGCTGCGCTGCACCGCTTCCATGAAGCGGTCGGCAATGCCGCGCGGTATGTTGAACATCGTTTCCTTGGGCCCGATGCGGATCGCGCCGATCTCGTTCTTGCTCACATGGCCGCGGCGGCAGAGCAGGGGCAGGATCCAGCGCGGGTCGGCATTCTGGTGACGGCCGATGTTGAGGCGGAACCAGACGCTGTCCTCGAAGCCTTCGCGGCGGTCAGCGCTGCCGCGTTCGGGCCGTTCGAACCGCTCGCCGCGTTCGGGGCGGTCGCGGCCGCGCGGGCCGTTGTCGAGCAGGTCTTCGGGCGGCGGCATCAGCGCGCGGTGCGCCTGCACGAGCGAGGCGGCGATATCCTCGGGCGTGCGCTCGGCCATCAGGCGCTGTGCGAGTTCGATATCCTCGGGCTCATGCTCGACCGGCGTGAGCAGCTTTTCCATCAGCCGTTCCTGATCGCGCTTGCGCACGTCGGCGGCGGTCGGCGCGTCCATCCATTCGGCGTTGATGCGTGCCCCACGCAGCATGCCGTCGACGCGGCGGCGGCGCGGATAGGGGACGATGATGACCGCAGTGCCCTTTTTGCCCGCACGGCCGGTGCGGCCCGAACGGTGCTGGAGCGCCTCGGCGTCGCGCGGGATTTCGACGTGGATGACGAGGCTGAGCGTCGGCAGGTCGATGCCGCGCGCGGCGACGTCGGTCGCGACGCAGACCTTGGCGCGGCGGTCGCGCAGCGCCTGCAACGCGGCGTTGCGCTCATTCTGGCTATGCTCGCCCGACAGCGCGACCGCGGCGAAACCGCGCTCGACGAGGCTGGCATGGAGGCGGCGGACATTGTCGCGCGTCGCGCAGAACAGCATCGCGGTTTCGGCGTCGTGGAGGCGGAGCAGGTTGACGACCGCGCCCTCGATGTCGGCGGGGGCGACGGTCACCGCCTGATAGGCGATGTCGCCGTGGCCGCGGTCTTCGCCGACGGTCGAGATGCGCAGCGCATCCTGCTGGTAGCGCTTGGCGAGCTGGACGATCGGCTTCGGAAGCGTCGCCGAGAACAGAAGCGTGCGGCGCGTCGCGGGGGTGCCGTCGAGGATTTCCTCAAGGTCGTCGCGGAAGCCCATGTCGAGCATTTCGTCGGCTTCGTCGAGCACGGCGACGCGGAGCGCGGTGAGATCGAGCGCGCCGCGTTCGAGATGATCACGCAGGCGCCCCGGGGTGCCGACGACGATCTGCACGCCCTGACCGAGCGCACGGCGTTCCTTGCTGGCGTCCATGCCGCCGACGCAGGTCGCGATGCGCGCGCCCGCCTTGGCATAGAGCCAGCCGAGTTCGCGGCTGACCTGCAGCGCGAGTTCGCGGGTCGGCGCGACGATCAGCGCGAGCGGCGAGGTTGCGAAGGGCAGGCGGCCGTCCTCGATGAGCTCGTCGGCCATCGCGAGGCCGAAGGCGACGGTCTTGCCCGAGCCGGTCTGCGCCGAGACGAGCAGGTCGCGACCCTTGGCTTCGCCTTCGGTGACTTGCGTCTGGACGGGGGTGAGCGCTTCATAGCCGCGCGCGACAAGGGCGTCCGAAAGGACGGGGGAAAGATTTTCGAAAGGCATTTATATCTCAATAATATGGGCGGTCACCGGTGCGGTGACGGGCCGACGGAAAAGGGGCTCAATGGGCTTAAATCACCTGTCCGGCAGCGTGTCCGCTGGCCCAGGCCCATTGAAAATTATAGCCGCCTAACCACCCTGTGACATCTACGGCTTCGCCGACCGCATAGAGGTTCGGGACGGTTTTGGCCATCATTGTTTGCGAGGATAGGTTTGCAGTCGAGATTCCGCCGACGGTGACCTCGGCTTTGGCGAAGCCTTCGGTGCCGTTGGGGCGGAAAATCCAGCCCGCAAGCCGCGCCGCTGCATCGGCGAGCTTGCGGTCGGTCTGGGCGCCGAGTTCGCCGGGAAGCGCGAGGCGTTCGGCAAGCGTTTCGGCGAGTCGGTCGGGGAGCAGCGCCCCGAGGGCGGCACGCAGGGTGATGCGCGGACGGGTGCGCTTGGCGTCGAGCAGCCACCCCTGCGGGGCATCGGGCAACAGGTCGATCGTCACGGGTTCGCCGTGGCGCCAATAGCTGCTGACCTGCAGGATTGCGGGACCCGACAGGCCGCGGTGCGTGAACAGCGCGGCTTCGCGGAAGGCCGCCTTGCCCGCGCGCGCTTCGACCGGCGCGGCGATTCCCGACAGTTCGCGGAACAGGACATCGTCGCCGCCGAGCGTGAGCGGCACGAGCGCAGGGCGCGGTTCGACGACCTTCAGGCCGAACTGGCGCGCAAGGTCGTAGGCGAAGCCCGTTGCCCCCATCTTGGGGATCGACGGACCGCCGGTTGCGATGACGAGCGCGGGGGCGGTGAAGTTCAGGTCGCCGAAACGGACGGTGAATTTGCCGTCGGCGTGGGTGACGTCGTTCACCGGCTGGCCGGTGCGGACGTCGACGCCGGCCTTCGCGGCCTCTTCGAGCAGCATCGCGACGATCGCTTTCGCCGAACCGTCGCAGAAAAGCTGGCCGAGCGTTTTTTCGTGATAGGCGATGCCGTGGCGCTCGACGAGCGCGATGAAATCGGCAGGGGTGTAGCGCGCGAGCGCCGATTTGGCGAAATGCGGGTTCGCCGAGATAAAGCGGTCGGGCGCGGTATTCACATTGGTGAAGTTGCAGCGCCCGCCGCCCGAGATGAGGATCTTCTTGCCCACCGCATCGGCATGGTCGAGCAGCAGCACGCGCCGGCCGCGCGCGCCCGCGACTGCGGCGCACATCAGCCCGGCCGCGCCGGCACCCAGCACGATGGCATCAAATTCATTGGCGGGCATGGTGGCTCAGTGCAGCTTTGCGATCGAGAGGCCGTCGGCCTTGGCGCGGACTTTCACCGATTCCTCGCTGCGCGTCAGTGCCTTGGCGATGGCCTTCAGCGCCATGCCTTTCTTGGCGAGCGTGTGGAGCTTGTCGATCTCGGCCGGGGTCCACGGCTGCTTGTGGCGTTCGAACTTGTCCTTCATGCCTGCGTCTCCGGATCGGTGTCGACGGCAAGGATTGCGATTGCATCCTCGCGGTCCTGATATTCGACGCTCTCGCCGGCCTCGCCGCCCATCAGCGCGCGGGCGAGCGGAGCGGAAAAGGCGATGTGGCCGTGAGCCGGGTCGGCCTCGTCGTGCCCGGTGATGGTGATCGTCTTTTCGGCCTTGTTCAGCCGGTACGTCACGCGGCTGCCGATGCCGACGCTGCCATCCTCGGGCGGCGTCTGCACCTCGGCGGTTGCTTGGCGGGTGTGAAAATAGCGGAGGCGACGCTGCAATTTCTTGCGCGCCTCCTCATCCCCGGTGGCCGCGATCTCGTTTTCGAGACGCGCGACCTCTTCGCCGAGCAGGCGCAGCCCGCGCGGCGTCACGAGGTTTGCGCCGACCGGGATCGGCAGCTCGAACTCGGGTTCCTTATGTTCGTCGGCGCTTTCGCGCCGAAAGGCTACGCTCATCGTCTCTTTCCTGATTGAAGGGTCGCCCTCTGGGCCACGAAGGTGGCGACAAGATGGCGCCCGGGCTGGACAGGCGCAACCTTCGTGTGTTAGATGGATAACACACGAAGGAGATTATCGATGCGTAACTGGACGATGGCGGTTCTGCCGCTGGCCCTCGCAATGACCGTCACGGCGTGCAGCGCCGAGGTGACGAGCGACAGCAAGAATGGCAAGCGCACGGTCGAAGCCGGGCCGGTAACGACGCAGAGCTACGATCTCAAGGGCTTCACCGGTGTGAAGGTTGCGGGCCCCGACGATGTGACGATCCGCCGTGGCGACGCGTTTGCGATCACCGCCAAGGGACCGAAGGGCGTGATCGACGAGCTGGAAATCAAGCTCGACGGCGACATGCTGTCGATCGGGCGGAAGAATTCGGGGTTCAGCTTCAGCGGCGACGACAATGATGTCGAGATTGCGATCACGATGCCGACGCTGCGCGCGGTTCGCCTGACCGGGTCGGGCGAGATCGACGCCGATGCGGTCGACGGCGACGCGGTCGAAGCGGTCGTCACCGGATCGGGCGATTTGAAGGTCGCGGCGCTTAACGGAAAGAGCGCCAAGCTCACCGTGTCGGGGTCGGGCGACATCGAGGTCGGCGGCGGTACGATCGGATCGGGCGATTTCGATGTGACCGGATCGGGCAATATCGATGCGGGCGGGCTGTCCGCGACGACGCTCGATGTGTCGATCACCGGATCGGGCGACGTCGATGCGAAGGCGAGCGGCAGCGCCGAGATCTCGATCCTCGGGTCGGGTGACGCGACGATCGGCGGTGGCGGCAAATGCTCGACGCGCACCATGGGGTCGGGCACCGCAACCTGTAACTGATAGCATGCTGGTGCCGCCTGCCCGAACGGGGTAAGGCGGCACTATGACATTCGCCACCAGATGCGCCGCGATCGCGGCTGTCGCCCTGCTCGCCTCCGTCTCCGCATCGGCGGCGGAAAAGCGATACGGCCTCACCAGCTTCGAGGCGATCGACGTGAGCGCCGATGTGACGGTCGAGGTCGTCACGCGCGCGCCGGTGAGCGCTGTGGCGAGCGGGCCGCAGGAGGCGCTCGACCGGTTGAGCGTCGAAGCGGATAATGGCCGGCTGGTAATCAGCCAACGCCAGTTTGCGGGTGACGAAAAACGCCGCGGGCCGCGGGGGCCGGTCGTGGTCCGCGTCAACGCCGCCAATCTCAATTCGGCGACACTCGCGGGCGCGGGGTCGCTTCAGATCGACAAGTTGAAGGGGCAGCGCGCGATGGTCGGTTTGCGCGGGCCCGGACGGCTGACCGTCGGCCAGATCGGCGCCGATCGCCTGTCGGTCGCGATGGCGGGGAACGGCACGATGACCCTTGGCGGGGCCGCCAAAAATGCGCAGATCACGCTGTCGGGGGCGGGGGCGGTCGACGCCGGCGCGCTCGCGGTCGACGAGCTCATCAGCGACAGCGAGGGAGCGGGCGATCATATCCTGCGCGCGGTCAAAAGCGCGGCGATCACCGCGCGCGGGATCGGCAAGACCGTGGTGCTGGGGAAACCGGTCTGCACGGTGCGCAATGTCGGCAGCGGCTCGGTGACGTGCGGGGCGGTGAAATAGGGTCCGGTCGAAGGCCGGTATCGACCGGAAGCTGACCTTAGGGCTCATAACAAGATCGAGACCACGGAAATTTGGAAACGATTATGTCGCTGGAAAGGCCTAAATACCTAATCGTCGCCATTTTGATGTTGTTCGGCGGTGCGGTGGGGGCGAGCGAGCTTTACCAAAGCCGCGATTGGTCCAAAGATTGTTACGGACCGATATTACTGATTGTTGGTCTCCTCTGGCTTTATGTGGCGTTTCGCAAACCTTCCCCCAGTGCAAATGAACGCTGACCGGAAACGACCGATTGCGGACACTCCTCTTGCATGCAAGAACATGTGGACGGGGCGATTCGAGAAATATTACGGGGCGGCA
>JAESGS010000963.1_pt1 | contig 11611 bp, 10 predicted proteins | sample 9269761 | NCBI WGS metagenome assembly JAESGS01 (sample SAMN15741799, study PRJNA653493) | algae metagenome | isolation source: Cyanosarcina radialis HA8281-LM2 and co-occurring heterotrophs from damp... | place: USA: Makauwahi cave, Hawaii | collected 2011-01-06 | reverse complement strand
GAACGCTACCGCAAGCTTGCGGACCGCATCTCCGAGACCATGGACTTCATGAAGGCGATCGGCATCACCTCGGAAAACCATCCGAGCCTGCGCGAGACCGATTTCTTTACCAGCCATGAGGCGCTTTTGCTCGGCTACGAGCAGGCGCTGACGCGCGTCGACTCGACCTCGGGCGACTGGTACGCCACGTCCGGCCACATGATCTGGATCGGCGACCGTACCCGCCAGCCCGACCATGCGCATATCGAATACTGCCGCGGCATCAAGAACCCGCTCGGCCTCAAGTGCGGCCCGTCGCTGACGGCCGATGGCCTGCTGGAGCTGATCGACCTTCTGAACCCGGCCAACGAAGCTGGCCGCCTGACGCTCATCTGCCGCTTCGGCCATGACAAGGTCGCCGAGCATCTGCCGCGCCTCATCCGTGCGGTCGAGCGCGAAGGCAAGAAGGTGGTCTGGTCCTGCGACCCGATGCACGGCAACACGATTACGCTCAACAACTACAAGACCCGTCCGTTCGAGCGGATCCTGTCGGAAGTGGAGAGCTTCTTCCAGATCCACCGCGCCGAGGGTTCGCACCCGGGCGGCATCCATATCGAGATGACCGGCAACGACGTGACGGAATGCACCGGCGGTGCGCGTGCGCTTTCGGGCGACGATCTCGCCGACCGTTACCACACCCATTGCGATCCGCGCCTCAACGCGGACCAGGCGCTGGAACTCGCCTTCCTGCTCGCTGAACGCATGAAGGGCGGCCGCGACGAGAAGAAAATGGTCGTCAACGGCTGATCTAAATCTCTGGCATTGTTCAGGTTTTCTGAACGTCGCTTGGATGCTTTGAATTTGACAATGCCGGGCCGGCTCTGGAAGCTAGCCCGGCATTTTCGTGTCTGGAGCAGGGCGCGGCGCGGGCTGTCGCTTGCGTCGGCACGCTCCATGGCAGGGTCGAGGGATCATGAACTTGGGGAGGGGCAATGCAGGACATTCATCACGGGGGCTGCCTTTGTGGCACCATTCGCTTCAAAGCGCGCGGCGAGCTGCGCGAGCTGATCTTCTGCCACTGCAGTCAATGCCGGAAGCAGACAGGGCTGTATTACGCTGCCACCAATGTTCAGGACCAGGACTTCGAGCTCGAGGGGGCGGAGACCGTCACCTGGTACAGGGCCAGTGACAGCGCCAGCCGAGGCTTTTGCCGGCAATGCGGGTCAGCGTTGTTTTGGAAGGCGGACGGTTCGGATTACACCTCGATCCTCGCGGGTGCCTTTGATAAGCCGACGGTGCTGAAGCCGGGCTACCATATCTTCTGTGAAGATCAGGGCGATTTCTACGAGATCAGGGACGACCTGCCGAAATTCGCAGCCGGCCGCGTCTGAGGGGTCAGGCCGGCGGGTTTGCCGCCTGTCGCTCGGCCTGCTCGAAGCCGTTGGCAAGTCCGGCAAGCTTGACTGCCTGCCATTGGCAATATTCCTCGATCAGCCGCTCGCTCAACCAGAACAGGCCGCGCTGCCCCTCATCGGCTCTTCCAAGCAAGCCCAGGTCCTGGGCCCGCGTGAAGATGCGCCGGATATGGGTGTTCGAGATCATGTAATGCGTGGCGAGATCCGAGAGGTTCGCCTCCAGCCAGACCTTGCCGTCCACAGGCTCAAGACTCTTCGGCCGCGCCATGAGATCGTCGAGCAGGAGGCCACCGCACTCGGTCCAGACGAAAGCCGCGACACCTTCCGGCGGCTCGGTCCACCGGCGATCCGAAAGCAGCAGGCGGGCGGCGATCGGCTGAGCCCGCTCGAAAACCGCGCGGTCGGCTTCGACGCGTTCGACACGGCATTGGCCATCGAAGCGATCGAGTGTTCCCATCTGGCTCATGAACCAGCGCAGCATGGCGCCTTCACTGATTTCCGTCGGCTCTAGCGGACGGATCTTCTTGCGACCCCGGCCGCCCTCCGCGTCGCGCAAGAGCTTGTAGGTCAGCAGTTCGGCGATGAAGGCAGCGGCGGTATTGCGGCTGGCGCCGCCGGTCTCATGGATGAACTTGAGAAGGCGGGCAGTCGTAATCCCTGTTTCGGGATTGCCGGGCTCACGCTCGAGGTGCAGGGCGTAGACGGCCTGGCTGAGGGTCCATTTCTGGTGGGAGGCGACAAGGCGTGCGATGCGGGGAAAGGTGTCGTAGGCCGCCATAAGATCGCGCGCGCTCGCCTGGAGCACGTTGCGCAACTCCGGATGACGGAGAAAACCTTCCGCTGTGAAGGCGCGCGAGCCATCCCGCGCCGCGCCTTGCTGCTCTGCCACGACACGCATCTGCTGAGCATACCCCCAATGCTTCCCGCGGCTTTTCCAATGCCGGGTTCAAGGTGCCCGGCCGGTGATCGCCACTCAGCTCCGCCCGTCTTAACTGGGCTACCTTGCGCATAACGTGTCAATTCACGAAATTGTTCATCGGGCGCCGGCGGTCTGCCGCCGGCGCCCCGATCACGTGTTTGGTCCTGCTTACTGAACGAGCACCGGCGACTGGCACTTGACGCCGGTGACGCGGACATCGGCCTCGCCGACCCGCACGCCGACGAGCAGCAGCAGGTTGTAAAGCAGATCGTCGACCGGCTTGGTGACGCCTCCGAGCGTTTGAGCCAATGCCTGCTGCACGATGGTCGGGCTGCCGAGCGTCAGGAACAGGACCTGGATGTTCAGGTCGAGATTGTTGAGGAGCGTTTGCGTCGTCGAGGTCAGGATGTCCTTGGTCGAGACCGTCTTGATCGACCGGGCCGCGACCTCGGACGGGCTGAAGCTCAGGCGCGTCGGCTTGAGGTTCTGCGCCTCGACATGGGCCAGCGCATCGATCTTGACCACCAGGGCGTCCACGAGCTTGGCTCTTTGTACCCGCGCGTCTGACGAGAAGTTGGACAGGACCGCCGGATCGACGTCGCCGATGGCGATTTCCGCAATGCCGGGCACCGCATCGACGCTGACCGAGGCATTTTCGGGCGTACCGCCATAGCACCTGATGTCGGCGAGCTTGGCTTCCGCATAGGCGAGTTCGACATAGATCGGCAGGCGTATGCGAATGCCGGCAAGGGCGGCCAGGCCATCGACGTTGACTTCGACGGCAAGGCGGGTCTGGGCGGTGCGTATTGCTGCGCCGGGCGTGCCAAGGCGGTGGCTGGGCGTTTCGACGGGCGGCTCGCCGATCGCAAGCTTGACCTTGGCAGATGCGATCCCCGGAAGGCCGGCCACCGCATTCAGCGCGATCTGGTTTTCGCCATTGGCGATCGCGGCGGCGGCGGAAACGATCTGCAGCGCGCTCACCCGCATCGCCCAATCGGAGCCGGCGTCGACCTGCAGGCTCTTCTTCGGATCGAGGTTGAGGATCTGCGCCAGGGTGAAGGTGCGCTTGTCGCTCGAGGTCGAAAGCTCGATGCTCTTGAGTGCGGCCGTGACCGTTCCGGACAGACCCTGGACCAGCCGCATGGAGGCAAGCAGCTGCGGCATCGTCAAGTTTGCCTTGAGCACGTCTTCATAGGAGGCCGCCGTCAGGTTGAGCCTGGTCGCGATGATCTTCAGGAACGGCTGGATATCAATGTCGGCGTCGATGAGCGCCTGGTAATCCATGACCTTGAGCGAGATTGTCGTTCCGAGCATCTGCCCGAGGATGGAGTTGAGCAGCCCATCATTGAGGCTTGCAAGACGGGAGCCGACGGAGAAGGCCGCGATCTTCGAACTCGCCGCCGTGCCGTAGACGCTGAGGTCCGGCGGGGCGCTGAAGATCGAGGCGAGGAAGATGTCGCCCTTCCTTTCGAGCATCACCTGCACGGCGTCCGTGGGCGTGGCGTCCTTGATGAAGCGCTGGCCGGCATCGACCGACGGATCGGGGACGTAGCGGCCGCGCGTTACGGTCGCGACGCCATCAAGCTTGGCGGTGCTGATGTCACCGGGCGGCAGGGTCTTGCCGTCGATGGTCAACAAACCGTTCGGCGTCGACACGCCATAGTTCAGGCCATTGTTGGCGAAGTGGTTGAGCACGGCCTTCTCGGCGGCGGAGACGTTGGCCGCTGCCGCGATCGCAGCGAGGTCGACCGTCGATTGCATTTCACGCTTCTGAACCGTGAGGTAGCCGTAGTCGATCGCAAGGGCCATCGAGGTGATCACCAACGGCATGGCCAAGGCGGCCGAGATACCGATGTTGCCGCTGCGGGCTCGGGCGAGGGAGCGCATGGGTTTCCACAGCATATCAGACCCCTCCGATGCGGATGGTTGCGAAGCGCTCGATCTGTTCGCTCGGCATGGCAAAGGTGAACAGGTTGAAGATCGGCAGGTCGCCGGCATCGTATTTGATCCGGACAGTGAACTGGTTTGCGTTGTTGGCGTCATCCTTGACGGTGACGGTCATGCGCGACGACTTGATAAAAGCCTGATCCATCGTCGTGCGACGGATGTAGTCGGTCGCGAGCCGTTCACGCTCGGTTTGGGAGAGGCCGGCGATGGCTGTGCGGGCGGCATCGGCAGCAATCTGCTGAATGGAATGGGCGGCACTCAGATAGACGCCATAGGCGATCAGCGTCAGCACGCACATGAAAAAGAGCGGTGCTATTATTGCAAATTCGATCGCAGCGGCCCCGTCTCGGCCACCTAAAAGGCGCTTGAAATTGGACATTGCAGCATCTCCGCGTACCCACGTTGCTGTATTCTTCGAATGTCCCTGCACCCATAACCTGATCCTCAAATATTAATTTTTTAATACCCTGATAAGTTGTTGAATCTCAATGCATTTCGCGAATGTTGCAAAATGTGTATTCACAGTTGAATTAGGGTTTATGAAAATGAGCTGGTTTTCGCCCTGCTGGGACGCCTGCGCGCGTCTCTTGTGCGGGTTTTGAAATGCCCGCAAAGGCTGCCGCGCATATTGCCGGAAGTCAGTCAGCTTGGGATCGCATCGCATCCGGTCACTGCTGTCCTGGCGGCGCGCGGTAATGTTCGAGCTGCCGGTTGAGCGCTGCCAGGTCCGCGCGCAATTCGGAGATCTCGCGCAGCAGCACGTCGTCGACCTTGTGATGCAGTGCGATCAGTTCGACCTCCGACTTGAGATTGACTTCGTAATCCTTCGAGGCGGCGAAGCGGTCACGCTCGGCCTGGCGGTTCTGCGACATCATGATGACCGGCGCCTGCAGCGCTGCGAGCATCGAAAGCATCAGGTTGAGGAAGATATAGGGGTAGGGATCGAAGGCGCCGGTGGCGAGCAGAACGGTGTTCAGCAAAACCCAAAAGACGAGAAAGCCGCAGAAGCCGATGATGAAGCTCCAGGATCCGCCGACGCGGGCGATGTTGTCTGCAAGCCTGTCGCCGAAGGAGAGCCGTGCCGTGAAGGCGGCATGTGAATCGGTGGCGAGCGTGCGTCGGTCCCGGGCATGGGTAAGGATGCGGCGCTCGATCTCTCCGAGCTCGCTGAGCGGCTTGCCGAAAAGCTGTTTCGATATTTCATTGAAGTGCGGCATGGCGATCTCCGGAGTTGGCCGGACACAATCTAGCGCGTCAGCGCCGCAAGGAAATCAGGCGGTACGCGAAAATGCCGCAAGGACCGGAGCGGTTGCTGGCCGCTCCGGTCTTCGATCAGTGGGTCTCGACGCTGGCGAAGAGATCAGCGTGCGACTTGAAGAACCGATCGGTCGAGAAACGGTCACCGAACATCATGTCGTGTTGCAGGAAGCGGTAGTCACGCAGCAGTGCCGGCACCTTCGGCTGGCGCGACCATTCGGCGACTTCCTTGCCGTTCTTGCGGATCAGCATATAGCGGTCGACGACGCGGTACTGGTCGTAAACCTTGCCGAGGAAGCCGGTGTAGTAGGGGTGCTCGTAACCGGATTGCTTCAGGATCTGGTAGGAGAGGAAGGCCGGGCTGATGGTGCCGACGTTCTTCTTCGGGCCAGTCTTGTTCGACCAGACGACGAGCGGCGTTTCATGCTGCGCCTTCATCTGCTCCTTCGAGCCTTTGCGCTCCGCAGTCACGCCCTTCATGAAACCGGTGCTTGTATAGACGGTGTTAAGCGGCGGCAGATGGTCGCCAAAGAGCACGATAACCGTTTCGCGATCGCGGTTCTTCGCCCAGTCCATCAGCTTCTTCAGGCTCTCGTCGGCTTCCTTGATGCCTTGAGCATAGGTTTCCAGCACCTGACGGTCGCTTTCCGGCAGGTCGCCCTCGACCTTGATGGTGTTCTTCGCATAGCGGTTCGCCTCATAGGGGCCATGGCCCTGAAGCGTGACGGCGAAGAAGAAGAACGGGTCGTCCATCGCGTCGGCCTGGCGGATGATCTCGTTGGTCAGCGACTCGTCCGAGGCGAAGATGCCGCGCTTCTGCATCGGCGGCATGTTCTCTTCCGACTTGAACATATCGAAGCCGAAGGCCTTGTAGACGGCGGTGCGGTTCCAGAACCAGCTCTGGAACGGATGGATGGCGCGCGAGACATAGCCTTCGCCGCGGAAGAAGGTGGCAAGCGACGGGATCGGATTGCGGATGTACTGCTGGTACGGGATGCTGCCATAGGGCAGGAACGCGTTGGAGAAGCCGGTCAGCGCCTCGAACTCGACATTGGCGGTCATGCCGCCGAACTCCGGCGAGAAGACGTTGCCCGACTGCATTTCGCGGATCGTCGGCATCGGGTCGGGCGAAAGCTTGACGTTCGGCAGGCGGGTTGGATCCCAGAAGGATTCGCTCATCAGCACGATGACATCGGGCTTGCCGCGGTGCGAGGTGCCGGCCGGAAGCGGCTTCACCGGAATGCGGTCGATCGCGTCGGCCATGTAGCCGGCGGGCGCGCTGACATTGGCCATCGGCAGGTTGATCGCAAAGGCGAGCGCAAAGCCGTTGTGCTTATAGTTCTCGGTCTGGTCCCACATGATCGGGATGACCTTCAGGCGATCACGGATCCAGGAGAACTGGTTGTAATCCATGATGTTCCAGAAGGCGACGATCAACGGCAGCGCGAAGGCGAGGCGGGCGATGCGCTCGCGTTTCGTCAACTTCGGAAAGGTCCGCCAGGCAAAGCGCAACAGGAGGGCGATGGCGACGACGGTGGCAACCAGGCCGACCGCGATGCCGACCGCCGTCCAAGGACGGTCCTTTACCAGCACGGGCATCAGTTCCATGATCTGGCGGCCGAACAGGAAGTCGGTCGGATAGAGCGGATCGGACAGGAACACCTGCTTCTGCTGGCAGATGACGGCCGGCAGAAGTGCCAGCGGCGCGATCACCACGGCGGACTTGTGCTCGCGGCCGAAAATGCCGTCGACGGCCAGGAGAATGAGAAAGAATACGCCGATGGTGGTCAGCGCCGGGCGCGTCGGGTCGAGGATATAGGCAAGCGTGTCGGTCAGCGACTGACGGACGATCAATTCGACGGCGAAGACAAGCGCAGTGGCTACGAACAGGGAGAACAGGGCGCTGCGCGTGGAGGCAAGCGTCTTGGCGTGCCGTGCGGCGAAGCCGGGTCGGTCAACGTAGACACGTGAGCCTCTCGCGACAGCGGAATCGATACTGGCCAACATATTCTCCAATTTCATAAATGCGTCGTGTAACTGTCATACGCCCGTCATTTTGAACAGGGGATGAATGGTTTCTTAACGGGAATGGAGGGTGGCTTTTCGTGGCGTGAAGCCGCACGAACAGCCCAGTATAAGGACCGGGAAAAACAGAAGTTTTCGGTTTTTTTCGCGTGTCGGCGATTGCCTGTGGGTATTTTCCCGCGGATTGCGCTAAAGAACATTGCGAAAGTCAGATGCAATCGTTCAGAACAGACCGACAGGCCCGCTCATGACCGCCCATAAAAACGCCCCCTCGCTCCTTCGTATCGCCGTTGCCCAGCTCAATCCGACTGTGGGCGACATCGCCGGAAATCTGGCCAAGGCGCGTGAGGCGCGCGCCGATGCGGCGCGACAGGGCGCCGATCTCCTGCTTTTGACGGAGCTGTTCATTTCAGGCTATCCGCCGGAAGACCTCGTTCTGAAGCCGGCCTTTCTCAAGGCCTGTCTCCAGGCTGTCGAAAAGCTGGCCGCCGAGACGACCGATGGCGGCCCGGGCGTCATCATCGGTTTCCCGCGCCTGTCGAAGACCGGTCGGCACAATTCGGTGGCCGTGCTCGACGATGGCAAGGTGATTGCGATCCGCGACAAGGTCGATCTGCCGAACTACGGCGAGTTCGACGAGAAGCGCGTCTTCGATCCGGGCGAGATGCCGGGCCCGGTCAATTTCCGCGGCGTGCGCATCGGCATTCCGATCTGCGAGGACATCTGGGGCGATCTCGGCGTCTGCGAGACGCTGGCCGAAAGCGGTGCCGAAATCCTGCTGTCGCCGAATGGCTCGCCCTATTATCGTGGCAAGGTCGATGTGCGCCATCAGGTCGTGCTGAAGCAGGTGATCGAGACGGGCCTGCCGATGATCTACGCCAACCAGCTCGGCGGCCAGGACGAACTGGTTTTCGACGGCGCCAGTTTCGCCTTCAACACCGACAAGTCGCTGGCCTTCCAGATGAGCCAGTTCGAAGAGGCGATCTCGATCGTCGAGTGGAAGAAGGGCGAGAGCGGCTGGCATTGCGAGCACGGCCTCAAGTCGCGCCTGCCGGAGCGGGAGGAGGCGGACTACCGCGCCTGCATGCTCGGCTTCCGCGACTATGTGAACAAGAACGGCTTCAAGAATGTCGTGCTCGGCCTTTCCGGCGGCATCGATTCCGCCATCTGCGCAGCACTCGCCGTCGATGCGCTCGGCGAGGAGCGAGTGCGCACGGTCATGCTGCCCTACCGCTACACCTCGCAGGAATCGCTGAAGGACGCCAAGGAATGCGCCGAGGCCCTCGGCTGCCGTTACGACATCGTGCCGATCTCCGAGCCGGTCGAAGGGTTCCTCAGCGCACTCTCCGATACGTTCGAAGGCACGGAATCCGGCATCACCGAGGAAAACCTGCAGAGCCGCACCCGCGGCACCATCCTGATGGCGATCTCCAACAAGTTCGGCTCGATGGTGGTGACCACGGGCAACAAGTCGGAGATGTCGGTCGGCTACGCCACGCTCTATGGCGACATGAATGGCGGCTTCAACCCGATCAAGGACCTCTACAAGATGCAGGTCTACGGGCTGTCGGCCTGGCGCAACGAGCATGTGCCGCCGGGCGCACTTGGCCCCTCGGGTGAGGTGATCCCGAAAAACATCATCGACAAGGCGCCTTCGGCGGAGTTGCGCGAGAACCAGACCGACCAGGACTCCTTGCCGCCGTATCCGGTGCTCGACGATATCTTGGAGTGCCTGGTCGAGAAGGAGATGGATGTCGGCGCGATCGTCGCCAAGGGCCATGATCGCGCCACCGTCGAGCGGGTCGAGCACATGCTCTACATCGCCGAATACAAGCGCCGGCAGGCAGCGCCCGGCGTGAAGATCACCAAGAAGAATTTCGGCCGCGACCGGCGTTATCCCATCACCAACAAGTTCAGGGATAGGAGCTAGAGCAATTCCAGGAAAAGCGTAAACGGTTTTCCGTCTGGAATTGCGTAAAAACAAAGGGATAGAGCATTTCGCCGTTTCAAAGAAACGGTGAAATGCTCTAGCGTCGCAGGTGGCGCAAAAGCGCCGGCAGCAGCCTGGCAAGTCGGGCGGGGCGGGCAGGCGACGCGGTATCGCCACTTCGCATGAAACGATCGGCGTAGGCGTCGACTTCACGCATGCGCGTGACATGCTCGGCGCAGCCGCAGCCCTCGGCGAGCGCGATCTTGGTCAGATAGAAATGCTCGAAGCTTTCCGGCTTGCTATGGGGCATGGTCGGTCCGTCGGTCGTCGGGTTTGAAGCATATCACAGCTGCGCACCGGCCGGCGCGCATTTCCCTTGCCAGACGCTGCAGCGCTGGCTAGCCGGTTTTTATGTCCTTCCTGGCTTTCCTCCGCGACAATGCCCGCTGGCTGGCGGGCGGGTTCCTGATGACGTTCTTCTCGACCATCGGGCAGACGTCGTTCATCTCGCTGTCGGCCGGCGATATCCGCCGCGAATACGGCCTGTCGCATGGCGAGTTCGGCACGGTCTACATGGTCGCGACTTTGGCCAGCGCGCTGACGCTGCCGCAGCTCGGGCAGATCGTCGATCGCCGCAACGTCAGGCAGATCGCGCTGTTCGTGGTGCCGATGCTGGCGCTGGCCGCGGCATCGATGGCGCTTGCCTCGCACATCGCCTGGCTGCTGCTCACCATCTATCTGCTACGGCTCTTCGGCCAGGGCATGATCGTCCACACCGCCTACACGGCGACGGCGCGCTGGTTCGCGGCGCAGCGCGGCAGGGCGCTCTCGACCATCATCCTCGGCCACAATGCCGGCGACGGCCTCTTCCCGATCTGCTTCGTCGCAATTGCCGCGCTGATCGGCTGGCGCAACAGCTGGCTGCTTGCGGCCGCGATCCTGGTGGCGGTTGCGCTACCGGCGATCGTGGCGCTGGTGGCCGTCGAGCGCACGCCGCGAAGCGCCGATCCGATTGCGAAGGTACCGGATGCCCGCGACTGGACGCGCCGTGAGATGGTCGGCGATCCGTGTTTCTACCTGCTGCTGCTTGCGGTGATGGCGCCGAGTTTCATCGTCACCTGCGTGTTTTTCCACCAGGTCTATCTGGTCGAGTTGCGCAACTGGTCGATGGAGGTCTTCGCCTCGTCCTTCATCGTCTCGGCCCTTATAAACACCGGTTTCACGCTGGTTTCCGGTCAGCTGATCGACCGGTTTTCCGGGGTATCGCTGCTGCCCTTCGTGCTGGTGCCGCTGGGACTCGCCTGCCTGGTGCTGGGATTTGTCGACCTGCAGTGGAGCGCCTTTGCCTTCATGGCATTGCTCGGCGTTTCCAACGGGCTCTCGACGACCCTGTTCGGCGCTGTCTGGCCCGAAATCTACGGCGTCAAAAACCTCGGCTCGATCCGGGCGCTGATCGTCTCGATGACGGTGCTTGCCTCCGCCGCCGGGCCAGGATTGACAGGCTATCTGATCGATGTCGGCGTCGGCTATCCCGGCCAGATCGTGACGATGGGGTTGTACTGCCTGGCGGTCAGCCTGCTGATGGTGCCGGTGTCGCGCTTCCTGCGGCATCGCGGTCACCACGACGTGCCCGCGAAGGTCACTGCCGATTGATCCAGTCGCGCTACTCGCCAGACCAGGGGTTGGCGCGGCTAGCGAGTTTGGTTATAAGCCGCTGCTTCGCGATCAACGCCAGGGAGGTCTGAATGCCGGTTTTTGACTTCATCTCCCGCGGCTGCGCCAACATCGGGATTTCCCGATCGGCTTGAGCTGACGGCCTGATTTTCAGGCCATTCGCGTCGCGACCTGATCTCTCTTCCGATATCTCGTCGCTGAAGTTTTCCCCGATTTTCGAGGATGGCGTCGTTGCCGACGCCGATATTGCCATGTTTCGTTTTCGTCTCGATCTGCGCGGCGGCGCATTCCGCAGCGTTCTGGGTTTCACCTTTGCCCACTGGCGCCGCCAGCCGGGCCGGCTTTTCGTCATCACCTCGACAGTGCTCTTGTTCACGCTGGCCGACGTGCTGACGCCGCTCTATTCGGGCCGCCTCGTCGATGCCGTCGCCGGCGGCGCGGCAAGCGACACGGCTGCCTGGGACG
>JAESGS010000960.1_pt1 | contig 11655 bp, 11 predicted proteins | sample 9269761 | NCBI WGS metagenome assembly JAESGS01 (sample SAMN15741799, study PRJNA653493) | algae metagenome | isolation source: Cyanosarcina radialis HA8281-LM2 and co-occurring heterotrophs from damp... | place: USA: Makauwahi cave, Hawaii | collected 2011-01-06 | reverse complement strand
CTCGGTTCGCTGATCATGGCACCATTCGGCTCGCACGCCTTCAACATCGCGGCAATCACGGCGGCGATCGCAACTGGCAAGGAGGCCCATGAAAACCCGTCCAGACGCTGGATCGCGGGTATCGCGGCGGGCCTCTGCTACATGCTCGTGGGCGTGTTCGGCGTAACGCTTGCGGCCGTGTTCTTGGCGTTTCCCGCAACCTTCATCACCACGCTCGCCGGCCTCGCCCTGCTCGGCACGATCGGCGGCAGCCTTGCGGCAGCAACAGCCGACCCGACCTCCCGCGAAGCGGCACTCATCACGTTCCTGGCCGCCGCCGCCAACATCAAGCTGCTCGGCATCGGCGGGGCTTTCTGGGGCCTTGTGATCGGCCTTCTCGCTTACATCATTCTGAACGGCCGCCTGCCACAGCGTCGCGGAAACAACCTGCCCTTGAGCGAGGGCACAGCGAAGTAGCAGGATGACCGGATCCCGCCGCGTTTGACGGCCTGCCTCGCAGGTGAAGGCCCTACGGCCGGGTTTTGCTCCGTCTCGCCCAAGCCCCCAATGGCGAAACCGAGCATTTCAAAGATGGCAGCAACACATGCCGCCATCCGCCGCTTCAGGTGAAGTCGCGGAATGCCAATCGGTATGTCGAGATCGAGCCGACACTCCTTAACGCCAGCGAGCCACGTAGGGGCTCCGCCGCAACGCCTGCCACCGCTTCGCTGGCGCATGTGCAAACGTCAGGTTGTTGCCGCTGGACAAGGCGAATGTAACGCTATAACAAAACTCGTGTTACGTTATTACATTATAGGAGATTTCATGTCCCGCTCCGGTTTGCCCGCGCTTTTCGCCACCACCATTCTCGCGACCCTCGCCTTTCCTTTGACCTCTCATGCCGAGGAAGAACAGCAGCGCGAGACCTGGCGCTTGTTCATTGCCGACCACACCAAGCCCGTGGTACGCGCCATCGATCTGGAAACAGACAAGGAGATCGGCCGTTTTGACGTTGAAGGCTACGCTGCCCTTTCCCTGAGCGACACCGGACGAACCGTCTTTGCCGTCCAGGGCGAACAGAACCTGATCCATGCCATCGACACGGGCATAGCACTTTCCGATCACGGCGAGCACCGGGACATCGAGGTCAAGGAGCCGAGGCTGCTTGAGACAACCATTCGCGGACAAAAACCCGGCCACGTGGTTGCCCATGGTGACGATCTCGCCATCTTCTACGATCGTGGCGGTAAGTTCGATCTGCTTGGCGAGAGCGCGCTTCTGGACGGCAAGGCGGAACTCAAGGCTTACGATACAATCGCCGCACACCATGGCGTCGCGGTTTCGACCGGCAACCATCTTCTCGTTTCGGTCCCGAACCTCGAAGCGACGGTCAAGGAAGGCGAGCTTCCTCCCCGCCTGGGTCTGCGCGTCCTCGACAAGGAGGGCAAGCAGGTCGGTAATGTCGCAACCTGCACGGGGCTCCACGGTGAAGCGACGTCCGCACGCCTGGTCGCCTTCGGCTGCGCCGAGGGCGTCCTGGTCGCACGTCCGGGCGGGCTCGATGGCCCTAAGCTCGAGATGCTCGCCTATGGCGACAAGCTGCCGGAAGGCAAGGTATCCACACTGCTCGGCGGCACCTCCATGCAGTTCTTCCTTGGGAATTACGGAGAAGACAAGGTCGTGCTGATCGACGCCGACGCGAAAGAGCCCTACCGCCTCGTCGAACTGCCGCTGCGGCGGGTGGACTTCATCCTCGATCCGGCAAAGTCACGCAACGCCTATGTCCTGACGGAGGACGGAAAACTTCACCTGCTCGACGTCGTGGATGGGGTGATCACCAAATCGGAAACCGTGACTGAACCTTACAGCAAGGACGGTCACTGGCGCGACGCAAGGCCCCGCCTCGCAGTTGCCGGCAATCACCTCGCCATCACCGACCCGCGCCAAAGCCTGGTGCGCCTGATCGACACCGAAACACTGAAAGAGACCCGCACGATCGCGGTCGAGGGACAACCCTTCGCAATCGTCGCAGCCGGCGGATCGGGCGCAGCCCACTAGGGAACACAGGCAATGAAGTCTGGACGCCGGCCAAAGGGCCGGTGTCCATAAGCAGGATGAAGCGGCAGCGCCAAGGCCTTAACGGATTAACTTGCGCAGCCCGTTTCTATCCTTCGCCCCAACCAGTCATTTTAAGGCTGCCTTAAGGTAGTGGCCTGATCGCTCCGTCCTCGATTGAAGACGAGGACGCAAGAACGATGCGGAAAGCAAGTCTGCTGGCACTGGTTTGGGTTTTGATTGCGGCCATCCTGCCGGCCCGGGCGCTCGAGGCGCCGCTGCCGATGGACGAGGCCTTCGTACCTGCGATCGCCAGGCAAGACGACGGCCGACTGGCGATCACATGGACGATCGCTGGCGGCTACTATCTCTACAGGGACTTCCTGGCAGCAGTAGATGAGGGAGGCAGGCCGATCACCCTGCAAACCGAACCGGGGACAGTCAAGGACGATCCGGGCTTCGGCACCACCGAAGTCTATTACCAAAAGGCTTCGGCCTGGATCGCGACGGCGCCTCCGGTCATTCGCCTCACCTACCAGGGCTGCCAGGATGGCGGGCTGTGCTACCCACCGACAACGCGGACGATCGATACCGCCGCAATGACCATCAGCAAACCGGCCGGTGGTTTTGCCTTTGCGCCTGCCAAGGACGCACGCCCCGTGGAAGCGCCGGACACAGGTTTTTCCATCGCAGCCGGCGGCGGAGAAACGGCGGTCGACCGCCTCATGACCGGTGGCGGGCTTGCGCTGCTTCTTGCCGGCTTCCTCGGCTTCGGACTGCTGCTCGCCTTCACGCCCTGCGTCTTCCCGATGTATCCGATCGTCGCGGCCATGCTCACGCGCGAGGGAGAGGGGCTGACGGCAGGCCGCGGTTTCATGCTCGCATCCGCCTATGTGTTGGCGCTCGCGTCCGCCTTCGGTCTCCTTGGCATCGTGGCCGCATGGTCGGGGCAGAACCTGCAGATCGTGCTGCAATCGCCCGTCGCGATCGGCGTGGTCGCGGCACTGTTCGTCCTGCTGGCGCTTTCCAGCTTCGGCCTCTTCCACGTCAAGCTGCCGGCAGTGATCGGCAACCGCCTGAGCGGCGGCCGGCAGAAGGGTGGCTCGGTCGGCGCCGCCGCCCTGCTCGGCCTTTCCTCCGCCTTCCTCATCGGCCCCTGCGTAACCGCGCCGCTTGCCGGCGCCCTCCTCTACATCGCCCGGACCGGTGACATTGCGGTCGGCGCACTCGCCCTTTTCGCCCTTGGCCTTGGCAAGGGCATCCCGCTCATCATCATGGCGACGATCGGCGGCAAGGCGCTTCCGCGCGCTGGCGCGTGGATGGAACGTGTCCGGCACGTCTTCGGCTTCGCATTCCTGGGCACGGCAATCTGGCTTGCGACACCGCTGGTGCCGGAGCGCTTCGTCCTCTTGCCCTGGGCCGTGCTGACCTTTGCCTTCGGCATCTACGCGGGCGCTCTCGACGGGCTGCGGTCCACAGGCGGCCATGGCGTACTGACGCGCTTGACCGCCGTCGTCTCGCTCGTTTGGGGTAGTCTCCTGCTGGTGGGCTTCGGCCTTGGAGCCAGCGATCCGCTCACTCCGTTCGGCCCGCTCAAGGGAGCAGCGAGTGCTGACCCAACAGCCACCATCCAGAAGTCGGATTTTACCAAGGTCGGCTCGACCGGCGCACTCTCCCGCCTTCTCGACACCACAGCCGCCGAGAAGCAACCCGCCCTCGTCTATGTCACCGCTGACTGGTGCGTCACCTGCCGCACGATCGAGCGGTCCGTTCTGACGGCGCCGGATGTCGCGGCGAGCCTTGACGGGATCCGGTTGGTCAGCCTCGACGTCAGCACCCTAGATGCGGAGAATGGCGCACTGATGCGCTCCCTTGCCGTCGTCGGCCCGCCGACTATGATCTTCTTCAACCGCAGCAACGAGGAGGCGCCCGGTACGCGCCTCGTCGGTGAAATCACGGTCGGCTCGCTTGCGGAGGCGGCACGGATCGCCAAGGGCAGCGCGCAATGAACGCCGTCGCGATAGGTCCCTTCGCCTTTTCCGCCGATCGCTTTTCGGTGATCGCCGGGCTGATCGTCTTCATGTTTGTCGGCTCGCTCTTAGCGGCCCGTATCCACAACCGGCTTGGCACCTTTACGACGGCTGCCACACTTTTCGGCGTTGTCGGCGCGCGGGCGGGGCATGTGCTCATCCATGCCGAGAGCTTCCTGCAGGAGCCGTTGCGGGTTCTCGCCATCTGGCAGGGCGGATTTTCTCCGACGGGCGGCCTCCTCGGTGTTCTCCTCGCCGCCGTGATGCTCTGGCGAAACGCACCGAAAGCCGCCCCGTGGGCGATGCTGCCGCTTGCGGCCGGCCTCTTCGTCTGGGTCGTCGTTACAACCCTCACCGATAGCGGCGCTGCACCCCGTGCCCCGGAAACGTCCTATGCCGTTCTCGCACGGGACGAGAGCCTCGCCATCGCCGAGCGCAAGGGCCGCCCGGCGGTTCTCAATCTCTGGGCAAGCTGGTGTCCGCCCTGCCGGCGGGAAATGCCGATGATGGCGGCAATGACCGAAAGCAACCCTGAGGTCGACTTTCTCTTTGCCAACCAGGGCGAAAGCCGTGCTGCGATAGAATCGTATCTCCGCCAAACAGGCGTCGACCTGGAAACCATCCTTCTCGACCCTTTCTCGGACCTATCCCGGCATTACGGCGCGATCGGCCTTCCCGCCACACTTTTCATCAACCCGGACGGTACGCTCGCCGCCACCCATCTCGGCGAAATCTCCCGCGAGGCAATCGCCGAACGGCTCGCCGCCTTTCCATCTGAGGACGGGAAGCAGACAGAATGACAGCCCTGGCCTTTCCGACTTTCGCCGTTTGCCTGCGCGGCATGATCCTCACCATCGCCGCACGCGCCTCCGCTCTCGGCCCCAGCCCATTCGCACAAGGAGAAATCTGATGCTCACCCGCAGAACCGTTCTGACCGCCACGGTCGCGACCGCCGCCGCCGTGTTTGTCGGAGGCCGATCATCCTTCGCCCAGCAATTGACCAAGGAGGAGGTGTTTTTCGACAAGGACGCGCCTGTCCTCGGCAATCCGAAGGGTGATGTCACAATTGTCGAGTTCTTCGACTATCAGTGCCCTTACTGCAAGAAAGTGCATCCGACGGTCGAGAAGGTGGTCAAGGCCGACGGTAACGTGCGGCTCGTGCTGAAGGACTGGCCAATTTTGGGCGAAGCTTCCGTCTTCGCCGCACAGGCAGTGCTTGGAGCCGCCCAGATTGGCAAGTACCAGCCGGCGATGGAGGCGCTGATGAAAACCAAGGCGAGGCTGTCGCAGGACGATATCGAGAAAGCGCTGACCGGGGCGGGTCTTTCGATGAAGGAGCTGACCGCAGCCGTGAACACGCACAATGCCAAGATTTCCGGGCTGCTCGATCGCAACTACAGTCAGGCACTCGCCTTCAATTTCGCCGGCACGCCGTCCTTCGTCATCGGTTCGGCGATCATTCCCGGCGTTCTGGACGAAAAAGGACTGAAGGACGCCATCGCCAAAGCGCGGGGCTGAAGCACGTATTTATGAGCTCAAAGGACTGCCGCTTCCAAAAGCGGCCAGAGCCCATTTGCGCGCGACCTGACCGGTTGAAAGGGTCGCGCGCCGCTTGGCAGCCGGCCGACGAGCGGAAACCGGGATCGCTGAGCCCCGTGAGCCACCCAGTCCGACCAGGAAGGTCACCCATTCGGTACTCGACTGCGGCCTTTCTCCCATCATTGAACGACCTTACTAGGCCGAGAATTTCACCGTTACGCCGCGCTGCCGAAAGTACGCCTGCATCAGCTTCCGTCCGGACCGGTTGTTTTGCACGAGCCTGGTCGGGTCGAATACCGCCTCTTTCAAACCCGCCCGCATCAATGCTGCCTTGAGGGTCGCGATATGAAGATCGATGTCGGCATTGTCTGCCTGCAGCGATTCGTAAATGCGATCTGTTGCCTCTGCTACGGTCGGTTCGCTCACTCTAAACTCCTGTTGCTGTCTTGCTGGCGTTTGGCACGCCTGTCGGCTTGGCCCTATTTGCTGAGGCCGGCAACGTCAATCGGGAGACGGCAGAATATGCATCCGGAACGGCACAGCAAGTCCGCGGAACAGGTTATCGAAGGTGTCGGCTTGACGCCTCGACGAAGGCGCCGAAGACGCGAGCGCCCGGATGGCTGTCGGCATCCAGCATTTCGGGGTGCCATTGAAGACCCATGGCAAAGGTCTGCGAGCCGATCTCGATCGCCTCGACCACTCCATCCGGGGCTCGGGCCGTAACGGTCACGGCGCCCGATACCTCCACGATCGCCTCGCGGTGAAACGTGTTCACGGCGAATGTTTCGACGCCGAGGATGTCGGCCATTCTGGTGCCGGCGACAACGCTGACGTCATGCGAAAAATTGGCCTGGTCATGATTGAGCGCATCGGGCCACGATGAATGGACATCAGAAACCATCCGGCAACCGTTGAGGCAGCCGAGCATCTGCATGCCGTTGCAGATGCCGAGCACGGGCTTGTCGCGCGCAAGGAAACTTTCCATCAATGCCATGTCGACAGCTAGCCGATCCGAGGGCGGATATTGGGATTGGTCTCCTTCGACATACCAGCTTTTCGGGAAGTTGATGCGGCCGCCGACGCTTAAGAACCCATCAAACTCCTCGACGACCTGGTCGACGAGATCTGGAACATAGGGGATGCCGAAGGCGAAGGCGCCTGCGCGGCGCAGAGCGGAAAAGTAGTTTCTCGAGACGTCATAGCGTCCACCGCCCGCACTGGTGTTTTCATCCATGATCACGGCGATCTTCGGCATGCGTTTCATCGGGTCAATCCTAGATTTCAAAGGTTCCAGGTTCGGGCGTTGAGCAACCTAGCCTATCTTTGCCGCGGGCTGTAACGGGGCTTCGCGCAGCGCACTCCATCGGTTAGGCCAAAGCCATCCGAACCCTATGGTTCCCACCTATCTCGATCAGTTCGGATCGAACAGGGGCGGTAAAAACATCCGGCGCGGTGCTGCCATCGGAAACGAAGCTGCGGCCGGCAAGTTGCGGCACGGATGCGGCGCTCGCCTGCCTGTCCGCCGGTTTCAGCGCCGCATCCGGATCGGGAATGGCGGCGATCAGGCGGCGCGTGTAGGGATGGGTGGGTGCTTCGAAAATCTCGCGCCAGCCTCCCTCTTCCACGATTTCGCCGAAATACATCACCAGCACCCGGTCGCTCATATGTTCCACCACGCTCAGATCGTGGCTGATCATCAGGTAGGAGAGGCCGAGCTTTTCCTGAAGGTCGAGCAGGAGATTGATGATCTGCGCGCGGATCGACACGTCGAGGGCGGAAACCGGCTCGTCGAGCACGACGATCTCAGGCTCGAGGATCAGCGCGCGGGCAATGCCGATACGCTGGCGCTGGCCGCCGGAGAACTCATGCGGATAGCGACCGGCCTGCTCGGGCGTCAGGCCGACATTCTTCAGCATCGCCTCGATGCGAGCCTCGATTTCAGAAGCCGCGGTGATGCCGTGCAGTCGCAGCGGTGCTGCAAGCGAGGTGCGCACGGACTGGCGCGGGTTGAGCGAGGCGTAAGGGTCCTGGAACACCATCTGCACCGCTTTCGCCCTGTCCATCCGGTGCGGCGCGCCAGGCCCCGCGAGCGGTTGACCGCGATAGCAGATCATGCCCTTTGTCGGTTCCTGCAGGCCGAGGATGGAGAGCGCCGTCGTCGACTTGCCGCAGCCGGACTCGCCGACGATCGACAGGCATTCGCCCTTGGCAAGCTCGAAGCTGATGCCGTTGACGGCGTGAAGCGTACGCCGTCCTTTGCTGAGCAGGCCACCGCCGGAGATGGGGAACCGGACATGGAGATCGTCCACCTGAAGCAGCGGGGCGGTCATGGCTGGCTCCCTTCCCGTTCGCGCGGTGCGATGAAACGGCTTTCCGTTAGTTTCGAGCGGTCAGCGATGATGCTGTCGATATCGACAAGCCGCTTGCGCCCATGTTCGCTGCGGCTGCCAAGGCGCGGCAGGGCGCCGAGCAGCCCGCGGGTATATTCGTGCCGCGGGCTTTCAAACAGCGCCCGCGTCTCGTTCTCCTCGACGAGGCAACCCGAATACATCACGCCGACGCGCCGGCAGATGCTGGCGATGACGCCAAGGTCGTGGCTGATGAAGAGGACGGCCGTGCCGCGTGCCGCGCAGAGTTCCTTGATAAGGCGCAGCACTTCGGCCTGCACGGTCACGTCGAGCGCGGTCGTCGGTTCGTCGGCGATCAAAAGATCCGGGCTGCAGGCAAGCGCCATCGCGATCATCACCCGCTGGCGCAGCCCGCCGGACATCTGGTGCGGGTAGTTCCTGGCGCGGCGATCGGGGTTGGGCACCCGCACATTCGCAAGGGCCTCGACGGCGAGCTTTTCGGCTTCCGCCCAGCTTTTTCCCTGATGCAGCACGAACATCTCGGCGATCTGTCGCCCGACCGTCGAAAGCGGGTTCAGCGCCGTCATCGGCTCCTGGAAAATCATGGCGATGCGATTGCCGCGCAACCGGCGCATCTCGCGCTTCGGTAAAGCCAGCAGGTTCTGCCCCTTGAACAGGATCTCGCCACTGGTAACGGCAAGCGGCCGTTTCAAAAGGCCCATGACGGCAAGCGATGTGACCGATTTTCCGGAGCCTGATTCGCCGACGAGGCCATAGGCCTCGCCGGGCATGATCTGGAAGGAGACGCCCTTGAGCAGCGGATGGTGGCCGGAACGGCCGAGCGAAACGCCAAGCTGCAGGTTCTTGATGTCGAGAAGCGGCGCTGTCATGGCTTGCGCGTCCTCATATGCGGATCGAGGCTGTCACGCAGTCCGTCGCCGAGAAGGTTGAAGCCGAGCACCGAAAGAAAGATGGCAAGGCCAGGGAAGAGCGCCGCCCAGGGCGCGAGCTGGATGAGCTGTCGGGCATCGGTCAACATCGAACCCCAGCTCGGGAATGGTGGCTGGATGCCAAGGCCGAGGAAGGAAAGCGCCGCCTCTGACAGCACCGCCGAGCCCATGCCGAGTGTCGCCATGACGAGGATCGGCCCCATCATATTGGGCAGGATCTGCGTGAACATGATGCGCAGGTCGCCATAGCCCAGCGTCTGGGCCGCCTGCACGTAGCCCTGCGATTTCAAGGAGAGCGTCGAGGACCGGGCGATGCGGCAGGTCCAGCTCCAGTTGGTGAGGCCAAGCGCGATCAACAGCGACGGCAGGCCGGGGCCGAGTACCGCCATGACGGCGAGCGCGAAGATCAACGAGGGGATGGCGAGCATGACGTTGGTCAGGCCGTTTACCAGATCGTCCCACCAGCCGCCCCAATAGCCGGCCGTCATGCCGAGCGTGACGCCGATGATCGAGTTGATCACCTGCGACACGATGCCAACAGTCAGCGAGATCTGCGCGCCGTAAAGAATGCGGGTATAGACGTCCCGTCCCTGCCCGTCCGTGCCGAACCAGAAGGTGGCGTCGGGCGGCAGTTCGGAGTTCATCAGGTCCGCATCGAGGACCGGGTCAAAGGGCGCGATCCAATGGGCAAGGACACCGGCGAAGATGACGAGCGCAGTCAGCGTCGCACCGAGCCAGAAGTTGAAGCCGAGGCGCACGGGCGTCACTCCTGCTTGATGCGCGGGTCGATCGCGGCATAGACCAGATCGACGGCGGTATTGATGATCAGGAACCACAGCACGATGACGAGGATCGTGCCCTGCACCACGGGTATGTCACGGATCGCCACGCTATCGACGAGCAGCGAGCCGATGCCGGGCCAGGCGAACAACTTTTCGATGACGACGGCCTGGCCGATCAGCGAGCCGAACTGCAGGCCGACCGTGGTGACGATCAGCACCAGCGCATTGCGCGCCACGTGCCAGCGCACGACCTTCGCCTCGCTCATGCCCTTGGAATGGGCGGTACGGATGAAATCCGCGTTCAACACGTCGAGCACGCCGGCCCGCGTGGTGCGCGCAAGCAGCGCCAGCGGCGTGACGCCGAGGGTCACGGCCGGCAGGATGAGGTTTTGCAGCGAGCCGTCGCCATAGCCGAAACTGGGCAGCCAGTTCAGCTGAAGGGCGAAGAGGTACATCATCAGCAGGCCGAGCCAGAATTGCGGCATGGAGAGGCCCGAAACCGCGCCGATCATCGTCACGGTATCGAGGATCGAACCGGGCCTGAGTGCTGCAAGAAAGCCGAGCGGCACGCCGACGACGATGGCAAAGACCATGGCGGCGACGGCCAGCTGAAGCGAGGCGCCCATGCGGTCGTTGATGAGGTCGATGACCGGCTGGCGCGTGCGGAAACTTGTGCCGAGATTAAACTGCGCGAGATCCGTGACATAGGTCACGAAGCGCTCCATCAGCGGCTTGTTCAGACCGAACTCCTCATTGAGGCGAGCGATCATTTGCGGATCGGCGGCACGCTTTCCGTCAGCAAAGAGGCTGGCCGCGAAGGTGCCTGGAACGACAGAGAAGATAACGAAGATCAGCAGCGCCACCACGACGATCGTCGGGACGACCTGCAGAATGCGGCGCAGGGTAAAACGAAGCATGAGCGGTTCCATTTTGACCACCCGGGTGGGTGGGACAACTGATGTGTGGGGCGGCCGAGGCCGCCCCGAACCTCTCAGGGCTTACTTGCGTGCGTCCGGAGCCGTGTCGTCGATCCAGATCTCGTCATAGGGCTGGACCGCCAGTTCCGTGGCGTTCGGGACAAGGCCGTGGATCCAGGGCTGGTAGGCCATGACCGCCTTGTTGTAGTTGAAGAACCAGACCGGCGCATCGTCCTGCACGATGTTGTTGGCCTGGCTGAGCAGATCGCTCTGCTTGGCCGGGTCGCGCTCCTGCTGGGCCGCCTCATAGAGCTTGTCGAAATCCGGGCTCGAATAGCTCGCGTAGTTGCAGGCCGACTGCGCCGTTTTGGAATAGAAGCAACGCAGTGCATTGAGCGGGTCGGGCCCGGACAGGTTCGACCAGATGAAGGCCTGGAAGTTGTTGGACGTCACGGCATCGCCAAGCGCCGAGCTTTCGACCGGCTTCGGCTTCACGGTGATACCGACCTTCTTCAGCATCGGCAGGATGGCTTCGACGATCGGCACGCCCCAGCTTTCGTTCGGGCTCGCCGTGACTTCGAACTCGAAGCCATCGGCATAGCCGGCTTCGGCCAGGAGTGCTTTCGCCTTCTCTGGGTCGAAGGCGTAGGGCGCCTTTTCCTTGTCGAAGGCCGGCGAAGAAAGCGGCAGCCAACCCGAGGCCGGGTAGGCCTTGTTCTTGACCAGCCGTTCGATGATCAGCGGCGCATTGATCGCATGGTTGATCGCCTGGCGGACCCGCTTGTCCTTGAAGGGCTCGAAGGCCGGGTTGAAGCCGATGTTGCGCGTATAGACCTCGGCGACTTCGAGCAGGTGATCCTTCAAGGCGTCCTCACCCTGATAGGCCTGGTACTGAGTGGGCCCGAGGATGGATACGTCGATTTCCTTGTTGCGGAATGCGACGTCGCGCGCGGCGTCCTCGGCCATCAGCACGATGTTGATGCGGTCGAGATAGGGCTTGCCCTCTTCGTAGTACTTGTCGAACTTTTCGACGACGACCTGCGAACCCGGCACGT
>JAESGS010000955.1_pt1 | contig 11744 bp, 12 predicted proteins | sample 9269761 | NCBI WGS metagenome assembly JAESGS01 (sample SAMN15741799, study PRJNA653493) | algae metagenome | isolation source: Cyanosarcina radialis HA8281-LM2 and co-occurring heterotrophs from damp... | place: USA: Makauwahi cave, Hawaii | collected 2011-01-06 | reverse complement strand
CGAACACGAGCAGATCGTTACGACCCTGCCGAAGGCCAAGGAAATCCGCCCGATCGTCGAGAAGCTCGTCACGCTCGGCAAGCGCGGTGACCTGCACGCTCGCCGCCAGGCGATCTCGCAGATCCGCGACGCCGCTGTCGTTGCCAAGCTGTTCGACACGATCGCATCGCGCTACGCCACCCGCAACGGCGGCTACCTGCGCATCATGAAGGCTGGCTTCCGTCACGGCGACAACGCCGCGCTCGCCGTCATCGAATTCGTTGACCGCGACGTCTCGGCAAAGGGCGCGAAGGATCTCGCCCGCGTTGCTGCTGAAGCTGAAGCTGCTGAAGCAGCCTAAGTCGATCGAAGGCAGAAAATTGAAGCGGCCGGGTGTTCGTCACCCGGCCGCTTTTTCTTTGGGGCTGTTGCTTAGCGTGCGTTTGACGGTGTGTTCGTTCGGTCACCGTTTCGTCGAAATGCGATCGAGGGTCGATGTTGTGGCGAGGCGAAGATGGCCTCAGGCGCTTCCGGTGGCGGTCCTGACCGGCGCATTAGCCGCCTGTCGCTTGCGCCGCAGATACGCCTTGCGCACCAGCCGCCAGACAAGCAGTACGGCGACGAGCCCGAGATAAAGCAGCTGTTCGGCGCCGATGACCTTCACCGACATCGAGAAATGCACGGCACCGGCGGCGGCGATCACATAGGCCAGCCGGTGAAGCGTGTTCCACCGCGTACCGAGCCTGCGGATCGACCAGTTGTTGGAGGTGAGCGCCAGCGGGATCAGCATGACGAGCGCGGCCATGCCGATGGTGATGAAGGGGCGGCGAGCGATGTCGGCCAGTATGCTCGGAAAGTTTAGCCGCTGATCAAGCAGCATGTAGGCCAGGAAGTGCATCAGCACATAGTAGAACGCCAGCAAACCCAAGGCCCGCCGATAGCGCAGCCAGTTGATGCCGAAGAGATCGCGAATCGGCGAGATCGCCAATGTCGCGACGAGGAAACGCAGCGCCCAGAGGCCGAGCAGGTGTTCGAATTCCTTGACCGGGTTTCCGGGCAGCTGGCCCGTAGCGCCGAGATAGAAGGCATAGGCGGCCGGCAGCAAGCCTAGGCCGTAGAGCGCCCAGACCGAGGCCGGATGGTAGCGTTTCGGGAGCGAGGGCAGGCGGGCCATGATCAATAGTTCGCTCTGAGATCCATGCCGGCATAAAGCCCGGCCACCTCGTCGGCATATCCATTGAAGGGCAGGGTGTCGCGCCGGTTGGAGCCGAAGAAGCCGCCACCGCCGATGCGGTTTTCCGTTGCCTGGCTCCAGCGTGGATGATCGACCGCCGGATTGACGTTGGCAAAGAAGCCGTACTCGTTGGGCGCCGAGAGGTTCCAGGTCGACGGCGGTTGTGTTTCCGTGAGCGAAATACGCACGATCGACTTGATCCCCTTGAAACCGTATTTCCAGGGGGTGACCAGCCGGATCGGCGCGCCGTTCTGGTTGGGAAGCGTCTTGCCGTAGACGCCGACGGACAGCAGCGTCAGCGGATGACGGGCCTCGTCGAGCCTCAGCCCTTCGCGATAGGGCCAGGCAAGCGGCTGGAAGAAACCGGATTGTCCCGGCATTTCGGATGGGCGCACCACGGTTTCGAACGAGACATATTTCGCGCTGCCAAGCGGCTCTACCTTGTCGAGCAGGGCCGAGAGCAGAAACCCGGTCCAGGGGATCACCATTGACCAGGCCTCGACACAGCGCATGCGGTAGACGCGTTCCTCGATCGGGAGCGCGAGCAGTTCCTCGAGCCCGAATTCCTTCGGCTTGCCGACGAGGCCATCGACTTTCACCGTCCAGGGCGTCGGCTTGAAGCCGTTCGAATTGGCAGCGGGGTCGCCCTTGCCGGTCCCGAACTCATAGAAATTGTTGTAGCTGGTGACGTCGGCCTCCGGCGTCAGGTCTTCGTCGACGGTGTATTTGCTCTTGGGCGCGCCGAGTGCGGCCGCCAGCCCCGTGCCGCTGCCCGCAAGCAGCATGCCGCCGGCAGCAGCCCCGAGGAAGGTGCGGCGGTTGAAAAAGAGGGCCTCCGGGGTGATTTCGGAGGAAACGATTCGCGGCGGACGGTAAGATAGCATGGTCTTTTCCGAAGTGATTTATGAGCCTTGTCTTCTATGAACTCACCAGACTTTCGATCACCGTGAAAGGGGTTGCGAACCACGTTTTCGTGCGTAGCGCGTGAAGCTGGCGACTTTGCGTATCCTGCGCCAACATTTGCCTTTTTTCCCGCGAAATCCTATCTGAACGTAGCCGCGACGAATAGGAGAATGCTTTACATGATCGTAGGTCGAAGAGCGCTTGTTTCGCTCGTCATCGCTGTTTCTCTCGCCTGTCCGGCAGTGGCCCAGGAGGCCAAGAGCGTTCCGCAGTCGCGGACCGAAATGCAGCTTTCTTTTGCGCCTCTCGTCAAGCAGACGGCAAATGCCGTCGTCAACGTCTATGCCGAGCGGGTGGTCGAGCGTCGGTCGATTTTCTCCGGCGATCCCTTCTTCGAGGAGTTCTTCGGCCAGCGCATGCCGAACCGCTCGGAGAAGCAGTCTTCGCTCGGTTCCGGCGTGATCGTCGGCAAGAACGGCATCGTCGTGACCAACAACCACGTCATCGAGGGTGCCGACGATATCAAGGTGGCGCTTGCCGATGGCCGCGAATTTCCCTGTAAGATCGTGCTCAAGGACGATCGGCTTGACCTCGCTGTTTTGAAGATCCAGTCGGACGGTCCGTTCGACATCGTCCCGCTTGGTGATTCCGATGCGGTCGAGGTCGGTGACCTCGTGCTCGCGATCGGCAACCCCTTCGGCGTCGGCCAGACGGTGACGAGTGGCATCGTCTCGGCGCTCGCACGCAACCAGGTCTCCTCAGGCGATTTCGGCTTCTTCATCCAGACGGATGCGGCGATCAACCCGGGCAATTCCGGCGGTGGCCTCATTGATATGAACGGCCAGCTCATCGGCATCAACACGGCCATCTTCTCCAAGGGCGGTGGTTCGAACGGCGTTGGCTTTGCCATCCCCGCCAATCTGGTGAAGGTTTTCGTTGCGTCGGCCGAAGGCGGCAACGGCGCTTTCGTGCGTCCCTTCATCGGCGCCAGCTTCGAGCCGGTCACTTCGGAAGTGGCCGAAGCCCTGGGCCTCAGCCGCGCCCGCGGCGCGTTGGTGACGGCCGTCGTGGCGGGTGGCCCGGCAGAACAGGCCGGTATCAAGCCCGGCCAGGTTATCACCGCCGTCAACGGCATCGAGGTCGAACATCCCGACGCACTCGGTTATCGCCTGACGACGGTCGGCATCGGTCACGAGGCGCGCGTAACCGTATCGGAAAACGGCAAGCCGCGGGAAGTGACGATAAAGCTCGACCGGGCGCCCGAGACCTCGCCACGCGATGAACGGCTGATCGAAGGTCGTAACCCCTTCGCCGGTGCAGTCGTCGCCAACCTGTCGCCGCGCCTTGCCGACGAGTTGCGCATGTCGACCTCGCTGCAGGGCGTCGTCGTCATGCAGGTCAACCGCGGCTCGCCCGCCGCCCGCATCGGCCTCGAGCCGAAGGACATCGTGCGGTCGGTCAACGGCACGGCGATCGACACGTCGAAGACTCTGGAACAGGTAATGGCCGACGATGCCTCTTTCTGGCGTGTCGAGATCGAGCGCGACGGCCAACTCATCCGTCAGTTCTTCCGATGAGCGACCTGTTCACCGCCCACGAGCCACCGGAAATGGCGTCGGCAAGACCGCTTGCCGATCGGCTTCGCCCGCGAACGCTAGCCGAAGTCACGGGGCAGGATCATCTGACCGGTGAGGACGGCGTGCTTTCGCGGATGATTGCCTCAGGTTCGCTCGGGTCGATGATCTTCTGGGGGCCGCCCGGAACCGGCAAGACGACCGTGGCGCGACTGCTTTCGGGGGAGGCGGGTCTCGCCTTCGAGCAGATCTCGGCGATCTTCTCCGGCGTCGCCGATCTCAAGAAGGTGTTCGAGGCGGCGCGGGCAAGGCGCATGTCCGGCCGTCAGACGCTGCTATTCGTCGATGAGATTCATCGCTTCAACCGGGCGCAGCAGGATAGCTTCCTGCCGGTTATGGAAGACGGCACCGTGATCCTCGTCGGCGCGACGACGGAAAACCCATCCTTCGAACTCAACGCCGCTCTCCTGTCCCGAGCCCGGGTGCTGACCTTCAAGCCGCATGGCGAAGCCAGCATCGAGGAACTGCTGTCGCGCGCTGAAGAGACCGAGGGCAAGAAACTGCCGCTCGATGCGGATGCGCGCGCGAGCCTCATCCGTATGGCCGACGGCGACGGTCGCGCTGCGCTGACGCTGGCGGAAGAAGTTTGGCGCGCGGCGCGGCGCGACGAGATCTTCGATGCGGCAGCGCTCCAGAACATCGTCCAGCGCCGGGCGCCGGTCTATGACAAGGGCCAGGACGGCCACTACAATCTAATCTCGGCCCTGCACAAGTCGGTGCGCGGCTCTGATCCGGATGCCGCACTCTATTATCTCTGCCGCATGTTCGATGCCGGCGAGGATCCGCTCTATCTCGGGCGGCGGCTGGTGCGCATGGCGGTCGAGGACATCGGCCTTGCCGATCCGCAGGCGCTGGTGATCTGCAACGCCGCCAAGGATGCCTATGACTATCTCGGCTCGCCCGAGGGCGAACTCGCGCTTGCTGAAGCCTGCGTCTATCTCGCGACTGCGCCGAAATCGAACGGCGTCTACACCGCCTACAAGGCAGCGATGCGGGCGGCGAAGGAAAACGGCTCGTTGCTGCCGCCCAAGCATATCCTCAACGCCCCGACAAAGTTGATGAAGGGCGAAGGCTACGGCGACGGCTACCGCTACGACCATGACGAACCGGACGCCTTTTCCGGCCAGGACTATTTCCCCGAGAAGATGGGGCGCAGGACCTTCTATGATCCGCCGGAGCGCGGTTTCGAGCGCGAAATCCGCAAGCGGCTGGAATGGTGGGCAAAGCTCCGCCGGGAGCGCAACGCCCCTTAGAGCCTGTGCTGGAAAGTAAAGTCGCACCTCTCACAGGATCGAGCGCGCCTTTCTGGACGCGTCCGTTTTCACGGTTTCAAGGAAAGCGTGAAATGGTTTAGCTTTGCCACCGACGCAAGGCTGATCTGCCCATGCCTGCCTTGCTGTCGAAACCTGAGTGTGAGATAGAACCTGCATTGCAGACGGCTGCACGGTTCGCAAAGTCGATACCGAACAACCGCGGGGACGGCCTCGCTCCAAACCTAGGAGTTTGACATGGCCTGGTTCCTTCTTCTGCTTGCCGGTATCCTCGAAATCGGCTGGGCAATCGGCCTCAAGTACACCGAAGGCTTCACGCGTGTGACGCCCACGATCCTGACCGTCGGATCGATGATCCTCAGCATCGCGTTGCTCGGTCTCGCCGTGCGCACCTTGCCCCTCGGCACGGCTTACGCGGTGTGGACGGGTATCGGCACGGTCGGTACGGTGATCCTCGGCATCTTCCTGTTTGCCGAACCGGCAACCTTCGTTCGCCTCGGCTGCATTGCGCTCATCGTCAGCGGTATCGCCGGCCTGAAGCTGGCCGCCTAACGCAACGGCTATTCGCTCTCGTGGCGTTAGCTTACCCGTTTAGACGATAAAAAATTGAACAAAAAGAAGCGGCTGCGCGTCGGAAGACACGCAGCCCGCTTCGCATTCCGTGGTATCCGGTGTCGTCAGCGCAGGGCGTCGAGAACCGTGGCGACCGCCTGCATTTCCTGCCAGCGGTTCTCACGGCGACGGAAAGCCTCCTCGTCGGTTCCCCAATGTTCGATCTGCCAGTCCTCGTCGACATGGGCGGCCGTCCAGGCTTCTTCGGCGGATATCCGGCCGGAAGCGAAGGCGAGCGCCAGCAGGGCAGAGCCCGTCAGGCTCGTCACCGTGTGGACGCAGGTGAGGCCGAGCGGGGTTGCGAAGGCGCGCAGGCCTTCGGCATAGGCGGAAAGCGCTTCCTCCGGCTGCTCCTGGTGGATCACGCCTTCGGCGAGGATGAAACGGGCGCCGAGTGCCTGCTGCGCCCACTCGATCACCGGGTTCCAGATTTCATTCTGGCGCGCGACTAGGCCCTCCGGGCTATCGGCGCGATAGCAGAGCATGTCCGTTCCCGCAAAACGCAGGATATCGTCGAAAACGGAGCGCTGGTCCTTGGCGACGCCGTCAAGTGCGGTGTTGACGATACGCGTGATCGGCATCTTGCCGGGATCGATGACCTCTGCCTGGGCATCCCATTCGGCGGCGAGCATGTCGGCGAGCTTGCGCGTCGGCACGGCGAGCGGCTGCTTGGCCGGCGTGCGTACGGTGCGGCCGTCAAGCAGCACCGCGTGCGTATCGCCGTCGGCCGCGGCGACACTGACGTCCTTGTAGAAGCGCTTCGGCAGCGGCTTCAGCATCTGGATTTGCGCGCGGCGGACCGGATCCTCGTGGCTCATCGCACCGCTGAGTTCGTCGCGAATATCAGGCATGATTGTGTTCCATCCATTCAATGATGTCGGCCGGCGTCCGGGCAACGAAATCCGCGCCCGCCTCGATGAGATCAGGCACCGACGCGTAGCCCCAGGCGACGCCGATGGCGGATGCTCCAGCGGCCTTGGCCATCTGCATGTCGTAGATCGCGTCGCCGATGACGACCGTGTCCTTCGCGTCGATGCCGGCCTCAAAGCAGCATTCCGTCACCATGGCCGGATGCGGCTTGGAGGGGCAGTCGTCGGCGGTGCGGGACACGAAAAAGATCCGGTCGAAGCCGTGAGCCTCGGAAATATGCGTCAGGCCGCGACGCGACTTGCCCGTTACGGCGCCGATCAACAGTGCATCGCGCGACGACAGCGTCTGCATCATGTCGGCAATACCCGGAAACAGAAGCTCCTGGAAGCCTGCCTCTGCGCGAACGTCGGCGAAGATCGACTTGTAGTGCGCCGTCATCGCCAGCGCCTGATCGTCGACATGTTCGCGGCCGAGCAGGCGCGCGATGGCGATGTCGAGGGTCAGGCCGATAATGCTCTTGGTTGCCGAGAGGGGCGGGCGCTCGAAATCGAAGGCCTCGAACGTGCGCGCCATCACTTCATGGATCAGGCCACCGCTATCGACCAGCGTACCGTCACAATCAAAAAGCGCCAGTTTCATCAGTCGTCCTCGCCAGGCTCGTTTTCTTCGAAGCCGAGCAGGTTCCAGCTCTGGACCATGTGCGGTGGCAGCGGTGCGGTCACGCGCAGACGGCCACCGTCCGGGTGAGGAATATCGATATGGCGCGCGTGCAGATGCAGACGGTTCTGCATGCCGCCGGGCAGGCTCCAGTTGATATCGGCGTCGAAATACTTCGGGTCGCCGAGGATCGGGTGTCCGATGTGCAGTGCATGGACGCGAAGCTGATGGGTGCGGCCGGTATAGGGCTCCATCTCCAGCCAGGCGAGGTTCTGTGCGGCCTGTTCGCGAATACGGTAGTAGGATATGGCGTGGTCGGCACCGTCTTCGCCATGCTTGGCGATGCGCATACGGTCGCCATCCGGCGTCTGCTCCTTGACGAGCCAGGTGGAGATGCGGTCTTCGCGCTTGCGCGGCACGCCCTTGACCAGCGCCCAGTAGGTCTTTTTGGTGTCGCGCTCGCGGAATGCGGCGGTCAGCTTCTGCGCGGCACCCCGAGTGCGGGCGATTACCAGGACGCCTGAGGTGTCGCGGTCGAGTCGGTGGACGAGACGCGGCTTTTCGCCCTTCTGGTTGGTCCAGGCTTCCAGCATTTTGTCGATATGCCGGTTGACGCCCGAGCCGCCCTGAACGGCAAGGCCGGCGGGCTTGTTGAGCACGATAACCTTGGCGTCCTCGTGCAGTACCATGCGCGACAGCAGTTCGCCGTCGGGTGAGTTCCTGAGGTCGCGTCCGGCGATCGGCCCGGTCTTGGTTTCCTTGGGATCGACCCCGAGCGGCGGAATGCGGATCGTCTGGCCGGGCTGGATCCGCGTGTCGGATTTGGCGCGGGCACCGTCGACGCGGATCTGGCCGGAGCGCAAAAGCTTCTGCAGCGGTCCGAAGCCCAGTCCCGGAAAATGCACCTTGAACCAGCGATCCAGGCGCATTCCCGCCTCGTCACCATCCACCTGCCTGTGTTCTATGCCTGCCATCTGAGCGAACCTGCCTTCTGTTTGGTCGCAGCGTCGCGCGTCGGTCCGGAGCCCCTGCGTTGGGATGACGCAAAAGAGGAAGCTTCAGGCGCGCAAAGGCTGCCGCAATATTTTCGTTGCTGCATGACAATGCCCTCGAAGCGACAACGGTTGAAGGACAATGCAGCAATGCGCCGCGTGTCCCCTGGATACGCAGCGCCTGTAAGACGAGCCTTTAGACTATTGCGCGCATCAGAGCCAGCCCGCTGAAGACCGCGAGGATCGAAAGCGCGACACTGGCGATGACATAAATGGCCGACAGCATGACATCGCCGCGTTCGAAGAGCGTGATCGCGTCGAGCGAGAAGGCGGAAAAGGTGGTGTAACCGCCGAGAATCCCGGTGATGAGGAAGACACGCATGTCCGGCGATGCACCGAACTTGCGCATGATCACTTCGGCGAGCACGCCGATCAGGAACGAGCCCGTTATGTTGACGCCAAACGTGCCCCAGGGAAAGCCGGACCCGAAGCGGTGAATGGCCCAGAGGCCGACGAGATAGCGCAGCATCGAGCCGATCGCGCCGCCGGCGCCAACAAGGAGAAGTTGGGTCATCAGTCGCTCCGGGTAGATTGACGGCGCAATTCCGCGAAAGCGGCTTTCATGCGGAATTGCGCCATTCGGTGGCTAGATCAGCCGCTCGGCATGCCAGCGCAGATGATCGTCCATGAAAGTCGAGATGAAGTAGTAGGAATGGTCGTAGCGTTCGTGCATGCGCAGCGTCAAATCGATGCCAGTGCCCTTGACCGCTTCCTCGAACAGCCAGGGACGCAGACCGTTTTCGAGGAAGCTGTCCGCCTTGCCCTGATCGATCAGGAACTCGGGGAAGCGCGCACCATCCTTGACGAGAGCGCAGGCGTCGTACTGGCGCCAGGCGGCGCGGTCCGCGCCCAGATATTTCTCGAAGGCGCCGATCGACCAGTCGGCGGTCGAAGGCTCGACGATCGGTGCGAAGGCCGAGCAGCTCTTGAAGCGGTCCGGGTTCTTGAGCGCGATGGTCATGGCGCCGTGGCCACCCATCGAATGGCCGAAGATGCCCTGGCGGCTCATGTCCATGCGGAAATGCTGGCCGACGAAGGCGGGCAACTCCTCGGTGATGTAGCTGTACATCTGGTAGTGCTCGGCCCAGGGCGTTTCGGTGGCATCGAGATAGAAGCCTGCGCCCTTGCCCATCTGCCAGTTCGTCAGCTCGTCGGGAACATCGGTGCCGCGCGGGCTCGTATCCGGGCAGACGACGATCAGCCCGAGCTCGGCGGCCATGCGCCGGTACTCGCCTTTCTCCATGACGTTCGCATGCGTGCAAGTAAGGCCGGAGAGATACCAGAGCACCGGCCGCGGCTCGTTGATTGCCTGCGGCGGCACGAAGACGGCGAAGGTCATTTCGCCCTTGCAAGCCTGGGACTCGTGCGAAAAGACGCCCTGCATGCCGCCGAAGGCGGTGTTTTGCGAAAGGACTTTCATGGGATGCTCCTTGGATAAAGATGCTCAGCCGGCAAGCTGCACGGCCGCATTGACGGCGGCGGCGACGAGCACGGTGTTGAAGAAAAACGATACGATGGCGTGTATCAGGTTGATGCGCCGCATGGCCGTCTTGGTAATGGCGACATCGGAGGTTTGCGCCGTCATGCCGATGACGAAGGAAAAGTAGAGGAAGTCGAAGCCGCCGGGCTCGGGCGTTTCGGGGAAATCGAGTCCACGTGCCGGTTCGGTGGTCGGACCATCGGGCGCGGGGACCCAATAGACATGGGCGTAGTGCATGGCCGCCATCATGTGGATCGTTGCCCAGCCGAGCACGACGGAGGCAAAGGCGAGGCCGAGCGCCAGCGCCGAGCCGGACTTCTCGCCGTTAAGCGCGAAAAACAGGGATACGAGCGAACTCGCGGCTGCCCCGAACGTCACGAGCAGGATCACGACCTCGGGCTCGTCGGTGTTCTTGGCATGGGTCTTGAGATGCCGGCCGGTCATCATCCGCAAGCGCCGCCAGCACATAACGAGATAGACGCAGAAGAAGGTGATCGCCGCCCCTTCAAGGGCGAAACGCTGCGCCACGAACCAGAGGACAGGCACGCTTGCGAGCGCGCACAGAATGGCGGTGTAAAACGGCCAATGCCTGAGCTTCGTCGTCGCTGCCATGCTAGTGCCCCTGCGATTGCGGGCCCCATGGTCCCGCTCGTTGCGCGATCATTTTTTCGACTGACGCGCGAGTCGGTCAAGGGTTTCGAGGAAGGTGGATCGATCGCGCGGTGTGAAGGCGGCGTTGTAGCCCTTGCTCTCGCCGGTCTCGCGCAGGTGCTGTCCGAGATCGCGCATCGCAGAGGCCATGCCAATATTGCCCTTGTCGAAGACCCGGCCGGAGGGGCCGGTGACCAGTGCGCCGGCGGCAACGCAGCGAACGGCAAGTGGCACGTCGGCGGTAACGACGATATCGCCCTCATGCGCCCGTTCGGCGATCCAGTTGTCGGCCGCGTCGAAGCCTGCCGAGACGATGACATTGTGCACCATCGGGTCGCGCGAAGGGCGCAGGCCCGAATTGGCGACCAAGGTCACCTCGATCCCGTGGCGCTCGGCCACTTTCAGGATTTCGGCTTTCACCGGGCAGGCGTCTGCGTCGACATAGATCATCTTGAATCAACTTCTCAACGGGACTGAAAAAGGCGCCGGAAATCAATCGTCTCCGGCGCCTCTTTGAATCAAAATAGCAGCTTAGTAGAGAACAACCGAGCGAATGCTCTCGCCCGAATGCATCAGTTCGAAGCCCCTGTTGATGTCTTCGAGCGGCATCGTGTGGGTGATCATCGGGTCGATCTCGATCTTGCCCTCCATGTACCAGTCGACGATCTTCGGCACGTCGGTGCGCCCGCGCGCGCCGCCAAAGGCGGTGCCCATCCAGCTGCGACCGGTGACCAGCTGGAATGGCCGCGTGGAGATCTCCTGGCCGGCGCCGGCAACGCCGATGACGACCGACTTGCCCCAGCCGCGATGCGAGGCTTCGAGCGCCTGGCGCATCACCTTGGTGTTGCCGGTGCAGTCGAAGGTGTAGTCGGCGCCGCCGATCTGGTCGGCTCCGCGCTTGGTCATGTTGACGAGGTAGGGCACGATGTCGTCGCCAACCTCCTTCGGATTGACGAAGTGGGTCATGCCGAAGCGTTCGCCCCAGGCCTTCTTGTCGTTGTTGAGGTCGACGCCGATGATCATGTCGGCGCCGGCCAGACGCAGGCCCTGGATGACGTTGAGGCCGATGCCGCCGAGACCGAAGACGATCGCAGTTGCGCCCATTTCCACCTTCGCCGTGTTGATGACGGCGCCGATGCCGGTCGTCACGCCGCAGCCGATGTAGCAGATCTTGTCGAACGGCGCGTCCGGATTGACCTTGGCAACGGCGATTTCCGGCAGCACCGTGTAGTTGGCGAAGGTCGAGCAGCCCATGTAGTGGTGGATCTTGTCCTTGCCGATCGAGAAGCGGGAGGTGCCGTCCGGCATCAGGCCTTGGCCTTGTGTCGAGCGGATCGCGGTGCACAGGTTGGTCTTGCGCGACAGACAGGACGGGCAGGAGCGGCACTCGGGTGTGTAGAG
>JAESGS010000954.1_pt1 | contig 11785 bp, 9 predicted proteins | sample 9269761 | NCBI WGS metagenome assembly JAESGS01 (sample SAMN15741799, study PRJNA653493) | algae metagenome | isolation source: Cyanosarcina radialis HA8281-LM2 and co-occurring heterotrophs from damp... | place: USA: Makauwahi cave, Hawaii | collected 2011-01-06 | reverse complement strand
CGCCGCCAAGCATGTGATGACCGCCGGCCAGCCGCGCCGCACGATCCGCATCCTGTGGGCGGGCGCCGAAGAGGTCGGGGTGTTTGGGGGCAAGGCCTATTTCGACGCGCATGGCAAAGAGAAGCATGCCGTCGCGCTCGAATCCGATTTCGGTGCCGACCGCGTGTGGCGCGTCGACTTCAAATTGCCTGACAGCGCCAAAGCGCTGGCCGACCGGATTGCCGCTGCCGTCGCGCCGTTCGGGGTCGTACGCGGCAAGCAGCCTGCCAATGGTGGCGCCGACATCGGCGCGCTCGTTCAGGCCGGCGTTCCGGCGGTCGATCTGGCGCAAGATGGGACACGTTATTTCGACCTGCACCACACGCCCGACGACACGCTCGACAAGATCGACCCCGCGCAATTGCGGCAAAATGTGACAGTTTGGGCCGCGACTCTAGCGATTCTGGCGAACAGCACGAACGCCGAGCTTCCCTAGTGTGACGGAGAAATGACAGAATCCCGCGCGCGCCGACCATCTCAATTATTTTTGTTGACGATTCATGCGGAACGGCTAAATCCCGCGGCTCGCGGTCCGGGAAACTTTTCCCGACGCGGTAAGGCATTTTAGGGAGCCCACACATCATGAAGAAGTTTGCTGCTATCGCCGTTGCTGCCAGCATGTTCGCCCTCGCCGCTTGCGGTGAAAAGGCTGCTGAAGAAGCCACCACCGAAGCTCCGGCCGCTGAAGCGGTTGCTGAAGAAGGCGCCGACGCCGCTGCTGCTGGCGCTGAAGCCGCTGCCGCTGGTGCCGACGCTGCTGCTGCTGGTGCAGAAGCTGCTGCTCCGGCTGCTGACGCTGCTGCTGCCACCGCTGCTCCGGCTGACGCCGCTGCGGCTCCGGCCGCTGCTGCTCCGGCTGAAGAAAAGAAGTAAGTCGCAGCCCTTCGGGGCGTTGACTGAAACGAGATTTGGGCGGTCTTCCCTTGGGAAGGCCGCCTTTTTCTTTGCCCGCAACAGAATGAAACCGGAAGGGCCCGTCAGGCGTCGTCAGACACAGGCACGTCGCCGGAAAGGAATATTTCGATGCCGACCCCACCCTTCGGCCTAAAGGGCCTCGATCACATCGTCCTGCGCGTATCCGACATCGACCGGATGCGGGCTTTTTACCGCGAAGTCCTCGGCTGCAGCGACGAGCGCGAACAGGCGGAAATCGGCCTTTTCCAGCTTCGCGCCGGGCAATCGCTCATCGACCTTGTGACAATCGACGGCAAGCTTGGGGCTACCGGCGGCGCTGCGGCGGGGATCCAAGGGCGCAATGTCGACCATTTCGCGCTCGCCATTGCTCCGTTCGACGAGACCTCAATCCGCGCACAACTTGCCAATCACGACGTTACTATCGAGCAAGCGGGGACGCGCTACGGTGCCGAGGGCGAAGGTCCTTCGGTCTATTTTCGCGATCCCGAAGGAAATCTGATCGAACTTAAGGGTCCTGCGACAAGCAGCGTATAGACTTGCACGCGGACGCTGTCTAAGGCGCGGGTCAGTAGTCGGGGAGTAGCGCAGCCCGGTAGCGCGCCTGCTTTGGGAGCAGGATGTCGCAGGTTCGAATCCTGTCTCCCCGACCACTGACTTCCCACATTATCCCGCTGACGTTGCAATCAGCCGCGCGTAGAAGTCGATCATGCGCTTGAAGCTGTCGATCGTCATATGCTCGTTGGTGCCGTGAATCATCGCGGTTTCCTTGAGCGTGAAGTGCATCGGCATGAACCGATACACATCCTCCGAAATCGGCTCCATGCTACGGCTGTCTGTCGCGGCGACGACCAGATAGGGCGCGACGACGGCATCGGGCGCATCGGCGCGCGCCGCGGCGACGACATATTTCCACCCCTGCGAACTGCTCGACGAAACGCGCGACGGCTCGTTCGGCGTCTTGAGCCAACTGAGTTCGACCGGGGCGTCACCGACCGCCGCCTTGGCGCGCGCCATCACATCGGCCGAGCTGTTCCACGGCGCGATGCGATAGTTGATGAGCGCGGTCGCCGATTGTGGGAGCACATTCTCCTTGGGACTGCCCTGCAACATCGTCGGCGCGATGGTGGTGTGGAAAGCGGCGGCCGACGAGGGCGAGGCCGCAAGCTGTTTTCTGAGCACCGGGCCGAGCAGCCACTGGTTCGCGACCGCGAGTTCGGTCGTGCCGCCCTTGTGCGCGGCGAGTGCCTCGATCATCGCCGCACCGGGGCCTCGCATCTCGATCGGGAACGGATTTTCGGCGATTGCCAGCACCGCGCGCGCCAGCGTCGTGACGCCGGTTTCGGCGGGCGGCATCGAACTATGCCCGCCGGGCGCATTGGCGGTGACCTTGAGCGTCGCATAGCCTTTCTCGGCGACGCCGATCAGGATGGCGGGGCCGTCGATCACCGGCGTATCGCGCAGCACGACGCTGCCCTCGTCGAGCGTATAGAGCGCGCGGACACCCTCGGCCTTCAATTTGGCGGCGGCCGCGACGGCACCCGAACCGCCCGCCTCTTCGTCGTGGCCCGACACGAGGTAGATGCCACGCTTGGGCCGGAACCCGTTCGCCGCCAGCGCCTCGATCGCCTCGAACAGACCGATGAGCGATCCCTTGTCGTCGACGGTCCCGCGGCCCCACACAGACTTTTCGGCGATCGTCCCGGCGAAGGGCGGATATTTCCAGTCCTTTTCGGTGCCCTCGGTGACCGGCACGACATCCTGATGTGCCATGACGATGATCGGCGCGAGCGATGCGTCGCTGCCCGGCCAATGATAGATGAGCGTGCGGTTCGGCAGGATCGTCCGCGTCATCGCGCGATGCGTCGCGGGATAGGTGGCCGCGAGCCACATGTGCAGCCGGTCCCATTCTGCGATGTCGTTCTCCGCCGGATCCTGATGCGAGATCGTCTTGATCTGCGCCGCAGCGCTGAGGTGGCCGACGGCGGCATCGAGGTCATAGCTGGGCACCGCTGCGAGGCGAATGTCGCTGCCGTCGGCGATATCCTTTGGCGCAAAGGTCGCGGTGCGTACCGCCACCGTTCCGGCCACAATCGCGATCACCGCAAGACCGCCCAGAAAAATCGTCCGCCGCTTCCCCATGTCCCTCTCCTTCTGCCAGCGCAATGGAGAGGTATCGGTTTCGTTTTGCAAGGGAAATGGTGGAGGAAATGGTGGGCCCGGCAGGACTCGAACCCGCAACCTAGCCGTTATGAGCGGCCAGCTCTAACCGTTGAGCTACAGGCCCCCTTTTCAAACCCGGTGGGGGTGTGCGGGCGATAGCGGACGCCGCGCTGCATTGGCAAGCGCCAACGATCAGGAGCTTCGGGTTATGGAGGCCTTCCGTTCGGCCATCACCAATATTTCGGCAGCCGTCGCCGCTTCGACGCCGCGGCGCGCGAGGTGATCGAGCACGATATCCCACCAGCGATAGAAGAGCTCAAGATCGGCACTGCTACGGACATAGGGCGTATTGCCTGGTTGCAGCGACGGCGAGTGGAAGGAGAAGTTGAGCACCGGCAAGCGCGCATCGACGGCGATATCGATCGCGCGGCACGCGCGTTCGGCGGGAATCCCCTCGGGCGTCAGCGCGATCCGTTCGACAAGCCCGAGACGGGCAAGCGCCGCGCCTGCGTGCGTGCCGTTGCGCGCAACACGGTGATAGACGCCAGCGCCTGCCTTGCCCAGCAAGCCGCCGAAAACCGTGGTAACCGGAACTTCGAGCATCGCACCCTGCCCCGTACGCACCCACCAGGGATGCAGCGGCGCAGCGCGATAGTCGGGGCCGTGCCCCGCACGATAGTCGAACCCGCTGCGCACCGACGTGTCGCAGCGGAAGCCGAGTTCGGCGAGCATCGCCGCACTGTCGGGACCGAGGCCATATCGCCCGGCGCGATAGACGGTAGGCGATATGCCGAAGCGATCACGGATCGCATCGCGGAGCGCGGTCATCTTCGCGCGTTGCAAATCGGCGGGCAGATTGCCGGTATAGCTGTTGCGTTCGCTTACATCCTCATCATACGGCGGGTTCACCCACGGATGGAGTTGCGCCCCGATTTCGCAGCGACCGCCGTCCTGTGCTGTGCCGAGAATCTCGACCGCACGGTCGTCGGCGACGATAGGCCAATCGACCAGGTAGATCGGCCGAACCGCGGCGCGTTCGAAATAGGCTTGGCACTCGGCGAGCGCGGGCACCGAGGCGAGCCGGTAACCGGTTCGCGCGAAGGGGGCAGCCCAGTCGAAATCCTCTTCGGTATCGATCGTTACCCAGAAGCGCGGCCGCTCATCCGCTTCCAGCGCGATCAGATCCGATGCGGCCGGATATGCAAAGAAATTGCCCGCAGGCTGCACCATGCTCCCCTTTGCCCCGAAGACTGGCCGATCGGCCTACTCGCCTTGCTGGGCCTCCAGCCCGGCTTCGGCCTTCGAGTTGGCGGAGGGGAGGTGCAAGGTCAAGGCGTTATGCCCGATATCGAGGCGTCCGCCGCTCGCCCGGGCGAGGCTGTCGACTAGGCGGAGCGAGAAACCGAGGCTGAGAACTGCGGCGCCGGGCGCCTCGCCCTCGGGACTGAAGCCCGGATCGAGCAGTTCCGCCGACGTCGCAAAGCGGATCGTCGCGGGGCGAACGATGCGCAGTTGGAGCATGTCGTCGTGCCGCGATTCGGTCACCAATTGCCCAACCAATATCGCGCCCGGTTCGGATACATCGACCAGCGCGGTGAGCAGGCGGCCGATCATACGGCGCACATCGGCATCGCTGGAATGCCCAAAAAACGGCCCCCCGACGCGAGAAATGCTGAGATCGACGCGATGGTCGGCGAGGAGTGCCGCCAGCTCGCTTTCGACCTGCGTGACAATCGCACCGATATCGACGACCTCTTCCGACGGCGCATCGACACGCGCGGTACCGCTGCGCGCCGCGGTTTCCAAGTCGTCGATGATCGACTGTACCGACGCGGCATCGCCGACGATCGTTTCGGCCATCGATCGATAACCCGAACTCACCGGGCCGAACATCTGCCCCGAAATGATTTGCGCGAAGCCCGAAATGGCATTCAGCGGGCTGCGCAGTTCGTGGATCAACTGGCGGATCGAGTCGCCAGAATCCTCGGGTGCAGGCCGGCCATAAGGCATTTCATTACGATGCGGGCGACGCGCACTGGCGCGATAACCGCGGAACTGCCCCGTCGCCGGGTCGAACCAGGGCAGCGCCGAAAAGCGCCATTCGCCGGCATCCGCCGCGGTGCCCTCCAGCAGCATGCGCGCATTGATGATTTCAGCGCGCTGGCGAAAGGCGCCGGCGGCGACGCCATCGGTGCCCGGTTCGCCGCCGAAGGCCGCTTCGGCAATCGACAGGCCGATCACCGCGCCGCGGGTGACACCTTCGACCCAGTGAATCACGCCGTCCGGACCAGTTTCGAACAGGAACGCCGCGCGCGGCGCGCGCGACGGGCTCGGCTGGGCGCGAGTCGACTGATATTTGTCGATCCGGCGGACGAGTTCGCTGATCTGGCTCGGGTGGCTCTCGGCTGCAGGCTCGGGCGCCGTTTCGGCTGCTGGCGCGAGCTCCGCCTGCGCGACAACTTCGGGCTCTTGCTGTGCGGCGGTTTCGGGCTGCGGCAACGCGACCGACGCGCTGCCTAGGCTGGCGAGCGCGCGATAGACGCCGTGCGGCAGGTCGGACCGGCCCGCGAGCACCGAGCGCGCCATCGCACTCGTCGCGGGCAGGAGAGCGAGCCAGTCGGCCTCGGCAAGCCGCGCATCGCGCAGCATGATCGCGGAAACCGCTGGAACATCATTGGCATAGAGCGCGACGAGCGGGGCAAAGCGCCCATGACGCGCAATCGCCCGCGCGCAATCGCGACGCACGGATTCGGGCACGCGGGGCCGGAGCACCGCGAGCGCGTGCAGGCTGCGGCGGATATCGTCATCGGACAGTTGATTGCCGCGCTGCGCCAGAATATCGGAAAGCTGGCGCCACGCGATGATGCTCGCACGGCGATCCGCAGGCGCCTGGCGCAAGATGGTCGCAATCATCGAGTCAGCAGTCACGCGAATTGAGCCCCACACCCTCGGTCGTTGGTTAGCATATGCTTACCGGCTAGCGTGAATCATCCGGTCATGAAAGTGCCTTAACCTTCCACGTCGCATTGTGGGACAATTGCAATCGCCTGAAATAATATTATGGTCACCGCAGTTTTGGAAAGCGGATGTTTCAATGATGGCTAGTCAGAAATTCGATCAGATTGATTTGCAGATATTGGGCGAGCTGCAAAAGAACGGGCGGATGACGAATGTCGAACTGGCACAGATGGTAGGGCTGACGGCTCCCCCTTGTCTTCGCCGCGTCCGCGCGCTCGAGGAATCGGGCGTCATCCGATCCTATCATGCCGACCTCGACGCGGCGAAGCTCGGCTATGGCATTACCGTCTTTGCGATGGTCAGCCTACGCAGCCAGGCCGAATCCGACTTAAAGGCGTTCGAGGATTATGTCGGCGGGCTCGCCGAGGTGCGCGAATGCTATATGCTGAATGGCGAGATCGACTTTCTGCTGAAAGTCGTTGCGCGCGACCTGCAGAGCTTCCAGTCGTTCCTGACCGCGCATTTGACGTCGGCGCCCAACGTTACAAGCGTGAAGACCTCGCTGACCATTCGCACCGCGAAGCAGCTGGCGGGAATTCCTGTCGAGCCCTGACGCGTTCGGGCCGGGCATGGAAAAGGGCGCCCTCCTAACGGAAGGCGCCCTTTTCTTTTGCGCGAAGCGCGATCAGTTCGTCGCGGGCGCTGCGGCCGCTGCGGCCGGAGGCGGAGCGGCCGCATCCAGCTTGACCGTCCAAAGGTCGGCCAGACGCTTGCGAGCACCGGTCACCTGGCCGAAGCTCGCTTTGGCGCCTGCCTTGTCGCCCGACAGCGCCTGGGCAACACCGAGCCGGTAGGTCCACATGTCCTTCTCCGCCGCCCCTTTGGCCGCAGCCTGATAGAGCGGAATCGCATCGGCATAATGACCATAGCCGACCAGCGCGTCGGCGGTCGCACCTGCCGTCTTGGGATTGGCCAGCGTCGAAGGCTGCTTCGCATAGGCTACGATGGTCGATGCCTCGTTGCCGGCGCGCGCCTTCTGGTCGTCGCGGCGGGCCGCCAGCTTCGTGTCGGTGCTGGGGAAGACCTTCTTCTGCTCGCCTTCCGCGATCACCGCGACGGCTTCGCCCGGCAGGCCGTCGCTGGCCGCAAGCGCACTATATTCGTCATATTCGAGGCGTTCCGTCATCGCACCCGCGGCGCGCATCAGGCGCATGGTGTCGAGCGTGAACGATTCCTGCTCCTTGGGCGTGCCGCCAGCGGGTGCGGCCTGAAGAACCGAGAAAAGCGTCTGGCGCCACACTTGCGGCTGGCCATAGTCGCGCAGGCGCGCGGTCATCAACGCGAGCATCTCGTCGTTCCGCTTTGCGGCCTGCAAGGCCTTGATCGGACGTACGTACAGCTCGTCCGACGGCCGCTGCCCGGCGGCGCGGCTCGCCTCGATCGCGGTCTTCGCAATGGCGATGCCCTGATCGGCTTGTCCGGCGCTCAAATAGCTATCCATCAACAGAACCGGCAGGCTGGTTTCGGTCGAACCCGCTGTGCGCGCGGCTTCGAGGCGCTTGATCGCCTTCGGATAATCCTTCGCGCCATAGGCAAAATTGCCCGAGTAGAAATTGTACACGGCGAGGTTTTCGGGCGGGGTCAGGCCCGAATCGAGCATCACATCCAGACCCTGCGACTGCGATGCCTGATCCTTGTTCAGTATACCGAGCTGGAGCTGGTAGAAACCAAGGAGATATTTGTCGTCGGGCGCGGTGGCGCTGGTCTGGCCTTCGGCCAACGCCGCCTGCAACGTCGCCGCATCCTTCGCCGCGGTCGCGTCGGTCATCTTCTTCAGCGCGGGCGCGAAACCCTTGCTGGCGGTCAGGCCCTTGCCCTTCGCCTCTTCTTCTTTCTTCTGCTTTTCTTTCTTCTGAGCGGCAGCCGGCGCCGCGGTCGCCATCAGCGCGCAGCCCAGCACGACGGCCATCGCCGTTGCGGGCATCGAGCGGAAACGGTTGAACATCGAAATCTCTCCTTTGAACTCGGCCGCCTTCGCCCATGCACGCGCCTGTGGCGCACGCAGGTTCGGCCGCGCGTCGGTAACGCGGCTAAACCCGTCGCGTTGCCAAGGCAAGACAGCCGGTATCGATATTTGAATGGCCGAAAGCGGCTGAACCGAAATTGAACCCGGTCTGCCGGTCGGGCGGCACCCCCGTCGGGACGGCGATCAGGCGATCGCGTCGATGGCCTGGTTAATCTGCCGCAGCACGGCCGGGTCGCCCGGCGCGCCCTCGATCGCCGCTTCGGCGAGTTCGATCAGCGGGATGATACCAAAGGTCGCGGCGAGCCCTTTCAGGCGGATTGCCGCCATTTCCCAGTTCGCATCGCATCGCGATCGGCGCATCAGGTCGGACAGATCGCGGGCACCGCCGGCAAAGGCAGAGCGCAGGTCCATCGCCATAGCGGGATCATCGCCAAAGGCGGCGCTGAGGTACCGATCGAGAGGGCCACTGTCGAAAGACATTCCACAGGATTGGCAGACCGACGTTAAGTTTCCGTTTCATGGCGGCCATTTGATGCTAAGATGGCCGGATGACGGGGGAAAAGAAAATCGTCGGATTGTGGCGGAATTCCGCGACAAACCAGGAAGCAAACAGCGCGGAGCCGGCGGAAGTCGCCGCGCCCGAAACCGCGCCTGCGTCCGAAGTCGAGGCGCCCACCGAACGGAATTGGCTCGATATGTCCTCGCTTACCGACGCCGAGGTTAGTGATGACACATTGCATGTAGCGCCGGCGTGGCAAGACCGGGGCCTACCCACGCTGCTTATTCTGCTCGCGCTCGGCTGGACGGGCTTCGCCCTGTCCGTCGCCACCGACGGCTTTTCGCGCAGCCCCGCCCTCGCCGCTTGGCCGGCAACGCTCGCGACGATAGCAATGCCGCTGACGCTGCTTGCGGTGCTTTGGATGGCACTGCTGCGATCGGGCCGGTCCGAACAGGCGCGCTTCGCGCGGGTTGCCGCCGCGCTTCGCGAAGAAAATCTGGCACTGAACCAGTCGATGCATTCGCTCGGCCTGCATCTGGCCGATGCGCACAAGCAGCTCGGCGAGCAGGCAAAGATCGTCCAGCAACTTGGCCTCGACACCGTGTCGCGGCTCACCGAAAGCAGCGACAAGCTTGCGAGCAATGCCTCGGTCATTGCCAATGCCCATGACCAGCTCGCGCGCTCGGGTGACGTTGCGCTGCAGCGGATGGACGGGCTGCTCGCTGGCTTGCCGCGGATCGACGATGTCGCACAGCGGCTCGCGGTCAATTTCCGCGAAGCGGGCCTCGTCGCGCACCAGCAAGGCGCCAACCTCGAAGCGCGGCTTGCGGCGCTCGGCGAGGAAGCGGCGAAGGCCGCGCAGTCGGGCATCGATTCAACCGCAACGGTGCTCGAAGCAATCGTCGCGCTTCAGGAGCAGACGAAGGAAACCGAATCGGATCTGCTTGCGGCCTCGGCGCAGGTTGCCGACGTACAGGGTGCGGCGCTTGCCCATATGACCAAAGCTGCCGCCTCAACGCGCGATGACATGCTCTCGACCGTCGGTGCGATGACGGTCCAGATGGATCAAAGCTGGAGGCAGTTCCGCGAAGGCGTCGACGACGCCGCCGCGCTCATGGATGCAAAGCTCGCCGTCGCCCGCGATGCGAGCAATGCGATGGGCGCGCAGCTTTCGGCGCACGCCGACGCGAGCGACGCGCTCGCGTCGCGCATCACCGCGCATGTGACCGAAGTCGGCCAGCAGCTCGAAATCCTCGATGTCAGCGTCAGCGCGAGCACCGGGGTGATCGGTCGTTCGATCGACGACACCAAGGCGCAGCTCGGCGCCTTCATGCAGGAAGTGCAGAGCGGCAACGCCTCGGCGCACCAGCTGATCACCCATGCCGAATCGCTGCTGCTGGCGCTCGATGCCGTGACGCGCGAACTCGACGAAACGCTGCCGCACGCGCTCGACCGCATCGCCTCGCACGGCAAGACGACGCAGACGGCGCTGTCGCAGCTTCGCCCGATCCTCGACGCGTCCGAACTGGTCGCGCAATCGACGGCGTCGCACGTCAACGCGGTGCAGGCGACGCTGAAGTCGAACGAGGAACAGATGGCGGGTCACGCGACCAGCCAGCAGCTACTCGTCGACCGCATCAACGGCTCGCTCGCCGACGCCGAGGCGGCGCTCGCCAAGCTGCGCGAAGGCGCCGACGAATTCGCCGAACAGGGCGGCGCGCGCATGATAGCGACGCTGGGCGAGGTTCGAGCGACCGCCGATTCGGCCGCGAACGAGGCGCGGCTGACGCTCGAAAAGCTGGTAACGAATGCCCGCGAGACGATGCAGGCGACCGCAACCGATGCGATCGACGCCGCCTTCAAGAACGAGGTCATGGCGCAATTGTGCGCGATCGAGGATGCATCGGCACGCGCCGTGGCGGCCGCTAACAGCGCCGCCGACCGCCTGATGCGCCAGCTGGTTACGATCATGGACACCAGCGCGAACGTCGAACAGCGTGTGAGCGAGGCCGAACAGGCGATCGCCGCATCCGATCGCGACTCGCTGGCGAAACAGGTCGGACTGCTGACGGAATCGCTGAAATCGACCGCGATCGACGTCACCAAGATCATGTCGACCGAAGTCAGCGATGTCGCGTGGGATGCGTATCTAAAGGGCGACCGAGGCGTGTTCGCGCGGCGTGCGGTTAAACTGATCGACAACAGCGAGGCCAAGGAAGTCCTGCGCCTCTATCAGGCCGATGATAATTTCCATGCGTCGGTGAACCAGTTCATCCACGATTTCGAAGCGATGCTGCGCCTGCTCATCGGCGCGCGCGACGGGTCGGCGATCAGTGTCACCTTGCTCTCGTCGGACATCGGCAAGCTCTATGTCGCGCTCGCGCAGGCGATCGACCGTCTGCGGGGTTAAGCTTGTTAACGTCATTCAGCGGGGTCCGTCGCTCGAGCCTATCATATCATTAGGCCGGCGCAGGCCATTCGGTGTAAGAATCGGCTGAGAGTATATTGGGGAGGGCGAATGGTGCGGCTGATTGCTCTGGCCCTGCTTGCGGGGATGGCGCCGACCCAAAGTGCGGCCGCCCAGGTCCGCGAGAGCCTTGCGGGCGGTAATTCCTATTACAATCAATGCGTCGCGGGCCCGAAAGACTATAGCGCCTGCATCGGATATTTCATGGGCATCGCCGATGCGCCGATCATGAACACGGGCAAATCGCCCGAGGAGGCGCTATATTGCCTGCCCGCAGGCGCGTCGTACGAACAGCATCGCGACGTTTTTCACAAGTTCCTTCGCGACAACCCGCAGATTCGGCAGATATCCACGCACCATCTGTTTATGATGGCGATGAATTCCGTCTTCCCGTGCAAGAGCTCGCCCGAGCTCTCGATCGATCCGAACACGGGCGGCCTCTATATTTCGGCGCCCAAACCGCGTTGAGAATGACGCTTATCGCGTTGAAGCCCGCCCGCTGAGCACGTCGGGGTCGGCCCAACCATTTACATAAGCGAGGTAATAGAGGGCGAAGGCGATCGTCGCCGCGATCGTCATCTGCAGCAGGATGCGCTTGGGCCGCAGGACCGCGGGCGCGCCCGGCTCCTGCCCCCTGACCAGCGGCGTCGCGTCATCACCCGGACGGCGGCCATGGAAGGGCAGCACGAAAAAAGCGCTGAACGCCCAGAACAACAGGTAG
>JAESGS010000950.1_pt1 | contig 11879 bp, 10 predicted proteins | sample 9269761 | NCBI WGS metagenome assembly JAESGS01 (sample SAMN15741799, study PRJNA653493) | algae metagenome | isolation source: Cyanosarcina radialis HA8281-LM2 and co-occurring heterotrophs from damp... | place: USA: Makauwahi cave, Hawaii | collected 2011-01-06 | reverse complement strand
ACCCCGGCGCCTATTACACCGGCTATAACGAAACGATGGCGGACAATCCGTTCCGCTGGCTCGACGACAGCGTCAACTTCACCAAGCGCGCGGACCTCCGCAAGGGTTTCGACGACTTCTTCGCCACCCCCGAAGGCAAGATGGATGCGCAGGAAATGATCGATCACATGATCGCGGCCGTTCCCGCCGACGAAGGCAAGTTCCGCAACGTGATGCCTAAGGTGATCGAGGACATGCTGAAGCAGCACCAGCTCGACGCCTGGGAGAACCGGATCTGACCCCCGCAATCACCGGCCGCGGCCTTTCCCCCGCCGCGGCCGGTTCTTCCCCCGAGAGGATAAAGAGATGAGCATCACCCAGACCCAGGCCGACACCGCCATCGCCGCCGCCCGCAAGGCGGCCGACGCGATCGGGGTGCCGATGAACATCGCCGTCTATGACGATGGCGCGAATTTGAAGGCCTTTCTCCGCATGGACGGCGCCTTCCTCGGCTCGGCCGACATCGCGCTGAACAAGGCGCGCACCGCCGCGCTCTTCGGCTTCAACACCGAGGCCCTCTACGACTTCGTCAAGCCGGGCGGGACCTCGCCGGGTTTTGACCGCACCAACGGTGGGCTGATCGTCTTTCCGGGCGGCGTGCCGGTGAAGGATGCCGAGGGCCGGCTGGTCGGTGCGGTCGGCGTGTCGGGCGGCATGGTCGAGCAGGATTTCGAAGTGGCCAGCGCCGCGGTCGCGGCCTTGAACTGAGGAGAGAGACGATGAAGAATCTGATCAAGACCGTCGGCCTCGCGGTTGCCGCGCTGGCGCTCACGACCAAGGCTTCGGCGAACGAAGCCGAAACCAACCGCGCGACGATCGCCAAGGCGATGGACGCCTGGGCGGCGGGAACCGGCGGTCCTTACGATTTACTCACGGACGATGCGGTGTGGACGATCTCGGGCAGCTCGCTCGCGAGCAAGACCTATCCGTCGAAGGAAGCGTTCATGAGCGAGGTCATCCGGCCGTTCAACGCCCGGATGAGCGCGCGACTGATCCCGAGCGTGCATGCGCTTTATGCCGAGGGCGACACCGTGGTCGCGCATTTCGACGCCCAGGGCACGGCGCGCGACGGCAAGCCCTATATCAACAGCTATGCGTGGATACTGACGTTGAAGGACGGGTGGATTGTTCGTGCCCACGCCTTCTTCGATGCGCATGCGTTCGACGATTTCTGGACGCGGGTGTCGCCGGCGCCCGCGAAGTGAGGAGCAGGAAAAGCCAAAACCCCGGTGCAGCGCTGCGCCGGGGTTTGGGCTTGTCGTATCGTCGTAACCCGGAATAGGGATGCTGGTCCCACTGCCAGAAAGGATCGTCATGGCCCACGGAACCGCCCGCATCGGCAAGGATCATTATCGCACCGAGATCAACGTCAGCGGTCATGACCTGATCGGTGATGAAGGGCCGGGGCTGGGCGGCAAGAATCTCGGGCCCGCGCCCTATGACTTCCTGCTCGCGGGCCTTGGCGCCTGCACCGCGATTACCCTTCGCATGTATGCCGACCGCAAGGGATGGCCCCTCGAATCGGTCGATGTGCGATTGCGCTTGCTGAGCAAGGACGGCCTTCGCGTCGACCGCGTGCTGACGATCGCCGGGCTCGACGACGAACAGAAGGCGCGTCTGGCCGACATCGCCGAGCGGACGCCGGTGACGCTGACGCTCAAGAACGGCTTGCCGATCGATACGCGGCTCGCCTGACCGGCGCGCCACTGGACAAGTTGCGATCCACCACTTATATACCAGCCGTTATGGAAATCGAAACCGCTACCGTTGCCGCTCCGCACAAGGGCCGTCCGCGCGAATTTTGCGTCGATGCGGCGCTGGCGTCGGCGCTCCGCGTCTTCTGGTCGAAGGGCTATGAAGGCGCGTCGATGGCTGACCTCACCGAGGCGATGGGGATCACCAAGCCCAGCCTCTATGCAGCGTTCGGCAACAAGGAAGCACTCTTCAACAAGGCGCTCGACCTCTATGAGCGCGAAAAGGCCGACTATATGCGCGCCGCGCTCGATGCGCCGACCGCGCGCGGCGTCGCCGAACGGCTGATGTATGGCGCGCTCGACATGTACACCTGCCCCGAGAATCCGAACGGTTGCCTCGGCGTGATCACCTCGGTCGCGTGCGGTGCGGAAGCCGAATGTATCCGGCAGGCCGTGCTCGAACGCGGCGCGGCGGCGAAGAAGGCGATGCTCGAACGTTTCGCGCGCGCCAAGGAAGAAGGCGACTTTCCGCCCGACACCGACGCCGAAGGCCTCGCTGCCTTCTTGACTGCGGTCAACCAAGGGATGTCGGTGCAGGCCGGCGCTGGCGCGACGCGCGCCGAGCTCGAACGGCTTGTCGAAACCAGCCTGAAGCTGTGGCCGGGGCGCTGAGCTAAGCCTCGGGTAAATACCCCGAAAGAAAAATTTTACTGCCCGGTACAGAATGGTCTTGACGCAGCGCAACAAGACTTATATACCACTCAGTATACAAAGGCTCTCCCCCGAGACCGACCGCCGCGTGACACAGATCATGCGGCGGTCGGAACCTTCGTCACCATTTTCCCCGGGAGCGGGTCCTGTTCCGGTCGGACGTCATTGGCGTTTGTCCGCAAGACATAACAGGGAGCCGGCGCGCGCATCGATAAGGTGCGGGTGACTGGAGGGGCGGCCGTCCTCTTCGAAGAGGGCCGTCCAGCATCAAGGACTGTTTCAAGACCGGACCGAAGGCAGGCGCTTTCGGTGCTGTGAACCTTTGCGCTCCGCGCGCAGCCGAACCGAACGAAAAGAAGAAGAGGGCAACGTCATGACCGTCCACACCCCCATCGAAAAGCTCGACCCCGCCGATGCGAAGGTCCGCCGCGAACTCAAAACCTTGCTCCACCCCGGCCGCGGCCGTCGGGCCGCATGGGTCGGCGCCTTTCTGGTGCTGATCGTTGGCGCCTGGTGGTTGCTCCGCGATGGCGCGCCGCCGGCGGCGGCCGCCCCTGCGCCCGTGCTCACCGTCGCGGCGCCGATCGCGCGCGACGTGACCTTGTGGGACGAATATATCGGCCGCTTCGAAGCGTCGAAGGCTGTCGAAGTGCGCCCCCGCGTTTCGGGCGCGATCACCGGCATCCACTTCACCGACGGCCAGATCGTCCGCCAGGGCCAGCCGCTCTTCACCATCGACCCGCGCCCCTATCGCGCCGCGCTCGCCGAGGCCCGCGCTTCTGCGGCGAGTGCGCGAAGCGATCTCGCGCTCGCGCGGCTCGAACTCGACCGGGCCGGCCGTCTCGTCGACGTCGAAGCGGTGTCGCAGAGCGAGATCGACCGCCTCCGCGCCCGCGTCAATGCCGCCAATGCCGCGCTCGCCGGGGCCGATGCCCGCATCGCGGCGCGTGCGCTCGATGTCGAATTCACCGTCGTTCGCGCGCCGCTCAGCGGCCGCATCTCGGATCGCCAGATCGACGCGGGCAACCTTGTGTCGGCAAGCGACGCCGGTGGTACGCTGCTCACCACGATCAACGCGCTCGATCCCGTCTACTTCACCTTCCAGGGTTCGGAGGCGCTGTTCCTCAAGACCAAGCGCGAAGGTGGCGACAAGGGTGCGGCGGTCGAAGTCCGCCTGCAGGATGAAAGCGACTATCGCTGGAAGGGCCAGCTCGACTTCACCGACAATGGTCTTGATCCGCGTTCGGGCACGATCCGCGCCCGCGCCAGCTTCCGCAACCCGGAGATGTTCCTGACCCCCGGCATGTTCGGCAACATGCGCCTGTCGACGGGCCAGACGGCGCACGCGCTGCTCGTCCCCGCCGCCGCAGTGCAGACCGATCAGGCGCGCAAGATCGTCTTCGTCGTCGGCAAGGACGGCACGGTCGCGGCGAAGCCGGTCGAGCTTGGCCCCGAAGTCGATGGCCTGCGCGTCATCCGTTCGGGTCTGACCGCGACCGATCGGGTCGTGATCAACGGTTATCAGTTCGCCCGCCCCGGCACCAAGGCGGTGACCAAGGCCGGCAAGATCGCCGCAACAGCGCCGAAGCAGGGGACGCCCGCCACCACCGAACCGGTGTCGGCGCAGGCGACCTTCGCGAAGTGACTAACCTCCCCTCCCGCTTGCGGGAGGGGTCGGGGGAGGGCCTGTTATCGCGCCCTCCCCGCTGCGACTAGCGAGCAAGCTCGCAAGTCTCGCTGCCTCTCCCGCAAGCGGGAGGGGAGGATTGATAGATCATAGAACAGGGGCTCTCCCATGCGCCTATCACGCTTCTTCATCGACCGGCCGATCTTCGCTGCCGTGCTCGCCGTCATCATCACCATTGTCGGCGCGGTCGCCTATATCGGCCTGCCTGTCTCGCAATATCCCGACATCGTCCCGCCGACGGTGACCGTGACCGCCAGCTACCCGGGCGCGTCGGCCGAAACCGTCGCCGACACGGTCGCGGCGCCGATCGAGCAGGAAATCAACGGCGTCGACAATATGCTCTATATGAGCAGCCAGTCGACCGGCGACGGCGTCGTCACGATCACCGTGACCTTCAAGATCGGCACCGACCTCGATGCCGCGCAGGTGCTGGTGCAGAACCGCGTCGCGATCGCGACCCCGCGCCTGCCCGAAACCGTGCAGCGGCTCGGCGTCGTGACGCGCAAGACGTCGCCCGACTTTCTGATGGTCGTCAACCTCGTATCGCCCGACAAGTCGCTCGATCGCGCCTATATCTCCAACTATGCGCTGACCCAGCTTCGCGACCGTCTGAGCCGCATCGACGGCGTCGGCGATGTGCGGCTGTTCGGTGCGCGCGACTATGCGATGCGCGTGTGGATCGATCCCGGCCGCGCCGCCGCGCTCGACCTCACCGCCGGCGAGATCGTCGCTGCGCTCCGCCGCGAGAATGTGCAGGTCGCCGCGGGTACGCTCGGCCAGCCGCCCTATGCCAATGGCAGCGATTTCCAGCTCAACGTCGAAACGCAGGGCCGCCTGACCGATCCCAAGGATTTTGCCAATATCGTCATCCGCAGCGATGCCGACGGGCGGCAGGTCCGCGTGTCGGACGTCGCGCGCGTCGAACTCGGTGCGTCGGATTACAACAGCAACACCTATCTGTCGGGCGACCCGACGGTCATCATGGCGGTGTTTCAGCGCCCCGGTTCGAACGCGCTCGCCGCGGCCGAAGCGGTCGAGGCCGAAATGGCGTCCTCGTCGAAGAATTTCCCCAAGGGCCTCGAATATCGGGTCATCTACAACCCCACCGAATTCATCGCCCAGTCGATCGACGCGGTGATGGAAACGCTGATCGAGGCGGTGTTCCTCGTCGTCATCGTCATCCTCGTCTTCCTCCAGAAATGGCGCGCGGCGATCATTCCGGTGCTTGCGATCCCGGTATCGCTGATCGGGACTTTCGTCGTGCTCGCGGCGTTCGGCTACAGTCTCAACAACCTCTCGCTGTTCGGGCTGGTGCTCGCGATCGGTATCGTCGTCGACGACGCGATCGTCGTCGTCGAAAATGTCGAACGCAATCTCGAGAAAGGCATGTCCGCGCTCGAGGCCGCGCGCACCTCGATGGACGAGGTTTCGGGTGCGCTTGTCGCGATCGTGCTCGTGCTCTGCGCCGTGTTCGTCCCGACCCTGTTCCTCACCGGCCTGTCGGGCGCCTTCTACCAGCAGTTCGCGGTGACGATCTCGACCGCGACGATCATCTCGCTCGTGCTGTCGCTCACCCTGTCGCCGGCGCTCGCCGCGATCCTGCTCAAGCCGCATGCGCCGGCGCAAGCCGACGGATGGTTGATGGCGCATATCCACCGCGCCGGCGAACGCTTCAATGCGGCGTTCGAGCGGCTCAGCAACGGCTATGCCGCGCTGACCGACCGGCTGGTTCGCGCGCCGAAGAAGATGATGGTCACCTATGCGGGCCTCATCGCCGCGACCGCGGGGCTGTTCTGGGCGACGCCGACCGGCTTCATCCCCGCACAGGACCAGGGCTATTTCCTCGTCGTCGCGAAGCTGCCTGCGGGCGCGTCGGTCGAACGCACCGATGCGGTGCTGAAGAAAGTCGCGGCGCGGGTGCTGCCGGTCGAGGGCGTCCTCGGCTCGGTGATGCTTGCGGGCTTCGACGGCCCGTCGCAGACGCTCGCACCGAACTCGGCCGCCGCCTATTTCCCACTCAAATCCTTCGAGGAGCGCAAGAAACTCGGCGTCAATTTCGAGGATATCATGAATCAGGCGCGTGCCCGCACCGCCGACATCACCGATGCGCAGATCGTCGTCATTCCGCCGCCGCTGATCCAGGGCATCGGTTCGGCGGGCGGTTACCGGATGATCGTGCAGGATCGCGGCGGGAACGGCTATGCCGCACTCGCGAACGAGACGAACAACCTGATCGGCAAGGCGAACCAGACCCCGGGTCTTGCGAACGTCTTTACCTTCTTCGACCCGTCGAACCCGCGCATCTTTGCCGATATCGATCGTGCCAAGGCGAATGCGCTGGGCGTGCCGCCCGAACGCGTGTTCGAAGCGCTGCAGGTCTATCTCGGCTCGGCGTTCGTCAACGACTTCAACCTGCTTGGCCGCACCTATCGCGTCACTGCGCAGGCCGACGCGCCCTACCGCCAGACCGTCGCCGATATCGCGAACCTGCGGACGCGGTCGGACTCGGGGGCGATGGTGCCGATCGGGTCGGTCGCGAACTTCGAAGACCGCACCGGGCCGTACCGCGTCACGCGCTACAACCTCTTCCCCGCGGTCGAGATCGATGGCGACACCGCTCCGGGTTCGTCGTCGGGCGCATCGCTGACGACGATGGAAAAGCTCGCGTCGGACTCGCTGCCCGCGGGTTACGGCACCGAATGGACGGGCATCGCCTTCCAGCAGAAGGCGGCGGCGAATACCGCAGGCATCGTTTTCGCGCTCGCGGTGGTCTTCGTCTTCCTCGTGCTCGCCGCCCAATATGAAAGCCTGATGCTGCCGCTGGCGATCATCTTCATCGTGCCCATGTGTCTGCTTGCGGCGATGATCGGCGTGAATTTGCGCGGGATGGACAATAATGTCCTGACGCAGATCGGGCTCGTCGTGCTCATCGCGCTTGCGGCGAAGAACGCGATCCTGATCGTCGAATTCGCCAAGCAGGCTGAGGAAGAAGATGGCCTGTCGCCGATCGAAGCCGCGGTGCGCGCCGCACGCGACCGCCTGCGCCCGATCCTGATGACCAGCTTCGCCTTCATCCTCGGCGCCGTGCCGCTGCTGATCGCAAGCGGAGCAGGGGCGGAGCTGCGTCAGGCGCTCGGCACCGCCGTTTTCTTCGGCATGCTCGGCGTGACGGCGTTCGGCCTCATCTTCACCCCGACCTTCTACGTCGTCGCACGCTCGCTCAGCATATGGTCGGCCGAGCGGCGCGCGCGGCGCGGGTCGGACGACCACGGGACGGCGCTGCCGGTTCCGGCGGAATAAGGAGTAACATCATGATCCTCCGCAATATCCTCACCGCCGCCTCGGCATTGGCGCTCGCCGCCTGCGCGGTCGGTCCCGACTATAAGGCGCCGCAATCGGCGTCGGCGCCCGTCGCGACCGGGCCGTTCGTTTCGGCGAACAGCCCCGCAGTGTCGCTCGATCCGGTCGCCGCCGACTGGTGGCGCCTCTATAATGATCCCGTCCTTGACGGGCTCGTCGGCGATGCGCTTGCGAACAACACCGACGTGCGCGTCGCGGTCGCGAATATCGCCCGCGCGCGTGCCTCGCTGCGTGGCGCGCGCGCCGACCGCCTGCCGCAGGGCCAGATCGGCGCCGGCGCCAATTATGGCCGCAGCCCCGAAGGCCAGCGTCTGCCCGGCGCCGATCGCGAGGATTGGGCGGTCGATGTCGGGATCAACGTCTCGTACGAGGTCGACCTGTTCGGCCGCGTCAGCCGCTCGATCGAGGCCGCACGCGGCGATGCCGCTGCTGCCGAGGCCAACGCCGACGCGGTGCGCGTGATCGTCGCGGCGGACACGACTCAAGCATACGCAGACGCCGCATCGGGCGCCGCCCGGCTCGACGTCGCGCGCCGCATCGTCGGGCTGCTCGACCAGCAGGTCAAACTGACGCAGCGTCGCAAGGATGTCGGGATGGCGACGGGGCTCGACCTCGCGCGCATCACGACGCTGCGCGACCAGCGGTCGGCCGACATTCCCTCCATCGAAGCTGAGCGGCAGGCGGCCTTGTTCCGCCTCGCGACTCTGACCGGTCGCGCCCCCGCCGCGTTGCCCGCCATCGCTGGCGACCGCAACATCAGCCTCGAGATCACCGACCCGATCCCAGTCGGTGATGGGGCGGCGCTATTGAAGCGCCGTCCCGATATTCGCGCTGCCGAGCGCCGCCTTGCCGCCGATACCGCGCGCATCGGCGTCGCGACGGCGGACCTGTACCCGCGCATCACCTTGGGCGGTTCGGCGGGCTCAACGGGCACGGGCTTCGGCGATGTGTTCGGCGGCGGACCGCTGCGCTGGCTGCTCGGGCCGCTGCTCAACTGGGCTTTCCCGAACCAGGAACCCGCGCGTGCACGGATCGCGGCGGCCGAGGCCGATACGCAGGCGTCGCTTGCCGAATTCGACGGCACCGTGCTGCGCGCGCTCGAGGAAACCGAGACCGCGCTGTCGTCCTACGCGCGTTCGCTCGAACAGCGTCAGGCGCTGCGCGCCGCGCGCGACCAGTCCGAACGCGCCGCGCGGATCGTCCGCGCCAAGCGCGAGGAAGGCGCATCGGATTCGTTCGAATGGCTCGACGCCGAACGGACCTTTGCCGAAGCCGAGGCGACGCTCGCCGAACAGGACGGGCAGATCTCGCGCCGCCAGATCGCATTGTTCCGCGCGCTCGCGGGCGGCTGGTCGAGCTAGACGATATGGCTGGCCGCGCCGCCCGGGGTCCATAGCTGCGCCGCGAGCCGGTGCAGCGCCCGCGACAGTCCACGGCGGTCGATCGTTCCGCCCAGCGAGATGCGTACCGCCTTGGGCGCGCCGGGCGCGACGGCGAAGCGGTCCGACGGCACCGCCGACAGCCCGTCGAGGGCTAGCGCGGCGGCGAGCACGTCGGGCTGGCTGTCGTCGGCCAGCGGCAGCCACAGGTGATAGCCTTGTGGATCCGCGTTGTGGCGTCCGTCGCCGAGCACGCTGTGCGCCAATCTCTGCCGCCAGATCGCTTCCTTGCGTACCGCGTCGACCAAAGTGTCGAATGTCCCGTCAGCAAGCCACAGCGAGATCATCGCGACATTGAGCGGCGGCGCCATTACGGCGCTTTCATGCTGGCACGACGCGATCTGCATCGCTTCGGCGACCCCGGGCGCGCGGACAAACCCGACGCGCAATGCCGGCGAAATAATCTTCGCCATGCTCGCGACATGCCAGCTGACTTCGGGCGCGAAGCTTGCGATCGCGGGGATCGGCGTGTCGGGGAGCAGGCCATAGGCATCGTCTTCAATGACTTGGACTCTGGCATCCTGTGCCCATGCCGCAATGTCGCGCCGTTCCTTGACCGTGAGCGTCGCGGTGGTCGGATTGTCGTTGGTCGGGACGGCATAGAGCGCGCGCAGCGGCGCGACCGCGTGTGCGGCCTCCAGCGCGTCGGCGGCCATTTCGGCAAGCGGGACGAGCGTGACCCCCATGCGCCGCGCGATTGCGGCGAAGCCCGGATAGACGAAGCGCCCGCACGCGACGCGGTCGCCCGGCTTCAGGATCGTCGAGGCAACCGCATGCAGCCCATTTTGTCCGCCCGCGGTGACGACAATCTGTTCGACCGACGACGACAGGCCCATCCGCGCGAGCAGTTCGGCGCCGCTTTCGCGGTCCGCCGCCGCGCCGCCCGGCCGCTGATAGTGTAGCCGCGCGAGGCCGTCGGCGCGGGCGAGGGTGCCCAACGCCGAGGCCATCGCATCGGTCAGGCGGCTCTCGATCGGGATCGGCGGGCTGTTCATCGCGATGTCGCTCTGCGCCGCGGTTGCGACCTCGCCGGTGCGGACATCCTCGCTGATAAAACTGCCGGCGCGGCCGCGCGCGACGATCAGCCCGCGCTGCCGCGCGAGATCATAGGCCTTGGTCACTGTGGTGAGGTCGATGCCGAGTTTTACCGCAAGGTCACGCTGCGGCGGCAGGCGGTCGCCGTGGCGAAGTTCGCCGCGCGCGACTGCCGCCGATATCGCGGCGGTCACCGCCTTATATTTGGGCCCCGCGGCACCCGCGATGTCCGGGAGCCATGCGTCAGCTGCCATGCCGTTCGTCCGCCTCGAATTTTTCACGCGCATTGAGCTTCGCCCATAAATGCTCGGTGCCCGATTCCTGTGCCTTGTTCACATATTGCGAGGCGACCAGCCAGCCCTTGATCGGGCGCAGGGGCAGCACGCACCCGATCACCATGATCGGGATCGAAAAGACCAGATGCACCCACAGCGGCGGGCTGTAGGCGATTTGCATCCACACGATCACGAAGGTCAGCGGAAAGGCGACGATGCACTGCGAGAAGAAGGCGGGGCCGTCGTCGGGCGCGGCGAAGCTGAAGTCGAGCCCGCAATTCTCGCAGCGATCGGCGAGCTTCAGCCACGAGCGGAACATGTGGCCCTTGCCGCATTCGGGGCATTTGCCGTGCCAACCCGCCCACAGGATCCAGCGCAGCTTTTCGTTGCCGACATCACCGCTCGTCATCTTCGACTCCATCAGGAAACATGCAATATGCCATGCATAATGAATGTATGACGGTACGTTCGGAATTTTAGATTTGTAGAAATCTAAAGAAAATACAGTGTGTTATATATAACAAGCCAGAGATAGCATGGTATATACAAAAAAATGAGCCATACATAAATGATCGCGTACAGTTCCGAGGCCTGCCCGCCGTGCGGACTCCGCGCTCCGGCTTCCAGCCAGTGAGAGGCTGGCTCTTGGTTTCGCCGGCTACTGGCGCCCCGATGCGCAGACTAAATCGCTTCCATCCCCATCACTCTGGAAAGGAAGCAACCATGAACGAAGCAAAGGGCACCGCCCTCATCACCGGCGCGTCGAGCGGGATCGGCGCCATCTATGCCGATCGCCTCGCCCGTCAGGGCTATGACCTTATCCTTGTCGCGCGCAGCGCCGGCAAGCTCGAAGAGGCCGCGAAGACGATTCGCGAAAAGACCGGCCGACAGATCGAAACCATCGCGGCGGACCTTGCCGACCCCGCCGATGTCCGGCGGATCGAGGCGCGCCTCACCAACGACCGGTCGATCACGCTGCTCGTCAACAATGCCGGTACCGGATCGACCGCGAAGGCGCTCGACTCCGCCGTCGACACGATGAGCAAGATGGTGTCGCTCAATGTCGATGCGTTGATGCGCCTGACCTATGCCGTGCTTCCCGCCTTTGTCGCGCGCGGACGCGGCGCCATCGTCAACATCGCCTCGATCGTTGCGGTGGCGCCCGAGGTGCTGAACGGCACCTATGGCGGCACCAAGGCCTTTGTCCTCGCCTTCAGCCAGAATTTGCACCACGAGCTCGAAGGCACCGGCGTCCATGTACAGGTCGTGCTACCCGGCGCGACCGCTACCGATTTCTGGGACGTCGCCGGCACGCCGGTCGAGCATCTGCCCGGCGAGATCGTGATGCGCGCCGACGACCTTGTCGACGCCGCGCTCATCGGGCTCGCGCGCGGCGAACGCGTCACCATTCCTGGCCTGCACGATGTTTCGCGGTGGGACGCGTTCGAAGCCGATCGTCAGGCGATGGCGGGCGAATTGTCGACCAGTACGCCGGGCGCACGCTACCGCGCCGACGAAGAAGTCCTGTGACGAACTAGCGCACCAGGCTGCATTGCATCCTGCCACCGGCAGAAATAACGGCGGTCCGCTGTACAGCGGGCCGCCTCAGCCATCGTTTACGCCGCTTTTACCAGTCCCG
>JAESGS010000949.1_pt1 | contig 11881 bp, 9 predicted proteins | sample 9269761 | NCBI WGS metagenome assembly JAESGS01 (sample SAMN15741799, study PRJNA653493) | algae metagenome | isolation source: Cyanosarcina radialis HA8281-LM2 and co-occurring heterotrophs from damp... | place: USA: Makauwahi cave, Hawaii | collected 2011-01-06 | reverse complement strand
CAAGGTCGGGGTCGCCGATGATCGCGCTTTCGGTGAGCTCGATCATCAGCCGTTCGCCGCCGATCTTCTGGCTTTCGAGCGCCTGGCGCACCACCGTGGCGAGGTCGTCGCGCACCAGCTGGATCGCCGAGACGTTGACCGAGAAATAGGCATCGACGACCGCGCCGCCATTCTGCCGGTCCCAATCGGCGAGCACTTCTGCCGCCTTGCCGATCGCCCATTGGCCGAGCGGAACGATCAGCCCCGAATCCTCGGCGATCGGGATGAATTCGGTCGGCGAAACCGCATGGCCGCTGCTGTTGTCCCAGCGCGCGAGCGCCTCGAACCCCGCGACGCGGCCGCTCGACAGCTCGATCAGCGGCTGGAAGGCCAGGTGGAGCCGGTCTTCCTCGATCGCATTGCGCAGCTCGGTCTCCATCCCGAACCGATTGTCTGACAGCATCGCGGCTTCGGGTTCGTAGATTTCGATGCGGTCGGTCTGCTTTGCGCGCTTGAGCGCAATCTGCGCATGACGAAGCTGATCGGCGACATCGGTGTCAGCTGCCGGCTGGATCGCACAGCCGAGCGCGCAATCGACGCTGACCTTCAGCTTGCCGATGCGGAAGGGATGATCGAAGCAGCCGCGAATGCGCCGCGCCATTTCGCGCACGTCGGCGCGGCCGCCGGTAACACGCGTCGATATCGCGAATTCGTCGCCGCCGGTGCGCGCCAAGATATCGCCGCTGCGCAGGCTTGATTTCAGCCGCCGCGCGACGGTGATGATCAGCTCGTCGCCCGCCATCGGCCCGATATGTTCGTTGATGCGGCTGAAACGAGCGAGGTCGAGCAGCAGGATCGCATGATCGGCGCCGGGGCCCTCGTGGCGCGCACGCTGTTCGACCAGCTCTTCGAAGCCGGCGCGATTGGGCAGCCCGGTCAGGCTGTCGGAAACGAGCTCGCGGCGCAAATTGCGCTCGGTCATCATTTCCTGCGTCCGGTCGATCAGCGTGAGCAGGAACAGCCCGTCATCACCCGATTCGGTGGGCAGCGGACCGATCGAGCCGCGCAGGTCGCGCGCGGCGGGCCCATCGCCGAGCTGGCACGAGAATTCCTGCGATTCCTCCGGATATTGCGATGCGCGCTCGATCGCGCGCAGCATCTCGATCGGCGCCTCGACCCCCGCAGGCGACAGGCTCAACCGATCGAACGCGGCGTTGCTGGCATGGAGACGGAAATTGCCGCGCGCCATCGGTCTGATCAGCGCGGCCGGAACAGGCAACGCGTCGATCCAGCCGACGAACAATAAGGGCCGGTCTTCGCCGGTTCTATCGATAGGCATAATAGAGGGTTTTGTGCGACCTTTCCCCATTGGCCCATGCCTAGGTTATGGGAAGTAAATAAGCGATTTACGGCTACGAGTAATTGCGGTCAGCCGAAGCGATTGTTCCGCGGGAAACCGGTCGGAGGCATCCGGCCGGCGGCGCCGCGCGCGACGCGCCACGGGGCAAGGTCGGTTTCGGTGCGCGTGCGCCCGGTCTCGCCGCCCATCGCCCAGCTCAACCCTTCGGCAAAGGCGAAGCTGACGGCATCGGCAAGCCCGCCGTCGCGATAGCGTTGCAACATCACGCCCTGGCCGCGCGCCATCACCGGCACCTCGTTGATCGGGAAGACGACGAGTTTGCGGTTCTCGCCGACGACCGCGACGCTGTCGTCGCTCGCCGATATCGGGCGGACGACTGCAAGCGCCGCCTTCGGTTTCAGATTGACGACGTTGCGGCCCTTGCGCGTCTCGGCGACCACCTCGGCCATCTGCGCGATAAAGCCGTGGCCGCTCGACGAGGCGAGCAGCAGGCGGCCGTCGGCGCTCGCCGGGATCATCGCGACGATCCGCGCCTCGGGATCGATATCGACCATCAGGCGCAGCGGCTCGCCGAACCCGCGCCCGCCGGGCAGCTTGTCGGCGCCGACGGTGAAGAAGCGCCCGTCGCTCGCCGCGATCAGCAATTTGTCGGTCGTCTGCGCGTGCGCCGCGAACAGCAGCTCGTCGCCTTCCTTGAACTTGAACTCGGCCCACTGGTCGGCGGCGACATGGCCGCGTTGCGCCCGGATCCATCCGCGTTTCGACAGGATCACCGTTACCGGTTCCTTCTCGATCATCGCGTCCAGCGGAATTTCGCGTGCGGGCGCCGCTTCGGAAATCGTCGTGCGGCGCGCGCCGAGCAGGGTTTCGAGCCCATAGACGTCGCGCAGCTTTTCAAGGTCCTTGCGCAGCCGCGTCTTCTGGCGCGCCGGGCTCTCGATCAGCTTGGCGAGATCCTCGCGCTCGGCGGTCAAATCGGCCTGCTCGCGCTTCAGCTCCATTTCCTCGAGCTTGCGCAACGACCGCAGCCGCATGTTGAGGATCGCCTCGGCCTGCCGGTCGGTCAGGATGAACTCTTCGATCATCACCGGCTTCGGCTCATCCTCGGTGCGGATAATCTCGATGATGCGGTCGAGGTTGAGGAAGGCGATGATATAGCCCGCAACCAGCTCCAGCCGGTCGTCGATCTTCGCGATCCGGTGCTGCGCGCGGCGGACGAGCACGACGATCTGGTGCATCAGCCATTCGGTGAGCAGCTGGTGCAGGCCCATCACCTTCGGCGTGCGCGTCGCGTCGAGGACGTTCAGATTGAGCGCGAAGCGGTTTTCGAGGTCTGTCAGCCGGTAGAGGCTTTCCTTCAGTACCTCGGGGTCGACGTTGCGGCTCTTGGGTTCGAGCACGATGCGCAGATCCTCGGCGCTTTCGTCGCGGACATCCTCGAGGATCGGCAATTTCTTGTCGGCGATCAGCTGCGCGATCTGTTCGATCAGCTTGCCCTTGGCGACGCCGTACGGGATTTCGCTGATGACGAGCTGCCAGGTGCCGCCCGACTGTTTCTCGATCCCGCTCTCTTCCCAGCTGCCGTCACCCAGCTTGCCGGTGGAGAAGCGCGCGCGGACGCGGAAGCCGCCGCGCCCGGTTTCATAGGCCAAAGCGATCGTCTCGGGGCTGTCGACGACGATGCCGCCGGTCGGGAAATCGGGGCCTTTGACATGTTCGAGCAGTTCGGAAAGCTCGGCGCGGGGATTCTCGATTAGCACCAGCGCAGCATTGATCACCTCGGCGGCGTTGTGCGGCGGGATGTTCGTCGCCATGCCGACCGCGATCCCGCTCGCGCCATTGGCGAGCAGGTTCGGGAACAGTCCCGGCATGATCTCGGGCTCTTCATCCTCGCCATTATAGGTCGGCTTGAAATCGACCGTGCCCTCGTCGAGCCCCTGCATCAGGTCGATCGCGACGCGCGTCAGCCGCGCCTCGGTATAGCGGTACGCCGCGGCATTATCGCCGTCGATATTGCCGAAATTGCCCTGACCGTCGACGAGCGGATAGCGGAGCGAGAAATCCTGCGCGAGGCGGACCATCGCGTCGTACACTGCGGTGTCGCCGTGCGGATGGAATTTACCGATGACGTCGCCGACGACGCGCGCCGATTTCTTGTAGCCTTGGCTCGGGTCGAGCCGCATCGCGCGCATCGCCCATAACAGGCGGCGGTGCACCGGTTTCAACCCGTCGCGCAGATCGGGCAGCGAGCGCGCGGTGATCGTCGACAGCGCATAGACGAGATAGCGTTCGGACAGCGCGCTGTCGAACGGGGTATCGGTCATGCCGGGGACGGGATCGTTGCTGTCGGGATCGTCGGTGGTGGTCGCCATTGTCCGGAGCCGATAGCAAGGCTGGCGCGCCAAGGCAAAGGGGGATGCGGATTAGTAGAGGTTGTCTTTGTAATCCTTGTCGAGGCCCTTTTGCATAAAGCCGGGAATCGAAACCACCGCGCTGGCGATCCGTGCGCCTATGCCCTTGTTTTTGTTGAGCCGAAGATGCTCGGCGAACATCTTGGCGGGACTGATGTCCGCCGGAGCAGCCGCGGCGGGCCACAGCGCGGCGCGGCGCAGCGCGGCGCTGGGCGCGATGCGGATCGCGAGATCGTCGACGCGCGCCGTCAGCAGCGGCTGCTTGTCGCCGACAGTGAAGGGCGCACGCGCAGCTTCGTCGCTCGTCAGCGCCGCCGATCCGGTGAAGCTCGCGACCGAACAAGCGCCCGGGATCAGCAGCGCCGCGGCGATGCGCGGCTGCGCGATGATGTTGCGGAAACTGTCGGTGCGCCGGTTGCCCGGGCGGTCCGGGAAGCAAAGCGCGCCGCCGTCCTTGCGCGCCATCAGCCCGGCCGGATCGCCCTTGGGGCTAAGGTCGGCGGCGCCCTTGGGATCGATCGTTGCAAGCGCCATGAAGCGGCTTGCGGCGACGAAAGCATCGGCGTCGGCCGGCGCGCTTTCGTCGGGTTCGGCTTTCCAGAAGTCCGATCGGATCAGCGCCTTGGCGCAATGGACATAACATTCCTCGACCGCGATCCGCGCGAGGCCGTCGGCGCTCGCCACGCGGCCGTTGATGCGCAATGTCTCGCCGATTCCGGGGAGCAGGAACAGCGAACCGAAACCCGCGCCGGGGCGCAGCAGGCCGGAGTCGTCGAAAAACTCCAGCGGAATTGAAAGCACTGCCGGGTCGCCGCGCGCGAAACCCGGAGCCCCGCCGGCGAGCGTGATCGCGATGCCGGCGTCGCCGCCGGTGCCGGCGAACATCAGCGGCGAGGCGGCGAGCCAGCGCAGCGCGGTGGCGTCGAGATGGTCAATCACCTTCAGGTCGATCGCGGGCGGGGCCTTACCCACCACGGCTTCGAGTGCGGCGATGCTGTCGATGGCGGTCATGGCCTGTCCCCTGCTCAAGGCTCGCATCATGGCGTTGTTGCGATTTATTCGCAATAAGTTTCGCCTAGAGGCTTTTGCCCACAAAGACTTGAGCTCGCGCCGGGCGCCCCTAAGTTGGATGCCTGATTGGGGAAGGGATGGGATATTGACCGAAAGCCGCGAGGGCATCCGCCGCAAGAGCATCTGGTCGCGTGCGAGCGAGATGGCCGGACAGGCGCCGCCCGAGCGCAACCGCTACGTCGATTTCCTCCGCGCATTGTCGATCCTCGCGGTCGTAGTCGGTCACTGGCTCGTCGCCGCACCCTATATGAAGGACGGTGCGGTCGAGGGCGGACACCTGCTCGGCATATTGCCGTGGACGCAGTGGCTGACCTGGGGATTCCAGGTGATGCCGCTCTTCTTCCTCGTCGGCGGTTTCTCGAACGGCATGTCGTGGGCCGCGACGCTGCGCAAGGGCGGCTCGTACGAAAGCTGGTACAGCGGGCGCTTGCAGCGGCTGATCAATCCGGTGTTGCCATTGTTCCTGATCTGGACGCTCGTCGCGATGTTCGGAACGCTCGCGGGGGTCGATCGCGGCGTCGTCGCGATGGCGGCGCAGCTTGCTTTGATCCCGGTGTGGTTCCTGTCGGTTTACCTGATGGTCGCGGCTGTTGTGCCGCTGACGTGGCGGGCGTGGAAACGCTGGGGCTTCGCTTCCTTCTGGGCGCTTTGCGCGGGGGCGGTGGCGATCGATGTCGCTGCGCTGCGCTTCGGCGTCCCCTACGTCAATTTCCTCAATTTCGGCTTTGTGTGGCTCGCGATCCACCAGCTCGGCTTCGCGTGGAGCGAGGGGCGGCTGAGGCCGGGCAGGGCGCTGCTGTGGGGCGTCGGCGGGCTGGTCGCGCTCGGCCTGCTTGTCGGTTTCGGGCCCTATCCGGTCGCGATGATCGGCGTGCCGGGAAGCGGCCTCAGCAATTCGATGCCGCCGACGATCGCGCTGCTCGCGCTCGGCATCGCGCAGGCGGGCTTTGCGCTCGCGCTCGAGCCTGCGGGGCGGCGGATGCTCGACAATCTCCGTATCTGGACCGGCGTCGTGCTCGTCAACGGCATGATCATGACGATCTACCTGTGGCACCTCACCGCCTTCGTTCTCGTGATGGTCGCGGCGTGGCTGCTCGGCGGGATCGGGCTCGATGTGGCGCCGGGAAGTGCGGCTTGGTGGCTCGCGCGGCCCATCTGGTTCATCCTCTATATCGCCGCGCTCTTCCCGCTGATCATGCTCTTCGCGCGCTACGAACGCGCGAGCAAGGACAGCGGCGAGGTGCCTCACTGGCGGCTGATCGTCGGCCTGCTCCTCATCTGCGCCGGGCTCGGCGCCACCGCGGCGATCAGCATCGCAAGCCCGCTCGGCGTGACGGGCGTGCGCCTCTGGCTCGTCGCGCTACCCTTCGTCGGCGCTGCGATCGCGCAATTCGGCCCGATCCATCGACTGTCGCAATCGCGGGCCTGACCCGCCACTGGCGTCGTTTCCGGCCTCGCGGGCTCGGCGGATCAACTGCCTTTCGTCGCCGGGGGCGCCGCCATCGTCCGCACCACCCGCATCGGAGGGGCGCCGTCGATGAAGGTGAAGCTTGAAAAGTCCGGCGCGAACTCCACCGTGATCCCAAGCGCTTCGGATCGAAAGCGCGTGGGTGAGAGCGCGACCAGACGTTCGGCCGCGGAGGCGGGGGCGCCGACGAACTTCGCAAACAACCCCTCGGGCCGCGCATCGATGTCGATGTTGAGCCCGCTACCCTCGAAGCGCCCCGCGGCCCTGGAAAGCTGCGCGAGCGGCAATGTCTTCGCCTCGGTGGCCGGTACCGCGATATCCGGCCAACCATAGTCGGCCGCAACGGCGCGCACGACTTCGTTGATGAGCCGCCGGCCGTCGCCGCCATTGGTCAGGACGATGACCCCGTCGCCCTTGCCGACATAGGCTGCCATGAAGGATTCGAATCCGGGGTTCACGCCGTCGTGGCCGAAGCGCGGGACACCGTCCCGGTAAAGGGCAAGCCCGAGCCCCCAATTGTCCTTGACCGGCGTCATCATCGCGCGCGTCATGGCAGGCGAAAGGCGGTGACCCTGCTCGCCCGCGCCGGATGCCTGAAGGTCGATCAGGAGGCGCGCGAGGTCGCCGGAGCTGGCCCACAGCCCCCCGGCCGCCAGTTGGGGGACGACGACATAATTGCCCGGGATCGTTGCGCCATGAGCGGACCCAAACGCCATGTTGGCGCGGATCGCGGCTGACGGGTGCATGGCGAATGCGCTGCGGGTCATGCCAAGCGGACCCAGCACCTCGCGCTCGGCAAGATCGGAAAACGACATGCCGCTCACGTCGGAAAGCGCGAGTTGCGCCGCCATATAACCGCCGCCCGAATATCGAAATTGCGCGCCCGCGGGCAATATGCTGCGAACGGGCTGGCTGTCGGCCGGCGGCAAGCCATCGAGGATCTGGACGGTCGTGGGGAGGGCCTCGCCGGGCAGGTACCCGCGATCGAAACCATGAACGCCGAGTCCGGCAGTATGGCTCAGTAACTGGCGCAGCGTGACGCCGCCCGGCGCCAGCTTCGGATCCTTCGGCAAATTCCAGGAACGCAGCGCGCCGTTGATATCGCTGTCGAGCCCGATCTTGCCCTGCTCGACCAGCCGCAGCGCCACCACCGCCGCCACGACCTTGCTGATCGAGGCGGCCTGGAAGGCGGTGTCCGGGGTGACCGGCGCGCAGCTCGTGAGATCGCGAAAGCCCCAGCCGCGTGTCCAGTCGAGCTTGCCATCGTGGATCACGGCGACGCTGAGCCCGGGCACATCATATTGGCGCATGCGTTCGGCGAGGCTGAATGGCTTGGCCCCCTTTTCGACGATCGGGGGCTGCAGATTTGCCTCGATATAGCGGCTATGCGCGTTGCTCGGCCCGCCTAAAGCCTCGGCAGGGGAGGGGCAGCTGCCCGGTTGCGCGGCGGCGGGGGCGGCAATCAGCACGGCCATGGCTGTGCCAAATGATGCGAGCCCATGGTTCGTTCCTGGCATCGGTATCCTCTCTTTGATCGGGCAAGGGTCGGCATAGCCATGCGACAGGCGCGTGGCCGCGCATCGGCACGCGGCCGTGCGGTCAGTCAGTCGTGTCCTTCCGGGCGGCTGTCAGGCCGCGGGGTCGGCCTCGGCGGGTTGCGGTAAATCGGTGTGCCACGATCCCAGCCCTGCCAGCACCGCCAGTTCAACCACAAGAACGGCGCCTTGCAGCAGGGCTTGGTCGATCTCGAGGTTCAGCACCGCCATGAACGTCACGATGGCAATCGTCGTCGACAGCGTCAGCGCGCCCGCCTTGACGACGCGCGGCCAGTCTCGATTCAGAAGCAACCATGCCATTCCCAGATGCCCGATCGCGAGTACCAGCATGAGCACCACCAGCAACGGGATCGTCGCATGATAGGTACCGGCGAGAAGGGCGTTCTGACCCGAGGTCAGGGCGCTGCCGCGGGCCAGCGTATGCGGAAAGCCGAATAGCGCGAGGCCGATCTGAAGCGCGGCAACGGGGATCAGCAGCCCGAGCGCGAAGGCGTGCGCCGTCAAGCTGAAGCGCCCCTCATTATGCACCGGCATCCGGCGCAACGCGGCGACTAGGCAACCGAATGCAAAGCGCAGCGGCTTGCCGGCGTCGATCGCCTCTTCGAGATCGGCCTGCATGGCGAGCCCCCATTCGCGATGCTTCTCTTCCATGCAAGCTGTGGCCAGCGTCATCATGGCTCGGGCGACAGGCGTTCTCATGCGCGTATAAACTCCGGGGCGAATGCGCCTGCTGCCGGCGCCACTTCCTGCGCCAGCGTCACGCCGGCCGCGGTCAGGCGATAGGCGTGACGGGCCGGGCGACCCGGCCGCTCCGGCTCGCGCCACTCGGCCTCGACCAGGCCCTGCTCGGACATGCGCATCAGCAGCGGATAGAGCGTCCCCGATTGAAGGCCGGTCTCCTTCATCAGCTCATAGCCGTGCCGCCACTGCTGGGTGCGCACCGACAGCGCATAGAGAAGGAGCAACATCTGCTTCGAGGGGCGTCGCGATCGAACCATGCACGAAAAGTCACATATGTAGAGTTATCTGTCAAGGCTTCTGCTGACGGCCCGTTTCCGGTGTCGCGATTGCGCAGTCCGGTGCGATCCATCGACTGGTACAGTCGTGCTTTTTGTCCGCGGTCGAGGCGGAATGCCTGCTGGATGAAGAGCGAAGTTTTGCGATATTCGAAGTGGGGCGGTCCCTTCCGGTCGCAGCCATCGCGCGTGCGGGTCAGCGCTTTCCCCAATCCACCGGCCCGGTCACGAAACGGCGCTGGAGGTTTTCCAGCGCCTGGGCGTTGCCGCGCTCGAAGAAGGCGATCAGCGCCCGGCCGGCATCATTGTCGGGATAGCCCGTCGAGGTCAGTCGTACGCGGGTCTGCCGCCCGGCGGGCTCGATCTCGAACAGGCTGGTCACACCGCGATAGGTCTCCCAATGCGGAAACCCTGCCGGCGCCTTGATGGTGCGGAACACGAGCAGGCGCCCGGGAATCCGCGCGACGAACCGCTGCTGGATCGTCCCCGGGCCGCCCGGCGGCTCGGTGCGGTCGTAACTGGTTTCGAGTATGTCTGGGTCGGCCGGCGATATCCACGCCGCAGGCACTGCCCAGCTCATCCAGCCCTGCGGGGTCGAGATCGCGGTCCACACGTCCGCGACAGATGCATCGACCAGCACTTCATGGACCATGGTGCGCGACATATCCGCTTCGACCGAGGTCGTGACGCGTACCGCCCCGGTCGCGGCGGCACCAGGCTCCGTGACGGCCGCAAAGGCGGCGACGACAAACGCAAGGGTCATGGTTCGCCTGATCATTGCGTGCAGTCTAACACTGCCTGCGACCCGCGCAATCGGGTGCAGGGCGACGGCGCGTTTGGCTCCGCACAAAAGAAAACCGGCACGGATCGCTCCGCGCCGGGTTCCCTCGGTAAATCTTGCGAGTTGCTTCGTGTCAGGCGACGCGGCGCACTTCATTGCCTTCGTCGTCGATGTCGCGAAGGACGTAGCCGCGGCCCCAGACCGTCTCGATATAATTTTCGCCGTGGCACGCGAGCGCGAGCTTCTTGCGCAGCTTGCAGATGAAGACGTCGATGATCTTGAGTTCGGGTTCGTCCATGCCGCCATAAAGATGGTTCAGGAACATTTCCTTGGTCAGCGTCGTGCCCTTGCGGAGCGAGAGCAGCTCGAGCATCTGATATTCCTTGCCGGTCAGATGCACGCGCGTCGTGTCGACCTCGACCGTCTTGGTGTCGAGGTTGACCGCCAGCTTGCCCGTCTTGATGACGCTCTGGCTGTGGCCCTTCGACCGGCGGACGACCGCATGGATGCGGGCGACCAGCTCGTCGCGGTGGAACGGCTTGGTGACATAATCGTCGGCGCCAAAGCCGAACGAACGCACCTTCGAATCCATTTCCGAAATGCCCGACAGGATCAGCACCGGCGTCTGCACCTTGGCGGTGCGCAGCTTTTTCAGCACGTCATAGCCGTGCATGTCGGGCAGGTTCAGGTCGAGCAGGATGATGTCGTAATCATAGAGCTTGCCGAGATCCAAGCCTTCCTCACCGAGATCGGTGGTGTAGACGTTGAAGCCTTCGGTCGTGAGCATCGTATCGATCGCTTTCGCGGTCGTCGGCTCGTCCTCGATCAGCAGTACGCGCATTGGGCACCCCTTTTTCCACGATAATCCCGCGAACCGATCGCGTGACCATCAAGGATGTCACCGACCAACCCCCCGTTGCAGGACTGCCGGAACATTAACCACGAAACTAATGAAGGGAAAAGGTTAATTTTGATTTAACCCGCAGAAGTCCGCGAGTCGCGGCCATTTTGCAACAGTGGCTCAGGCCGTTTTCCGATCATGGTGAAGCGCGACATAGCGGTCATGTGCCCCGGTACAGGACATCTTCAGCGTGTCGACGAGATGGTCCGAGAGCGCCCGCACGCGTGCGGGGCGCAGGCGCGACGGCGGCGAGAGAAGGTGCAGGTGCGACTGTGGGAGCGCCCAGTCGCTCAGGATCGGGACCACCGCGCCCGACGCCAGCGCCTCGGCCGCGATGAAGTCGGGCAGCGCGGCGATTCCCACGCCGGCGACGACCAGCGGCACCGCGACGTCGCCATTGTTGGCAAACAGCGGCCCGGTCGGGAGTACGGTCGCCTCCTCGCCCTTGCGATGGAAATGGAGCGGCATCGCACGCTGGCGATGGCCGTAACCGATCAGCCGGTGGCCCGACAGTTCGAGCGGATGTTTCGGGGTGCCGTGCTTCGCCAGATAGGCGGGACTGGCGATCACCGACGCCGCGACCGGCGCGATCGTGCGCGCGAGCAGGCTCGAATCGGCGAGCGGCGCGATGCGCAGCGTCAGGTCGATCCCCTCGGCGACGGGGTCGTGGCGCGCATCGCTCAGCAGCACCTCGATCTCGACCGCCGGATGCTGTTCGAGGAATGCCGCGAGCGGCGGGCCGAGCACCTTGATCCCGAAGCTCATCGGCGCGGCAAGGCGGATCGGGCCCGCGAGGTCGACGCGGTCACCGCGCGCCGCTTCGGTCGCCGCGGTCGCCGCCGCGACCATTGCGCGCGCCTCGTCGAGCAGGCCGACTCCCGCGGTCGACACCGCGACGACGCGCGAGCTTCGGTGCAGCAAGGTGATGCCGAGCGACGCCTCAAGCCGCGTCACCGCCTTCGACACGCTCGCCTTCGACAGGCCGAGCGAAGCCGCCGCCGCAGTAAAGCTGCCGCCATCGGCGACGGCGACGAAACAGGCCCAGCCTTCATAGTCGGGAAGTGCCACGCAATAGCTCCTGATTGGAAACGATGGTTTTCCATCTATGCTATTTTCGAAACGATCCCAATCCCTATTTTGTCCTCAACAGATGAACGCCGCCGGGCACTAAACCCCCGGAGTGGCGACAAAGGAAAGGACAAGGCCAATGATCGACATCCGCAAATTCGACACGCTGGGCCACGCCAACCACGGCTGGCTCGACGCCCGTCATCACTTCTCGTTCGCCAACTATCACGATCCGAAGCGGATGGGTTGGGGCGCGCTCCGCGTCTGGAA
>JAESGS010000944.1_pt1 | contig 11924 bp, 13 predicted proteins | sample 9269761 | NCBI WGS metagenome assembly JAESGS01 (sample SAMN15741799, study PRJNA653493) | algae metagenome | isolation source: Cyanosarcina radialis HA8281-LM2 and co-occurring heterotrophs from damp... | place: USA: Makauwahi cave, Hawaii | collected 2011-01-06 | reverse complement strand
AAGGACGCAGGTGCCCTTGGCGAGCACCGCCGCCATCAGCGCATTTTCGGTCGCGCCGACCGAAACGACGGGGAAGGTGAACTTGCCGCCGGGCAGGCGCCCGCCGCCGGGCGCGCTCGCTTTCACATAGCCCGACGCGAGCTCGATCTCGGCGCCAAAGGCTTCGAGCGCCTTCAGGTGCAGGTCGATCGGACGATTGCCGATGGCGCAGCCGCCGGGGAGCGAGACGGTCGCTTCACCCGCGCGTGCGAGCAGCGGGCCGAGCACGAGGATCGACGCGCGCATCTTGCGCACGATGTCATAGGGCGCGACGGTCGAGGTCAGCGTCGTCGTGCGCGCGGTCATCACGCGGCCGAAATCCTCGGGCCGCGATCCCTCGATCGTCGTTGAGCAGCCGAGCTGGTTGAGCAAATGCCCGAATCCATCGACGTCGGCGAGCCGCGGCAGGTTGCGCAGCGTCAGCGGCTCGTCGGTGAGCAGCGCGCAGGGCAGCAGCGTGAGCGCCGCATTCTTGGCGCCGGAGATGGGGATTCGGCCCTTGAGTCGCTGGCCGCCGCGAATGACGATCTGATCCATCGGCTGTCTTTAGCGCATGCGCGGGGCCGCGCAAGCGGACTAGCTATATGGAACGATAGCCCGCGTCGCCGTCGAACTGTTCCTGTGCCTCGCGCTGGCCCTTGCTCATGAAAATATAGCCGACGACCGAGAGGACGAATAGCGCCGCGCCAAGCAGCGGGACGCCGCCGCGGACGGCAATCGTGAAGGCGATCCACACGAGATTGAAGATGCCGAGGATCAGGAAAATCTTCTGATTGTTGCCGGCAAAGCCATAAACGTCGCGGCCGTCCGCCGAGCGAATTCCGTGAACGCCCTTCAGGTCGAACGCATTGTAGAGATAGAAGCGGCCGCGCGCGCCGGGCACCAGTTCGGTGGCGACATTGTCCTTCACGACGGCGTTGCGGATCGTTCGCGAACCGCCGTCGGCCTGTTGGAAGGTGATGCTGCGGAAAATCGAGGCACCCCCCTTGGAGCGCTTGAGGTCGGCGGCTTCGATGCTGCCGTCGATGATCGAAGTAGGCATTGTCGGATCCCCTGCTGTGGCGCGACCCGGGGATGGCAAAGCTAATCGATATGTCGACAGAAGGGAAGGATGGTTAAGTCATCGCCCCGGCGGACGCTTTGGTCGTGGCGTTTGGAGCGAAACTGTGAAACTATCGCCGCCGACATCAAGGACATGAGGGCGCACAGCAGAACCAATTCAGCAGGGGAGATAAGGGCATGCGGAATCCTGTCGTCACGGCCATTACTGCGGCTTCGCTCATCGCATCGCAAATGGCTGTCCCGGTCTTCGCGCAGGCCACCACCTATCCTTATCCACCACCGCCGACCCAGCCGGGCTATGGTTCGGGCGGATATGAGGGCACAATCCGCTGCGAATCCTATGGCAATCGCCAGCAAGATTGCCGCGTGCGGACTGGAAATCGGGTCGACCTCATCCGCGTCATCGGCGGGCGCTGCTCGAAGGGGCGTGACTGGGGCTTTGATTCCGACCGCATATGGGTGTCGGGCGGGTGCCGCGCCGAGTTCGGCTATGGCTATGCTGGCGGTAGCGGCGGAGGCTATCCTGGTAACGATTTCGCCGGGACGCTGAACTGCGAATCCTGGAGCTATAAATATCAGCAATGCGATGTCCGCACCGACAATCGCGTCGAGCTGACGCGCAAGATCGCCGGCAAGTGCAATGCCGGGCGCCAGTGGGGCTACACGGGTGATTATATCTGGGTCGACAAGGGTTGTCGGGCCGAGTTCGGCTATGGCTATCGCAACACGCGTCCGCCTGAAAAGGATAAGGACAAGGGGCCGAGCACCGGCTTGATCATCGGCGGGATCGTCGTGGCTGGCGGGCTGCTCGCGCTGCTGGCAAGCCAGAAAAAGAAGAAGGCTGACGGCACGGCCGAGGAAAGCGCGACGACGCATCCGGCGAAGGGGCCGGCGATGCTGAGCGCGAACCTCAATAGCCTGCCGAGTGCGGCGCGGCCGTCAGTGCTGAATTGTATGAATGATGCCGCGCGACAGATCGGTGCGACGGGCGGTACGAAACTATCCTATGACAAACTCATCTCACTCGAGCAGGGCAATGGCGGTTGGCGCATCCGTGCGACGATGACCGCGACCTATCCCGACGGCGCCAAGCAAATCGAAATGTACTGCCGCGCGACGCCGAGCGACATCATCCAGCTCGACTTCACCTAGACAGCAGGGGCGCGTCCGCTATCCGGGTGACGATTTTCGGGTGAAGGCGGGACGCGCGTGATGATGAAGGAAGGTGGGCCCGTCGCTGCAATCTGGTCGCGGGCCTATCCATTGCTGACGGTGACGGCGCTGTTCTGGGCCGGCAATTCGATTGTCGGGCGCGCGGCGCGCGATCTGGTGCCGCCCGCGGCGCTGTCCTTCTGGCGCTGGACCTTCGCACTCGCGCTATTGCTTCCGCTTGCGTGGCCGCATCTGAAGCGCGACTGGCCGGTGTTGCGCGCGAACTGGGCGATCGTCGCATTGCTCGGCGCGCTGGCGATCGGCTCGTTCAACATCCTGCTCTACACGGGGCTGCGGAGCACGACTGCGCTCAACTCGATGCTGATCCAGTCGGCGCTGCCCGCGCTGGTCCTCGTCGTCGGCGCATTGGTGATGGGCGACCGCACCAGCCTGCGCCAGATCGCCGGCGTGCTGATCTCGCTTGTCGGCGTGCTGGCGATAATCGCGCGCGGGGATCCGGCGATGCTGTGGGGATTGCAGCTCAATATCGGCGACGCGATCATCGGCTGTGCGGTGCTGCTATGGGCGCTCTATTCGGTGCTGCTCCGCCGCCGGCCGGCGGTGCATCCATTGAGCTTCCTTGCGGCCTCGATGGTCGTCGGCATCGCGGTGATTGCGCCCTTCTATGTGCACGAACTCTGGTCGGGGCGGCTGATCGTTGCGGCGACGGGCAGTGCGCTCGCCATCGCCTATGTATCGATCTTCCCGTCTTTCCTCGCCTATCTCTTCTTCAACCGCGGGGTCGAACTGATCGGATCGGCGGCGACGGGGCAATATATGAATGTGATGCCGCTGATGGGCGCGGGGCTCGCGATGTTATTTCTCGGAGAACGGCTGCACCTTTTCCATATCGCGGGGCTGGCGTTGATCGTCGCGGGGATATTGGTCGCGGGGCGTCCGAAACCTGCGGCGGAGGCCTAGGCGAGCGCCTCTTCGACCTGCGCCAGCCGGTCCTTGCCAAAGAACATCTCGCTGCCGACGAAAAAGGTCGGGATGCCGAATGCGCCGCGCACGACCGCAGCTTCGGTGTTGGCGACCAGCTTCGCCTTGATTTCGGGCTCCTGCGTGCGCGCGAGCAGCGCGGGGCCATCGAAACCGTTGGCCGAGAGGAAGGTCGCGATCACCTCGGGGTCGTCCATCTTGAGCCCTTCCTCCCACATCGCGCGGTTCACCGCGTCGACATAATCGTCGAGCGTGCCTTCGTCGTCGGCGACGATGGCGCCGCGCATGATCGTCAGCGTATTGACCGGGAAATGCGGATTGACGCGAAATTTGGTGAGGCCATGTTTCTCGATGAAACGCCGCATTTCCAAGTTTTCATAGGCTAGCTTCGCCGGGGCATCGGCATATTGGATCATCGGCGCCTTGTTGCCCGTCGCTTTGAAAATGCCGCCGAGTAGGCACGGCGTGATGACGAGATCGGCGCCGGCACGGTCGAGCAGTTCGGGAAGTGCCTTCATGCACAGATAGGCGTTGGGGCTACCAAAATCGAAGATCAGTTCGAGGGTCTTGGTCACCATTTTTCTCCCCAGGGACGGAGGTCGAGTTCGTGGGTCCATGCACTTTTGGGTTGCTTGTGCAGTATCACATAATTGGCGGCGATGGCGTCGGGGTTGAGCACGAGATCCTTGGCCTTTGCCTCGTCGAACCCGTCGCCGAGGCGTTGTCGGATGAAGTCGGTATCGATCGCTCCGTCGATGATCGTATGCGCGACATGGATACCTTGCGGCCCCAGTTCGCGCGCCATGGATTGCGCAAGCATGCGGAGCGCTCCCTTCGCGCCGGAGAAGGCCGAAAAGCCCGAGCCGCCGCGCAAGGACGCGGTCGCGCCGGTGAAGATGATCGTGCCGCGGCCGCGTGGGCTCATGCGCTTTGCCGCCTCGCGTCCCATCAGGAAACCGCCGAGGCACGCCATTTCCCAGACCTTGGTGTAAACGCGCACCGTTGTCTCGGCGATCGGGAAATTGACGTTCGCGCCGATGTTGAACACCGCGACTTCGACCGGGCCGACTTCGGCTTCGACCTGATCGAACAGTGCGATCATCTCGTCCTCGACGCGCGCGTCACCGGGAAAGGCGCGCGCCTGATGGCCTTCGTCGCGGATCGATTGCGCTAAGGCTTCGAGCTGGTCGGCGTTGCGCTCACGGCGATTGACGCAAGCGGTGAGGCCTTCGGCGGCGAAGGCGCGTGCGATGGCGCCGCCAGTGGCGTCTCCGGCTCCGATGATGACGGCTGCGGCATTGGGCATCGCGACTCTCCTCTTGCGTCGCATAGTAACTATGATAATCATAGTGACAAGAGGAAAGGTGACCGTTGCCCAAACGCGCAGACCTGTCGGACACATTCTGCCCCGTCGGCCGCTCCGCCGAGCTGCTCGGCGACCGTGCGGTGCTGCTGATCTTGCGCGAGTTGCTCTTCGGCCGGCGGCGCTTCGAACTGATTGCTGCGAACACGGGGCTTGGACCGCAACTGGTTTCGGCGCGGCTCAAGATGCTCGTGGCGGAAGGGGTCGCCGAGCGCCGCGCCTATAGCGGGCGACCGCTACGTCATGACTATTGGCTGACCGACAAGGGCAAGGCGCTGTTCGATGTGCTGTACGCGATGCGCAACTGGTCCGAGCGTTGGGCCTACGCCCCCGGCGAAACGGGCGACGGGCCCGCGATCCGTTATGTGCACCGGACGTGCGGGGCGGATGTCGGGACCGCAAAAATCTGTCCGGGGTGCGGCGGCGAACTCGGCTATGGCGATTTGAAGGGTGAAGCCTCGCCCGCGCTCAGGGCGGAGCAGGTCGCGCGAGCGGGCTAGGTCAGGCTTTTTCCAGCGTGCATTGCAGCGGGTGCTGGTTCTGCCGCGCAGCGTCCATCACCTGGTTCACCTTGGTCTCGGCGACCTCGTAACTGAACACGCCGCACACGCCGACGCCCTGCTGGTGGACGTGCAGCATCACCTGCGTCGCCTGTTCGATGTCCATGTTGAAGAAGCGCTGCAGCACCATCACGACGAACTCCATCGGCGTGTAGTCGTCGTTGAGCAGCAGCACCTTGTACATCGAGGGCTTCTTCGCCTTCGCACGCGTACGCGTCGCGATGCCGACGCCGGGGGTACCGGGCGAACCGTCGTCCTTGTCCGCCATCGCGCGGACAGGCTGGGTGATCGAAACGGGAAACATCATGGGGAGGAATATCGCAAGCCGCTGCCGAAGCGCAAGAGGCGCGGTCGCGGATTTTAACCTCTTGTTCGCCAGCCGGATCGGGCGGCCGCAAAACAAGAACCGCCCGCTTCCGAAGAAGCGAGCGGCCTTGGGGGTGTCGGCGCAGGCGGGAGGGGAGGGGGAGGGTGCCCGCGCCAACGATGGAAGGTGAAAGCGCCTTAGGCGGCCTTCATCTTCGAAGTGATGACCGAAACGCGGTTCGAGATCGGCGCGAAGCTGTCGTTCGTCAGCTTGACGACGAGTTCGCTAGTCTTCGAGGTCTGCGCAACAGCGGCGTCGAACGCCTTCTTGCTGTTTTCGGCATAGAGCTTGAAGAAGTCGGCCGGGGTCTTGACGGCGGTGTAGCCCTTCAGCGCGGCGGTCGTGTCTTCAAAGCTCTTGCGAGCATAGGTCACGCCTTCCTGGCCGAGCGTTTCGATGCCCTTGGCAGCGATCTTGCCGGCTTCGACGAGCGCTTCGACGTTCGCCTTGTTGAATTCGACGGCTTCTTCAGCAAGCTTGCTGGTCTTGCTCATCGCTTCCTTCGCCTTCGCGTTGAAGTCGGCGGTCAGGGCTTCGGTGCGGGTCTTCGCTTCGTCGGCGAACTTCTTGACGGTGTCGTTCATGGTCTTGAATCCTTTGGTGGCGGCAGCAACCGGCTTCGGCGCGGCCTTAAGGGGCTTGGATGCAATGGTCTTTGCAGCCGTCTTGGGAGCGGCCTTCTTTGCTGCCGGCTTTGCGGCTTTCTTTTGGACCGGCTTGGCCTTTGCCTTGACGATCTTGGTCTTTGCGGGCGCCGCGGTCTTTTCGGCTGCCGGAGCAGCAACAACCGGGGCCGCAGGAGTCGTCACCGGCTTGGGTGCGGTTTCCAGCGTCGCGGCTTCGAAAGCCTTTTCGGCACTATCCATCTTGGTAGCCATCGGGACAACTCCTTTATGTTGCACTGCACAATATAGGAGCGGATCGGCGATTTCAAGAGAAATTTTGTGCAGTGCACAAAAATAATCGAAGCGCCGGCCCGAAGGCTGTATATTCGCGAGATATTACCGCTGTTTGACGTAGCGGCCGGGGGCGTCCTCGATCGCCTTTTTCGCGCCCTTCCCGGGGGTTCGGGCGCCCTTGACTGCGCTTTTTGCGCTATCCTGCTGCGAAATCCAGCCGATCCAGTGCGGCCACCAGCTGCCCTTGGTCTCGGTGGCGCCTGCAACAAACTCGTCGAGCGTCACGGCGTTGCTGTCGCCGGTCCAATATTGATATTTGCCCGCGGCGGGCGGATTCACCACCCCCGCGATATGGCCCGAGCCGGCGAGCAGGAAGGTCTTGGGGCCCGACAGATGATCCATCAGCCGCCACACGCTCGCGAGCGGCGCAATATGATCCTCGCGCCCCGCTTGGATGAAAGCCGGCGTCTCGATCTTCTTGAGGTCGATCGGCGTGCCCATGACCGACAGGCTGTTCGGGATGACCATGCGATTGTCGCGATACAGGTCGACCAGATATTGGCGGTGCCACTTCGCGGGCAGGTTGGTCGTGTCGCCGTTCCAATAGAGCAGGTCGAAGGGCGGATAGTCGTTGCCGAGCAGGTAATTGCTGACGACATAATTCCAGATCAGGTCACGCCCGCGCAGGCTGTTGAAGGTCGCCGCCATATAGCGCCCGTCGAGAAAGCCCGGCGCCGACAACTGCTGGAGCAGCGCCAGATAGCTGTCGTCGACGAACATCTTGAGGTCGCCGGCATGTTCGAAATCGACCTGCGCGGTGAAGAAGGTCACCGATTTGACCTTGTCGGCCTCGCCGCGCGCCGAGAGCATCGCGAGCGTAGCCGCGAGCGTCGTGCCCGCGACGCAATAGCCGATCGTGTGAACCGAAGGGACGTCGAGCGTCTCGCGCACCGTATCGATCGCATCGACCTGCGCCGCGATATAGTCGTCCCAGATCACTTCGCTCATCGACGCGTCGGCCGACTTCCACGACACCATGAAAACGCTGAGCCCCTGTTCGACCGCCCAGGCAACAAAGCTTTTCGCGGGGTTGAGATCGAGGATGTAGAAGCGGTTGATCCACGGCGGGAAGATGACGAGCGGGACGGTGAAGACGTCCTTCGTCGTCGGCGCATAATGGATGAGCTGGTAGAGGTCGGTTTCGTGGATCACCTTACCCGGGGTCGTCGCGATATTGACCCCGACCTCGAACGCGTCGGGATCGACATGGGAAAGCTGCCCGCGCGACAGGTCGGTGAGCATGTGGCGCAGCCCCTTGAGCAGGCTTTCGCCGCGCGTCTCGACCGCGCGGCGGATCACCTCGGGGTTGGTGAGCGCGAGATTGGTCGGCGCCATCGCGTCGGCCATCGCCTTCGCGGCGAACTCCATTTTCGCGCGCGCTGCGGGGTCGGGCCCCTCGATCTGGCGCGTCGTCGCGAGCATCTGTTCGGCGAGCAGGCCATAGGTCTGGCGGATCATCGCGAACACCGGATTGGCATCCCAGTCGGGGTCGGCGAAGCGGCGGTCCTTTGCCGCCGTCTCGGGAATCGGTGGCGCCATCGGGTTCAGGGTGGCGAGCGAGGTCCAGAAGGCGACCCCCTGGTCCCACATCTTCGACGATTGCTCGGTCCACAGCTTGGTCGCCGGATTGTCGACCCATTTGGCGGGGTCGAACAGCGCGGCGGCACTGACATTGCCTTCGTTCGCCTGACCCAGCGCATATTCGAGCATCATCTGTTGTGCGCGGCCGATCACGCTCGCCCAATGCTGCATGTCTTCGGGGGATGGCAGGAAGGGATTCGGCGTCTCGATCGTGTCGTCTTTGCCCGTATCGCTCATGCTCGTTCCTGCTGGTCAGTGCCGATATTATGCCTATAACAAGCCGCGATGCGGCTGGCGAGGCTGCCGCTCGCGTCAACCCAAACGCATAGGTCATACACATACGCAAAGGAGTTGTTCTAGTTTCCCATGTCCGAAGATGAATTCTATCGCATCAAGCGCCTGCCGCCATATGTCATCGCCGAAGTGAATGCGATGCGTGCGGCCGCCCGCGCCGCGGGAGAGGACATCATCGACCTGGGGATGGGTAACCCCGACCTGCCGCCGCCCGCACATGTCATCGAAAAGCTTTGCGAAGTGGCGATGAAGCCCGACGCGCACGGCTATTCGCAGTCGAAGGGCATTCCGGGCCTTCGCCGCGCGCAGGCCAATTATTACGGCCGCCGCTTCAACGTCGACCTCGATCCCGAGACCGAGGTTGTCGTGACGATGGGGTCGAAGGAAGGGCTCGCAAGCCTTGCGACCGCGATCACCGGCCCCGGCGATGTGGTGCTCGCGCCGAACCCGAGCTATCCGATCCACACCTTCGGTTTCATCATCGCCGGCGCGACGATCCGCAGCGTGCCGACGACGCCCGACGAAAATTACTGGCGCGCGCTCGACCGCGCGATGGCGTTCACCGTGCCGCGTCCGTCGATCCTTGTCGTCAACTATCCGTCGAACCCGACGGCCGAAGCCGTCGACCTCGCTTTCTACGAGCGCCTTGTCGCGTGGGCGAAGGAGAATAAGGTCTGGGTCCTGTCGGACCTCGCCTATTCGGAGCTCTATTACGACGGCAACCCGACCCCCTCGATCCTGCAAGTGCCCGGTGCGAAGGACGTCGCGATCGAATTTACCTCGATGTCGAAAACCTATTCGATGGCGGGCTGGCGCATGGGCTTTGCGGTCGGCAACAAGCGGCTGATCGCTGCGATGACGCGCGTCAAATCCTATCTCGACTATGGCGCCTTCACGCCGATCCAGGCTGCGGCGTGCGCTGCGCTCAACGGACCGCAGGATATCGTCCAGAAGAACCGCGACCTGTACCAGAAGCGCCGCGACGTGATGGTCGAAAGCTTCGGCCGCGCCGGCTGGGACATTCCTAGCCCGAAGGCGTCGATGTTCGCCTGGGCGCCGCTGCCTCCCGCGCTCAAGGAAATGGGCAGCCTCGAATTTTCGAAGCAGCTCCTGACCCATGCCAAGGTCGCGGTTGCGCCGGGCGTTGGCTATGGTGAGGATGGCGAAGGCTATGTCCGTATCGCGATGGTCGAGAATGAACAGCGCATTCGGCAGGCCGCGCGCAACGTTCGCAAGTTTCTGGCAATGCACGGCGTAAATACGCCGCCGGTTGCCGCCGGCGGCGGGGCCTGACGGCTCAAGAGCGATGATGCCGGCAATCGCGCACCGCATCGGGCTGGCGATCGCCGTGCATCTGTTCTTCGTGGCCGGGGCCGCGCAGGCCGTCGTTGTCGCGCCGACCATCGTGATCACATCGGTGGCGCCGGGCGAGAAGGCGATCGATAGCGATGCGTTCGGCGGCAATCCGCTGGCGTCCGCGCTGATCGCCGTCGCAAAGGACAATCAAACGCCGTTTCGGGCGGCGCTCGCCCGATTGCTGGATCTGACCACGGCCTATAGTAATGAGCAGCACCATCCGGTCGCAGGCACCCCTGCCGACGACGGCTGGCGGCTGGGCATGGCGACGCCCGGCGAGCGGCGCGTCGCACTGGTCGCCGTGTTTGCCGAATATCGGCTGGACACAAGATTGCCGTCGCTGCCCGGGGCCGCGCTGGACGCTGTCCGGATCTCGCGGGCGCTGCGTTCGGCCGGTTTTACCACCGACATGGTGGTGGCTCTGGATCGCGCCGAACTGCGTGCTGCGCTCGCCCGCCATGTCCAGCAATCGGACGGCGCCGACACATCGCTGATCTATGTGACGGGGCATGGCGTCGAACATCGCGGCCGCATCGCCCTGTTGCCCGGCGATTATCCGGCGCGGGACGGTGCGGCGGCGCTGTCGACCCGCGCGATCATGCTCGACGAGATTGCCGGCGCGGGGCGCGCGCATGGACGCAACCTGCTGTTCTACGGCGGATGCCGCAACGATCCTTTTGGCGAGGCGGCCGGATGACCTTGCCCGGATCGAGACTGGTCGCAACAAGACGGCAGACCGGCGTCGCGCAGGGGCACGCGCGATGATGGCGCTCGACGCGGGCGCGATTGCGCAGACGATCCAGCTGTCGGTCACGCCGGTGTTCCTGCTGGTCGCGACCGGCAGCCTGCTCAACGTCATTGCCGGGCGGTTGGCGCGTGTCGTCGACCGTTCGCGCAACCTGATGGAACGCTGGCCCGACACCGAAGGCGTCGAGCACGAACGGATCGTCGCCGAGCTGCGCATCGCCGACCGCAGGATGGGGATCATCAACAATTCGATCCTCTCCGCCGTGGCGTGCGGGATCGTCGTGTGCCTGCTCGTCGCTTTGCTGTTCACTCAGGCTTTTACCGGCGCAAACCTTGGCGTCGCGGCGTCATGGGCCTTTGCGGTCGCGATGCTGTTGCTGCTGATCTCGCTGATCCTGTTCCTCGTCGAGGTCCGGCTGGCGGTGCGTGCGATCCACGTCCCGATGGAGTTGCTCGAGCTCGAAGAGGGCCTGAAGCAGCGGCGCGACCGGCGCTGATAGACGCACAGCGACGGCTGGTCGAAGCCTGTTCGCCATCCTCCCCGACTGCCGCCACACCCGGGCGAAACAGGGGAGAGCCAGCATGCGCAAATTTCGACTTTTGACGCCGTTGTTCGGGGCCGCGATGCTGTTCGCGGTGCCGGCTGCCGCCGCGGCGCCCGACAAGGCGGTGTCGGCCGCTATCGCCGACACCAGTCGCCTCGCCGACAACCGCAAGCTCGACGAAGGCAGGCATCCCGCCGACGTGCTCGCCTTTGCGCAGGTCAAGCGCGGCTCGACCGTCGCCGACCTGCTTGCGGGCAACGGCTATTACAGTGAAATGCTCGCTGATCTGGTCGGGCCGAAGGGCACGGTCATTCCGATGAACCCGCCGCGTTTCCACAAGGCGGAAACCTGGGCAACGATCACCAAGGCCTATCCGAACATGGCGCCGATGGTGCGGCCGGTGAATACGATCGTGCTGGCCCCGAAGAGCATCGACATGATCTTCACCCACCTTGTCTATCACGATCTCTATTGGCAGAGCGAGAAGTTCGAATTTCCGCGCGTCGATGTCGATGCGATGCTGGCCAACTGGTTCGGCGCGGTGCGTCCCGGCGGATCGGTGATCGTCGTCGACCATGTCGGCCCCGCGGGCGACACGCGCGAATTGGTCGAGAAACTGCACCGGATCGATCCCGCGAAAGTGCGCGCCGATATGGAACGCGCGGGGTTCGTCTTCGACGGCGACAGCGATGCCCTGCGCATCAAGGACGACGATCACAGCAAGAATGTGTTCGACCCCGCGATCCGCGGCAAGACCGACCGCTTCATGATGCGGTTCAAGAAGCCGGCGTAAGGATCAGGGAGCGCTAGCCCGATAGGTCGGCGCCACGCGCTTCCGGCTCGCCTGCTCATAGGCATAGCCCGCCGCGAGTATGTCGGCGTCGCTCCATTTGGCGC
>JAESGS010000943.1_pt1 | contig 11931 bp, 10 predicted proteins | sample 9269761 | NCBI WGS metagenome assembly JAESGS01 (sample SAMN15741799, study PRJNA653493) | algae metagenome | isolation source: Cyanosarcina radialis HA8281-LM2 and co-occurring heterotrophs from damp... | place: USA: Makauwahi cave, Hawaii | collected 2011-01-06 | reverse complement strand
CAGGTTCTGCACCGTTTCCTTGCCGAGATAGTGGTCGATACGGAAGATCTGTTCTTCGCGGAAGACTTTGCCGATCGTGTCGTTGAGTTCGGTCGCAGAAGCGAGGTCGCGGCCGATCGGCTTTTCGACGACGATGCGGGTGTTCTTGGTGATCAGCTTGTGATCGCGGATGCGCTCGGAGATGTCGCCGAAGATCGCAGGGCCGACGGCGAGATAGAAGGCGCGGATGCGCTCCTTGCCCTCTTCGAGGATCTTCTTCAGTGCGTCCCAACCCTGGTCGGACTTGGCATCGACGGAGACGTAGAACAGGCGTGCGGCGAACTTCGCGACTTCCTCTTCCTTGTACTCTTCCGCCTTCAGATGTTCCTTCAGCGCATCGACGGCAAACTTGCGATAGTCCTCATGGCTGAGTGCCGCGCGCGAGGCGCCGATGATGCGCGTCGGCTCGGTGATCTGGCCTTCCAACTGGCGGTGATAGAGCGCCGGCAACAGCTTGCGCTCCGCAAGATCGCCGGTGCCCCCGAACACCACATAGTCAAATGGTTCGACGGGGATGATCTGGCTGCTCATGGGATATCTCGATCTGTTCAGGTCAGGGGCACATATAATCTAATCGATTTAAAGGCGCTAGAGTGCGGCGCAATAAAATGCTGCCGCAAGCGTTTTTCAAAACCTGTCGCGTAATGCGTACCAGCTAAGCGCGAAGAAGAGAAGGGCGGAGCGGAACCGCGTCCCGCCCGGAAAAGCCGGGATTTTCAGAGCCTTCAAGAGGTCGAGCTCGGTGTCCTTGCCGAGCGCGAGGTCGGCATAGAGCTTGCCGCAATAGTTGGAGAGCATCACACCGTGGCCGGAATAGCCGCCGATCGAGGTGACGCCCGGCATCACCTCGCGACAGAAGGGGGTGCGCGGCATGGTGATGCCGACGGAGCCGCCCCAGGCGTGGGTGATCGCGACATTGGCGAGCTGCGGGTAGATCTCGCTGATCTGCCGGCGTATATGGGTGGAGATGTCACGCGGATTATCGGCGGTATAAGCCTCGCGGCCGCCGAACAGTAGCCGCCCATCCCGCGACTTGCGGAAGTAGCGCACGACGAAGCGCGAATCGTCGACAGATTCTCCGCCGGGAATGACATCAGGGTGGTCCGAAAGCACCGTCGTCGCGCCGATGAAGGAACGGATCGGCATGACGTGGCTGGCGCTCACCGGCTCCAGGTTGCCGATATAGGCATTGCAGGCGACGAGCACGCGATCGGCGGTGATGGTGCCGCGGTCGGTGGCAATGACGATCGCGCCACCTTGGCGATCGATCTTCAGGGCCTTGGTCTGTTCGAAGAGGTTGGCGCCGGCAAGCGCTGCATGTTTCGCAAGCCCGACCAGCAGCTTCATCGGGTGGATATGACCGGTGCCGGCATCGCGAATGCCGAAGTGGTAATGATCCGATCCGAGCCGGCTTGCTGTTTCCTCGCGCTCCATGAAGGTCAGATGCGGATAGCCGAAGCGTGTCGCCATCGCTTCGGCATGGTCGCGATAGTCTTTTTCGAGGCTTTGCTTGTGCCCGACCGAGAGCTGGCCCGGCACGAATTCGATGTCGATCTCGTGGGCGCTTGCGAAGTCGAGCACGTAACGTTTGGCATTCTCGGCCATGTCGAACAGCGCCTGCGCCCGCTCATGGCCGAGGCTTTCCTGCGTCTCGTCCGCCCAGGCGCGCTGACCTGTGCCGAACTGGCCGCCATTGCGGCCAGAGGCACCGTCGCCGAAGCGGCAGGCGTCGATCAGGGTGACGTCGACGCCTTGCTTGGCAAGGTTGTAAGCCGCCTGCAATCCCGTATAGCCGCCGCCCACGATCGCGACATTGGCTTTCCGCGATCCCGGCATGGCGGGATATTCCGGCCGATCCGGAACAGTCGCCTCATACCAGGAGTAACCAGGCGAGATCGGGCTTTGCCAGGGCATGGAGAACCTCTGAGGTCAGACGTTGAGAAGCAGGAATTCGCGCTCCCAGGGACTGATGACCTGCATGAAGGTCTCGAACTCGCCACGCTTGACGCCGGCATAGATGGCGATGAACTCTGGGCTCAGAACCTCGGCAAGAGACGGTGCCGATTCCAGCAGCGCCACGGCTTCGAGCAGGCCGCGGGGCAGGTCGATCTCGCCCTCGTTGGCCGTGTCCTCGGTCGGTGCCGTCGGTTCGCGCTGCTCCATGATGCCGAGATAGCCGCAGGCGAGCGAGGCCGCGAGCGCCAGATAGGGATTGGCATCTGAACTCGGCAGCCGGTTCTCGATACGCCGGGCGACCGGCTCCGACACCGGGATGCGGAAGGCGGTGGTGCGGTTGTCGTAACCCCAGGCGGTGTTGACCGGCGCCGACATGTCGGGCGTCAGTCGGCGGAAGGAGTTCACATAGGGTGCCATCATCACAAGCGTGCGCGGCACATAGTGCTGCATACCGCCGATGAAGTGGAAGAATTCCTTCGATGCGGAACCGTCCGGGTTGGAGAACAGGTTGCGGCCGGTGTTGATCTCGACCACCGACTGGTGAATGTGCATCGCCGAGCCCGGCTGGCCCTGCATGGGCTTCGCCATGAAGGTGGCGTAGATGCCGTGTTTCAGCGCCGCCTCGCGGATCGTCCGTTTGAACAGGAAGACCTGGTCGGCCAGCTCGATCGGATCGCCATGGCGCAGGTTGATCTCCAGCTGCGCCGGCCCTTCTTCGTGGATCAGGGTATCGATCTCGAGACCCTGCTTCTCGGAGAAGTGGTAGATGTCGTCGATCAGTTCGTCGAACTCGTTGATGCCGGCGATCGAATAGCCCTGGCCACCGAGGATCGAGCGACCGGAGCGGCCTTTCGGCGGATGCAGGGGATAATCCGGATCGTCATTGGTGGCGACGAGGTAGAATTCGATCTCGGGTGCTACGACCGGCTTCCAACCTTTCTGCTTGTAGAGATCGACCACGCGCTTCAGCACGTTGCGCGGCGTGTAGCTGATCTGCTCGCCCTGCGAGCCGACGATGTCGCAGATCACCTGCGCCGTCGGGTCGGTCTCCCAGGGCACGACCGAAAGGGTCGAGAGATCGGGCACGAGCTTGATGTCGCTGTCGCGGGAATCGTAACGGAACTGGCCGGTTTCGTCAGGATATTCGCCCGAGATCGTGTGGCGGTAGACCGCCGAAGGCAGCGCCAGCGAGGTATTGGAGGTGAACTTCGAGGTCGGCATCATCTTGCCGCGCGGAACGCCGGCAAGGTCGGGCGTGATGCATTCGACGTCTTCGATGCCGCGGATCTTGAGCCAGTCCGTGGCTTCCTTCCAGGTCTTCACGCCTCGCAGGGAGTGGAGGGCGGGGGGTATTTTCGAAGTTTTGCTGATTTTCGTTGTTTGTTGGGCAGCACTTCTCTTGGAGGGCATAAATCACCGGTTTTGGCTTCGGATAGCGCATCATAACCACAGATTGGCAATTGGCTAGATGGGCTTGGTCATTGACTTTCTGCTTTGCCCCCGGAATGGAAGGACAAACGAGCGGAGTATTTCGTGGCTGAAAAGACAGATGTGGTCATCATTGGCGCCGGTGCCGCCGGCATGATGTGCGCCATCGAGGCGGGCAAGCGCGGCCGCCGCGTGGCCGTGCTCGACCATGCCAAGGCGCCGGGTGAAAAGATCCGCATCTCCGGCGGTGGCCGCTGCAATTTCACCAACATCCATGCGGGACCGAAGAACTTCCTGTCGGCCAATCCGCATTTCTCAAAGTCGGCGCTGGCACGCTACACCCCGCGCGATTTCCTGGCTCTTGTCGAAAAGCATGGCATAGCCTGGCACGAAAAGACCCTCGGCCAACTCTTCTGCGACCATTCGGCGAAAGACATCATCAAGATGCTGCTTTCCGAAATGCGTGACGTGCATGCCGATCTTCGCCTCGAAACGACGATCGAGAGTGTCGAGCGCCATGGCGCCGGTTTTCGCGTGATGACGGGCGAGGGGCCGATCGATGCGCAGTCGCTGGTCATTGCCAGCGGCGGCAAGTCGATCCCGAAGATGGGGGCGACCGGGCTTGCCTACCGGATCGCCGAGCAGTTCGGTCTCGGGCTCATTGAAACCCGGCCCGGTCTCGTGCCGCTGACGCTCGACCAGTCGCAGCTTGAAGCGATCGGGGAACTGGCCGGCGTTGCCGCAGATGCGGAAGCGCGGTCCGGCAAGACGGCGTTCCGCGAGGCGGTGCTGATCACCCATCGCGGCCTGAGCGGCCCGGCGATCCTGCAGATTTCCTCCTATTGGCGCGAGGGGCAGGAGATCGTGCTCAGGCTGATGCCCGACATCGACATTGCCGCGATCCTGAAAGAAATCCGCCGCACCCACGGCAAGCAGGCGTTGCAGACAGCGCTCGGGGATATCCTGCCGCGGCGGCTGGCACAGTTTTTCGCCGACGGCGCAAAGCTGACCGGGCGCCAGCTTGCCGACCTCTCGGATAAGGCCATCAATCAGCTTGCTATCTCGATCCAGGCCTGGACCATCAAGCCAGCCGGATCGGAAGGCTACCGGACGGCCGAAGTCACGCTTGGCGGCGTCGATACCAACGGGCTCGACTCCAAGACGATGCAGGCCAAGGCGGTGCCGGGCCTCTATTTTATCGGTGAGTGCGTCGATGTGACCGGATGGCTCGGCGGCTACAATTTCCAATGGGCCTGGGCATCGGGCTTTGCGGCCGGCCAGGACGCCTGATCTCCCCGCTTTTGGCGATCGAGCTTCAGTGATTGTTAATGTATCTCGCCGAACCTTTATCCTTGTCGGCACAGCCGGCAGTTGGTGGGATCGGATTGTCGCGTAAACGGAAATAACACTGTTTCTAATTTTTTGACTTTCTTCCGCCACGGCATGGCTGCAATATAACTGTGACAGGCAATGCGGGGTCATCCGGACCGAACGTTGCCGGTCGATGTGACAAGGACAGGATGCCATGAACCAAATCCGCCGCCGTCCCCGCGCCATCGCGATCGCCCGCACCGATGAAAGCCGTCAGCAGAAGGCCGTGCTCACGCGCCTCGCCTTGATTGCATTCTTTGCCGTTGCCGCCCTCGCAGCCCTTCCGGTTCTTTGGTTCTGAGTTCAGGGGATCGGCCCTGAGCGGCCGTCTCTCGGGCGCATTTGACGCGTCCGCGCACGCCTACGGATTTTCTGCCGCGGGCAGAACGCGCTTATACAAATTTTAATCGTTCAAAACAGATAGTGTGACGATGTGAGTTTCGTCAGGTTCACGTTGCCGAGGAGTGGCGCCGTGGATCCGCAATGATTGCCGACGGACTGGCGGTGTGCGCCGCATGATTTTTCGAAAAACATCAGCCTGTTTGCGCATCGGGTGGCTCTCGATCGTTCGCACATTCACGCCCTGTCGTTGAGTGCGAAGACGTAGTGAGCCGTCGGGGGAGGCGAATGCGAGCTGCGAGCCAAGGTGTTTTCCATGTTCATCGATAGAATTCTTGCCCGTTTCAAGATCCAGACGAAGGTGCTGTTTTTCATTCTGCCCTTCGTCGTCAGCATCTGTGCCGTCGGTATCACTGGCCTCTATGCATCCGGCCTGCTTCAGGGACGCATGGAGATTTCCAACAGCGTGTTGCAGACCTTGAGCGGCTTCAAGGATGTCTATGCAGGCATGAACGCCTTCCTGCATTCGACCACCGAAGAAACCCGCGATGCCGTGCAGTCGACGATCTCGGCGCAGAAGGAGGTGCTCGCGGATACCGCTGCACAGGTCGCCGGCCAGAACGGCCAGGACGAACTGAAGACGGCGATCGCGGCGACCAGCGACATCGAAGCGCGCATCGGCGGCCTTTGGACGCTGCATGTCGGCGAGCAGGACCTGCGCACGGCAATGAGCTCGAACCTCGACGCCTTGCTGATCGAACGCGCCAAGATCAATGAGGAGTCGAACCGCCTGCAATATGCCGTTCGCAAGAGCGAGAACGCCGCCAAGACCATGCTGCGCGAAGCCGAAAAGCTGATGCGCGCAAGCCGCTTCTTCAACGAGTTCGGCACCGAAGTGAGCAAGGCGATCACCGTCGAGGAGAAGCTGAAAGCGGTCAAGGAACGCTTCCCGATGATCGGCCGCACCGAGCGTGACATCTTCCGCCTGCTGCCGAAGGACGAAAAGTCGCTCACCGAGACAATCACCTCGGCTTCGAGCGAGATCGGCTCGATCCTGAAGGCGCCCGCCGGACCGGAAACGCTTGCCGGCATTTCCAAGTATGTCGACCGCTTCCGCACTGCGAGCTTCCGCCTGGAAGCGGCATCCGTCGGCAAGATGCGCGACGCCACGCGGATTTTCGCCGAACTCGACGAACAGATCGTCACGACGGAATCGGTTCTGACCGCTACCCGCAGGCTGTCATCGTCGATCACCGATATCCAGATTTCCGCCGCCACCTTCATGGGGCAGACGAACGAGGGCAATCGCCAGAAGCTGCTCGACAAGTCGCTCGCCGTTCAGCAGAACATGGCGACGCTTCGCGGTGTCGCAAGCGACGGCGCCTCCTTCGACAAGATCGCCGACACGCTGATGCCGATCCTGACCGCGATGAAGAAGGATGCCGCAGCGCTCGTCGAAATCACCGTCAAGCGTACCGCAGACTTCGACGCCGCCGGACAATCGATCAACCAGATCTGGACCGACCTCACCGAATTTGCCGAACAGCAGAAGGTTGCCGCCGGAACCGAGCGCAACGAGGCGAACCAGATTTCGGTCGCCGCCACCGTTGCCGGCGTCGTCATCGCACTTCTGGCCGGCATCGCACTGACGCTGACGCTGAAGAAGCCGATCGGCCAGATCACCGCGGCGATGCGTCGTCTCGCCGATGGCCGCCTCGACACGACGATCGACGGCGACGGCCGTCGCGACGAAATCGGCGACATGGCGCGGGCCCTTGGCGTGTTCAAGGAGAACGCGCTCTCCAAGGTCCGCATCGAGGCGGAAAGCGAGGAGCAGCGCTCTCGCGCCGAAATCGAGCGTAGCCGCAACGACCAGGAAAAGCGCGAGCTCGATCGCCAGATCGATCTCGCCGTCAGCGAGCTTGCCGCCGGCCTCGGCCGCCTGGCCCAGGGCGACCTCTCGCGCCAGATCGACGTGCCGTTCCACGGCCGGCTCGAACAACTGCGCATGGACTTTAACGGCTCGCTGATCCGTCTGCAGGACACGCTGGCCCAGATCCGCGGCAATGCCCAGGCGATCCAGCGGAGCGGCGCCGACATGCATCATGCCGCGGACTCCCTTTCGAAGCGGACCGAGGCCCAGGCAGCGTCGCTCGAAGAGACGGCAGCCGCCGTCGACCAGATTACGGTTACGGTCCGCTCGTCGGCCGAACGCGCCGGCGAAGCCAACCACGCGGTGATCCAGACGAAGCGCAGCGCCGATAGTTCGGCGGCCGTCGTCACCAACGCGATTGCCGCCATGGGCCGGATCGAGGAGGCCTCGCGCCAGATCGAGCAGATCATCGAGGTGATCGACGACATCGCCTTCCAGACTAATCTTCTGGCGCTCAACGCCGGTATCGAGGCGGCACGGGCGGGCGAGGCCGGCAAGGGCTTTGCCGTCGTCGCCCAGGAAGTGCGTGAACTGGCGCAGCGCTCGGCAGAGGCCGCGCGCGAGATCAAGGGGCTCATCAACAAGTCGACCAACGAGGTCAATGCCGGTTCGCACCTGGTCAAGGAAACCGGCGAAGTGCTCGCCTCGATCAGCGCCCAGATCGTCACTGTCAGCCAGCATGTCGAGATGATCGCGACCGCAAGCCGGGATCAGGCCGTGGCGCTCAACGAGGTCAACGGCTCGGTCAACCAGATGGACCAGATGACGCAGCAGAACGCCTCGATGGTGGAAGAGGCGACGGCGACGAGCCGCGCGCTCTCAAACCAGGCCGACACGCTGATGATGCTGGTCGAGCAGTTCCGGCTGGAGCCGGCGGCGGAAGACTACGACAACTATCGGGCGGCCTGAGGCGTGCGGTAGACGGTTTCGCTGGCGGCAGGCAACGCCGCCAGCCGAAAGCACGGCAACCGGTGCCGTGCGATATAACAAGGGCAGGGGCTAACATTGCACCGCGTGGCCGCAGGGCTTCGCGGTGCTTTTTTTATCGGCGTAGAGGCTGCTCTTGCGTCGCTTGGTGACCGCGGCCACGAGTGTTGTGAAGGTCCGACGTAGAAGGCCGGGCGGTTTCGGATCGAAATCCTCGTCCCAGCGGCGCGTTTTCAGGGCCATGTCGGCGATGTAGACCATTGCCATCATTTCCATGGTGATGCTCCTTAGTTGATGGGCATCACTTCTTTTATGCAGCAAAAGCAGTTTTACATACATCGGATATCGCTCTATGTTTTTCACCGATGAAAGACATGGATTGGGATATCTATCGCTGTTTCATGAGCGTTGCGCGCGCTGGCGGGCTCACCGGAGCGGCGCAGGCGCTCGGCTCCAGCCCGGCGACCGTCGGCCGGCGGATGCTGGAGCTCGAGGAGCGCACGGGCCGCGCGCTGTTTCTGCGCAGCCAGACCGGCTACCAGCTCACCGGCGATGGCGAACTTCTGTTCGAGCAGCTTCAGGAAATGGAATCGGCGGCGCGTCGGGTCGAGAGCTGGCGCCAGGAAGGCGAGGGCGCGACCGTCCGCATCACCGTCGGCACCTGGATCGCCTGGCTGCTGGCGGAGAACTTTCCGGCGCTCTGCACCGAAAGGGACGGCTTCAGCCTGGCGATCACTGTCGGCGAAACACGCGCCAGCCTCGCCTATCGCGAAACCGATATCGGCATCCGCGCCTTCGAGCCGGAGGAGGCTTATCTGGCGGCAAGTCCGGTAGGCGACGTCGCCTATGCCGCCTATCGTCAAAAGAACGCGCCGCCGGGCGCGAGCGCACGATGGGTGGCCGTCGGCGAGGAGGAGGCGATCTCCGCCTATCTGCGCTGGCCGCACGAGCAGTTGAAAGGGGGCTGGGAGGGGCGGATTGTCGCCACGGTCACGCGGCCGCGCTCATTGCTCGATCTCGCGCGCGCCGGCGCCGGCTGTGCGGTGCTTCCCTGTTTCGTCGGCGATCTCGATCCGCAGCTGGAGCGCGCCGGCGAGGAGATCCCGGCGCTCCGGCACCGGCAATGGATCGTGATGAACAATGAGGACAGGCACCGCAAGGAAATACGAACGGTCGTCGACCGCATGACGAAGCTGTTGCGCAGTCACGTGGATATCTTTGCCGGAAAGCGGCCGCGCCGCAGTTGAGGCGGAGCAAGGACTGAACCCTGCTGCTGGGAACGCTGCCGCCGTGGTCTTTTTGTAGATACGGGTCAGCGCATCAGCAGCTTGACGAGCGCCGCCTGCGAGTTGACCCGGGTCTTGGCGTAGATGCTTTTAAGCTGCGTCCGGATCGTCTCATAGCTGACGCCGTTGGCCTGCGACATTTCCTTCAGCGTCAGGCCGGCGGCGATACCGCAGGCTATGCGGATTTCGGCTGGGGTCAGGCCGTAATTGTCCTTCAGATGGTCGTGCCTGAGATCGCCGAGCAGCGACGTCGCAGGCTCGACCAGAACCGCCACGGTCGGTCCGTCGAGAAGTTCGGTAAAGATGCTGGCGCTTCGCCGCACCAAGGTAATGCGGAAGGCGCCGTGCTCCGCGGTCCTGACGACACGCAGTTGCGGCTGCGCCGGTGCGCCAACCGGCGAGGCCAGAAGCTCGAGCGCCGCATTGGTTTCCGGTTCGTCCATGAACAGACGACCGTTGACCGCGACCCGGAAGGGCGCGCCGTTCGCCGCCATTCGTTCGGCGTTGTGGTTCATCGAGCGGATGCGCAGATTGCCGCCCACATAGATCACGCCGACGCCGATCGTATCGAGCAGGGTCCGGCCCTCATGCTGCTCGGCCATCATCAGGTCGCGCCGCCGCAGGAAGTCGAAGGCGCGCTTCAGGTGAGGCGCGAGAAGCGTGTATTGATCGGCCGCCTGCTGGTTGAATTCCTCGTCCGTCGACGACGTGCAGGTCGAAACGAGCAAGGTCCGCGTCGGGCTGCGCACGATGGTCACGCCGACGGTGGTCTCGCTGCCGGTCTGGCGCTTCAGCCAGTCATTGTAAAATTCCGATTTCATCAGCTCCGAGCGCGAGACGATATGCTCGCCGGAGAGACCGCGACCCACCGGCACGAGAACAGATTTCGGTATCCAGGGATTGATCGCCGCGAAGTGATCGTTGAACTGGTCGATGGCATCAGGGGTAAAGCCGGAGACATAGGGCACGCAGGACGCTGGCGCTGTGAGGTCATGATAGTGGAGCGCAGAGCATCCATCGGGCATGGTCGTCGTCAGCCGGTCGAGAAAATCCTGCCAGCCGCAATCGCCAAAGGCGGCGCCGTAGATCAGCTCCGTCAGTTCGGCGGTATCTGCAGGCTTCGTCGAGCGATACATGCGTGCCTTTGCCTAAGACAGGTATGCCTAATATAGCCGGGCATCACGGATTCGATCAACCTGAAATAGCGGAGACAAGCATTCGTTGCGTGCGCTGCCATCCTGACAACGCAGAATAGCCGGCAAAGAGCCGGCTATTCCAATTTCTCCCACTTTCAACCGTTTTCAGTGAAATCAACTCTTGGTTGTTTCCGCTCTCACGACCACAGCTGTGTGGCTGAGCGCTAGCGGCGACAGCAGGATCGCCGCGAACAGCGTTGTGGCGAGCATCATGGCCGGCCCTGGGTGACGATAACCGGGATCAGCAGGTCGCCCCAGTTGCCTTCGCCGCCGTGGTGGCGGGCGGAGCGCACGAGCTCGACCGAAACGCCGGCATCGACGGCCTTCATCACGGACTGGTTGAGGCGGTGCAGGTCGTTGGCGACCATGCGGATTGCCGCCTGCTGGTCCGGGGTCATCGCCGAAGACTGTTCCTCGGCCCGTTCCTTGACGCGTGTCTGGACTGTCATTGGACTTCTCCTTGAGGTTCGAGGCTGGAGGTGCTTGCGGTTTTCCGCCCGCATCCATTTCGCTTACGAGGGGTTGGCAGGAGCGCAGCGGGCAGGGATTGCCACGCTCCTGCCGGGCTTTCACTCTGCGGCCGGGCGGAATTGATCGTGCTCGGTCGATTCCTTCATCGCTGTTGTCGAGGACTGGCCGCCGGTGATTGCCATCGAGACGGCGTCGAAGTAGCCGGTGCCGACTTCGCGCTGGTGCTTGGTGGCGGTGTAGCCGTTGACCTCGGCTGCGAATTCCGCCTCCTGCAGCTCCGAATAGGCGGCCATCTGCCGTGCCTTGTAGCCGCGCGCCAGTTCGAACATGCCGAAGTTCAGCTGGTGGAAGCCGGCAAGCGTGATGAACTGGAACTTGTAGCCCATCGCGCCGAGCTCCCGCTGGAACTTGGCGATCGTCGCGTCGTCGAGGTTCTTTTTCCAGTTGAACGACGGTGAGCAATTGTAGGCCAGCAGCTTGCCCGGGTGCGCCTTGTGCACGCCCTCGGCGAACTTGCGGGCCTGTTCCAGATCCGGCTTCGAGGTTTCGCACCAGATGAGGTCGCAATGCGGCGCATAGGCGACCGCGCGAGCGATGCAGGGCTCAAGGCCGTTCTTTACCTGGTAGAAGCCTTCGACCGTACGGCCGGCGTCATAATCAACGAAGGGGCGGTCACGCTCGTCGATATCGGACGTCAAGAGCTTGGCCGCTTCGGCATCGGTGCGGGCGATGACCAGCGTCGGCGTTCCCATGACGTCGGCGGCAAGCCGGGCCGCGTTCAGGTTGCGGATATGGGCCGCCGTCGGGATCAGCACCTTGCCGCCGAGATGACCGCACTTCTTCTCCGACGCAAGCTGGTCCTCGTAGTGGACGCCGGCAGCGCCCGCCTCGATGAAGGCCTTCATGATCTCGAAGGCGTTGAGCGGGCCGCCGAAGCCGGCTTCGGCGTCGGCAACGATCGGTGCGAACCAGGTATCGACCGAAA
>JAESGS010000939.1_pt1 | contig 11968 bp, 10 predicted proteins | sample 9269761 | NCBI WGS metagenome assembly JAESGS01 (sample SAMN15741799, study PRJNA653493) | algae metagenome | isolation source: Cyanosarcina radialis HA8281-LM2 and co-occurring heterotrophs from damp... | place: USA: Makauwahi cave, Hawaii | collected 2011-01-06 | reverse complement strand
TTCCGAGTAGCGCGGCGGCGGTTCGGTGAAGTGCTGCGACGCGTTGATCTCCTGCTTGGCGAGGTTCTCGCGCGCATTGATCTCCGGCAGGCGGCCGTCGTCTTCGCTGTCGTCCGTCTGCTCGCCGTCTTCCTTGGCGTCCGTATAGGCAGCGATGAAGCCGTCGAAACGGATAACCGAGCCGGTGGCGCGCAGGCCGGCCTTCTGGCCGCCGTTATCGGCGGTGATCTCAGCCGTCGTGCGCTCGATTTCGGCCGACGCCATCTGGCTGGCGATGCCGCGCTTCCAGACGAGGTCGTAGAGCCTGAGCATGTCGCCATCGAGGAAACGGCGGACCTCCTCCGGCGTGCGGTTGAAATCGGTCGGGCGGATGGCTTCGTGCGCTTCCTGGGCGTTCTTCGCCTTGGTGGAGTAGAAGCGCGGCTTTTCCGGAAGGTAGCGTTCGCCGAACTGGCTGGCGATCGCCTTGCGCGACGCTTCGACCGCTTCCGGCGCCATCTGCACGCCGTCGGTACGCATATAGGTGATCAGACCGACTGTCTCGCCGCCGATGTCGACGCCTTCATAGAGCTTCTGCGCGACCTGCATGGTGCGCGAGGCCGAGAAGCCGAGCTTGGAGGAGGCAGCCTGCTGCAGCGTCGAGGTGGTGAAAGGCGGCGACGGGTTGCGCTTGACCGGCTTGGCCTCGATGCTGTCGACGACATAGGCAGCGCCATCGAGCAGGGTCTTCAGCCGGTTCGCTTCCTCGCCGTTGCCGACCGCCCTTGGCGCCAGCCGCTTGCCGTCGGCCGAAACGAGACGTGCCTCGAACTCGTCGCCGCGCGGGGTCTTCAAGAGCGCCGAGATGTTCCAGTATTCTTCCGAGATGAAGCGCTCGATCTCGGATTCCCGATCGCAGACTAGGCGCAGCGTGACCGACTGAACGCGACCGGCCGAACGGGCGCCCGGCAGCTTGCGCCAGAGCACCGGCGAAAGGTTGAAGCCGACGAGATAGTCGAGCGCGCGGCGCGCCAGGTAAGCGTCGACCAGCGAAATGTCGATGTCACGCGGATGGGCGATCGCTTCGAGAACTGCCTTCTTGGTGATGGCGTTGAACGCCACGCGCTTGACCGGCTTGTCGCCGAGCACCTTCTTCTTCTTCAGAAGATCGAGCACGTGCCAGGAAATCGCTTCACCCTCGCGATCCGGGTCGGTTGCGAGAATAAGGCCGTCGGCGGATTTGACCGCATCGGCGATATCCTTCATCCGCTTTGCTGAGGCGCCATCGACCTCCCAGGACATCTCGAAGTCTTCGTCGGGACGAACCGAACCGTCTTTCGCCGGCAGATCGCGCACGTGACCGAACGAAGCCAGCACCTTATAGCCGGGGCCCAGGTACTTGTTGATCGTCTTTGCCTTGGAAGGCGATTCCACCACTACAACATTCATCGTCATTTTCTGAGACAACCGGTCCTGGTTCGGCGTCAGCGCCGTTTGCGCCGTACTTCGCCTGATATCGACGCCCCGAAATGGACAGGGATTCGAGCGGGGTCAAGGGGGTTCGCCCAAAATAACGACGAGAGGCCAGTGGACGAACCATGCGGGAACACACTGAATCTGCGATCCGAAACGCGTGATTTGTCCCGCTGGCGTGCCCGCCTGTGGCTGTGGCTTGCCATCATTCGGGTGTCGCGAGCGACACGAGGCCGCCAGCATGGCGATCGAGCCGACCGGCCAGATCGAGTTCCAGCAGAAGCAGATAGACCTGAGCCGGCGAAAGCCCGGTGTGGCGGACGATATCGTCGATCTCGACCGGCGTCGGGCCGAGCGCGGTGCTGACCGCGGCGCGGTCGCTGTCGCTCGTGCTCGCCGGAACACCAGCCCGTGCCTGACCATCCGGTTCCCGCACGCCCGGCAGCAGCAGTTCCAACTGGCTGAGCGGCGCCAGCGCCTCGATCACGTCATCCGGCCCGGTGGTGACGATCGCGCCCTGTTTGACGAGATCGTTGGTGCCGTGACAGCGCGGATCGAGCGGCGAGCCAGGGACTGCGAAGACGAGCCGGCCGAAATCGGCGGCGAAGCGCGCGGTGATGAGCGAGCCCGAGCGGTGGGCCGCCTCGACGATCGCAACGCCCAGGCTGATGCCGGCGATCAGCCGGTTGCGGCGCGGAAAGTCACGGGCCCGTGGCTCCCAGCCAAACGGCATCTCGCTGATTGCAAGGCCTCGGCCGCTCGTTATGTCTTCGAGAAGGCCGATGTTTTCAGGCGGGTAGGGCTTGTCGAGACCGCCGGCAAGGGCGGCGATCGTGCCGGTCTCGAGACTGGCACGATGGGCGGCCGTATCGATGCCGCGCGCGAGACCCGAGGTCACGACATAACCGGCGCGGCCGGCGTCGTGCGCAATCATTGCCGCAAACTTCGCGCCGCTGACCGAGGCGTTGCGTGAGCCGACGATGCCAAGCGACGGGCGGGACGCCGCGCCGAGATCGCCTTTCATCGCCAGCAGAGGGGGAGCACCGTCGATCTGCCGCAGCGCCGAAGGATAGGCCGCTTCGCCGATGCCGACGAAGACGGCGCCGTGGCGCCGTGCAGCCTCCAGTTCCCGTTCGGCCTCGGCGACGGATGCGACGCGATAGCTTTGTCTGGTACCGCCGCGCCGCGACAGTTCCGGCAGCGCATCGAGCGCGTTTTCAGCGGTGCCGAAATGGTTGATCAGGTCGCGGAAGGCGATGGGGCCGACATTGTCGCTGCGGATCAGCCGGAGCCAGGATATCTTCTGTCGTTCGGTCAGCGCCACTCCGTTTCGTCCTGCGCTGGCCTCAGACATTATCCCTTGTCTCCGATCTTGCTTTCCGTGCCGGCAAGCAGCCGCTGAATGTTGGCGCGGTGCTTCACCCAGGTGATGACCGTCATGGCGGCGAAGAGGAGGGCGACCTTCTCGTTGCCTGCCGCGTAAAGTAGAACCGGAATGATAGCCGTTGCAACCAGGGCGGACAATGAGGAGTAGCGGCTGATTTTTGCCATGCCGAGCCAGATGACCGCGAAGGCAAGCACCATGAGGGGGGCAAGGCCAAGCAGCACGCCGATATAGGTCGCGACGCCCTTGCCGCCCTTGAAGCCGAGCCAGACCGGGTAGAGATGGCCGATGAAGGCGGCGAAACCGGCGGCGATTCCCGCCTCGACGCCCCAGTAGGATGCGATGAACGCTGCGGCCGAGCCTTTCAGGGCATCGAGCAACAGCGTCGCGGCAGCAAGCTTCTTGTTGCCGGTTCTCAGCACGTTGGTCGCGCCGATATTGCCGGAACCGATCTTGCGCACGTCGCCGAGCCCGGCCATGCGCGTCAGGATCAATCCGAACGGGATCGAGCCGAGCAGATAGCCGAAGGCAAGGCTTAAGAGCGTAAAGGGCAGCCCGAGCTGCCAGGACAATAGATCCACCGGTTCCCCTCCCGCGCGACCGCTTTCGGCTTAGGCCGAATGCACCAGCTTGCCGGCAACATAGGTTTGCACGACCCGCCCGGTAAAGCGCGCATTTTCAAACGGCGTGTTCTTGGAGCGAGAAACGATCGCCTCTTCGTAAAGCACCCAGGGCTCGTCGAGATCGAGGACGGTGATGTCGGCCTTGGCGCTGGGTTTCAGCGTACCGGCATCGAGACCGAAGATCGCCGCCGGCCGCGTCGACATCGCGTCGATCAGGCGCATCAGCGGCACCTGGCCGCTGTGATGCAGGCGAAGAGCGGCTGCGGCCAGCGTTTCCAGGCCGATTGCGCCATCGGCAGCATCGGCAAACGGGAGCCGCTTGGTGTCGACGTCCTGCGGATCGTGCGAGGAAACGATGATATCGATCGTGCCGTCGGCCAGTGCCTCGGCCATCCCGACGCGGTCGTCCTCGCTGCGCAGCGGCGGCGAAAGCTTGAAGAAGGTCCGGTATTCGCCGATATCGTTCTCATTGAGCGCGAGATTGTTGATCGACACGCCGCAGGTGACGTTGGCGCCACGCTCGCGTGCGGTACGGATCGCGGCCGCCGATTCGGGAACCGAGATCTGGGCGGCGTGGTAGGCGGCACGCGTCAGTCCGGCGATGCGCAGGTCGCGCTCGAGCGGAATGATCTCCGCTTCGCGCGGGATGCCGGAAAGGCCGAGCCAGCTTGCAAGCAGGCCCTCGTGCATGACGCCGTTGGCACCGAGATACTTGTCGCGCGTCTCAAGGGAGATGACGGCGCCGAATTCGCGCGCATAGGTCATGGCGCGGCGCAGGACCAGCGTGTCGTGGATCGAGCGGCGGCCATTGGTAAAGCAGACAGCACCCGCTTCGCGAAGCAGGCCGAACTCGGTCATCTCTTCGCCGGCGAGACCTTTGGTGAGCGCTGCGGCCGGGTGCACGTTGACCAGCGCCTTGTCGCGCGCCGTCTTCTTCACATATTCGACGAGCGCGATGTCGTCGATGACAGGATCGGTCTCCGGCATGGCGATGAAGGTGGTGACGCCGCCGGCAGCGGCGGCCCGCGATGCGGACTCGAAGGTCTCGCGGTGTTCGCTGCCCGGTTCGCCGACGAAGACGCGGGCGTCGACGAGGCCCGGGACGGCTGTGAGCCCGGCACAGTCCTTGACGAAGGCGCCATCCGGCGCGCCCTGATTCTGGGCATCGGCACCGGCGGCAAGGATCCGGCCGTCGTCGCCGACGATAACCGTGCCGACTTCATCGAGATTGCGCGAGGGATCGACGATGCGAAGGTTCTTCAGAACGAGTGGTCTGGTCATGTGCGCGGCCCCTGGTTCTGCGAGAGAAGCAGCGTTTCCATCACCGCCATGCGCACGGCAACGCCCATCTCGACCTGCTGTTCGATCACGCTCTGCGGGCCGTCGGCGATTTCCGAGGCGATCTCGACGCCGCGGTTCATCGGCCCGGGATGCATGACAAGCGCGTCCGCCTTGGCTGCCTTCAGCTTTTCCGCATCGAGCCCGTAGTAGTGGAAGTATTCGCGTACGGACGGCACGAAGGACCCGGCCATGCGCTCGCGCTGCAGGCGCAGCATCATGACGACATCCGCATCCTTCAGGCCCTCGGCCATCGAGTGGTAAACCTCGACGCCCATGTCGGCGATCCCGGAGGGAAGCAGCGTCGCCGGTGCGACGACGCGAACCCGTGCGCCCATCTGGTTCAGGAGCAGGATGTTGGAGCGCGCCACCCGCGAATGCAGCACGTCGCCGCAGATGGCGACGATGATGCGCGAGAGCTTGCCCTTGGCGCGGCGGATCGTCAGCGCGTCGAGCAGCGCCTGCGTCGGGTGCTCGTGCTGGCCGTCGCCGGCGTTGACGACAGAGCAGGAGACTTTCTGCGCGAGAAGGGCGGCAGCACCGGCCGAGGAGTGGCGCACGACCAGCACGTCCGGGTGCATGGCGTTCAGCGTCATCGCCGTGTCGATCAGCGTTTCGCCCTTCTTCACCGAGGAATTGCCGACCGACATGTTCATCACGTCGGCGCCAAGGCGTTTGCCGGCAAGCTCGAAGGAAGACTGCGTGCGGGTCGAGGCCTCGAAGAAGAGGTTGATCTGCGTCAGACCCCGAAGCGTCGACGTCTTCTTTTCTCTTTGACGGGAGATTTGGACGGCTTCATCGGCGCGATCGAGCAGATAGGTGATATCCTGCTCCGTGAGCCCCTTGATGCCGAGCAGGTGGCGATGCGGGAAAGTGATCATGGGCCGCCCTTGCGCTCTGGAAATGTGGTCGCTCTATAAGACCTGGTCCCCGGTACGGCAAGGCTTGCGCGGTTCAGTCCGCAGAAAACTTGCAACGGCGATCCTATCTTTTCTGCGCCCCGTTCCGTGGTCGAGAAACTTGCGCTAGAACCGGCCCATGAATCAGATGAACCGGACTGAACAGAAACTCGCCGAGCTGAACCAGCCCAAGCCCTGGTCCGGTGTCAACGCCTATCGCTCCGATCCGCTGGTGGTCGATATCACCTCGGGCATGAGCAAGACGCTGCGCGACGAGTTCGACGTGCTCGGCCGCTACGTCACCTCGCCGGAGGCCCAGGAACTGGCGCGCATGGCGAACGAAGGTCCGCCGAAGCTGAAGACCCACGGGCCGCGCGGCGAGCGTCTCGATATCGTCGAGTTCCACCCGGCCTGGCACGCGCTGATGCGCCGCTCGATGTCCTCGGGCCTGCACGCGTCCGCCTGGGAAAATCTGCCGGACGAGCGCAACCAGTCGCACAAGACGCGGGCGATCCGCTTCTATCTGACGGCGCAGCTCGAATGCGGCCATCTCTGCCCACTGACGATGACCAGTGCGTCGCTGGCCGCGATCACCGCGTCACCGGCGGTGCAGAAGGAATGGGCGCCGAAGATCCTGTCGCGCAAATACGATTCCACCAACCGTCCGTGGATGCAGAAGTCTGCCGTCACCGTCGGCATGGGCATGACCGAGAAGCAGGGCGGCACCGACGTGCGCGCCAATACCTCGACCGCCGAGCGGGTAGGCGAGGGCATCTATCGCCTGAATGGCCACAAGTGGTTCATGTCGGCGCCGATGAGCGACGCCTTCGTCATGCTGGCGCAGACCCGCGAGGGGCTGGCCTGCTTCCTGGTGCCACGACTGCTGGAAGACGGCAGCGCCAATGGCCTGCGCTTCCAGCGGCTGAAGGACAAGCTCGGCAACCGCTCCAATGCGTCTTCCGAGGTCGAGTTCTCAGACACGTTCGGCTTTATCCTCGGCGCGCCGGATGCCGGCATTCGTACGATCCTCGACATGGTGACGCTGACACGGCTCGACTGCGCGCTCGCCTCCGCCGGCATGATGCGCGCCTCGCTTGCCGAAGCCGTACATCACACCCGCGGCCGCAAGGTTTTCGGCAAGCCGCTCGCCAGCCAGCCGATGATGACGCGCGTGCTCGCAGACATGGCGCTCGACGTTGCCGCCGCAAGCGCCCTTTCGTTCCGCCTGGCCGAAGCCTTCGACAAGGCCCGCAGCAGCGCGGAAGACGCGGCTTACGCGCGGATCATGACGCCGGTTGCGAAATACTGGGCCTGCAAGATCGCGCCGGCTCTGATCTATGAGGCGATGGAGTGCCTGGGCGGCAACGGCTATGTGGAAGAGCGGGCACTGGCGCGCCACTACCGCGAAGCGCCCGTGAATGCCATCTGGGAAGGCTCCGGCAACGTCATGGCGCTAGATGTGCTGCGGGTTCTCGCCAAGGGCAAGGATCTGTTCGAGCAGCTCTTCGTCGTGCTCGCGCGCGATCTCGGCCCGTCCGGTCGCAAGACGATCGACGTGCTGCGTGCCGCCATGTCGCTGTGCGAACGCGACGAGGGGGCTGCGCGAATGCTGGTCGAGCAACTGGCGCTCGCCGCCGCTGCCGCCGAGCTGTACCGTCTCGGTGCCGGTCGCATTGCCGACGCCTTCCTCGAATCGCGCCTGGCCGCCGGGTGGCGCTCGACCTACGGCATGCTCGATTCGCGCTTCGATTCCGCTTACATCCTCGACCTTCTCTATCCCCCTGCGGCCTGAGCCGCAGGACGTCCGGCGTAAGCCGTCAGGCCGCTGCGGTATAGGCCGTCAGCCCCCTGCGGCGTAAGCCGTCAGGTAGAGGACTAGCGGTATCGTGAAGAACGAAACGACCGTCTGGACGGTCGCGACCGCCGCATAGAGTTCGGCGTCGCCATCCATCTGCTTTGCCAGAAGATAGCCGTTCATCGCGGTCGGCACGGCCGCGCCGAGCGCGATGACCAGCAATGCATCGCCGCGAATGCCGAGCAGGTAGCTCGCGCTCACCATGAAGACCGGCATGACGATCAGCTTGAGGAAGACCGCGAGCAACGCCGTCCCGCTGGGCCTCAACGCATCGGATGCCCGCAGGCCCGCACCGACCATCACCAGGCCGAGGCTGAGCGAGGCACTTGCCAGCATATCGATCGTGGCCATGACCGGGCCGTAGATCTTCAATCCGATCATGTTGACGAGAATGCCGAGCACCGAGGCGACGATCAGCGGATTGGTGACGATCTTGGCGAAGAAGCGGCGGAAGTCGCGATTGCCACCGCCGAACCAGACGAGAACACCGATATTGTAGAGATTGATCGGGATGATCACGAGCGTCATCACCAGGGCGGTCAGTGTCAGGCCGATCGGGCCATAGAGTTTCTGCGCGATCGCCAGCGCCATGAACCCATTCCAGCGCGTCGCCGTCTGGAAGACCGAGGTGAAGGACGCACCCGATACCTGGCGGTTCCGCAGCATCGGCCACAACATCAGCACGAAGACTGACATCAAACTGACGCTGCCGATCGTTGCGATAGCCGTCGCATCGGCCTTCAATCCGGCAAAATCGGCCTGGGCGAGCGTCGAAAACAACAGCGACGGGAAAAGGATGAAGTAGCCGAATTGCTCGAGCCCGAGCCAAAGACCCTGATCGATCAAGGTCGAACGCTTGAGCCAGGCGCCGAGCAGGACCAGCAGGAAGATGGGGAGGATGCTTTCGAAGACGATGGTCATGGGGAGGGCCTGCAAGCGAGAGGCCTATCGCTACCGCAAATTCCCACAAACCGGAATGTCTCGTCGCACGGGAAATGTAGGAGGGCCTCATCCAGGCGGGATTGCGGACGCGTCCCCTGTGAAAATTAACCTTAACAAATGGTTTACGTTGCGCAGGTCCCCGCAAGGGCGGAGATTGATCCGGCATTTTAATGGATTCCGGAATGGAGCGGTTCGGTGAGAACTGGTCTTATGATCATCATGATGATGTTTTTTGCCGGACTGGCGCTAGATATCGCAGTTCCCGCGATGGTTCTTGTGGCTGTCGTGCTGGCTGACCGCGCGATTTACCCCGTTGTCTTTCGGCAGATCTCGGAAAGGGGAGCCGCATGAAGTGGTTTCTGATCCTTTGGGGCGGGCCGATCCTGCTGCTGGGCTCCTGGTATGGCCTGTCGTACTACGACATGAGCTTCGGCTTCTTCATGCTGACGCGGCAAACCCATGATCTGGTGTTCCAGATCTACGGCAACGTCCTCGGCATCCCGCCGGAAACGATTCCGCCACTCGTAGCGCGCGCGATCTTCGTCGACAGCCTGATCGTTTTTGCCATCATCGGCTTTCGCAAGCGCCGCCAGATCGCGGCCTGGTATCGCCGCCGCTTCGATGTCGCGGTCCCTCAGTCCGAGAGGCCGTCTCTTGCCAGCGACGCCAGCCTGTCGAGCGCGCCCTGAAGAATGAAGGATGCCGCGGCCGAATCGATGCGTTCGGCCCGCTTGCGTCGGGACACGTCCATCTCGATCAGCACCCGCTCGGCCGCGACGGTCGAAAGCCGTTCATCCCAGAAGACGAAGGGCAGGGACGTTTTCTGTTCCATGTTGCGCACGAAGGCGCGGGTCGCCTGACAGCGCGGCCCCTCGCTGCCGTCCATATTGACGGGCAGGCCGATGACGAAGGCCGCGATCTTTTCTTTCGTCGCTGCCGACAGCAGCGCCTCCGCGTCCACGCCGAACTTGACCCGGCGGATCACCTCGCGCGGGGTCGCGAAGCGGCGACCGAGATCGGAGACCGACAGGCCGATCGTTTTCGTGCCGAGGTCGAGGCCTGCGATCGCCTGGTTCGGCCGTAGCTGGGCTGCGAGTTCTTCGATGGTGAGAATTGCCATGGGATTGTCGATTCGATCTTTGCGCGGAGAGTTGTCTGATCCATATGCTGTTGCGACAGACAAATCATCAGGGAGATCGTCATGAAGATCAAATGGCTCGGCCATGCCGCCTTTCACATAGAAACGGCAAAGTCCAAAATCCTGATCGACCCCTTCTTTACCGGCAATCCGGCGTTCCGGGACGAGGAGCGCCGGGACGCGACCGCCGGGCTCACCCACATTCTCCTGACCCATGGTCACGGCGACCATGTCGGCGATACCATTGCAATCGCCAAGGAGACGGGCGCGACGGTTGTTGCCAATGCCGACCTTGCCGCCTGGCTCGGCCGGCATGGCGTCAAGGCGCTGGAAATGGGAAACACCGGCGGCACGATCAATCTCGGTAGTTTCTCGACGACCTTCGTCAACGCGCTGCATTCGTCGGCGCAGCTGACCGAGGACGGCGTCTCGCACTCGCTCGGCAATGCCAACGGCCTGGTACTGCATTTCGAGGACGAGCCGACGCTCTATCACATGGGTGATACGGACATCTTCTCCGACATGGCGCTGATCAACGAGTTGCACCAGCCGGAGATCGGCATCGTGCCGATCGGCGATCGTTTCACCATGGGCGGGGCGGTTGCGGCACTGGCCTGCCAGCGCTTCTTCAAGTTCTCGACAGCCATCCCCTGCCATTACGGCTCGTTCCCGATCATCGACCAGACCCCGGAAACCTTCGTTGCCGGCATGGAAAGTGCGTCGACCAAGGTGGCCACGCCGCACGTCGGCGGCGTCGTCGAGATCTGATATTGCGCCGGGCCTTTTGACGAGAGGCCCGGTCCTCCGGCAATTCCCCCGTTGCGTGGCTCGCCCTGCGCCATTATAGCGGGGGAAGTTCCAGTTACCGGAGACGATCATGTCCGTAGACCTTGCCACCGTGAAGCGCGTCGCGCGCCTTGCCCGTATCGCCGTCAGCGAAGAAGAAGCCGAACGGATGATGGGTGAGCTCAATGGCATCCTCGGTTTCGTCGAGCAGCTCTCCGAAGTGAATGTCGATGGCGTCGAGCCGATGACCTCGGTCACGCCGATGGATATGAAGAAGCGGACGGACACCGTATCGGACGGCAACAAGGCTGACGACATCGTTGCCAATGCGCCGAATTCCGATCGCAATTTCTTCCTCGTTCCGAAGGTGGTCGAGTAATCTCCCGCCAGCCGCCCCGACGTTTCTGATTGCGAAAGCCAGATTTTACCATGACCGACCTTACCAGCCTGACGATTGCCGAAGCCCGTACCAAGCTCGCCGCCAAGGACATCACCGCCGTCGAACTGACCGACGCCTATCTCGGCGCGATCGATGCCGCCAATGAGGCGATCAACGCCTACATCGCGGTCACGCCCGAAAAGGCACGAGAGATGGCCAAGGCCTCGGATGCGCGTATCGCCGCCGGAAAGGCCGGTGCGCTCGAAGGCATCCCGCTCGGCATCAAGGACCTCTTCGCCACCGAAGGCGTGCACACCCAGGCCTGCAGCCACATCCTCGACGGTTTCGCGCCGCGCTACGAATCGACCGTGACCCAGAACCTCTGGAACGACGGCGCCGTCATGCTCGGCAAGCTGAACATGGACGAGTTCGCCATGGGCTCGTCGAACGAGACCTCTTACTACGGCGCGGTCAAGAACCCGTGGCGCGCCAAGGGCTCCAACCTCGACCTCGTACCGGGCGGCTCGTCCGGTGGTTCCGCCGCAGCCGTCGCCGCGCATCTTTGCGCCGGTGCGACCGCCACCGATACCGGCGGCTCGATCCGTCAGCCTGCAGCCTTCACCGGCACCGTCGGCATCAAGCCGACCTACGGCCGCTGCTCGCGCTGGGGCACCGTCGCCTTCGCCTCGTCGCTCGACCAGGCAGGCCCGATCGCCCGTGACGTGCGGGATGCCGCGATCCTCTTGAAGTCGATGGCAAGCGTCGACGTGAAGGACACGACCTCGGTCGATCTGCCGGTGCCGGACTACGAAGCCGCGATCGGCAAGTCGATCAAGGGCATGAAGATCGGCATTCCGCGCGAATACCGCGTTGACGGCATGCCGGAAGAGATCGAAGCGCTCTGGCAGCAGGGCATCGCCTGGCTGAAGGAAGCCGGTGCCGAGATCGTCGACATCACCCTGCCGCACACGAAATACGCGCTACCGGCCTACTACATCGTCGCTCCGGCCGAGGCCTCCTCGAACCTTGCCCGCTATGACGGCGTTCGCTACGGCCTGCGCGTCGACGGCAAGGACATCGTCGACATGTACGAAAAGACGCGCGCCGCCGGCTTCGGTCACGAAGTCAAGCGCCGCATCATGATCGGCACCTACGTGCTTTCGGCCGGTTAC
>JAESGS010000933.1_pt1 | contig 12019 bp, 10 predicted proteins | sample 9269761 | NCBI WGS metagenome assembly JAESGS01 (sample SAMN15741799, study PRJNA653493) | algae metagenome | isolation source: Cyanosarcina radialis HA8281-LM2 and co-occurring heterotrophs from damp... | place: USA: Makauwahi cave, Hawaii | collected 2011-01-06 | reverse complement strand
GGGGAAGGTCTTGTTGACCGGGACGCAGAGCAGCTTTTCGTCGCCGCCAGCATCGTCTTCCATGAGCAGCACGCCGATCGGGCGGCATTTGACCACCGCGCCCGCGACGATCGGCGAACGCGCAACGACGAGCGCGTCGAGCGGATCGCCGTCTTCGCCGAGCGTGTGCGGCACGAAGCCATAATTGGCGGGATAGCGCATCGGGGTGTGCAGGAAGCGGTCGACGAAGAGCGCACCCGACGCCTTGTCGAATTCATATTTCACCGGCTCGCCGCCGATCGGAACTTCGATCAGGACGTTGAGGCTGTCGGGCGGGCTGTCGCCGGCGGGAATCAGGTCGATGCGCATGGGAGAAGTCAGTCCTTATTCTGTTCTCCGCCGAATCTTTTACAGTCGGCGGCGCGGCGCCAATAGCTGATCGAACCAGTCTGGGCCACTCCCCGTTTTTTCGAGGTGCGGCCAGCGCAGGCCGCCATGATAGTCGATCTCGATATTGCGATAGCGCCCGCCGCGCTCGACGAGCAGCCGCACCGGGGTCTTGTCGTCGGTCGCGGCGCGAATCGCGGTCTCGATCCGCTCGCGGCTATAGCTCAGCCCGTCGACCGCGATGATCTTGGTGCCGTTGACGATGTCGGCCTTGAACGCGGGGCCGTTCCACAGGATCGTGTCGGCATTGCCGTCCTTGTCGATCACGAGCCCGAGCGAATGGGTGAGGTCGGTCTTCTTCGATTCTGCCATGCGGTCGCGGTCATAGGCGTTGGGTGCCGTGCGCCAGACGAGGCGGTAGCCCGCGCGCTCGATGCCGCCGGTGGGCGCGGGTCGGCCGGACGTCTGCATCCGGTCGCGGAGGAATGTCGCCCAGTCATAGGGGTGGACGGCGTTCAGCGCCGCGACGACATCGTCGAAATCATATGTATCCTGCCCAAAGTCCCCCTCGCGCCCGCCAAAGAAAGCCTTCGCGAAATCGTCGAGGCTCTTCGCGTTGTTCGTCGCCTGACGGATCAGCATGTCCGCCTCGAGCCACATCAGCGAGCCTTCGTTGTAATAATCCTCGCTGCGCGACCAGCTTGTGAAGGGCTTGGCCTTGCGTGCCGCGATGATCGGGTCGAGCGTCGTATCCTCGACCGAGCGCCACTCGCGCCCCGGCTGTACGCTGTAATTGCCGGCATTGGTCGCCCATTCGGCGAGGACCATCTCCTTCGACTGCATCCCCGAGCGGCCGGCGAGGACGAGATCCCAGAAGCTCGTCTGGCCCTCGTACACCCACAGCAGGTTGTCCTGCATCGGGGTGCGGAAGTCTGGGGTCCACATCTTGTCGGGGCGGCGATATTTGCCGTTCCAGCTGTGGGTCAGTTCGTGCGGGAGCAGGCCGCGCTGCGAATCATTGTCGTCCCATTTGGTGAAATAGTCGGGATTGCGGCTGTTCTCGCTCGACCGATGATGTTCGAGCCCGATGCCGCCGAGCTCGTCGCTGAGCGCGAGCAGGAACTCATAGCGGTCGAAATGACGCACGCCGAAAAGCGCGACCGCCTCGGACACCAGCGCCGCGTGGCGCGCGATATGATCGGGGCTTGCCTCGAGATATTTCGCCTCGTCGGCGACGACGTTCAGCGTCACCTTGTTGCCGAGGTCCCATTTGCGGAAAAATTTGCCCGCGAACATCGGGCTGTCGACGAGCACCTCATAATTGGTCGGTGCAAAGCTGTAGCGGTTGCCCGACACTTTGAGGCCGTCGAGCGCCGACGCACCGGTCCAGTCTTCGGGCAAGGTAACATCGAGCTGCACCGGGATCGCGCGGGTGAAATAGCCCGCCGGGTAAAGGCTGACCTGTTCCCATTGCAGGTTCATCATCGCCGGGGTGACTACCACCCGGCCTTCGCTCGTCCGCGTCGGCGAGAGGAAATCAAAGGCGACGTCGATGCTCTTCACCCCCGCGGGCACCTCGACGTCGAAGGCGTAGACGTCGGTCGGCTGGCGCGTCCAAACCAGCGGCTTGCCGCCGGCGCTGGGCTGGAAGCCCGCCATTTCGGCGATCGCGCCGCGCGGCGCGTGCTTGCCGGGCAGCCATTCGGGATAGAGCAGGGTGAGCTTGCCCGCCTTCGCCACCGGGATCGTCTGCCGCACATGAAAGATGCCGCGCGCATAGTCGCTCGCATCGACCTTGAGCTGCATCGTGCCCGGATAGGGCTTGTCGGCGGGCAGCGGGATCGTCAGCGGCTGGACGACCGGCTGGGGGCGGCTGTTGCCGTCCTGGGCGGTGGCGGAGGAAAAGGCGGAGGGTACGGCGATAACCGCCGCTGCGACGAACAGTGCTTTTTTCATGGCCTGTCTCTGCCGCCAAATGCGCGCGAGGTCCAGCGGCGGCTCTGCAAGCGCACTTTGCCTTTCGACGAAAAACCATTAGATGCGCCGCGCATGAGCAAGGACAAAAGCGCGAAAATCCCGACGCCGCAGGCGGTACGCGGCACCCAGGACATGCTTGGCGATTTCGCCGACCGTTTCGCGCATGTCGTCGAGACGTTCGAACGCGTGCGCCGTCTCTATGGCTATAAGCGGATCGAAGTGCCGGTGATCGAGCCGACCGCTGTGTTCGCGCGCTCGCTGGGCGAGACCACCGACGTGGTGTCGAAGGAAATGTATTCGTTCGAGGATCGCGGCGGCGAATCGATCACGCTGCGGCCCGAATTTACGGCGGGCATCGCGCGGGCGTACATCACCAACGGCTGGCAGCAGTTCGCGCCGCTGAAGGTCGCGACGCACGGGGCGCTGTTCCGTTACGAGCGCCCGCAAAAGGGCCGCTATCGCCAGTTCCATCAGCTCGACGCCGAAGTGCTCGGCAGCGACAGCCCGCTCGCGGACGCCGAGCTGCTGGTGTTCGCCGACCAGTTGCTGAAGGAACTCGGCATTTCCGAAGGCGTGACGCTGACGCTCAACACGCTAGGCGACGCGGCGAGTCGTGACGCATGGCGCGGCGCGCTCGTCGATCATTTCGAGGCGCATCGCGGCGATCTGTCCGAGGACAGCCTCGCGCGGCTCGACAAGAATCCGCTGCGTATCCTCGACAGCAAGGATCCGAAGGATCGCCCGATCGCCGACAGCGCGCCTGATATCGATGCGTTTCTGACGAGCGAGGCGCAGGATTTTTTCGGTGCCGTGACGTCGGGGCTCGATGCCGCGGGCGTCGCGTGGGAACGCAATGCGCGGCTCGTGCGCGGGCTCGACTATTATCGCCACACCGCGTTCGAGTTCGTCACCGATCGCTTGGGCGCGCAGGGCACGGTGATCGGCGGCGGGCGCTATGACGGTCTCATCGAAGCGCTCGGCGGTCCGCCCACCGCGGCGGTCGGCTGGGCCGGCGGGATCGAGCGGTTGGCGATGCTGCTGGCGGACGATGTGATCGACAGCCGTCTCGACGCGGTGATTGCGGTAGAAGATGACGGCCAGCTCGCACTCGCGATGAAGGCGCTCACCGCGCTTCGCGGAAGCGGCTTTTCTGTCGAGATTGTCGCGAGCGGGTCGCCGCGCAAGCGCTTCGACAAGGCCGCGAAGATTCCGGCGCATGCGCTGATCTCGGTTGGAACGCGCGACGGGGCGCCGCACGTCAATGTGCGCGGCGACGGCGAGCGCGCGAAGGCGGCAGAGGCGCTCGTTCGCGCACTCTGATGGCTCAGGTTTCCGAAAAGCAGATCGACGCCATCATCGAACGCCACGCCGCGTTGCAGGCGCGCATGGCGACGGGCGATATGGCGCCCGCCGATTTTGTCGCGGCGTCGAAAGAGTTTGCCGAGCTCGAACCCGTCGCGAAGGCGGCGGCGGAAGTCGCGCGGCTCCGCGGCGAAATTGTGTCGCTGAACGAAATGCTCGCCGATCCTGAGATGAAGGGGATGGCCGCCGAGGAAATCGCGGAGGTCGAGGCGGCATTGCCCGCCGCCGAGCATGATCTCGCGCTCCAGCTGCTGCCCAAGGATGTCGCTGACGCGCGCGCCGCGATGCTCGAAATTCGCGCCGGCACCGGCGGCGACGAGGCGGCGCTGTTCGCGGGTGACCTGCTGCGCATGTACAGCCGTTATGCCGACGGGCAGGGGTGGAAGGTCGAAATCATCTCGGCGAACGAAGCCGAAATGGGCGGCTACAAGGAAGTCGTCGCGTCGGTGACGGGGCAGGGCGTGTTCGCGAAGCTGAAATTCGAAAGCGGCGTCCACCGCGTCCAGCGTGTCCCCGCGACCGAGAGCCAAGGCCGCATCCACACCAGCGCCGCGACCGTCGCGGTGCTGCCCGAGGCCGAGGAAGTCGACGTCGCGATCAACGACAGCGACCTCAAGATCGATATCTACCGCGCATCGGGCGCGGGCGGGCAGCACGTCAATACGACCGATTCGGCGATCCGCATCACGCATATCCCGTCGGGCCTTGTTGTCATCCAGCAGGACCAGCGCAGCCAGCACAAGAACCGCGCCAAGGCGATGCAGGTGCTGCGCGCGCGGCTCTATGATCTGGAGCGCGAGAAGATTCACAGCGCCGAGGCCTCGGCGCGCAAGTCGATGGTCGGGTCGGGCGACCGCTCCGAACGCATCCGCACCTATAATTTCCCGCAGGGGCGCGTGACCGACCACCGCATCAACCTGACGCTCCACCGCCTCCCCGAAATCATCGAAGGCGCGATGGACGAATTGATCGACGCGCTGATCGCCGAGGATCAGGCGCAGCGGCTGGCGGGGCTGGGTGACTGATGTAAGCGCCGCGCTGCGCGACGCGGCGCAGCGGCTGGCGGCGGTGTCCGACACCCCGCGCCTTGATGCCGAGCTGTTGATGGCGCATGTTCTGGGCGTTGAGCGGCAGGCGCTGTTGCTCGATCCGACGCGCTTTATCGTTCCCGATCGCTTCGCGGACCTCGTGATGCTGCGCATGGCGCACGAACCGATCGCCTATATCCTTGGCTACCGCGATTTCTGGACGATCCGGCTGCAGGTCGGCCCCGGCGCCCTGATCCCGCGCCCCGACAGCGAAACGCTGATCGAGGCGGCGATCGATTATTTCGGCACGGAGGATCCGAAACATATCCTCGACCTCGGCACCGGGCCCGGCACGCTGCTTTTTGCCGCGCTGAGCGAATGGCCCGGCGCGCGCGGTGTCGGCGTCGACGCGAGCGATACCGCGCTGGACTATGCGAAGGCGAATGCGCGGGCGCTCGGGATGGAAGAGCGGACGCGGTTGCTACCTGGCGACTGGACATCGGGGCTTGATGGCCAATTCGACCTCATCCTCTGCAATCCGCCCTATATTGCCGAGTCCGAAGCCCTGATGCCCGATGTCGCCGATCATGAGCCGCCGGGCGCGCTTTTTGCTGGCGCCGACGGTCTCGACGACTATCGCCGCATCATCCCTGATTTGCCGCGCCTTTTGGCGCCGGGCGGCGCTGCAATCCTTGAAATCGGGGCGACGCAGCATATGTTGGTGAGGCAACTCGCCGAAGCGGCGGGATTTGCAGTCGCCTGCACCCGGGATCTGGGCGGGCGCGACAGGACGCTGAAGCTGACCCGCCCCTGACACGCCCACACGAATTTTCTTGGTTTCCGCCGCAAAGCGCGGTAGGGGCGGCTTACAGACCTGATCGGGGTCCCTTTGGCGATGCGGACAGCATCGATACTGGTCCGGCTGGTCTGCTTCCCACTTACGATGCTGGTGCGGGACCGTGGGGTCCGGCGCAAGCGGTAAAGGGCAAGAGCCGCGCAAGGAGCGCGGGCACGACGCGCGGGTGGCGCGGTCGGCCAAAAGGGGTTGGCATAGCTTATTAGCTTATCGACAGGATGTCTCAGTTGAACATGAACAACCGGCAGAACGGTCGCCGTCGCGGCCGTAACAACAACAGCAACAATAATAACAATCGGCCGCAATCGGGCGGACGCGGCGGGGTCGACCAGGCCAACCGCATCGACAGCCGCGCACGCGGCAACGGCGCCCAGATGATCGAGAAGTACCGCAACCTCGCGCGCGACGCGCAGCTTGCCGGCGACCGGGTCCAGACCGAATATTATCTGCAGTTCGCCGACCATTATTTCCGCGTCGTGAGCGACTTTCGCGCCCGCCAGGAAGAAAAGGCCGCGGCGAACGGGCAGGAACGCAGCCAGGACCGTAGCCGCGAGATTCGCGGCGTCGAAGATTTCGACGGCCACGACGACACCGACAGCGATTTCGAAGCCGATACCGGCCGCGACGACGGCGACAATGGTGACGACCGCAGCGAACGCGGCAATGATCGGGGCGACCGCAATGATCGCGGTGATCGCAACGACCGCGGCCAGCGCGAGAGTCGCGGCAACCGTGAACCGCGCGGCGACCGTGACGACGACAATCGCGGCAACCGCGAACCACGCGGCAATCGCGACGACGACAATCGCGGCAACCGCCAGCAGTCGCGGAACCGTCCGCCCCGCAATCGCGACGAAGACGAAACCCGCGACGATCAGAATGATCGCAGCGAAGCACCCGTGCGCGAAGAAGCTGTCGCGCAAGAGCCTGCTCCGCGTCCCGCACGCCGCCCGGCTCGCCGTCCGCGTCAGGAAGAAGGCAGCGCTGATAGCGGCAATGCCGGGATCGACACCGCCGTTCTGCCGCCCGCAATCGGTCGCCCCGAACGCAGCGCCGAAAGCGATGCCGCCGAGGAAGCGCCCGCCGCCAAGCCGCGCCGCACGCGCCGCACGCTGGCGACGCGCAACACCGACGTCGAAGCGGCCGAATAAGCCAACGATTTCACGCTGGTTTTTCCGATTCGCATGACATAGCCTCCCCGCGGGATATCCTGCGGGGAGGTTTTTTATGCGCGTGTTGGCCCTGGCCTGTTTGCCGCTGCTCGCCGGCGGCATGTCGTCTTCGCTTCACGCACAGGATGCCGCGACCGGCAACGCGCAGGGCGATGTCGCGGTCACCATCTATAATAATGGTCAGTCGCTTGTGCAGGACGACCGCCAGCTCAGCGTCGCCGCGGGGCGCAACCGCATCGAGTTCCCCGACGTATCGGCGCGTATCCGTCCCGAGACGGTGACGCTCTCGGGCCCGGGCATCGGCATCGTCGAACAGAATTTCGATTTCGACCTGCTCACCCCCGACAAGTTGATGGACAAGGCCGTCGGCCAGTCGATCACGCTCGTCCGCACCAACCCCGCGACCGGCGCCGAACGCACCGAGCGCGCCAAGGTGCTCGCGGCGAACGGCGGCATCGTGCTTCAGATCGGCGAGCGTATCGAGGTGCTGCGCGACGACGGCCTGCCGGTGCGCGCGGTGTTCGACCGGCTGCCGCCGAATCTGCGCGCGCGGCCGACGCTGTCGGTGACGGTCGACGCCGCGATTGCGGGCACCGTCCCCGCGCGCCTTTCCTACCTCACCCCTAACCTCGGCTGGACCGCCGACTATGTCGCGCTGTTCGACGCCGCGAAGGGGGCGATGGATATCCAGGGCTGGGTGACGCTGACCAACAGCACCGGCACGACCTTCAGCAACGCGCGCACCTTGCTCGTCGCAGGCAGCCCGGGCGGGGGTGGCGGTTTTCGCCAGATGAGCGGTGCGATGGATTCGGCGGGGACCGAATCGAACGATCGCGAGCGGCTCGGCGACTATTATCTCTATCCGCTTGGCGACCGGACGACGATCGCCAACGCGCAGCAGAAGCAGGTCAGCTTCCTTGACGTGAAGGGCGCGCCCGCGCGTTCGACCTATGAATATGTGAATCGCTGGCTCGGCAGCAACAATGAGCCCGTCAGCACCGCGAGCGTGCTGCGCTTCTCGACCTCGCGGCAGGGCGGGCTCGGCGACCAGCTGCCCGCAGGCACGATCCGCGTCTATATGCGCGACGCGCGCGGTGATCCGCAGTTCATTGGCGAAAACGCCATCGGTCACACGCCGATGGGGTCGGCGATGTCGCTACGCACCGGCGACGCCTTCGATGTGAAGGTCCAGCCGACCGTCGTGTCGCGCACGCGCAAGGGCGATTCGCGTTGGGTGACGAAGATGAAATACACGGTGAGCAACGCGCGGCCGGCGCCGGTGACGGTGCAACTTGCGCAGGACGGCCTCTATGGCGACGTGCGGATCAGCGATGAAAGCCTGAAGAGCGAACGCATCTCGGCCGACCGCGTCGAATGGCAGGTGCCGGTGCCCGCCAATGGCAAGGTCGACGTGACCGTCACTTTCGATTCGCGTTACTGAGATATAGGCGATGCGGGCCTGGCCCCTGTTGATGTGGGTCGCGGCGCTGTTCGCGCCGGGGCCGTTGCTTGCGCAAACACCGGCGCCGATCGCCGTATCGGGCAAGATCGACGATGCCGCGATCACCGTCTATCGCGCGCCGTCGCGGGGCGCGGGGCCGATCGATCCCAATTGGCCGCGGGGCTTTGCCTTCATCACCGAAACGCGCACTGTCACTTTGCCCGCGGGGACGTCGGTGCTGCGATTCGAAGGCGTGGCCGAGGGGCTGCTCCCCGAAACCGCTGTGCTCAGCGGCCTGCCCGACGGGGTGATCGAAAAGAATCGCGATGCGCGGCTGTTGTCGCCCGCGGGGCTCGTTGACGCCTATCTCAAGCGCAGCGTCACGCTGCGGCGGACCAGCCTCGCGACCGGAAAGGTCGTCGAACAGGAAGCCGTGATCCAGTCGGGGCCCAATGGCGGGGTGATTCTCCAGACCGCGGCAGGGGTCGAGGCGCTCGCCTGCTCGGGACTCCCCGAACGGATGCTCTACGCCCGCGTGCCCAGGGATCTTTCGGCGAAGCCGACGCTGTCGGTGCTTGTCGAAAGCAAGGCGGCGCGGACGGTGACGGTCCAGCTTCTCTATCTCGCCGAAGGCTTCGACTGGGCCGCCAACTATGTCGCCGATCGCGGCACCGACGGAAAGACGCTGGGGCTGACCGGATGGATCACCGTTGCGAACGGGGGGATGACGAGCTTTCCGGCGGCGCAGCTCAATGTGATCGCCGGGCGCCTCAACAAGATGTACAGCCCGCCGCTTCCGCGCAGCACGCCGGGGCCGCTGGTTCTAAAATGCTGGCCGATGGACATCACGAGCACGCATCCCCTGTGGGAGCTGCCGCCGATCATGGAGTTCGAGCAGAATTACGACTCGATGATGGCCGAGGAGGTGGTGGTGACTGCCAGCCGCCGCGACCGGCGCGCGATGGCGATGGGCCCGCCTCCTCCGCCGCCGCCACCGCCCCCCGCCCCGCCTCCTCCTCCGGCCGAGGACCTGGGCGACCTCAAATTCTATCGCATTCCCTTCCGCGTCGATGTGTCGGCGAAGGGGCAGAAGCAGGTCGCGCTGCTCGCGAAGGACAAGGTTGCGGTCGAACAGCTTTATGCCACGACGCTCTATAATTTTGGCGATGGCCGAGCGCAGCCGTTGATGATGCGGCTCCGTGTGCAGAATCGCGAATCGGACGGGCTCGGCCTCCCACTCCCGGCGGGCATGGCGACTGTGTTCGAAACGATTGGGGGGCGGCGCCTGCTCGTCGGCGAAGCCGCGATCGGCGACAAAGCGATGGACGAACGCGTCGATTATGACATCGGGTCCAGTCCCGCCGTCCAATATAGGGTCGCGGTCCAGCCTGACCCGAATTCCGACTACAAGCTCTGGCAGGTCACGCTGACCAATGCCCGGCCCTTCGACGCCGAGGTCGAGATGCTGATTCCCTTCGCGATCGACCCCATGCCCGAAGGATGGGAGCGGCGCGGTAGCAGCTGGGTCTGGCGCGTGCGCGTTCCCGCGAACAACAGTCTGGTCCAGACCTTTCGCCAGAAGTTAAAGGGCGACTGATTCGCCGCTCAGGCGGGGGGCAGCGCCCGCGGCCGGTGATTCTCGTCGAGCGCGACGAAGGTGAACAATCCGCCGGTGACTTTTTCCTCGGTCCTTCCGCCGTCGCGCGTCGCGATCACTTCGATTCGGATTCCCATGGACGTGCGCCCGCGTCGCTCGAGCGTCGCATAGACCGAGATGATGTCGCGCAGCAGGATCGGCGCGATGAATTCCATCGATTCGATTGCGACAGTCGCGACCGCACCCTGCGCTTCGCGTCCGGCAACGATGCCGCCGGCAATGTCCATCTGGCTCAGGACCCAACCGCCGAAGATATGACCGTTGGCGTTGATGTCGGCAGGGCGGGGGACGACGCGCAGGATCGGGTCGCGCGGGCAGTCGGGAACAGGCTTATCGGTCATGGTTCATATCCGGGTCGTTTTCAAAAGGGTCTTCGATCGATTCGTCGTGGCCGCTGCCGCTCGACAGGAAGACGAGTCCCATCAGCGCCGCGCCGAGCATGACCGACAGGCCAACGCCGGCCGCGGTCGCGATGATCATATGGATGGTCAGCGCCTCGCCCATCGAGAACCGTAGCCAGCCGAGCGCGCCGACGACGGCGAGCAGCGACACGATTGCCATGCCCTTCATCAGCCGGCGGTAGCGGGCCCAGGCGACATTCGACGTGTCGCGATTGTCGAGGGGGGAACGTTTGACCATGCTGCTTCCATGAACCAACCCACCGTCGCGGCCAAGCGCCATCGCGGCGCGCCGGGACGTTTCGTTCGCCAAGCGAATCATGATAGTCTTGCCCGGCAACAGATACAGACGGGAGCGGCACCTATGACGATCGGAGCGATTCTTCGGGAACGGACCGGGGCAGTGATCTCGGCAGGGCCGAACGACACGGTGCGAGTCGCGGTCGACCTGCTCGCTCAGAATCGCATCGGCGCGGTGCCGGTGGTCGAGGGCGATTCGATTGTCGGCATCTTTTCCGAACGCGACATCGTCCGCCTTTTGTCTTCTTACGGTCCCGAGGCGCTCGACCGTAGTCTCGACGAGGTCATGACTAAGTCGCCGGTGACGTGCGATCCCGGCATGGCGGTGATCGGGGCGCTCTCGCAGATGACGCAGAAGCGTATCCGCCACTTGCCAGTAGTCGAGGGCGGGCGAATCGTCGGATTCGTTTCGATCGGCGACCTCGTCAAATATCGCATCGACAGGATCGAGGCCGAGGCTGCGGCGATGCGCGACTATATAGCGTCCTGATAGTCGCAAATTGCCGGGCCGGGCGGGCGCGATAAACGCGAGCCCCGCCGGCCTTTCCATCCCTCTCTATATAGCGCGCCATATAAGGCGTGCATCGGCAGCCTTGGAGCCGCCATCCGCCCAAGGCGGCACATCCATGATTCTCGAATCATCGGAATCGGTGCGCGAATGTCGGAATCGCCATCCAACGCGGCCAGATTCGCAAGCGATCGATCGAATCGAATCCCGCAGCGCACCCGAATCCATGATCCCAGAAGCGCGACGGGGTGGGGAATCGCACCTTTGAACATCATCGAAGACGGAAATTCCCCAGCCCGATCGATCAAATGCCGGGGAGAATCGATCTTCGCTGACGGATCCGTGCGAGAATATGCGAGCTCGAAGGCCGTTTCCGGTCGCCCGCTGCGCGCCGATCAGGGGTTCGGCATTTTATCCTTCTCCCGCGAAACCCTTGAATTCCGGGGTTTCATCCCCATTTCCAGGGTCTGCTGAGGGCCATTTCCGGCGCCGCGAACAACTTTTGAAACAAAATTGCAAAAAGGTTGTTGACGCGAATCGAGGAGGGGCCTAGAGGCGTGTTCACCGGACGGGGCGCGGCGCCAAACGCCACACACCAGCCGGTCGCCAACATAGACGGACAGATGTCCCCCGATAGAAATAGCGGGGAACGACAACTGTCCGCCGTTTCTTGTCGGTGAGCTCTTTGAAATTGTGATTGTCGATGAAGGGACATGTGGGCGGCGGCCCTGGGTCTTGCAGCTTTAAGGTGCAAGGTGCTCAGGATAAAAAGCCAAGCCTGACCTACATGTCTTACACGTTTCCATAACGTGGAAGCAGCTCTTCGGAGTTGCTTCTTGTGTAGGCCAGGCTCCTTAAAATGAGCGGGTTTGCGAGGGATATTCCACCTTTGCAGATTCGAACATCAAACTTGAGAGTTTGATCCTGGCTCAGAACGAACGCTGGCGGCATGCC
>JAESGS010000932.1_pt1 | contig 12055 bp, 10 predicted proteins | sample 9269761 | NCBI WGS metagenome assembly JAESGS01 (sample SAMN15741799, study PRJNA653493) | algae metagenome | isolation source: Cyanosarcina radialis HA8281-LM2 and co-occurring heterotrophs from damp... | place: USA: Makauwahi cave, Hawaii | collected 2011-01-06 | reverse complement strand
CTATCATTATACAGCAAAAGCGCGCCATCGCGCATACCCGACAAAAGATTGTTCAAGTTTGTTACAATCTGTCGATGCGATGGAATCACGCACACCTCGGAAATGAAATAGCTCATTATCACAAGGTCTTCTTGCTCCAATGAGACCTCTTCCGGGATGACGTCCGCACTCAAATCGCAGGTTTGGAATATCAAGTCGACCTCGACGCCGACATCGATAGCTTCGACGACTAAATCAACGATATGCTCCCAATGCCTCTCTTTATCGATCACCGTATAAGTTATTTTTGATACCTCAGGCTCGTCATCCGCTTCACTGAGGTATTTGAGAAGTCCCAAGAGCTCACTCGCAGGCCCACCCCCCACGCTGGTTACGAAAATTTCCTCTTCGTCAAAAAGTGGAGTTCCAGCCTCCGCTCGAGCGGTCGTAAGTATCTGGTATATAAAATCGGCGTGGCCGATGACGTACCGATAAAAATAGGCGGTCTGCGTGGACAACTGGCTATAATCGATCAGATCTCTTTGACGATTCCTCAGCTCCCGATAGCTCAATTCTAACGACGCCATACGAGCGATCAACTGATCGTCCCAGTCGCCATGCTCAACCAGACCCTGAGCATCCAGCCTTTCCAAAACCTGTCGGACGATATCGACAATCATATTGCCTCCCCCAATGTTCTTTATATGTTCTCCACCTAAGGCGCAACCACCTTTCGGAGAATCGCAACATGAGAAATCTTCGTACAAATTCAACGCTAAGAAAGAACCAATCTGGCGGACATTCTTCACGCGACAAATCCCTTTCCTACATTTCACCCATATGGTTCATTCTGTCGGTTTCACCCAACCGAAAGGACGAATCGATGGACGACTCCCCGCACGATCCCGCGCATATCCCCGCCCCCGGCAGCTATCACTGGACGCCGCGGCTCCAGCGTGAGTTTCTGGAGGCGTTCGCCACCAACGGGTCGGTGAAGATTTCGGCGGCGAAGGTCTGCATGTCGCCCGGCGCCGTCTATCAGCTCAAACAGCGGCCCGAGGGCGCGGCGTTCCGGCTCGGCTGCGCCGCGGCGCTGCTGATCGCGCGCGGGCGGCTCGTCGACGAGCTGCTCGACCGTGCGATCTGGGGGCATGACGAGTTGACCACCGTCTATCGCGAGGAGGACCGCAGCCTCTATAAACGCCGCCGCATCGACAGCCGCCTCGGCCTCGCGATGCTCGCGCGGCTCGACCGCATGGTCGAAACCCGCGCCCGCGAAGGCGAAGAGATGCTGGCGCAGACCATTGCCGGCGACTGGCCGGGCTTCCTGTCGCTGTTCGATGCCGCCGAGGCCGCGCGCACATCCATCGACACCGGAACGGCATCCGAAGATGCGCCCGACGGCGCCGAGGCCGGCGCCGCAGCCAGCGAGGCGCCCGGCATGTCCGCCGCCCTCGCCGTCTGGCTCGCCGCGCGCGACAATCGCGCCAACCCCCTCGCCACCCTCTGGCGCGGCACCGCGATCGCGAATGAAGTTGCGCAGTTTTCCGCCGTTTCCGACGCCGAGCCCGAAGCCGAACCGACCCCCGAGGAAGCCGCCGACGCGATGACCGTGTGGCACGACGACGTCACCGGCGAGCTGCGCACCAACTTCCCGCCGCCCGAGGACTTCATCGGCGAAGAGGAAGGCGTTTTCGGCCATGAGGATTATGAACGCACCCTCGACGCCGAGGAGGAAATCGCCTGGGAAGCTGCAATGGCACAGGCCTACGCCCCCTTGCGCAAGGCCGGCGAAGCCGCGCGCCGCGCCTTCTTCGCGCTGCCCGACCCCGCGAACGATCCCGCGCCGGAGCGCGGAAAAGCACGGAAATCGGCGAGCGGTTGACCGCCGCGCTACCACCCAACTTTCGTCATTCCCGCGCAAGCGGGAACCCAGTTCCGCGGTCGCTGCATGGCGCTGCCGCGCCGTTTCCGATGTTTCGCTGGGTTCCCGCTTGCGCGGGAAAGACGAGTGAGGGAGTTGCGAGTTCGAGAGCCGGACTAAACCGCCGCCACCCCCATCGCCGCCGCCCCGCGCAGCCGCTCGGCATCGCGCGAGGGCGGCATGCCGAAGGCGCGGGCATATTCGCGGCTGAACTGCGACGCGCTCTCGTACCCGACCGAGTAAGCCGCGCGGCTCGCCTCGCTGCCGCTCGCGAGCAGCCGCCGCGCCGCATGCAGGCGCAGCGTCTTCTGGAACTGCAACGGGCTCATCGCGGTCGCGGCCTTGAAATGCCGATGGAAGGAGGCAACGCTCATCCCCGCAATCTCGGCCAGCGCCGACGTGCGCAGCATCTCCTCATAATGCTCGTGCATCCACAGGATCGCGCGCCGCACCCGCGACAGCCGGCTGTCCTCCTGCGCGATCGCGCAAAGCTGATGCCCCAGCGGCCCCTGGAGCAGGCGATAGAGGATCTCGCGCTCGCGCATCGGCGCCAGCATCGCGACATCGCCCGGCCGGTCGAGCAGCCCGAGCAGGCCTGCCCAGGCCTCGACCAGTTCCTCGGTCACCGACGCGACGGCAAAGCCCGCGAGGTCGCCCGGCGGCGTGTGGCCGATGCTTGCGGGGTCCATGCTGGCGATCAGGTCGGCGAGCGCGGCGCGGTCGATGCGCAGCGCCGCAGCGACATAGGGCTTGTCGGGGCTCGCCTCGACCACGCGGCCGACCGCGGGCAGGTCGAGCGAGGCGACGAAATAGCTCGACGCATCGTATCGCAGCACCTGGTCGCCGATCACGACCTGCTTCGTTCCTTGCAGGATCAGGCAGGTGACGGGTTCATAGACGGTCGCGATCCCGCTCGTCGGCGCGCATTGCGTCGCGACGACCAGCCGCGGCACCGGCGTCTCATAATAGGGAGAAACCGCGTGGCGCAGCACTTGCTGGCATATCGAGTCGAGCCGGTCTTGCATGGAGCCAACATCGGACGCCGCGCGCCCGCGCGCAAGGGACGGCCTCTCGGCCACCGCCGCATTGAGAGGAATAGGCAAGCAGATGCCATGATCGGGCAGCGCGGTCGCGGGCGCGGCGCCTATCTTGCCGGTGTCGGGGCAATCCCCTCCGCCCTGCTTCATCCAAGGAGTTTTCCATGACCCAGTTCAACGCGAAATCGACCACCGACGACGTCCTCGCCGGGGTCGACCTGTCTGGCAAGCGCTTCCTCGTCACCGGCGTCTCGGCCGGGCTCGGCGTCGAAACCGCCCGCGCGCTCGTCGCGCATGGCGCCGATGTCGTCGGCGCGGCGCGCGACCTGACCAAGGCCGAAGGCGCGACCGGCGCCGTCCGCGAAGCCGCGGCGCAGAGCGGCGGCAGCTTCGAGCTGATCCAGCTCGACCTCGCCTCGCTCGCCAGCGTCCGCGCCGCCGCCGATGCGCTGATCGCCGACGGCCGCCAGTTCGACGTCGTCATCAACAATGCCGGCGTGATGGCCGCCCCCTTCGGCAAGACCGAGGACGGGTTCGAAACGCAGTTCGGCACCAATCACTTGGGCCACTTCACCTTCGCGAACCGCATCGCTCCGCTGATCAAGGATGGCGGCCGTCTCGTCAGCCTCGCCTCGTCGGGGCATCGCTTCTCGGACGTGAACCTCGCCGATCCGGACTTCGACGCGGGCGATTATGAGCCGTGGATCGCCTATGGCCGTTCGAAGACCGCGAATATCCTCTTCGCCGTCGAATTCGACCGCCGCCACAAGGACCGCGGCGTGCGCGGCATCGCGCTCCACCCGGGCGGCATCCACACCGAACTCGGCCGTCACCTCGACGAAGGCGCGATCGAGGCGCTCGTCGAACAACTCAACGCCAATGCCATCGCGGCGGGCGAGCCCGTGTTCGAATTCAAGTCGATCCCGCAAGGTGCCGCGACCTCGGTCTGGGCCGCGGCGGTCGCCGATCCGGCCGAGGTCGGCGGGCGCTATCTCGAGGATTGCCACGTCGCCGAGCTCGCGAATGACGAGGGCCTGCGCGCCGGCGTGCGCTCCTATGCGATCGATCCCGACAACGCCAAGGCGCTGTGGGCGAAGAGCGAGGAGATGGTCGGCGAGCGTTTCTGACGCCTCGATGACGACAAAGGAGCGGGCGGCTGTGCGCCGTCCGCTCCGTATCGTTCTAGTCGACGACCCAATAGTCGGCGGCCCCGCCCGGTTCGAAACCGCGGCGGCAAATCACATTTCCATCCTGCGTCAATTCGGCCCACGCGCCGATCGGCTCACGCTCCATCATCACCAGCGCCGCGGCGACATCCTCGGCCTCGAACGCGACGCGCTTTTCCATCCCGAACCAGGCATCCTGATATCGCAGGACAAAGGTGGTCAGCACGGCGACGTCAGCCGGGATTTCGGGGCGCGGCAAACACTCGCATTCGCCGTCGCTGGAGCCGCTGGAATAGTCTTGGGGGAGCTTCATGGGGGAGAGCCTTCGGTGGGGGAAACGAAGGGGGCAGTCCCGCCGGCCTGTTCGGCCGCGACCGCCGCCAGGGCGAAAGGATTTGGTCGGCGATGCATCTCCTCGCCCCGCGGGCGTGCGGACGGCACCGCGAAAGGCGGCGCAAGGCGTCCGAAAACTATGCTATATCATTGCCATACGCCTTGGTATCGGCCCCGTCCCGTTCGACGGGCCGCCCGTTCGAATCGACAAACGACTTGACGTTTGCATGGCATACAAAGGCGCCCGGTCATCATATAAAGAATTCTTTATATGCGCGTTGACAAGCCCTGCCGCTTCGCTATGTTTCAACCTGTCGAGGTTCTCCGCGTCGTTTGCACGGCACGGAGCTAAGACGGGAAGCCGGTGCGTCTCCGATGGAGGCAAGGCCGGCGCTGCCCCCGCAACTGTAAGCGGTGAGCGATGGTCGCTACGTGTCACTGGTCCGGCAAGGGACCGGGAAGGCCAGACCACCGCGTCGATCCGTGAGCCAGGAGACCTGCCTCGTCAGATACGTCCTCCGGCGGGGTGTCCGGTCAGGCCGCATGCATGGCTGCGCCCGACCTTGCTTCACGGGCGCGGACGCGTGCCTGCTCGTCTGCCCGGCGCCTTGCCCCCTTGCAAGGTGTTTGAAAATGACTGTCAGCGTCGCCACCCTCGGCTTCCCCCGCATCGGCCTCCGCCGCGAACTCAAATTCGCGCTCGAAAGCTATTGGGCGGGCAAGTCGACCCTCCCCGAACTACAGGCGGCCGCATCGGGGCTCCGCGTCGCCAACTGGGCGCGGCAAAAGGCGCTCGGCGCCGACATCCTGCCGTCGAACGACTTCTCGCTCTACGACCATGTTCTCGACACCAGCGCGTTGATCGGCGCGGTTCCCGCCCGCTACGACTGGGGCGGCGAGACGGTCGATCCCGACCTCTATTTCGCCATGGCGCGCGGCGCGCAAGGCCCCGCCGCCTGCGGCCACAGCCACGACACCACCGCGCAGGAAATGACCAAATGGTTCGACTCCAACTATCATTTCATGGTCCCCGAACTCACCGCAGGCCAGACCTTCCGTATCGCCTCGACCAAAATCTTCGACGAATTGGAGGAAGCGAAAGCGCTCGGTTACACGACCCGTCCCGTTCTCCTTGGCCCCGTCAGCTATCTGATGCTCGCCAAGGGCAAGGCGGTCGAGCCGCTCGCGCTCCTGCCGCAGCTTCTCGACACCTATGCCGAAATCCTCCTCCGCCTCGCCAACGCCGGCGCCGAATGGGTCCAGATCGACGAGCCGTGCCTGGCCCTCGACCTCACCGCCGATCAGCGCACCGCTTTCGAGCGCGCCTACGCCCGCTTGGCCACCCGCGGGCCCAAGCTGATGCTCACCACCTATTTCGGCGGCCTCGGCGACAATCTTGACCTCGTCGCCGACCTCCCAGTCCACGGCCTCCACCTCGACCTCGTCCGCGCGCCCGATCAGCTCGAACCCGCGCTCGCGAAGCTCCAGCCGCACGTCCTCCTCTCCTTGGGCGTGATCGACGGTCGCAACATCTGGCGCGCCAACCTCCCCGATCTCTATTGGCACCTCAAGGAACTGGCCGGCAAACGCGACCTCATCCTCGCCCCGTCTTGCTCGCTGCTCCACGTCCCGGTCGACCTCGCGCTCGAAACCGGCCTCGACCCCGAAATCGCGCAGTGGCTGAGCTTTGCGGTGCAAAAGATCGAGGAACTCGCCGCGCTCGCCAAGGCGCTGAACGAAGGCGAGGACGCGAGCTTCGCCGCCTTCTCGGCGTCGCGCATCGCCGCGGTCGCGCGCCAGACCTCGCCGAAAATCTACAATCCGACAGTTGCTTCCCGCCTCGCCGCCCTCGACGAAAGCGCCACAAACCGCGCCTCGCCCTTCGCCGCGCGCCGCGACGCGCAGCAAAAACGCCTCGCGCTTCCCGCCTATCCCACCACCACGATCGGCAGCTTCCCGCAAACCCCCGAAGTCCGCAAGGCGCGCGCCGCACATATCAAGGGCGAGATCGACGACGACGCCTATGACCAGTATCTGCGCATCGAAACGCGCGCCGCAGTCAAATGGCAGGAGGAAATCGGCCTCGACGTCCTCGTCCATGGCGAGTTCGAACGCAACGACATGGTGCAATATTTCGGCGAGCAACTCGCCGGCTTCGCCTTCACTCGCGCCGGCTGGGTGCAAAGCTACGGCTCGCGCTGCGTCCGCCCGCCGATCCTCTATGGCGACGTCTCGCGCCCCGCGCCGATGACCGTCGACTGGTGGCGTTATGCGCAGGACCAGACCGACCGCCCGATGAAGGGCATGCTCACCGGTCCCGTCACCATCCTCAACTGGTCCTTCGTTCGCGACGACCAGCCGCGCGAGGCAAGCTGCCGCCAGATCGCGCTCGCGATCCGCGACGAGGTGCACGATCTCGAAGCCGCCGGCGCCGCGATCATCCAGATCGACGAAGCCGCGCTGCGCGAAGGCCTGCCGCTCCGCCGCAGCGAATGGCAGCATTATCTGGACTGGGCGGTCGAAAGCTTCCGCATCGCATCATCGGGCGTCCGCGACGACACGCAGATCCACACCCATATGTGCTATTCGGAGTTCAACGACATCATCCGTGCGATCGGCGCGATGGACGCCGACGTCATCTCCATCGAGACTGCGCGGTCGCAGATGGAACTGCTCGACGCCTTCGCCAGCTATTCCTATCCCAACGAAGTCGGACCGGGCGTCTACGACATCCACAGCCCTCGCATCCCAGCGGAACGCGAGATGACCGACCTTCTCACCCTTGCCGGCAAGCATGTCCCCCCGCAGCAGATCTGGGTGAACCCCGATTGCGGGCTCAAGACGCGCAAATGGGATGAGGTGCGCCCGGCACTGGTCGCGATGGTCGCGGCAGCCCAGGCGATGCGGACCAAAGCCCGTATCAAGGGGGCCTATGATGCAAACTGAGGCGATCATGCCCGACGGCCAGCCCGCCGTCCGCGTTACCGCCATGCCCGCCAACGCCAATGTCTATGGCGACATTTTCGGCGGCTGGTTGATGGCAAAGATGGACCTCGCGGCATCGTCCGTGGCCTCACGCCACGCACGCGGCCGCGCGGTGACGATCTCGGTCGAAGGCATGTCCTTCCACCGGCCGGTCTTTGTCGGCGACGAGGTGTCGGTATTCGGCCGCCTCGCCAAGGTCGGCCGCACCTCGATGCACGTCAAGGTCGAGGCCTGGGCGCGCGATCGCCACGCCGACGAGGACAACAAGGTGACGCAGGCGGTCTTCATCTTCGTCGCGGTCGGCCCCGACCGACGCCCGCGGGCGGTGAAACCGCTCGAAACCTGATCGTCAGGCGGCGTTGCCCGACTTTGCCCGGCGACGCCGCCACAGGATCAGCCCTGCCACCCCCAGCCCGAACAGCCCGACCATCCCCGGCTCGGGTATCGGCGTTGCGCCGCCGCCGGTCGAACTGTCGCCGCCGCTCGATCCGCCACCGGGCGGCGACGCTGTATAGCCGCCTTTGAACGTCCCGATATGCATTTCGCCATTCTGCTTGAGATTACCGAACACCGCCGATCCCTGGATATAATTGCGCGTCTCGGCATCGGCGAGCGGCGCGAGCACCGATCCGCCCCATGCCGTGCTCAGCTTCAGCGTCTCAGCATCGGGAAAATTCCAGATCACTCGCTCGCCGAGGTTGTTGGTGCCGCCGAGGAAATTATCGTTGAGGTTGATCGACCGACCACTGACATTGACGATCGCGGTGTCGGCGCCGTTCAGGTTGAACTGGATCTCGCCGATCTTGTCGAGGTCGGCCGCGGTGATGTTGAACACCGCCAATCCCTGCGCGTTCGGCTGCGCGTTAAAGGTGCCGCGGTTGCCCTGCACGGTCAGTTGGCTGTTCGATTTGAGCGTCCCCATTTCGAACGACAGGCTTCCCATGCTGCTCTTCAGATCGGTTTTCTGCTGTTGCAGCGCGAGCCCGAACCCGGGGTTGCTAGCGTCGAGGTTGGAAATGACGGTGTTCTGGTTGACGTTAGTGTTGCTGATCGTCCCACCGACCTTCACCGTCTGGTTCGGGCCGTTGAGGTTGAAGCCGCTCGACACATTGCCGCCGATCACCGCGCCCGACCCGTTATTGAGATTCTTGTGGCTACCCGTGACATTGCCGACGACGGTCAGCCCCGGCTGCCCGTTCGGCGATGTCGTGGCGCGGATACCGTAATTCGACGAATTGCCACCAAGATTGCCGCCGACGAATGTCCGCCCTTCGACCTCGGACGAGGATTCGAGGTTGCCGAGCACGACGAGATTCCATTCGCGCAACGCATCGACGCCTGTGATCGTCTTGCTTTGCGCAAGAGCGGGCAGCGTCAATGCGGTCGCTACGATCGCGGCAGGGAACAGGATGCGGGTTGAGAAGAGCACAGTTATCGTCCGGTTTTCAATGGCAAGGCGCGGGCGCCCATAGGCTGTTCGTCGCCCCTCTTACACCGAAGTGCGGCAGACCGTTGTCCCGTTCCGGAACAGCGACCCAAAACCGTCGTACAGCCGTGCCGAAATCGCGGCAGGCCCGCTTCAACTTATGGAGAAGAAGCCGGTCACCGTCAGCCGCCCGCCGCCAGCGTTTGCGGATAGCGCATTGTCCGGTGAAATCGCCCCGCTGTGAAGGTTCCAGCTGCGATAGAGCAGCGCGCGATTGTAGCGCGCGGACTTGGTCGCGATGCATTCGAACAATGGGGTGTCGCCGAGCAAATAACCGGGCGGCGGCGCGCCCCCATGACGCAGTTCGGTGTCGAGGTGGCGAAAGAAGAGGTCGCGCCGCCGCTCGTCAACCGTCTCGAACCCCGTCGCGCGGTGGCGAAAGAAAGCGGTGCCGTCACCTCCCTTGGGCGACAGATAATGGACGAGCGCGATGCGATCCTCGCTGAAGGCGTCGATATGCGGCAGGCGCTGCGGGATCGTGAGCTCACCCGCCGGGGTCGAGACAATCGAAAAGCTCGCATCGACGACCCTGATCGGCCCGGTCCGCCCAAACGCGACAGCCGCAGCTGCTGCAATGACCGGTAGCTGGGCCGCCAGATAGGACGGCGGGAGATCGGCTCGAACGCCGGGATAATGGTTGAGCGCCGGCGCGAAATCGGCTTCCGTTGCAAAACGCCGCAAGCCATCGGGATCGGGTGCGAAATCGTCGAGGATGACGAGGGGCTGCGCTTCAACGCCGATGCTCTCGACCGCGACTGTCGTCATTCGGCGCACGCCGCCGCGCGCGCGAGCAGGAAGTCGCGCTCACGCTCGTTGCCCGACAACGCTGCCGCCGCCTCGAACTCCGCCTTCGCGTCGCCCAGCCGCCCGGCGCGGAACAGGAAATCGCCGCGCGCGGCGGGCAGCGGCGCATAGTTGTGGAGCACCGCAGCATCGGCGATCGCATCGACCAGCTGCAATCCAGCCTCTGGACCGAAGGCCATGCTGTACGCCACCGCGCGATTGAGCTCGACCACGGGCGACGGCATCACCTGCCCCAGCCGGTCGTAGAGCGCGGCGATACGCTGCCAGTCGGTGTCCTCCGCCGATCGCGCCCGCGCATGGCACGCAGCTAACGCCGCTTGCAACGCATAAGGCCCATCGGCCCCGCCCAGCGCCCCGGCGCGATCGAGCGCATTCAGCCCGCGCCGGATCAGCAACTGGTCCCACCGAGCGCGATTCTGCTCGGTCAGCGGCACGAACCGTCCATCGGGGCCCGCCCGCGCCGCCAGCCGCGACGCCTGGATTTCCATCAGCGCGAGCAGCCCCAGCACCTCGGGCTGTTCGGGCATCAACCCCGCCAGGATGCGCCCCAGCCGCTGCGCCTCGGCGCACAGCGGCGGGCGGACGAGCGACGGCCCCGCGGTCGCGGCATAGCCTTCGTTGAAGATCAGATAAACGACCTCGAGCACCGATCCGAGCCGCGCCTGAAGCTCGGGCCCGCGCGGCACCTCGAAGGCCACGCCAGCCTTGGCGATCGCCTTTTTGGCCCGCGTGATCCGCGCCGCGATCGCCGCCTCGTTCGACAGGAAGGCGCGCGCAATCTCCTCGACCGTCAGCCCGCCGACCAGCCGCAGCGTCAGCGCCGCGCGCGCCTCGGGCGAAATCACGGGATGGCAGGCGGCAAAGATCAGCCCGAGCAGTTCGTCGCCCAGCGGATCGTCGAGCGCCGCCTCGACGGCCTCCGCGCTCATGTCGCGCTCCTCGTCCAGTTCGCGCGCGATCTCGGCATGTTTCCGCTCCCGCATCGCATGGTGCCGCGCTCCGTCGATCACGCGCCGCTTCGCCGCCGCGGTCAGCCAGGCACCCGGATTATCGGGCACGCCTGACTTCGGCCATTCGGTCAGCGCGATCAGCAGCGCTTCCTGCGCCAGTTCCTCGGCGCGGTCGACATCGCGCGTCATCCGGGCGAGCGCGGCGATCAGCCGCGCGCGCTCGATCCGGAACACCGCTTCGATCGCCCGATGGGTTTCGTCCTTCGCCATGCCTGCCTTCTCGGGCAAGGGAGCCGGGGAGGCAAGCATGGCAGTGGACATCGCTTATTCGCCGCTCAGTCGCTCGCGCAGCTTCTGTTCCTGCTCGGCGAGTTCCGGGGTCAACGCCTCGCCAAAGTCTTCCATTTCATAGAAAGGTCGGATTTCGAGTTCGCTCGGCCCCGGCATCGGGTTCGGACAGCGCTTCGCCCAGGCGACCGCCTCGTCCATGTCCTTGACTTCCCAGAGCCAATAGCCCGCGACCAGCTCGCGCGTCTCGGCAAAGGGACCGTCGATCACCGTCCGGCTCGCGCCGTCGAACGCGATACGCTTGCCGAACGACGAGGGCTTCAGCCCGTCGCCACCGACCATTACGCCGGCATTGACCAGTTCCTCGTTGAACTTGCCCATCGCCTCGAACATCGCGGTCATATCCTCGGTCGGCGGCAGGCCCTTTTCGCTGTCCTCGGTCGCTTTGACAAAGACCATTACACGCATCGTTCATCTCCTTTTCGATCGGGCCAAAAGCGGCTCCTGCCAACACGACGAACGAGCGTCCGCCAAATCGACACGAGCCACGAAAAAAATTTCAGGCGACTTCGGCCAGCGACTGCGGCGTCGAGAAACGCTGGCGATATTCGTGCGGCGACAGCCCGATCAGCCGGTGGAACAATTTACGGAACGCCGCGGCGTCCTCATATCCTACCGACCAGGCGATCTGGTCGACCGTCCGCTTGGTGAACTCCAGCAGCTCGCGCGCCTTGCCGACGCGGATATGCTGGACATATTCGACCGGCGTCATGCCCGTCGCTGCCTTGAAGCGCCGCTGGAAAGTCCGCTCCTCCATCCCCGCCTCGCCCGCCATCTCGGGCACCGCCACCGGCCCCGCACCCTTGGCTTGCAGCCAGTGCTGGACCTTCAATATCGCCTCGTCGCCATGGTTGAGCCTCGGCGCAAAGCTCGCATAATTTTTCTGTTCGCGCCCCGACGGGTCGATCAGCAGGAAACGCGCAGTCTCCATCATCACCGTCGGCCCCAGCAGGCGTTCGACAATCCGCAGCCCGAGGTCGGTCCACGCCATCAGCCCGCCCGCAGTGACGATGTCGCCATCGTCGATCACCATGCGGTCGGCC
>JAESGS010000931.1_pt1 | contig 12061 bp, 10 predicted proteins | sample 9269761 | NCBI WGS metagenome assembly JAESGS01 (sample SAMN15741799, study PRJNA653493) | algae metagenome | isolation source: Cyanosarcina radialis HA8281-LM2 and co-occurring heterotrophs from damp... | place: USA: Makauwahi cave, Hawaii | collected 2011-01-06 | reverse complement strand
GAAGCGACGCTCTGCTTCATGCATCCGGTGAAGGCCGAGGAAGCGATTTCCGAAGCCTATTGGAAGCATGGCGTGCGCACCTTCTCGCTCGACACGCTCGACGAGCTCGAAAAGATCGTCCGTGCGACCGAAGGCGCGCAGGATCTGAACCTGCTCGTGCGCCTTCGCGTTTCGTCCGATCATTCGAAGCTCAGCCTCGCCGCCAAGTTTGGCGCCGAAGCCGACGAAGTCGTCGAACTGCTGATGGCGACGCGCCAGGCGGCCGACGCGCTCGGCATCTGCTTCCATGTCGGCAGCCAGGCGATGACCCCGCACGCCTATGCGCAGGCGATGGAACGCGTCCGCGCCGCGATCGTTGCGGCGTCGGTCACGGTCGACATCATCGACGTCGGCGGCGGTTTCCCCTCGTCCTATCCCGGCATGGAACCCCCGCCGCTCGACGCCTATTTCGAGACGATCCATCGCAGCTTCGAAAGCCTGCCGATCAGCTACTCCGCGGAGCTTTGGTGCGAGCCGGGCCGCGCGCTGTCGGCCGAGTATAGCTCGTTGATCGTCCGCGTCGAAAAGCGTCGCGGCGACGAGCTGTACATCAACGACGGCGCCTATGGCGCGCTGTTCGACGCCGCGCATGTCGGCTGGCGCTTCCCCGTCACGCTGCAGCGCGACGCGGAGAACGACGCCGAGATGGTGCCGTTCAGCTTTTACGGCCCGACGTGCGACGACCTCGACCATATGGCAGGCCCCTTCTACCTGCCCGCGGACATCAAGGCCGGCGACTTCATCGAGATCGGCATGCTCGGCGCTTATGGCTGTGCGATGCGGACCAAGTTCAACGGCTTCGGCGCCGACGAGACCCATGTCGTCAGCGACGAGCCGATGGTCAGCCTCTACACCGGCGAAGTCGAACAGGAACGCCGCAGCGCGACCGTGACCAAGCTGTTCTGACGAACGGCGATCACTAAAGCAGAGGGCCGGCGCAGCGATGCGACCGGCCCTTTCGCTTTTGGGCGGCGCCGCTAGATTGCGCGGCCCATGCAGCCCTTCCATCATCTCCTTGCCAATAATCTGGTCGCCAACATCACCAATTTTACGGTGTGGTTCGCGCTGACCTTCTGGACATTCCTCGAGACGCAGTCGGTGTTCGCGACCGGGATGATCGCAGGCATTTATCTGGTGCTGACCGCAATGCTCGGCATCTGGTTCGGCAGCCTCGTCGACCATCACCGCAAGCGGAACATGATGATGCTGTCGAGCGTCGCCTCGCTGATCCTCTATGCCGTCGCGCTCGGTGGATATCTGCTCGATCCCGATATCCGCAACGCCGATGTGGGCAGCGTAACGCTCTGGCTCTTCATTCTTGTGTCGATGCTGGCGGTGATCGCCGGCAACATCCGCATGATCGCGCTGCCGACGCTCGTCACCCTGCTGGTGCCCGAGGACCGGCGCGACAAGGCGAACGGCCTCGTGGGAATGGTCAGCGGGATCGGCTTCCTCACCACCTCGGCGATCAGCGGTTTCCTTGTCGCATGGGGCGGGATGGTCGCGACGCTGGGGTTCGCTATTGCCCTCTCGCTGATTGCCGCGCTCGACCTGCTCTTCGTGCATATCGACGAACCGCGCGGGACCGAGGAGCATGCCGAGCCGCGCCGTATCGACCTCGCCGGGACCTTCCGCATCGTCCTCGGCATTCCGGGCCTGTTCGCGCTGATCCTCTTTTCCGCCTTCAACAATTTGCTCGGCGGTGTCTTTATGGCGCTGATGGACGCTTACGGCCTGTCGTTGATGAAGGTCGAGGCATGGGGGCTGTTGTGGGCGGTGACATCGAGCGCCTTCATCCTCAGCGGCGCACTTATTGCGCGCACGGGGCTCGGCGCGAACCCGGTGCGGACCCTGCTTCTCGTCAATCTCATCACCTGGGCGGTCGCGGCGGTTTTCACCATCCAGTCGTCGATAATTTTGCTGACGATCGGCTGCTTCATCTGGATGTTCTTCGGCCCCTATGCGGAAGCCGCCGAGCAGACGACCTTGCAAAAAGTCGTGCCGTTCGAGCGGCAGGGCCGCGTTTTCGGCTTTGCCCAGTCGGTCGAGCTCGCGGCCTCGCCGCTCACCGCTTTCCTGATCGCGCCGCTGACGCAGTTCGTCTTCGTCCCGTTCATGACCGACGGCGCGGGGGCGCAGGCGATCGGCGACTGGTACGGACGCGGACCCGAGCGCGGGATCGCCGTCGTCTTCACCATCGCGGGCCTGCTTGGCGTGGCCCTCACGATCATCGCCCTGCGCTCGCGATCCTATCGGAAGATTTCGGCCGCCTATGCCGCCGGGAATGACGGCGCCGAGGCGGCGTCGGCTGCCGCGTAACGAAAATCGCCGAAGCCTCTTCCGTTTTACTTTGCAATCATTCTATCCTGCCCCGCAGAGCAGAGAGAGGATGTGCGCCTATGTTGTCAGGGATCCGGATCGTCGACCTCACCACGGTCATCTTCGGTCCCTACGCGACGCAGATGCTCGCCGACCTCGGTGCTGAGGTCATCAAGGTCGAGACACCGGGGACAGGCGACATTTCGCGCTATCTCGGAAGCGGCGTCCCCGACCCGACGATGGGATCGATCCACCTGACGGTGAACCGCGGCAAACGCTCGATCGCCCTCGACCTCAAAAAACCGGAAGATGCCGCGACGCTGCGCGATCTGATCGCGACCGCCGACGTCTTCTTCCATAATGTTCGCGGCAAGGCGATTGCGCGCCTCGGCTTCGACTATGAAGGCTGCAAGGCGCTCAAGCCCGATATCATCTATGTCCACGGCACGGGTTTCGGACAGGACGGCCCCTATGCCGATCTTCAGGCCTATGATGATGTAATCCAGGCCGCGACGGGCACCACGAGCCTGCTCCCGCGCGTCGACGGGAACCCAAGCCCGCGCTATTTTCCGTCGTTGATAGCCGACAAGATCGCCGGGCAATTCGGCGCGCAGGCGATCCTCGCCGCGCTCGTCCATAAGTTCCGGACCGGCGAAGGTCAGCAGGTCGAGGTGCCGATGTTCGAATGCTTCGCCTCGTTCATGCTCGTCGAGCATCTGCGCGACGCGACGCTCGACCCGCCGATCGGCCCCGCGGGCTATCCGCGCCAGCTCGACCCGACGCGCCAGCCCTTCCCGACCAGCGATGGCTATCTCGCGATCGTCCCCTACACGCCGGACTCGACTGCGCGATTGATGGCCTTGCTGGGCAGCGCCGGGCTCACCGAAACGCCCGAGTTCGAAGCTGCTAAGGCCAAGGGCCAGCATATGCCGATCGTCTATTCGGAAATCGCACGGAAGACCCCGGCGAAAACGACCGCCGAGTGGCTCGAATTGTTCGCCGCGAACGATATTCCCGCGATGGCGGTCCGCGATCTGCAGGATATCAAGGATGACCCGCATTTCGTCGCGACCGAATTTTTCCGCCGCCGCGAGCATCCCGATGTCGGCGGGTTCCACGAAATGCAGCCCCCGGTAAAATATGGCGCGATGCCGGGTCGTGACCTTGGCTTCGCCCCGCGCGTCGACGGCGACGGCGTGGCGATCCGGGACGAGCTGGCGCGTTGAACTTCGCTGGTTGCATTGTCGGCGGTGCGGCGTAGCATCGCGCTCAAAGAACAAGGGGGAGCGTATGCCTGAAAATTTGCTTGCGCCCGGCGCGGTGCTCGCGCTGTGGACGCTCATCATGTTGACCTGGGCGGGCGTCACGCGCTTCCAGGCTTTTTCAAAGGTTGGCATCGACCTGAAGGCCGCGCCGCCGGGCGGCCGCGGGGTCGATCTGGAAGGCGTGCTGCCACCGCTCACCAACTGGAAATCGCATAATTATACGCATCTGTGCGAGCAACCGACGCTCTTCTATGCGGTCATCGTCTTCCTGCATCTGTCGGGCGGCAGCACCGACCTCACGCGTGGGCTTGCATGGGCTTATGTCGTGCTGCGCATCGTCCACAGTTTCTGGCAGTCGACGGTCAATCGCGTGCCGGTGCGTTTCGTCATTTTTTCGGTCGCGACGCTATGCCTTTTTGCGCTGTCGTTGCTGGCCGTGATCGCCACATTGGGTTGAGGGGGAGAGAGATATGGATACGAACGCAATATTGGGGCCGGTTGCGACGCTTGCGCTCTGGTCTATGGTGATGTGGCTGTGGATGTACGCGACGCGCATCCCGGCGATGAGCCGCGCCAAGATTGACGCCGCGAAGCTGGTCGGCGGCACCGGCAAGAGCCTCGACGAGGTGCTGCCGCCCGAGGTCCAATGGAAAGCGCATAACTATAACCATCTGATGGAGCAGCCGACGGTCTTCTACGCTGTCGCGCTCGCGCTAGCGGTCGGCGGCATGGGCGGCGGGCTCAATGCGCAGCTTGCTTGGGCCTATGTCGGCCTGCGCATCCTGCACAGCCTGATCCAGGCGACGGTCAATCGCGTGATGTGGCGCTTCGGCATCTTCGCGCTCGCCAGCCTCGCGCTGATTGCGTTGTGCGTGCACGCCTTCATCGGCTTCGTGCTGCACTGATCCTTTAGCGCGAGAAACGTGCGGCCAGTTCCACATGGGTTGACCAGCGGAACTGGCCCACGGGCTGCACCCAGTCGAGCGCATAGCCACCCTCGACGAGCATCTTGGCGTCGCGTGCGAAGCTCGCGGGATTGCAGCTGACATAAGCGATGACCGGTGTCGTCGATGCCGCCAATTCCTTGACCTGCTCCTCCGCGCCAGCGCGCGGCGGATCGAGGATTACCGCGCCGAAGCGGTTTAATTCGGCGGGAACGAGCGGACGACGGAACAGGTCGCGATGCTCGGTCGCAACCAGCGCCCGAGCCCGGTTTGCGGCGCCCATCAGCGCGGCGATCGCATCGCGCGCGCCTTCGGCAGCATAGACTTTACGCCCCGCCTGCACCGACAGCGCGAAGGTGCCGACGCCCGCGAACAGATCGGCGACCGCCGGAGCGTCACCGATCGCGCGGCGCACCGCCTCGACCAGCGCGGCCTGCCCTGTCGTCGTAGGCTGCAGAAAGGCGAAGGGCGGCACTTCGACCAATATATCGCCAAAGCGCATCGTCGGCGGCTCGGGCTGCCAGAGGATTTCGAGGCCGTCGCCCTGATCGATCGCAAAGCGCGCGAGCTTATGCGCCCCGGCAAAATCCTGCAGCGCCATCGCGGCGTCGAGCCCCTCGGCCTTCACGCCTTCCAATATCAGCTCGACGCCCTGGTCGAGCATCTGCATCTTGACCTTCACCGGTCGCCGCTGCTGCGCGATCATCGTGAGCAATTCGCGTACCGGAGCGACCAGCGCGAAGAGTTCGGGCATCAACAGCGGGCACATCCGCATATCGACGATCTGGTTGCTCTGCGCCGCGTTGAAGCCGATCGCGACCTGCTTGCCGGTGCGGAGCGCCGTGAGCACGGCGCGGCGGCGGCTTTCCGCGGGCGACAACACCGCGGGCAGAACGTCGCCGAACGCAACCTCCTGTCCCTGCAAGCCGCCGACGACGCGGTCGCGCACGAAATCTGCGAGCGCGGGTTCGGCGACATGCTGCAGCTGGCAGCCACCGCATTTGCCGAAATGACGGCACGGCGGCTGAGTGCGGTTCGGGCCCGGGATGATGATCCCGTCGTCGCGGACGCGGTCGCCCGGCACGCCGCCCGCCACATGGCGACCGTCGGCCGTCACGCCATCACCGCGCGCGGCAATGCGCTCGATCAGCGCAGCTTCACTCATTTTCAGTCCCTAACCAGATCGTCGGCCACAAGGCCGGGGCCGATAGCCGCTGCGCGCGCAATATGCCAGCCTACAGCGGCGATGGCCGCATCGAAAGGATCGCCCCCCCGCGCAAGCATCGCACCGCATGCACCCGCAAGCACATCGCCGCTTCCCGCCGTCGCCAGCCATGGGCTTCCGGGCCAAGCGGCGGCAACGCGGCCGTCGGGCGCGGCGATGATCGTGTCGGCGCCCTTGTAGATCACCACGGCGCGCGTTCGGGCCGCGGCGGCTTTCGCGCGGTCGATCTTGCTGCCGTAAAGCTGCGGGAAGGCACGCGCGAACTCGCCCTCGTGCGGCGTCAGGATCGCCTTGCGCGGCGTTTCCGAAAGGCGCGGCAGCGCGGCCGCGATGGCCGCTGCGTCGAGCACGAGCGGTTTGCCCGAATCGAGCGCGGCTTCGACGTCGAACAGCAGTTCGTCGCCCGCCGGAAATCCCGGTCCGATCACAACGGCGCCGACACGCGGATCGTCCAGCCGCTCGCCGAATTTCTCGTCGCTTTCGGTGATGATCGCCGAAAAGGGCGCGCGCTCGGCACCGTCGAGGACGACATAACCCGCCCCCGCGCGGAGCGCCGCCGCGGCAGTCAGTCCGGCGGCGCCGCGCATCGGCCCGGCAAAAACCAGCACCATCCCGCGGGTGAACTTATGTGCCGCCGCATCGGGTGTGCCTGTCTGTCGCGCGGGCAAGCTGCGCATCGCCTTGCTCGCCGATATACCAATGGGCGCAAGCAGGACGCGCCCGCAGCCGGGCGCCGTCGGCAACAGGACGTGCGCGGGCTTGAGCGCCCCCAACGCCAGCGTTACATCGGCGGCGAGCGGCGGCGTCCAACCTTCGGCGCCATCACTCTCCACCCCGCTAGGAAGGTCGACCGCCAAGATGCGTCGGTCGGAAAAATGCCGGAGGATCGTAGCGAGCCCGTCCGGTATCGGCCGCGACAATCCGACGCCGAATAGGGCGTCGACGATCAAGGGTGCAGGTGCAAGGCGGCCGTTGAGCAGCTCGACAGGCGCGCTCCACTTGGCGCGCGCGGCTTTCGCCAGATCGGTTGTCGGGTCGGCGAGCGCGGCGACGCGCACCGATGCGCCGCGCTCGGCGAGTAAGCGCGCTGCGACATAACCATCGCCGCCATTGTTACCGGGGCCGCAGAGGATCAGGATGGGCGCGCCCGCGGCCATGCGCCAGGCGGTATCGGCGACTGCTGCGCCCGCCAGCTCCATCAGTTCGGACAGAGACGTTCCCTGGATCGCACACGCGGCCTCGGCTTCGCGCATCGCCTTCGTGGTCAGGATAGGAGCGTCAGCGGGAACGGTCATTGCCGTATCCCTAGCATGGTTTCGGCTACTTCGCCCCGCTTGTGTTGGCGGGCAACCGATAGCGGTCGTTGCCGATTGCAACCTCTATGACATTGTCGCCGACGATGCTCACCTTTGCGGGCTCAGCGCCGTCGGCCGACACCACCCCGCGCCCGTCGGTGGCGATCTGGAGCCGCCGGTATCCGACATTGCTGCGCCCGACGACGAGTATCGCCCCGTCGGCACCGCTCATTTCCTCGACAGTGCAGGTGCGGTCGAACAATTTCGCTCCCTCGAGCGCACATTCGATGCGGCCGTCTTCGGCGGCTTCGCGCGACCCGCGCGCTTCGGCTTCGGCGAGTTCGCCATTGTCGGGTACGCGGTTGCAGCCCGTAAGCGCAACGAGCGCCAGCAATGCCCCCCCGAAATATTTCATCCCTTGCCCTTCAGTTGCGACAGATCGCGCACCGCACCGCGCGCGGCACTGGTCGTCATCGCGGCATAGGCCTGAAGTGCTACCGAAACCTTGCGCGGGCGCTGCTTCGCCGGTTGCCAGGCGGCTTCGCCCTTCGCTTCCATCGCGGCGCGGCGTTCGGCGAGGACGCTGTCGGCGACCAGCAGGTTGATCGTGCGCTTCGGGATATCGATCTCGATCAGGTCGCCATTCTCGACCAGCCCGATCGCGCCGCCTTCGGCGGCTTCGGGCGATGCATGGCCGATCGACAGTCCCGACGTACCGCCCGAAAAGCGCCCGTCGGTGACGAGCGCGCACGCCGCGCCGAGGCCCTTCGATTTGAGATAGCTCGTGGGATAGAGCATTTCCTGCATCCCCGGGCCACCCTTCGGCCCCTCGTAGCGGATGACGACGACGTCGCCCGCCTCGACCTGCCCGGTCAATATGGCGGCGACCGACGCATCCTGGCTTTCATAAACCTTGGCCGGGCCGGTGAACTTCAGGATGCTCTCGTCGACGCCAGCGGTTTTCACGATGCAGCCATCGACGGCGATATTGCCCGACAACACCGCGAGCCCGCCGTCCTGGCTGAAGGCATGGTCGGCCGACCGAATCACGCCCGCCTCGCGGTCGAGGTCGAGGTCGTCCCAGCGACGGTCCTGGCTGAACGCCACCTGCGTCGGCACGCCGCCCGGCGCCGCCATGAAGAATTTCTGTACCTCGGGATCGTTGGTCCGCGAAATGTCCCATTTGTTGAGCGCGTCGCCTAGCGTCGCGCTGTGCACCGTCGGCAAATGTGCGTGGAGCAAGCCCGCACGCTCGAGCTGGCCGAGGATCGCCATGATCCCGCCGGCGCGATGGACATCTTCCATATGGACGTCCGACTTGGCCGGCGCGACCTTCGACAGGCACGGCACGCGCCGCGACAGCCGGTCGATATCCTCCATCGTGAAATCCACCCCGGCCTCGAAGGCGGCGGCGAGCAGATGGAGCACGGTGTTGGTCGACCCGCCCATTGCAATGTCGAGGCTCATGGCATTCTCGAATGCCTCAAAGGTCGCGATATTGCGCGGCAACACGCTGTCGTCGTCTTCCTCATAATGACGGCGGCACATCTCGACGACGAGCCGTCCGGCATTGAGGAACAGCGCCTTGCGGTCGGCGTGCGTCGCGAGCGTCGAGCCATTGCCCGGCAGCGACAGGCCCAGTGCTTCGGTCAGGCAGTTCATCGAGTTCGCGGTGAACATGCCCGAGCACGACCCGCACGTCGGGCACGCCGCTTGCTCGATCGCGGTGACTTCCTCATCGGTATATTTCTCGTCGGCGGCGGCGACCATCGCGTCCACCAGATCGAGCGCGACGGTCTTGCCCTTCAGCACGACCTTGCCCGCCTCCATCGGCCCGCCCGACACGAACACGACCGGAATATTGATCCGCAGCGCCGCCATCAGCATGCCCGGCGTGATCTTGTCGCAGTTCGAAATGCACACCATCGCGTCGGCGCAGTGCGCGTTGACCATATATTCGACGCTGTCGGCGATCAGGTCGCGGCTCGGCAGCGAATAGAGCATGCCGTCGTGCCCCATCGCGATCCCGTCATCGACCGCGATCGTGTTGAATTCCTTGGCAACGCCGCCCGACGCCTCGATCTCACGCGCGACCAACTGCCCCAGATCTTTCAGATGGACGTGGCCGGGTACGAACTGGGTGAAGCTGTTGACCACCGCGATGATCGGCTTGCCGAAATCGCTGTCCTTCATCCCCGTCGCACGCCACAGGCCGCGCGCGCCCGCCATGTTGCGGCCGTGGGTGGTGGTACGCGAACGATATGAAGGCATTGGGAGCAATCCTGATAATTTTATTTCAAAAATGAGCGACGAGACGCGCCTCTACACGCCTATTTACTCAGATTCAATGCAACTTTGCTGCACATGCGAGAAAGCCGCTCGGCGAACAGCGCCTGCCCGGCCGGATCGCCGACCAGATCCTGCCGCATCTCGATCCCCACATAGGGAATACCGTTCGCCTCGGCATGCCGGTTCATCGTCGCGTTGAGCAGCTTGCCAGAATAAGGCTGCTGGTCGCCGACGACCATGTTTTCAGCCTCCAAAGCTGCGATTGCCGCCGCCGCGAGCCGGTCGTCCTCATTATAGAGCACCCCGACATGCCAAGGCCGCGCCTGATCGGGATGCGCCGCGAGCGACGGCGTAAAGCTGTGCAGCGACAGGATCATTGCCGGACGGTGCGCCGCGATCGTGTCCGCAATATGCGCATGATAGGGCCGGAAAAACCGCGCCAGCCGAGCCTCGCGAGCATGATCGTCGAGCGCATTGCCCGGAACCGCATGCCCGTCGCTGGCGATTGGCAGCACGCCGGGAGCATCCTCATCGCGGTTGCAGTCGACGACGAGCCGCGACACGCCGCCGAGGATCGCGGCGTCGACCGCGCCGCTTTCGACCAGCAATTTGGCCACCCCGGCGACACCAATGTCGATCGCAATATGGTTAGCCAGCAGCGCCGGGTCGATGCCGAGGTCAATGTCATCGGGCACAAACGCCGAAGCATGGTCCGCGATCAGCAGAATGCCTCCCGCGCGCGCTTCGCCGAGTTGCCGCCACGCTTCGCTCACCGCAATCCTCCCGTCATCGTCCACCAACCCGGATGCCGCGCTGCCAATTGCGCCGCCGCCGCATCGCGCTCGGCCGCCGCATCGAACAGCGCAAAACAGGTCGCACCCGACCCCGACATACGCGCGAGCCAAGGGCGCAGTCCCCCGAGCTCGAGCAAGATGTCGGCGATCGCCGGGCACTGCGCGATCGCCGGGCGCTGCAGATCGTTGCGCGCGCTGAACAGTTGGGCGCGAAAATCTGCGCCCGTGAACAGTGGTCCGCGGTCGATCCCGTCCCACGCCGCGAAAACCGGCCCAGTGGCGACGGGGTGACGCGGATTTACCAGCAGCACGGGCGTCCCGGCCAGATGCAGTTCGGGCACCGGGCTCAACTCTTCCCCAACCCCGACACCAAGACAGGTCGTGCTCGTCACACAGGCCGCGACATCGGCTCCAAGCGGGCTGACGAGCCGCGCCAGCGTCGTATCACCCAGCTCGGGCAGGAAGTGCGTCCGGATCAGCCGCGCCATCGCGGCGGCGTCGGCCGACCCGCCGCCGATGCCTGCCGCCACCGGCAACCGCTTGGTCAGCGTCACGGCCAGCGGCGGCACCCGGTCGGCGCCATAGCGACCGCGAAGGAGCGCGAGCACCTGCATCACCAGATTGTCGTCGCCTGCGCTGAGACCTTCGCCAAACTCGCCGTCGATCGTCAGGCTGTCGGCATCCGCAAATTCGGCCGCGATCGCGTCGCCGTCGTCGACGAAAGCGAACAAGGTTTCGATGTCATGATAGCCATCGGGCCGCCGTCCCCGGACATGCAGCGCGAGGTTGATCTTGGCCCAGCCGGTCTCGCGAAACGCCGTCACGGTGCGGTGTTGGCAGGCGTCAGCCCGTCGCGCAGCTTCGCCTCCAGCCGCGTCGCCATTTCGGCCTCGGCGAACAGTGCCGCGGCGCGCCAGTTATATCGCGCCTGAAATTTCTGCCCGGCCTTCCAATAGGCGTCGCCCAAATGCTCCACGATCACGGCATTGCCGGGTTCGCCCAGCTGTGCCTTTTCGAGCAGCTTCACAGCATCGTCGGTCCGACCGGTCAGGAAATAGGCCCAGCCCAGCGAGTCGGCGATACTCGCATTCTGGGGGTCTTTCGCCCACGCCGTCTCGATCCGGGCCAGCGACTGCTTCACATCCTTGCGCCGCTCGAGCGCCGAATAGCCGGCGAAATTGAGCACCGCCGCATCGTGGGGCCGCAGCGCGACGGCCTTTTCCATGAGCGGCTGCGCCGCATCCCATTCGTCCGCCTGCAATAGCAGTTCGGCGCGCGCGATCAGCAAGGTTCCTCGAAGCGCCTGATCGCCTTCGCCGTCGCCCAGCGCCGCTTCGAGCCGTTCATAGGCGCGCCCGGTCGCCTTCGGGTCGTTGGATCGCCGCATGATGTCGGCAAGGCGCACGAGCAGGCTGCGCGCATCGCTACGCGCCGCTGCGGACTCGGCGAGCTTCGCCGCGCCGGCAAGATCACCGGCATCGGCCATCAGTTCTGCTCGACGCATCGCCAGCACTGGCGGCAATTCCGTGCGGCCCGCATCGAGCAGGCTCATTGCTTCGGCCTGTTGTCCGTTGCGGTCGAGCGCCTCGACCAGCGTCGCGCGGACCGCCCAATCCTGGTCGTTCAGCCAATGCGCCGCGCGCGCGAACAGCAAGGGGACTTTCGAACTGCCGCCCGGGGTTCGCGCCAGCCCGTCGGCAAGCAGCCCAAGCCACAGCGCTGTTCCCGCGCGCGGGGTAGAAACCGGCTGCTCGGGCAGCAATAGCATCGGATCTTCGCGCTGCCCCGAAGCGAGCGCGATCCGTCCGCGTAGCCGTTCTGCGGCATCCCGCTGCCCCGCTCTTTCGAGCGTTGCCGCCGCGCGCAGCCCGACGAGCTGGCTCGTACGGTC